>VTLG01000629.1_pt1 | contig 41747 bp, 39 predicted proteins | sample 4694571 | NCBI WGS metagenome assembly VTLG01 (sample SAMN12604809, study PRJNA352737) | marine metagenome | biome: ENVO:00000447; feature: ENVO:00000209|ENVO:00000569|ENVO:01000036; material: ENVO:00002151; isolation source: viral sequences binned using virsorter ...
AAATTCGCGTCAATCAAGCGCGCGCCGTTTAGATCCGCGCCGGTCAAATTCGCGCCGGTCAAATTCGCGTCAATCAAGCGCGCGCCGCTTAAATCCGTGTCGCTTAAGTCTGCATAAGCTAAGTTTACATAGGCTAAATTTGCGCCGCGCAATTTCGCGTCAATTAACTTTGCGCCACTCAAATCTGAGCCGTTTAAACTTGAGCCGTTTAAGTTTACGTAAGTTAAGTCTTCATTGCGCAAGTCCGCGTGGATCAACTTTGCGCCCCTCAAATTTTTGCCGTTCAAGTCATACTTTTTTAAACTTACTAAACTTGACATTTTGATTCTCCGTTTTTGTGTGATCGCATCAACATTGATACGGCTATGCGCCCGATCGATTCGGGCGCACCGCGATATCAATTACGCGCTCAGGCGATAAGAGCCCGTGCCTGTCGGCTTTTTAACGCCGTACCTGGCACGGATTTCGTCCATTGTCGTCGCGCCGCGAGAACGGCTTTTGTAGGCGGCTGGACGGAAGTGCCACATTTTCTTTTTGCTGGCCCACCGATAGCCAGCGGTTTTCAGCGCATCTTTGTGCGGCCGCGTATTGCCCGACACCCATATCCATGCGCCGCAAATCTCAATCACAAGGTCGTATTGTAGATTGATGATCGCGTTTAGCGCGTCATTGAATTGATCGCCGTAACTTGTGTCTTGCTCTTTTACGTCGCCGCTAAAATTCTTTAGCGTCTCAAACGCGGCGTTAACGGCTTTCATCATTGCTTCACCCGCGGGATTGCGGTCAGGGTGGTATTTGAAAACCGCTTGCTTGTAAGCTTTGGCGGTCATGTCTGGGTTGATTGATCCTGTTAAACCCAAAACTTTTGCAGCGTCATATGTAGTCATCTTCATCGGTTTGGTTCCTTGTGTGTGCGCCTTGATCGGCGTTTTGAACACAAGTAGGGGGTGTTCGGATGTTTGTCAAGTACCTTTTTGCGTTTAATTTTTTTTGCGTTCAAATTTTTTTTGCGTTTAAATTTTTTTTTTTTGCGCCTAAAATTTTTTGGAAAAAAATTGTTTGTGACAGTGTGACACTTGAGAAGGGTTTTGTGACACCTGATTTTTGGCGATTTGTCACAAGCTTTTGCGCGCATTCTCAGTGACTTAAGAGGTTTTGTGACAGTGTGACAGGACGTTTTTAATTTTAATAGGGATTTTATTAATAAATTAAAGGTAATAGAACAAAAGGAGAATATATATATAAAAGATATAAATAAAAATAAGAAGTTTTAAGAAATATGGTGTCACACTGTCACAAAACCCTTTAAGTCATTGGTTCTACAGGTAAAAGCTTGTGACATTTACCGAAAAATCAGGTGTCACAAAACCCTTTCCAAGTGTCACACTGTCACAAGATTTCAAAAAATTATGGACATTACAAGAACAAAAAAAATTTGAACGCTTGGAGCGCACGACAAACGGGCGCGGAGGCACGAAAAAAAATTTCAGCGCCCGTTTGAGCGCGCGACAAGCACGGCGCACGAAAAAAAATTCATCGCCCTTTGAGCGCGCGACAAGCGCGACAAGCGCGACAAGCGCGACACACGAAAAAAAAAAATTATCGCCCTTTGAGCAAGCGCCAAGCACAAAAAAATTTATTGCCTTGTTAAGATTTTTTCGTTATACTTTACGGCATGGAAAAAAAATTTTCATCGCCCTTCGAGCGCGCGACAATAGAGACTTCCGATGACCTGCCAACGGCGTATACGGATAACGTGATCACGCCACGCAAGCGCAGGATGATTGACGGATATGTGCGGACGGGGACATTCGAAGGCGCAGCGGCGGCGAGCGGGTATACCGTCGCGAGGTGTACGAAGCTCATCAAGAATGACGCGCAAGTTAAGCGCGAGATAACGAAGCTAGTCGAACAGGCGTCTGTCGTGTCGGCAATCTCGCTTGAGCGCGTGCTTCAAGAATATGGACGCCTTGCGTTTTCGAACTCAAAAAAAATATTAGAGATTTTGGCCAGCGCACACGGCGATAGTCAACGCACGCTGGATTTACTTAAACAGCTGCCGAGCGACGACACGGCGGCAATCAGCGAGATTAACGTCGCCGCGAACGGCGCGGTGCGCGTTAAAATGTTCGACAAGAAAAGTGCGCTCACTGATCTTGGTCGAATGTGGTCGATGTTTAACGACACGTTAACCATCGACGACAACACAGGGTTCGGGGCACGTCTCGAACGCGCAATAGAGAAGATGGAAAAGGAAGTAAGAAAATGAGACCAATTTATGTAGCATGGGGCTTAGTGGGCTTGACTGTTTTAATCGGGATAATTAGAATTGTATGTAATGTCTAGACAAGCATAGCTTTACAAAACTATGTAACGCGGGAGCAACACCTGCGTTACAAACAAATTTTTGGGTATGAATAAAAAAACGTTAAATTCAAAACAGCTTGACCAACTTGTCGATATTGCCACCAACTGTCGCTATGACCCCTTGAAATGGGCCAATGTGGCTTGGAATTGGGGGCACGGCGATCTCACCAACAAAAAAATTCGAAATTGGCAAGCCGAAGTGATGACTGAGATAGGACGTCACATTCAAAACCCTGCTAAGCGGCACACCCCCTTACGCATTGCAATCGGTTCTGGACACGGGATTGGCAAGTCCGCGTGCATGGGCATGATTAGCAACTGGGCCATGTCATGCTGGCGAGGCGCGCGCGTTTTGGCAACAGCAAATACCGAAAACCAGCTTCGCACCAAGACAAGCCCTGAGGTAGCAACGTGGTTTCGCCGCTCAATCAGCGCGTCGCTTTTTTCAATCGACACAATGTCGATCAAATTTCGAGAACAATCAGAACTGCCATGGGTAATGGACTTGGTGCCGTGGTCCGAGCACAACACAGAAGCTTTTGCCGGATTGCACGCCGAAGGCCGAATCATTTTGTTATTGATGGACGAGGCGTCTGCGATTGCCGAAAAAATATGGGAAGTCGCCGAAGGCGCAATGACCGATGAAAACACCGTCATAATCTGGTTAGCCTTCGGTAACTTTACACGAAACGTAGGCCGATTTAGAGAATGCTTTCGAAAAAATCGAAAATATTGGATTACCAAACAAATTGATAGCCGCGAAGTCGAAGGAACTAACAAAAATTTTTTAAACGGGCTGGTGGAACAATATGGCAAAGATAGCGATTTTGTAAAAGTCCGCGTCCGGGGAATGCCGCCGTCCGCGGCGAGCCGCCAATTGATCCCTACGCACTTAGTCGACCAAGCTTTTGGTCGTCATCTTCAACAAAATTCATACAACTTCGCGTCCGTTATTTTAGCGTGCGATCCCGCTTGGACAGGCGATGACGAATTAGTTATAGGGTTGCGGCAAGGGCTAAAATTTGAAATTCTTGAAAAATTACCTAAAAATGACAATGACATAGATATCGCCCATAAATTGGCATGGTACGAAAGAGAACATCAAGCGGACGCAGTTTTCATTGATTTCGGATATGGAACAGGAATCAAATCTGCAGGCGATACAATGGGCCGGGAGTGGCAGCTAATTAATTTTTCTGAAAAAGCGCCAATTGCGGGATACGCCAACATGCGCGCGTTCATGTGGCACGCTATTGCAAAATGGCTTGGAGAGGGCGGCGCAATCCCGCCAGACAATGTTTTGTACCAAGATTTGATTAGCGTTGAAACAAAACCGACTTTAAATGGCGCAATTCAGTTGATAAGTAAAGAAGATATGAAAAAACTAGGGCTTCCGTCGCCTAACAGTGGCGATGCTTTAGCGCTAACTTTTGCACGTCCTGTAATTAAAAAAAATTTTCAAGGCGTATTTACAACTTCACAAATCAGTTATATTAATGCCGCCGGAAACTATAACCCTTTTAAGGAAAACTAAATAATGTGCACAGCGTCACTTTTCAGCCCGCCAAAACCTTCTTACATGCCGCCTCCTTCTCGCGTAGCTGCAAAAAGAAGCCCGCAAGATAGCGCAACAATGGAATATGCTAAACGGCGCGCAGCAGAAACAAGTGGTGGAACGGGAAGGCCGACAGTATTGTCTGGACTGAGAGGTGATACAGCGCCAATTCGATACACACAGGCGCGTAATCGTCAAAGATATTAAATATGGAACAACAAAAAATAAAAAGATTCAACGCTATAGCAGAATCTTTAAAAGAACTTAGACGACCCCATGACGGGCACTTTAAGCGATTGGCAGAAAATTTTTTGCCTCAACGCGCTCGATTTTTAAAATCAAAAAACGACAAATCGAGAGAAAGCGAAAACGATAAAATAATTAACCCCCGTCCTAGTTTTGCGTTAGAAACAATGCAAAACGGGATGCATACTGGTATTACTTCACCCGCCCGCCCGTGGTTCAAGTTAGCTCCGTATGATCCGGATTTGGAGGATAATGTTCTAGTAAAAGAACATTTTGAAAGCGCCGAGCGCGAAATGAAAAAATTATTGTCTCGATCAGGTCTGTATTCGGTTTTGCATACATTGTGGGGTGATCTCGGATTGTACGGACACGATTGCGCAATAATTGAAGATGATTTTAAAACAGGACTATACGGACAAGCCTTGGTTCCAGGAGAATATTGGATTGCAGCAAATAGTAGAGGAATGATTGATACCCTTTACCGCGAAATACGCATGACGATCAAACAGATAGTTGACAAATTTGTTTATAAAAATGACTCGACAAGTAAACCCGATTGGTCCGTTGTCTCTGGCGGGGTAAAAAATCTTTGGGACCAAGATAAAATTTCAGAAAAAATATTCGTTCGGCATTTAATTATGCCGCGAGTAGATAGAGATACTAGGCGCTTAGACGCAAAAAACAAACCGATCATGTCAGTATATTGGGAGGAGGAAAAATCCGATAAGCTGTTAGGCGATTTTGGTTATGATATAAATCCCATATTAGCTTCTCGGTGGGATGTTCGCGGAACAGATACTTACGGAACTTCCCCCGCAATGAAAACTTTGCCGGCTGCTAGATCCTTACAACTTAAAGCGCAGGATTTGGCCGAAGCGATGAAACGATTTAACCGGCCCCCGGTTAACGTACCAATTGAATTAAGAAATTCAGGATTTAGCATAATGCCCGAAGCGGTTAATTTTATGGCCGACCCGACGCGCGGAGCAGTTCCAGCGTTTCAAGTTAACGTTCCTGTAGAACAACTAGCAAACGATATCATGCAGACGGAGCAAAAAATCAATGAAGGGATGTATGCAAATCTATTCATGATGATTGCAAACCTTGATCGACGTCAAATAACCGCAAGAGAGATTGACGAACGAAGCGACGAAAAATTGTTAGGGCTGGGACCAGTTTTAGAACGCCAGCAACGTGAAAAGCTTAGACCTTTGCTAAATCGTGCGTATCAACGGGTAATTGATCTTGGCTATGTAAAGCCTTTGCCAGAAGAATTTGACAACTTACCAACAGACATTGACTACATATCAACACTAGCACAGGCAATGAAAGCAGTAGCGACAGGGAGCATCGAGCGTTTATTTGGGTTCGCGGGTAACCTTGCCGCGGTCGATCCAAACGTAATGGACAACATTGACACGGATATAGCGGTTAAAAAATACGCTGATATGATCGGCGTCCCTGACAGTATTTTACGCCCGACAGATGAAATAGGAGAACTTCGTCAACAAAGAGCTCAACAAGCTCAACAAGCTGAAGCGTTAGAACAAGCAAAGCAAGTGACAGATACTGTAGGGGTTGGCGCACAAGCTGCAAAAGTTCTTTCTGAAGCGAATAATCCACGAAGCGGCGGCGGAAATCGCGATATTTTAGCAGATATTGGATTAGGTTAGCTTCATGTCTCGAGCAGATAATACACGAGAAAAGATAATTAAAAGAGAAAATATGGCGGTTTTAGCGCACGAGCCGTCTATGCGGTTCATAGCTAGGCTATTGGATGAAATTAATTTTTTTGGAGAGATTGCTTTTACCAGCCCCGAAGAATTGCAAAGAAAAGTTGGAATGCGAAGTACTTGCTATAGTATTATTCGCCAGCTAGAGAGAGCAGATCCCAGAGCGCTTTTAGCGATCTTGCAAATAGTTTACAGCGAGCGGCAAAAAAATACTTTACAACTGGAGACAAACGATGATAGCTGAAGATCAAAGCGACGGCGATACGTCTGGTGATGCAGATTCGAATCATACCACCGAGACCGTTTTGAGTGATCGTAAACCGGCTGAGAACGCCGATGAAACGCAAGTCACGTCAAACACCGATGCTGTAATTAGCAGTTCTGAAGAAAACAAAACAGAAAACGATCCGACGGACAAGGTTCCGGAGGATGGCGTTTATGATTTTGGCGATTTCGACGAAGGTATCGAATTAACAGACGAACGCCGTGAAAGCTGGTCTAAAAAATTCCAAGAGGCAAACCTAACGCAAAAGCAAGTTGCTCAATTGGTTAAAATGCGCCAAGAAGAAGCAAAAGCCGAGTACGAGGCGCAAATAAGAGAAGTTGAGCAAAGAGAAATTGATCATCTTAACGCCGCAAAAAGCGACAAAGAAATTGGCGGTGATAAATGGGATGAAACAGTTGATCTTGCTAAACGTGGCGTGAAAGCGCTTGGTGGAAATGCAATCTTGGAGTTAATTGAAAGTACTGGAAACGGTAATAATCCTGAGATGCTCAGAGAATTGCGGCGTATTGGTCTAATGGTTAATAATGATACCTTTGAAAATGGAGCGGCTAATGAGAGTCGTTTACCAGTAGAACAACGCTGGTATAGTCAACAAAACACTAACTAAGGTTAATTAACATGGCTACGATCAATAATTCGTATTTGGGTTTGGTGGATCTTCGCCGGCAACAAAATGAAAAAGACGAAGTTGCAGATATCCTTGAAATCTTAGCTCAACAGAACCGGATGCTTGAACATGGCCCAGCTGTTGAATGCAATTCGGGGATGGAGCATTACACAACTGTTCGTTCAGGTTTGCCAACACCAACTTGGACAAAACTCTACCAAGGGGTCCAACCGGATAAAGGCACTACTGTTCAGGTGAAAGAAGGAACAGGAATGCTTGAAAGTTGGTCCGAGATTGATAAGCGGCTAATTGATTTGGCGGGAGATGGATCAGCGAAATTTCGTTTTAGTCAAGCGACAGCACATATTCAATCGATGGCTCAAGCAGTTGCTCAGACAGTTATTTATGGTGATACTGCGGCCGATGCAGAAAAGTTTTTAGGACTGGCACCACGATATAATTCGCTAACCGCGGCAAACGGTAATCAGATTATCGACGCGGGCGGCACCGGCTCTGATAATACGTCAATCTGGTTTATCGGCTGGGGAGAGATGGGAACGCACTTTTTGTATCCGAAGGGCACGCAAGCAGGGATTCAACGGGAAGATTTAGGAGTTGAAACAAAAAATGATTCTGCAAACGGCGGTTTGTATCGAGTAGTACGGGAAAAATTCTGTATGCATATAGGGCTTTCCGTGCGCGATTGGCGTGTTAACGCGCGCATTGCAAACATTGATGTTTCAAATTTAAATAGCGATGCTAGCGGATCTAGCGCAAATTTGATCGACAAAATGATTGATGCGTATTGGGCGCTGGAGAATCCTAATCGTACAAGCACAAAAACAGTTATCTATTGCAGCAGGAAAATCGCGCAATTTCTTCACAAGCAAGCAATGCACGCAAACGATAATATGACTTTAAGGCTTGACGAGGTAGACGGAAAGCCCATTACAAAGTTTCTTGGTTACGAGATTCACCAAGATGATGCAATTCTTGAAACTGAAGCCCGTGTGGTTTAAAAGGAGTTAATCTTATGCTTTTCGATAACGAGGCGTTGTTTTCTGACAAGCAAGCAATTACAGCGGACGCGGCGTCGACTAACGTAATTGACCTTGGCACGCCGGGCACGCCGAAACATGCAGCGGCACCAATTACGCAAGATATTGGTTTTGGTAGGCCAATTCCAATGCGTATTCAGGTAACTGAGGCGTTTAACAACCTCACAAGTCTAACAATTAAAATTCAAGTTGACAGCGACGAGAATTTTGGCTCGCCGACGGATGTTGTTCAAACTGAAATACTGCTGGCCAATTTGATAGTTGGGCACGTCATTCCAATGTCGTTTGTGCCCCGTGGCGTTAATGAGCGATATGTTCGCCTGTATTACGACGTGACAGGAACGGCTCCGACGACTGGAAAGATCATGGCGGGCCTAGTATTCGGCAACGAATCTTGGGCGGCGTAATGAGAGTAAAAGCAAAAACTTTAGGGCACTACGATACCCTCAGACATCCCGGAGAAATCTTTTTTATAAAAGGCAAAAAAGATATAGGTTCTTGGATGGAAGTCGTTGGTGACGAAGAAACGAGCAAAAGCGTAAACGAAGTTAAAGAAAATGGCGAACTGTCTCTTGAGCAAATTGCTCAAGAGACAGCGCAAGCTTATGGCCCTGGGATTTACCGGGCAAAACAAGATTTAGATTTGCTTCAAGCTAGTTTAAATAGAGAAGTTCAAGAAGCGCCTAAACGGCGTAAAAGGGGACGCCCGCGTTCTTCAGACTAGGTTTTTAAAATGGTAATTGAAGACGTATGTAATATGGCGCTAAGTCATATTGGAAAACCAAACATAACTAGCGTTAATGAAAATAGCGTAGAAGCGATTAATTGTAAAAACCAATACAATAGATCAAGGATATTATCTCTATCCTACAGCCCTTGGACTTTTGCTACAAAAACGGCGTATTTAGCGCAGGTTAACGAAAACCCTCATTCGGATGTGTGGGAGTTTGCTTATGACATTCCCAATGATTCGTTAAATTGCCATATGCGCGTTTTGGAAGAATCTGAATCACCGTTAGAAAAAAATTTGCCACATGATATACATTTAGAAAATGGAAAACTGTATTGTAATATTTCTAATGTAAGATTGTTCTATGTCTTTGATCAGACAAATATAAATTCATGGCCTATGTATTTTACAAACGCGGTCTCGTATAATCTTGCATATCAGATTGCCCCTAACTTGCTTCGTAGTAAAAGAGATATTAAAGATGTCTATGAGACATATAGGGGCGCGATTGACAAGGCGGTTGAGCTAGACGCGGCTAGTGTTACAAGCACTTATGCCTGGACCGCGGGTGGATATCTTAGCACGCAAAGTGTTTTGCCGGCGCGGCGGCAAGCGGACGGGTCGACGATATGGGGATGACAGGAAGTGCGCGTAACGCAGACTACGTTCGGGGCTGGCATTTTGTCCGAAGGGATGTATGCGCGCGATGACGTTGAAAAATTCCGGCAAGGGCTAAAAGATGCAGTCAACGTCATTATTAGACCACAGGGCGGCGCGCAAAATCGTGCGGGGCTAGAATCTGTTACCGCTTTTGACACAAGCGGAAATAGCGCAAACCAGTATCTTTTACCCTTTTCGTTCAATCGTGATCAAACTTATCAGGTGGAATTTACTGATGGTAAATTTCGCATAATTCGCTATGGCGGATACATTTTAGATACAAGCGTTGGCGCGATTAGCTTATCGGCGATTACCGAAACGGCAATCGCGCAATTGACGCTTACTAATTCTTCTGATGCAGCGAATTTTAACGCGGGGTGTTTAGCGTATATCGAAACGCCGAATGGTGATCACGTTCTCCATAAAACGCTTGTCCAGATTACCGGCGCAGCGGGGGCAACGTTGTCGTTTAACGTCTACGACGGCTCGAATTTGGATACAAGTAGCGGAGATTGGGGAACAATAGGTTCCGGGGCAACGTTAAGCAAAGTTTACGAGCAAACGCATACGTATGACTTAGCCGATATGCCAGATGTGCGCATAGCGCAAGACGCAGATACAATATATTTGGCACACAAGGATTACCCGCCACGGAAACTTACCAGAACAGCGCATGATAATTGGGCTATTTCCGATGTTGTTTTTGCGGAAACAGTTAGCGCGCCAACAGGCGTTAGCGCTACTGCTACGATAGGGTCAGGAGTAAATCAAAACAACCTGATAACATATACCTACAAGGTTTCTGCGGTAAATTCGGAAAACCAAGAAAGCCTGCCCTCAGCAGGAGCAACCGCTAATAACGATCTGTATTACGAGGGGAGTAAAAACGACATTAGTTGGACAGCGGTACAAGATGCCGAACGGTATAACGTTTACAAGCAATCGGGCGGAATTGGATACATTGGTTCCACTGAAGGTTTAACTTTTACCGATCAAAACGTTACCGCCGACACGTCTAGGGGTCCTCGCATAGGGCGAAATCCTTTTGCCAGTTCTGGAAACTATCCTTCGCAAGTTTCATTTTTTGAGCAGCGGCTGGTATTTGGAGCTACTAAAAACGATCCTCAACTTGTTGAAATGTCGCGTGTCGGCAACCTCGAAAATTTTGGAACATCGTACCCCGATCAAACAGACGATGCATTCCGTTTTCGTTTGCGTTCTCAACAAGTTAACGAAATTCGGGCGTTTGTCCCGCACGAAACATTTACTATTTTAACGAGTTCAGGGGAATGGGAGATTGCGTCTCAAGGAGACGGGCAATATATCCGCCCAGACAAGCGCCGACTGTCACCAATTTCGTATTATGGGAGTTCGTTAATTCCGCCCATCTTGATCGGCGAAATTGCATTGTATGTCGAGCCGTCGGGAAAACATGTTCGCGATGTGCGTTTGCGGGATCGGTCGCAACCCCCCGGTGATTTGACTATTATCGCCGGGGATTTGTTCAATAATCGTTCTATCGTGTCGTGGGCGTATGCGGCAGCGGACGATCATGTTGTATGGGTCGTTTTGGATGACGGGGCGGTTTTGTCGATGACGTACGTACCAGAACATGATATCTGGGCGTGGGCAAGGCATATTATAGCGGGAAAAAACGCTCAAGTAAAACAAGTAAGTGTTACCCATGAGTTAGGGCGTGACGTAGCTTATTTTGTTGTGCGCCGAGAGATAAACAATGTGAATGTAACAACAGTTGAACGTTTAGCACATCGCGAAAATTTAGACGTTAAAAAACCGTATTTTTTAGATGGTGGAAGTTGTAGGACATATGATCAAGCTTTAACAAAAGTTTCAGGTTATTTACACTTGCGCGGTGAGGTAGTTACTGTTTTAGTAGACGGCGATGAGTTTATAGATATTGTCGTAGACGAGCGCGGAGTTGTAGATTTTGGGCCCCGCGCGGGATCAATTATTAGTGTTGGATTACCGTATTCAGCTTGGATTCAAACGCTTGATGTCATTTTTCAAGTAGATGGCGTAGGATCATCCGAAGGGCTATACAAGTCTGTTTCAGAAATTGCAGTCAAACTGGAAAAAAGTAGAGGAGTTTCAGTGGGGCAAAGTCTTGATCGCATGAACACTTTGAAAGAATGGGATGCATCGTTAGTCGGGCAGCCGATACCCATTAAAACGCATACGCCAGTTGTGTCGGTAAATGCAGATTGGGTTCAGGACGCGACGTTGTTTATACGGCAAAACCATGCTTTACCTTTTACCGTAAATGCATTAACGCCTAAATGGGAAATTAGCGGATGATCCGAATTGGACACGTTAAACGGGTTCATGTTGAACCGTTAGATGAATTGACAGACGATGTTTTGACAGTGGCGCATAATCTTCGAAAAGAAGATATACGAGAATTACGGGAGATAAATCGAATGAGCGGTGAATCCGCAATTCGTTTTTCTTTTAATATTTCAACTGAAAAATACATTGCTTTTGATCAGTCATCGCCTATTGCGGTTTTTGGGGTCCACAGGTATGCTATTGGAACGCAGGGTGTTCCGTGGTTTTTGGGAACACGTGGCGTTGATCGTTGTGTACGCGATTATCTAATCATGGGGTCGCGGTTTTTTGACCATCTATTAAACACTTGTAGCCGATTACAAAATATGGCGTTAGCAGATAACAAACGCAATTTAAAATTTCTTTCGAGAATTGGTTTTAATATTGGAAAACCTTTTAAAATTCCTACGGGCGCAAGTGTCGTCGTATTTTCTGCGGAGGGCAGATTAAATGTGTAGCGTCGGGCTTATCGCGCCAGCGTTGTCAGTAGTTGGAACAGCTTTTTCAGTGCTTGGCGGAGCGCGACAAGCAAGTGCAGAACGTGCAAACGCCGAATATCAAAGGCAAGTTTCGCTCGATAACGCAGCGCTTACAACGCTTGAAAAGCGTGATGCGCGCGAGCGTGGGGCGGATCGAGAACAACAAATTTATGAAGATGGCGCGCGCATAGTTGCAGATACGAGAGGCGCGCTTGCGGCAAATAACATGGATTTAACTTTTGGTTCGCCGCTTGATACCATATTAAATACAACTGTTGCTATTCAAGAAGATGCTGCGCGCGCACGTAGAAATACTGATAAGGAAGTTTACGATTTAGAAGTGCAACGCAGAAATTTATTAAATAACGCCAATGTGCAAGGCGCTACGGCAAAAAATGCGCGTACTGGGGGTTTTATTGCGGGGGTCGGAACAGCGTTAAAAGGTGCTGCGAATGTATATAGATCTCGGGTTAGTCTTGAATAGGATCATGGAAGTATGGCGAGAGTTCCAGAATATACTCCGCAAGCACGCATTCGTTCGGGCTTTAGGCAAAAATCGAGTGTTCAAACAAATCCGGACGCTTTTGGTGCGGGTATTGGGCGCGCGACGCAGACGTTAGGAGACGGAATTGTTAATGTTTCTGATGCGCTAGTTCTGCGCGAACAGATAAAAGCAAACGCAGATGCGCTTTCGGCGTATAACAATTATCGGAGCAATTTAAGCGAAGTTAGGACGGGGTATCTTTCTCGCACTGGAGAAAACGGATTAAATATTAAAGAAGAATCAGATCAAGAATTTTTTAAAATACGGCAACAATTTACGCAAGGGTTGTCCGGACGCGCGTTAAGATTGTTTAACGAGCGCGCCGATAATCTCGATTTTCAATCTCAATCTATGATTTTAAATCATGAAGCAGCCCAGACAAGATCATACATTGTCGATCAGCATACGGCTTCTATTGCATCTTTGGTTGAAGATGCAGCGGCTTTTTCAAATAATGAAAAGTTGTTTAACGAAAATTTGCAATTGGCAACTGACCAACAAAGACAACTTTCTGTGCTTGAGGGTTCAAGTTCAGAGGCTACTCAGCAAGCTATAGACAAATTAACTTCTACAGCAGTTCGAGCTAGAGTTGAACTTCAAATAGAAAATGATCCTATAGCTGCTAATAATATTTTTAATAATTATCGCAATAAATTAACGGTAGCAGATAGTTATTATCTTAAAAAAAGATTAGAACCTTTAGTTTTAAATCAAAGAGCTCAAAATATTGTTAATTCACATAGCATTCGGGGAACGCCGTCAAGAAATTTTCCCCCGGGGGTTTCGGGAGGCGATAGACGTAATGCTCGGCGCGATGCCGTTGATCGTCCGGGTGACGGGGTGACGGTTGATTTTAATCTTGAAGGCAAAAAAAGAGCGGATCGGCCTAATCAGGAGATTGTTGATAGCATTGCCGGCGCGGTTAAAAAAGTTTTTGGCGAGGGATCGCGTATTGTTGTGTATTCGGGGACAGAGGGAAAAGATCAGCCTCAGTATGGTTCTAATCGCCACATGACCGGCGCGGCAGCAGATTTTTATGTTGTTAAACCTGACGGGAAAAAAGTTGATGTCGAAAGTCCCGAGGCGGCAGATTTTATGCGCGCGGCGGCAGAAGCAGGTGTGCTCGGTATAGGCGCTGGAAAGGAGTATATGGGCTCGCACGGGTTTCACATGGACGGAGTGAATCCGGGGGAAGGTCAAGCGCATACGTGGGGCTCTATCGGGAAGCGTATGAAAGGTGAACTTGAAAAAATAATGAAAATAGCTTCGTTTATACCTGAAGCGGATAGCCCGTTTGTTCAATCGTATATGCGGGGGTTTAACAAAGGCAATGCGTCAAGACGGCCGTTAGTATCAGAATTTTTTGACCAAGAACCATTGATGTCAAAGGCGTCTGGCCAAGAACCATTAATGTCAAAGGCGCCCAGCCAAGAACCATTAATGTCAAGAGCGTTTGGCTTAAAAATAGATTCTGCAGAATTTTTAAAACAATTGTCTGAGGCACCTCCAGTTCCGGGCGGGGGTGATCCAATAGCGTTTGCCGGACTTGATTCAGCAGGTTTTTTTGATGAATTAAATAATATGCTTCCCGAAGATGTTGAGGATAGCGTTACTAACAGAAGTATTTTTAATTCTCTTGGAACAGATATCGGCAGAGCGTTGATTGATGCGGTAACGGCTAGTCCCGCGCGCGCTGTGGCTTCGGTTTTAAACGAAACTATAGTAAGGGCTAACCCAAAATTTGCCGGGATGACAGTTGGCGAAGTCGCGGATACAATTTCAGTTGCAGTTGGAGATAATCCGCAAGTTCAAGCTGGCGGCGTGTTTTTTGATGCCCCAGCCGCATACCAAGCGGCCTTGGCAATTCAGGATTCAAAACTTCAAACGCTTGTTTTTGAACAAATAACTGCTCGTATGGCACTTCAAGAGCGCATTAGTAATTTTGATAGAGCGCAAGCGCAAAAGCAAGCATGGGATGATTATGTTCGCACTAGAGAAATTCCGACTGATCAAAGTTTAATAATGAGAATGGGAAGAAACGGATATCAAACTTTTTTAGAAGCGACAAAAAAAGATCAAACAGGTTCTTTAGAGACTGATGTAAATACGTGGGATATGCTTACGAAATTATCCATTAATGACAAAAAAGCTTTTGCTAATGTTAACTTAACGGCGCATTATGCGGCGTTGTCTGAAAGAGATAGGAGACATTTTGTTGAGTTACAACAGCAGGTAATGGCAGGATTAAACGGTGATCCTGTAGATATCAACTATTCTAATGCTATGTCAATTGGCGAAGAAATTTATCAGATGAAAATCGATAATAAAAGAATAGGGGGTATGAACCCAACACAATTACAAAAATATAAAACGTTTCAAGATCGATTGTTAGAATTTGTAAAAGATTTTGCTACGAGAGAAAACAGATCACCGAATTATCCAGAAATTCGTGATTTTGCAGATATGTTAACGGATAAAACGTATAATGCGTATTGGCTTTTGCCCGGTTCGGATAGATACTTGTTTGAAGAACTTTCAGGTCAACCCAAGGATAACTTAGTAGTCACCCCGCCATTGAATAGTATTTCATCTATTGATGTTGAGCGCATAACAATGGACTTTGCCGCTCGAGGTATTGAACCTACCGATAATAGAATACAAGAACAATACGGAAACGAACAGATGATGGATCTAGGGTTTCCGCCGCCGAATGTTGATATTGATGATGTTCCGGATGACGTCATAGAATATTTGATGAATGACAATCCGGGCATAACGGACGAAGAAATTGTAGAAAGATATAGAGTGTATATGCTTAACAATTATAAGAAAAAAGGTTCCTGATATGAGTGAATTAAACAATTTTATCACGTTTAATCGGGAACAATACGAAAAGAAAGAGGGTGTTAATCCTCTTTCTTTTAATTCTTTGACGTCATCAGGAACGCCAAAAACCGATAAGACAGATCATTTTCAATCGTTTAAGGAATGGAATGTAGGCCAAAAAGATTTGGCGCGAAAGCGTGCAGCGGATATTGTACAACGCGCGGGTAAGATGGAAGATAGAAGCGTACATGAGACGCTTTCTAAATATCAACCACAAATTGCGGAAGTATTAGAGCAAAGGTCAATACAGGATCAATTATATAATTCGTCTAAGTTAACAGGATGGATATTAAAAAATCCTTTGCGCGCCGCTATCGAAAAAGAACAGTTGAATAATTTGGGTAGTTTTGAGGGGTTAATTCATAGTTTTGGTCGGGGCTTTGATAAGACAGTAACGGGCTATTTTCATGGCTCCGCCGTTCGTAGAGCAGAAGATACACTTAACGAAATTCAATCTCAAAGAAGGGGGTTTAATGTTCGAAAAAGAGAAAGGTTGCAAAAAGCTTTAGAAGAGGAAAAACCTTCTAAGTGGGCGGATCATCCTATATACGGCGCTAATAAAGTCCCTGAAGATAAAACTCTTAAAATATTTAAAGCAAATTTTTTTAATATATTAGATGATATTGGTGATGTTTTTTCAACAAGCGATAATGTCAATAAAATTATTTTAAGTTTAACGGATGATGAAGAATTAGCTAAAAAAGAAAGAGAAGCAAAAAAAGATTTAGATATAAAGCTTAGGGAACAAGCTAGAAATTCACAGCGTATCGATAGAACCTACGGAAGATCAGCTTCGGTTGCCGATGTTGGAAAAAAAGTATCAGAAGCATCCAAAAAAGAAACAGAAGCAGAACAATTAACCGCGTTGGCGGATGTAATTAGCGAGCAACCGGGAGCATTTACAGAATGGATTTTTAATGTTGCAGCGGAAAGTAGTCCGTCAATTATTGCAATGGCGGTGGCTTTTTACGCAACACGGAGCCCTGTAGCAGCAGCGGGAGCAGCCGGTTTAATTTCTAGTTCTGTGGGGAGAGAATCGACTTTTGAGAAGCTTGTAGATGAAGCGGGCGTTAACCTCAACGATCCTACCCAAAGACGGGATCTCGTTAATGATGTAGCCGTGAGAACCCGAGTAAAAGATCGTTCCTCTGCATATAGTATAATAATTGGTTTAATGGATGCGTTGTCGGGCGGCATAGCAGGGCAGACGCTTTCAAAAAGCGTTTCCGGTAATTTAATATTACAAGCATTAGCGCAATCTGCAATGGGGGGTTTCGGCGAGGGGTTAGCGTTATTCGGGTCCGACCAAGAGATTAATGCAGTAGATATTGCGGTCGAGGCACTGGCTGAATTTGCAGGAACGCCAACCGAAATTGTAGCCGCAGGCGGTAGCGTCATAAAAAATAGGAGACGGGCCAGTAAGAATGCGAAGCTTCTAGACGCTTTGGATAAACTTGCAAAGGATAGCGATTTAAGAAAAAATGCACCGAAGGATTACCGCGATATCATCAACGCAATTACAGAAGGCGGTCCTAATGAGAGTGTTTTTGTAGATGCACGCCAACTAGATGCGTTGTTTCAAAGTGAAGGTTTAACACCTGAAGATTTTGCGGAAGCAATTCCCGGCGTTACAATAGATAATTTTAACGAATTAGCGGATACAGACGGGATAGTCGAAATACCTATGTCGTCTTTGACGACAGATATTGTTGATACGGTGCTGTATGATAAACTAAAAGATCACATTAAGTTAGCGCCTGACCAGATGAGTATTTCGGAAGCGCGCGATTTTGATTCAAATGTAGAAGAATTTGTTAAATTAGGAAAGAGAGCAACGGTTCGGTCAAAAGCCGAAAAGATTGCAGGTAAAGCGCAACGCGAGCTTTCCGCGCGGCTTAAAAGAGCGGGCACGGAAAGCCGCGTTGCGGATTTTCAATCGGCGCAGGCTATTGCGTTTGCTCGCACAATGGCGGATCGATTGGATATTAGTTTAGGGGAATTCCTCAAACGTTATCCTTTGGCAGAAATTGATAGCCCTGTTTTTTCAGCAATACCAAAATCTCAAGAAGAACAAAAAGAAAGACTTTTTGTAAAATGGGCAAAAACAAGTGATCCAGTCATAGAACCCGATCAAGTTAATGAAACGGATTTTAGCACAAAAAAATCGCGTGTTTTGAGAGCGTTTCATGCGACAACGCATGATTTTGATCGATTTGACGCAAGCGTGCACGGAGGGGAACAAGGATTGTTCGGCCCCGTTAACTATTTCACGTCAAGCCGAAAAGACGCGGTAGACAATTACGGACCCGGTAGCGTTGATTTATGGATTAGGATTGAAGAGCGCGCAGAACAAATTCAAGAAGATATGCGCCAAGATCCTGATAAATTTGGATTAACGGAAAAAGATTTTGGAGACGATTTAAGCGTCGGAGAAGCACGGTATTCAAAACATGCAGTAATGGCGAGAGATATTGCTTCTAGCGAATTAAAAGGCGATAGTGACCGTTTAATTGAGGTTTTCATTCGAACACAAAACCCTTTTGTTATCGACAATGATACACGATTTTTTGGTAAATCGGACAGCGATGCAAAAGTTTCAAAAAAATTAAATAAATTAATGTCTGCAGTTGAAAAGGTAGCAGAACAACGCGGAGTAAATATTTCAAAATTTAAAAATTTGCTTGAAGAATTTTCTAAAACAAGAGGCACAAATGCGGAGTTAGAAAAATTATTTTACGATAGTGATTTAATTGACCCAAATTCTTTTTCTAAAGATAACGAGGAAATAGGTTATCAGATATTTTCAAAAGCTATTGAAGAACTAGGCTTTGACAGTATTATTTTGAAAAACGCAAACGAACGTTTGTCGTCTATGAAGATAGACCCTAATACTACTCATGTTCAAATTTTTGATAAGTATAATACAAATATTAAAGCTGTAGATAATCGCGGGACTTTTGATCCAGACGATCCACGAATTTTGTATCAAGAAAAAGGCGGAAAACGTGGGTCATATTTACCATCAGTGAGCGAAGGCTTTGCGCCGATAATATCTTTGTTTGAGAAATCGGATAGATCGACGTTTCTTCACGAAAGCGCCCACTACTATTTAGATATTTTAGAAAAAATTGTAACAGATAACAACGCGCCAGAACAACTAGTAAAGATGTATGGCGACGTAAAAAAATGGTGGGCGTCAAATACTGAGCAGATTGCAAAAGAGGCAAATACAGATGAAGAAAAGGTTAAGTTATATTTAGAAAAAAATACTACGGGCGATAAGGATATTGATAGAAATATTCGTGTCGCTCTTCAGGAACAATGGGCGCGCGCTTATGAAACTTATCTATTAGAAGGCAAAGCGCCGTCTAATGTTTTACGTGAAGCGTTTGAGGCGTTTACGGCTTGGCTTTTAAATATATACAAGCAAGCTAAGAATTTAGACGTTGAGATTAATGATGATTTAAGAAATGTTTTTGATCGACTGTTAGCAACAGATCAAGAGATTGACGCGGCACAGTTGGATGATCAATTGTTTAGCCAAGTTGCTTCGGTGGTCGATAAATTAAATATTGAGCCCAAACAACAAGAAGACCTTTTTAAGTTAGCGCGAGAGGCTAAAGGAGAAGCGCGTCAAAAGTTATTACCTCGGATAATGAAGGATATTCGAAAAGAAAGAACCGAACAATACAAAAAAGAACGTGCCAAACTGGAAAAGGAAATTCGCGCAGAAGTAGAGCAGCGTCCGGTTAATATGGTGCGCGAATGGCTAATTAACGGAAAATGGTTGGGCGATAATCCACCAGATTTTGTGGTCGCGCCAGAAGACCTTAGATTTGATACTAATTTACTGGAGCAAGAATTTGGTAAAAGAGCCGTTCGGCGCTTGTCAAAATTACATGCAAAGGGAACTGGCGTATCGGCAAACGACATTGCTTTTTTCTTTAACGACTACAAGACAGGAGTAGATCTAGTAAACGATCTTATAAAAACGCCTTCTGCCGATAAAGAAATTAACTTTCGCGTCCGGCAAGAGTTGAAAAAAAGACACGGCGATCTTCTCAACAAAAAAGATATTGAAGAAGCTGCGCTAAGAGCGATAAACGGCGATAAAAAAGAACAGCTTATCGCGTATGAATTAAAACTAATCGCGCAGGCGGCCCGCAAAAAAACTATCAGTTTAACTGATGCGAGTAAGGCGGAGCGCGCACAACAGCGTGAGAACAAGTCCACCTTGAAACCTTTGACGCGCGCGCAAGCGACTGAAATAGCGCGGCGTATGCTTAGCAATCGTTCGGTACGAGAGGCTATGCGTTTTTCCCAATACGAGATTAAAGAACGCGCTGCCGCACAACGTGCTCTTTTGGCTATTTCTAAAGGAGATTTAGATGCAGCGTTTGACGCAAAACAAGACCAGATTATTAACTATGCGCTTTACCGTGAAAGTCAAAAAGTAAATGTTTTTGTAAACAAAGTACAAAGATACGCAGCCAAATTTAAAGGTAAAAATGTTCGAAAAAAACTACGGGGAACATACATTGATGCTATTGATGAAATTTTAGAAACATACGATTTTAGAAAATCTATTTCTGCTAAGCAGGAAAATAAGCGCGGTCGTTTATTGGCGCATATCGAATTTATGAAAGAACAAAATCGGGAAAATGAACTTCATATTCCAGAACATGTTATTAAGAATGCAAACCGTAAACCTTATCGCAAGCTGACAATATCAGAGTTAGAAGATGTTTACGATACGTTGCGTAATTTAGAGCATACTGGAACTTTAAAAAATAAATTAATTGATGCGCGAAATAAACGCGATTTAGATAAATCAGTTAAAACGCTTATTGGGCAAATAAATAAAAATTTGCCCGATAAACCGACTAATCGTGTGCAGACACCGGGCGATAAAAGAAGACGTGGGGCCCGAGAATATTTAAACGTAATTTTGACAGCATCGTCGTTGCTGCGAAAGATAGACAATTACGATGTTGGCGAAGCATACACGATCATTAAGGGCGCAATTGATCAAGCACAAAACTGGGCAACGAATGAACGCGAAAAAATGGTTCAATCGTTTACGGCGTTAAACGATGTTTTTGATAAAAAAACTAGACGGGATATGGCAGTCAGGTCGCACATACCTGAGCTAAAAGGCAGTTTTAGCCGTTGGGATTTGATATCGATGGCGTTGAACATGGGTAACGCCGATAACTTAAATCGATTGTCAGATTTAGAAAGTAGCGGGTTTACTGAAGCACAAATTGATTTTGTTAAAGAATCTCTTTCTAAAAAAGAATGGGATTACGTTCAAAGTTGTTGGGATTATATCGGCACCTACTGGCCACTGATAGCAGAACGTGAAAAACGTTTAACAGGCGTGACACCGAAAAAAGTAGCGGCGATGGGGGTAGAAACGCCGCACGGCGTATATGCTGGCGGGTATTATCCAATTGTTTACGACGGCGATCTTTCGGCAGTCGTTTCTTCTGAAGATATCGCGGAAGTTCAAAAGCAGATGCTTGCTGGGCAGTTTGGAAAAGCGCAGACTCGTAACGGACATTTAAAGGAAAGAAAAAAAGGATCAGGCGGTAGACCTCTCAAACTTGGAATTGAGCCCATGTACGGGCATATGTCGCAAGTTATCCACGATTTAGCGTTTTCGGAACCGATAGCAAACAGTTGGCGAGTTCTGCACGACAAGCGCGTTGATGAAGCGTTTCGGCGAAAAGGATTATTAAAAGACTTTCAAGCCTTAGAGATATGGTTGCAAGATACCGCGACGGGCCAGATAACTGCGGGGGGTTCAATCGGACGGCTTGCGGTACGCGCTAAAAACGGGTTCACGTTGTCTAAACTGGCTTTTAACGTCGGGACGGTGCTCGTTCAAGCTTTGGGAATTAGCCACACGATTGTTGCGCTAGGCACACGTCATACGGCGGTCGGTTATAGCGATTATCTATCAAACATAGCACGCGCGTCTAGCGATGTCATAGAAAAGTCGGTTTTCATGAAAAATCGGCAATCTTCATTCAATCCTGATATTAGTGACGTTTTGAATCATGTGAGATTAAGTCCAATAGCGTCTAGGCTTGATGAAGCGCAGACGATGTTGGCTGCTACTGGTTTTTGGACCATGGTCAAAATGCAGTTCCATTCGATTGACTTGCCGATGTGGCTTGGTGCGTATCGTCAGGGGTTGGAAAAATTTAAAAACAATGAAAACGAAGCAATCGCATATGCGGACCATTTAGTCGGGCGCGCTCATGCATCAGGGGTATTCGGTGATCGCACGCCTTTTGAACGCGGAACGCTAGATTTTAATACACGGCAAAATGGTTTCATTAAATTGTTTTCTGCGCTAGGATCAGTTATGTACGCCAAATTCAATTTGGCGTATGAGGTGGTAGGGAAAGCAAGACGCGATATTGACGGGGCTAATAAAAAAAGCTTTACCGCGGCGGCTAGGGCAACGGCGGATTTAGTGACACTGTTTACCTTAGAAGCAATTGCGTATCATTTAATCCAAGGTTCTTTGCCTGGGATGGATGATGAAGATGAAACAGGATGGGCAGAATTTCTTGCGCGCGAAACGGCGTTATCTGCTATGGCAACGGTGCCTTTAGTTCGAGATGGTGGATCGGTTTTAAGCGGGTTTGATGCAGGTGCTTATGCGGGTATTGTAGGAACTTTTGTAAAATCGGCTGTACAGGTTGGTCAAGGAGAAATGGATTTAGCCTTGTTCAACGCGTTTAGCAGTTCAATCGGAATTGCCACGGGGTTACCGACGGGCCAATTGAATAAAATAGTTGCCGCTTTAGTTAAAATGGAAGAAGGTGATCCTGACACGGACATTCGACATCTTTTCTTAGGCCCAAAGTATAAAGGTTAATCATGACGATACCTGCAACCGAACCGTTCATATCTGGTCCGTATACCGGTAACGGTGTAACAGTTCAGTTTGATTATGGTTTTCGTATCTACGCAGAGACCGAACTAAAAGTAGTTCGTAAAAACGCTGATGATACGCTAACAGTGCTAGCGCGAACGACAGACTATACGGTTGCGGGCGTTAACCAAGACACGGGACGGCAAATTACGTTAACTGCGGGCAATAAATTGCCGACCGGAGCGACGTTGACAATCGAGCCGAATATCACGTTGTCGCAAGATCGTCCTTTTAGCGATCAAACTTCCACAAATTTAAACGAAATTGAAACCATCGCCGATAAAACAACGTCAATGGTGCGTCAACTTAAAGGGCTTTTTGATCGAACACCGATAGCGCGGCCGGGCAATGAGGTAAACGAGATATTGATCGGCAATGACAGCGAAGTTTTAATGTGGGATGCGAACGGCAACATTGTTCCCGGTCCGAATGGCGACAAAATAGCAAACGCGCAAACATATGCTGAAACGGCGTTAGCTTCAAAAAACAGCGCTGCGACGTCAGAGGCAAACGCCGCGACGTCAGAAGCAAACGCCGCGACTTCATTGGCGGAACTTCAAGCGTCTACGGCGTCTGCAACTACGTTAACTCCTGGAAGTTCGGCAACAGCTTCTTATGACAGTAATACGAATAATTTTGCTTTTGGTATTCCAAAAGGGGATGTAGGACCGACAGGTCCAACCGGTCCAACCGGTCCAACCGGTCCTGCGGGGTCAATGCCGGGGCAGACCGCAATGTTTGCGATGAATACCGCGCCGACAGGATGGCTTAAAGCTAACGGTGCAACGATATCTAGAACGACATATTCCGATTTGTTTGCTGCGATAGGAACGACGTTTGGCGCGGGGGATGGATCGACAACTTTTCAATTGCCAGATTTGCGCGGCGAATTTTTGCGTAGCTGGGATGACGGTCGTGGCGCGGATAGCGGTAGAGGATTTGGATCGACTCAATCACACGATTGGAAATCTTTTACGCTAAACTCTGGGGCAGGCGGATCCAGTACAACTTATATGGGAAAATCTACAACGTCTTACGGGTCGCGTAATTTTACGGGAATGAACTCTGCGCCAACGACTGGCATCAGATTAAAATGGGACACTTCAGAAATTCGTCCCCGAAACGTAGCTTTGCTTGCTTGTATTAAATATTAGGAGAATTAAACAGTGCAAATTTACAATTACAGTGCGATCACCGGTGAATATACGGGGATAAGTCAAGCAGATCAATCGCCGCTTAATCCAGAAGAATGGTTGATCCCTGCAATCGCAACGGATATTGCGCCGCCAAACACGGGCGAGAAAGAGGTTGCTGTATTTGTTAATAATACAGAATGGCATATTGAAGAAGATCATCGCGGGCTAAAATATTGGACGCCAGACGGAGAAGAACATGAAGTCAAAGAAATAGGCTCTATTCCCGCAAACGTTTTGTTTTCGGAACGACCGTCGGAAAATCACTTTGCAGAAAATGGCGAATGGGTTTATAGTGAACAAAAACATCGAGAAGAATGGAGAGAAAACGTTTTTCTTGAACGCGCTGAATTTGCAAAAAAAGTTGCCGAAAAAGAATGGTTAAGTAACGAAGAGGCCGAAAAGTGGGCGGCTGGGCTAGAAATTCCGAATATTGTTAATGCTGCGATTAACGACGCGCCAGAAGCAAAACAACTATCATACAAGATTGATGTGCGATCAAGGAAAAACATTGGAAGGATGGATACGCTGATAGAAGCTTTAGCTACAATGCTTAACGTTTCAGATACGGAATTAGATGATGCGTTTGGTTTTGAGCCGTTTGAATAGAGGTTTAGCATGAGAAAAAGACTAGCCGTTGTCGTTGGTCATAATAGCGTTTCGCAAGGAGCGATACGAAAAGGGCAACTATCATTAAATTTGTCGGATGGCACGGCTCCGTCGGATGTTGGCGTGGCTGAATTTGCTTGGAATAGCAATTTGGCAAATATCATGGCAGAGCACGCAAATTTTTTTGACATCGACATGCGCATTTTTAAACGAACTGATGGCGGCGGCTATCGTAACGAGATTGCGCGCGTATATGCAGAAGTAGACAATTGGGGTGCGGATGCGTCAATAGAGTTGCATTTTAATAGCGCGGATAATCCTGCGGCAACAGGATCAGAAGTTTTGTCAAGCGGAACCGCCTTGTCATTGTGCCTTGCAGTAGAAGTCCAAAAAGAAATTGTTGCTACGTTGAATACACGGGACCGCGGCGTAAAAACGTTAAGAGAACAGGATCGCGGGGGCGGCTCCTTGTTTTCTGGCAAAGCGCCCGCTATTCTCGTTGAGCCGTTTTTTGGATCAAACAAAACCGATTTGAGCGCAACGGATGAACAAAGTGAAAAAGTTGCATTAGCAAAAGCGTATTTGCGTGGCGCGAAAAGAGCTTTTGAAAGTTTCCCGCGCCGTGATCTTAACGAGAGCCGAACAATGGACGCGGTTCGTAAGCAGCGTGGGGCTAAAGCAGGCGCAATGAGTTTTACAGTTCTTGCTGCGTCCGCTGAGGCGATAAGCCATGTGGTAAAACCTATTGATGGCATTGCGCAGATGGTTGACGATTGGTCGCCAATTGTTCTATTTATTTTTCTAATAGCGGCAATTGGCTTTGTTTTGTATTCTAGCTACCAGACAGAACGAATAGAAAATGCTCGAAAAGACGATTTTGAAAAGGAAATCCGTTGATTACTTGGGTAACAAAAAAGTTATGGCCTTATGTAACTATAGTGTTTTTGTTGGTTTTGTTTATTTTTTCAACGCGGCGCAATGGCGCCCTTTCTGAAAAAATTAAAAAGGTAGAAAATGTTAATGCAACGCAAAAAAGGATGCGTGAGGCTAGGGCCAATACCCGGACTGACCGCCAGTCTGTTATTGAGCGGCTGCGCGACGGCACCTTCTGAGGTTGTTTGTCCGGTACCGAAAACGTATAGTCTTGAGATACAACGGCGGGCAGCGAATGAACTTAAATCCTTACCCGTTAATTCCGTAGTAGCGTCTATGATTAGTGATTATGGGGTAGTGCGTGAAGAATTAAGGGCGTGCTTGGAGGATTGATGATGGAGGATTTCGAGTTGATTAAATATTTTATCGGTATCTTTCTCACGGCTGCGGGGTTTTGCATAGCGGCTTTTCGCAATCTTTCTCAACGTATATCATTAGGAGATAGACTTTTACAAGAAAAAATAGAAAAAGTTAAAGAAGATTATGTCCGGCGCATTGATTTACAAAAGATGCACGAGGATATAAACAGGCATTTAGATTTGTTGAGGAGTGAATTTGCAGATCTTAAAAGATACAATGAGACGCACAATCAACTTTTAAAAGATATCTTGGACAAAATTGGAAAGTAAAGGATTGGTGAATTATGGCTTTGACTTCGGCGACAACAACTTGGCAGAGTGTCACGCTTACTCATAACGAAGTTTGGATGGTTCGAAAAGGAACTGTTAACTTTCATTCGGGGTCCATGCCGGACGATGAAGATGGCGTGGCTGTTGAAACAGGCGACAGTATCAGATTTTCTGCCGGCTTAACGGTGTATTACAAAACAGATCATGGTTCAGGCAACCATGCGTTTGCGCGGACTCACGTATGAAACAGCACGGAATATTGCCGCATACAAGATCAGTCGTTCGACATGGGTTTTCTAGTAGTCTTGGTTTGTATGAAGACGCTATTGTTGCGTTGTCGGCGGGGAGAAAGCTTACGCCGTCAGCGGATAAGTGTATGCGTATCAGGCGTGCAAGTGACAATGACGAAACAGATATAGCATTTATTGGCGGTAATATTGATGAACAGGCAATTAATGATTTTGGTGGTTATAATTTATTAAGTTATACGGAGGACTTGTCAAATTCTGTTTGGATTGTTGGTAAAACTGGTAATTTTTCAATCGAAGTTTCTAGTGGCATAACTGCTCCCGATGGAACAAATACAGCTTTCAATGTTAGAATGAGTCTTGAGGGGGCAACAGGGGGAAATGATATACTAGACTTTAAGCAAGATATTGTCCAAAACTTAATTTTAGGTGAGGATTATTCTGCTTCTATATTTTTAAGATCTGGAGATGGTGTGTCAAAAACTCTTGGATTTTTTAATGTTGTAGGGGGTAGTAACTCAATTACAGTAGGAACAGAATGGCAAAAGTATGAGTTTACCAACACTTCTAATAGCAATGGTTTAGGTGTATTAAGGTTTAGATTGCAAGGAAGCTCGACAGATAATTTGGTCAATCTTGAAGTATGGCGTCCGCAAGTAGAAATTGGTTCTTCTGCTTCTGAATACCAACCACGTATAGCAGGCGGCGCTAGTGATTGTTTTGTAGCCACATTATATGATCAAAGTGAGAACGATAACCATGCTACACAAATTGTTGCAGACGCGCAGCCTAAAATATATGACGTAACAAGCGGCGAAGTGACCAAGGAAAATGGCAAGCCCGCTATGGTATTTAACGGGGTGAATGATTTTTTAAAATTGATTGATGATGGTATTATAGCTACACAACCAAATAGTATTGCTACTGTTGCAGCCCGAAAGGGAGGAACAAACTCTTCCAATTATTTGTTTGATGGCGCTAATGGAAAGCAAATAATTATGATTAATCAAAATGATTATGCATTATTTAGTGGTCATTCTATAACCAGTTCAAATAGTAGCGATACTAATCAACATTTGTTTTTAGGTGAATTTGGCTTAACAACAGATACATTATTTATTGATAGCATAGAAGTTGCGAGTGGTAACGCTGGCTCCAATAATTTAGGAGGAATGACTATAGGTAGTTCCTTAAACAATAATAACAATACTTTGAGTGGAGTTATCCAAGAAATGATAATTTTTGACACTAATTTAACAACTCAAGAAAGACAAGCGCTGCATAACGACATAAACACATATTATAGGATTTATTAATTATCTACCAATCGCAATCGTAATGAGGGGTTACTCATGAAATATTACATTAGTTCTTTGGAACGCATTAAAATATGTAGCAGTTTAGCATACAAATTGACACGGCCTCACATAGAAGAAAACGTAACCAAATACATATTCGGTTGGTACGAGAAAGATGATTTAGGATGTGCCATTGTAGACGAAAATGTGACAATCCCAGTTAATGCTTTCATTAGAGATAGCATAAATAACGGAGATAGCATCGACCATTATTTCGATAATTTGTATTTAACGGAAATAGAGATGAATGACAAAAAGCAAGTTATCGCAAACTCTTACGATGACGAAGGTAGTCTAATAGTCAATATACCTATTTTATTAATATTTCCGAGCGACTGTCAAGAAGTAGATATGACATATCTACAAGAAAACGATTGGTTTCCTGAAAATGAAATTTAAACAGACGTTAAGCCTTTCCGCAAAGCTTTTGTCTCGGCGGACGGCCCCACGTTTGGGTCGTTTAGCTTTTTGTATTGAGCGGCGCGTTCTGCTGGCGACATAGACTTAAAGTCTTTTTCAAAATCGCTGTCGCGCAGTATAATTGACGCTTTCTTTTTGCGATCTTCGTCTATGAATGCGCGTGTTAAATAATGCCATGAATTTTTGATGCGGCTGATTGAGATCGTTCGCCATTTTGGATATGACTCTAGAATGTTTTGAGTACGTAACTCGGCTTCAATTCGTTTTAAAATTGATTCTTGTGTTGCCCATTCATATGGCATATTTTCAAAAACATCTTCAATCACGTTATCAATTTCAGTCGCGTTTGATTGGAGCATACGTTCTTTGCCAGCAAAGGAAGGCGGCTCGAACGCATCAAAGTTTGAGACGTCGCGTTCCAATAACCAGTTAGCTAATGCAGACGCAAAGCGCGGGCAGGGTTTAGGGTTTCTTTGTGCGTTAATTCTCTTATACAGGCTAGCGTTTTGTTTTAGCGGCGTTTTGGTATTTGTGATGATTGCAAAACGCCGATCATTTTCGGGAATAGGCAAAGCGTTTTCATGGTTTGTTGCTAGTAAAAAACTCGCGTAAACCCATTCATCGTAGTTCGGAAGCGTTTTTCGAATGACGCGCGTTCGACGCATTCGAGGATCAACACGTTCCCGGATGCCGTCGTAAGCTCTTTGCCGCCGCCATACGGTTAAATCACCGTCGTTTCCCTTCGGCAAAATCTCTTCGGAAACTACAAAAAGAGTGTTGACTATCCAGTCTGTATATTGACTTTGCGATCCCCCCGTACCAAGCAATTCCTCGGCGCTAACCGACTTAACATTTATTTCACCGAAAATATTGCTGATGATATCAAATAGTGTACCGCGACCTGTGCCGAATGACTTTGTCACCATCAAAATCGCTACGCCCGGCACAGTCGGGTTTTGAATCTTGTGTGCCAGCCAATCTAAAAACCAGTTTCTTTCAGTCACAGACGGAACAAGATGTTCTATGAACTCAAGCCAAAGTGTTACAAAATCCGCCGATTCTTGTTCCCCGACGTGAACACGTTGCGGCGCGCGATAACTATTAATTGCGCGGGTATTTTCTTCGGTAACATAAATACCAGGTTCTCTGTCGGGTATGTAGCGATATCCATCAACGTCTTGGCGGCCTTTGTGACAAAGCCACACATCGACCGGACTGACTCTTTTAGTTTTTCCGCTTTCTAATTCGATTTCAGTGTCATATCGAATATTTGATATTTTTAAATTGCCGACAGTTTGAGAAAGTTCTTCAAGGCCATAAATCGGAAGGCAAGGAAATTTACGCGAACCGCACCACGCCCATTGGCTTAAGATCTGCATAACACGGTTTTGAAATACTTTAGACGCGCCCGGATAGGTTTCTGAATCAAATTTTTTTCCTTCGATTTTCGCTGTAAGCGCTTTAGCGTAGTTTTCAATAGTGGTATCTTCTTTGTCAATTGGCTTGTATTTAACCCAATCGGCTGTTTCTAAAATGAAAACCACGCCTCTGTGATCTATACCAACAAGACAACGTTGACGGTTTTTGAAACGATCATCACCAACCCAGGATGCAGAACATCGGGAATTTTTGTCAGACTTCGCATATTCAGTCAGTTCATCTAAATTTCGCGTAACGCCGTCTAAACAATCAAAAGACATTTTGTCGGTTAATTCATATTTTACCGATACCTCGACTTCGTTGCCGCCTTTTAAACTCGACACCCTACGCCAACCGGCTTTTTCAAATTCTTCGTATGCAATTGTTGCAATGTTGAGAACGTGATCTTTCTTTAAAATCGGAAGGCCAGAAAATTCTACCTCCAGCGGACTTTCGTCGTTTTCCCATGTGTATTCTATTTCAAATCCCTGTTTGTCTTCTCTTAGCGTGTGCGCTCCAAAGCAACCAATTTGTCGTGCGTGGCCGCCGCCAAAAGCTTCTAAACGATGTAGAATTGCATCATCTTTTTCGGGATCGGTGTTTGGGCAACAAAAAGACGACGAAAAAATGACGCTAAAATGTTCGTCAACCCGACAAAGCCAAAGTTCTTTCTCGCCTTTTCCGTATCGGATTAGTGCGTCGCGTAGCTGCGGATACAATTCGACAGCGCGGCCCCAAATAGAATTGACAATTTCTCTATCGTCAATGTCTAGGTCAATTGCGCATAGCCCGTCTTGAATACGAATACCAGTCGCCTGATAGCCAAGTATGTTAGACCAAGATTTAATTAATTCTTGATCGGGTTTAAACTTGTTCCATCCGGGAAAAAAGCATCGTTTGTCGTAATTTGGTGTCGGGACAAAACCGTTGGCCAAAAGTTTAAGTCGGATATCTGTTTGCGCTTGCGCGTTTTTTGAACGAAAATCACTCATAACGTATCTAGTAGGCTTTTAAAAGATGCTTGACTAGAGATTTTAAACTCAACACGCGCGCGCTTGACAACGTCAACTGTTTTTCGTGCAATGATTTGATGGCTAAACACTTGTGATCTTTGGCCCGGTCTATCAAAACGTTTGATTGTCTGGTCGTATTGCTCAGGCGACCACGTCGGGCAATACCAGATAACCCGCCGACCCCCAAATTGTGCCTCAACGCCGTGGCCAGCTGCTGCTGGGTGCAAAAGTAAATTGTCTAGCTTTCCTTCATTCCATTGTTCTATATGCTTTATTTTTTGGTGCAGGCTGACACCATGACCAAGCTTGCCATATCTTCGGCCTTGAGCTTTTAGCAAATTTTCTATTCGATCAGCGTCTGCATGAAACCCATAACAGATTGCAACGGCTTCGGATCCTATGGCGTCCAGTTGATAATTTAGAATATCAGTTTTCAAGCTGTGAATTTCGTGCGCTACTTTTTCTTCATCATACAAAAACCCTTGAACAATCTGTGACAATTTTGAAGATGCGATTGCTTGAGAAAGCGCGGCAATTGTCACTTCGTCATCATCTTTTTGAAGGCTAGCGATCAAGTCTCTTTCCATTTTTCTGTATTGTTTTTGTATGGCGGGCGGAAGATCAAACTCAAAATCTTGCTCAATTCCGCTTGTCAGTGTTCCTTCTCGTGTATCTTTTGGCTCGGTAGCGCGGAACATAAATTTTTTGACGTCTCTATCTAGTTGCTGAACACGAAAATCATGAACTTCCCATCGATAGCCGTAACGGTCAATTGGCATAAAGTTTTTCCAGCGCCACTTGTCAAAATTCGTTCCCCATAAATCGGGTTTCAGAATTGCGGCGGGCAAAAAAAGATCCTCATAGCCGTTTGGCCTTGGCGTTCCCGAAAATTTCCACATTGTTTTTACGTGACGAACTAATTTTTTTAGGTTTTTACCGATAACCCCGCGGGGATTTTTTAATTTTGGTTCATCATAGACAAAGATATCGCGGAGCGGGTGATCTTTTTCCAAAGACAAGAGATAATCGACAAGCCACTTGCACACGCCGTCGCTCACTGTGAATATGTCCGCGTTAGACTTTTGTAACGTGGCCAGCCGTCTAGCTGGCGACCCGACAAGAGCGACAACGTTAAGATGTGAAAGGTGATTCCATTTTTTTGATTCGGCGGGCCAAACTGTCGTTGCCACCAATGGCGGGGCCATGACAATCCCTTTGCGCCTATGGCCGTCTCGGATCAGTTCCGCTATCGCGGTCAAGCACGTAGCCGTTTTGCCCCCGCCCATCCGCATCACAACGTAGGCGCGATCATTGGCGTACAATTCGTCAATGCATGACTGTTGATCGGACCGCAAATCGTCAACGGTTCGCATATGGCATGTTCCCTGTGGTGGCGTTCGAGTGACAGGTACTTTAAATTGAATTAACATTTTTGTCAAGTATTTCGATAACCTGTTGTTTTTCTTTAACAATATAGCACTCATGCTCAAAATCTGTAATTTTTTTGTTCCACCATTTTTGCGTCTCAGAAACAACGCCGCGGCGCGGTTTTTTAACCTCAAAAAAAATAATTCGGCTAGGCAATATCACCAATCTATCAGGCAACCCCTTGTAATTACGCGGGTCTAGCTTTAAACAAAAGCCTCCGCGTTTAGTAACTTCACTCGACAAAAAAAGTTCTACCGATTTTTCAGTTGACATGACGGGTACTTTACCTTACCGTTTCACGTGAAACAATGATTCTTTTTTAGGCTGCCCATGCCCCGAATAAAAAACCCTATTCGCTTCCAACAGAAAGTATTTTTGACACGAGAAGCACGTAAAATTTTGAAGGCAGAAGCGAAGATGCGCAAGTGGGAACTTTCGCACATCGTCGAATACCTTCTTAGGAATGGTAAATTCCCGCCTCTACCTATAGAAGGCGTCAGGATGCACCCTCTTTTTTTGAAAAGAGAAGGAGAAAAAGAGATATACGAGACAGCTAATTGACAAGGAAAATGTAACATGGAAAACGGAAAAAGCACAATACTAGAACATTCAAACGTTGTTGGCGGGTCAACCGCTGAACGGCGCATTGAATGCCCGCGCAGCTACGAACTCGAAAAGCTGGTTCCTAATCCCCCGAGCAGCAAGTATGCGCGCGAGGGAACGGCGCTTCACGCACTCATGGCGTTTTTGCTAGAAAATCCTGAACTTGACGTGGATTCTACTATCCCGTTTACGCACAAAGAACCCGCACGTGACGGAGAAGAAGCGTGGGAATTTACCATTGACCGCAGTTTGTGGGGTGAACTTGGAGCGCCTGCTCTAGATGCTTTTGATTCTTTCATTGAAGAAATTGAAGCAGAAACCGGAGCCGAGTTTAGTTTTTTTGTCGAAAAGCGCTGCGAGATACCGCGCATAGAAGGCGCATACGGAACGACGGATATTATATGGCATTGTGGAAATTTAAGTGGCGTCTGGGATTGGAAATTCGGAAGGCACCCTGTCGAGGCTGAAGAAAATGAGCAATTGATGTTTTACGCTCTTGCGGGATTGCGGACGTTGCCGGAGATATTTTCAAAAGACGGCAAGTCTAGTGAGGTAGACCCCGAACGAGAAGTAATTTTGACGATCATGCAGCCAAAGCGTGGTCGCGACGCTGTTACTTGGGGGACCAACGTTGAAGAACTGCTGTCTTTTGAAACAGAACTTAAAGACGCAATTACAGTTGCGCAAAAGGAGGGGATTAACGCACCAATCGCTAGCGGCGATTGGTGTCGGTTTGCGCCATGCAAAGCGGTATGCCCTTTATATACCGACGCGGCGTTGACTTTGTCGAAAAAAATATCAGAAATAAAAGCTGGCGGCGAATTAAAAGACGCGCCAAATACTGGTCAACAGTTGCCGGAGTTGCTTGATCTTGCGACAGATGTAGAAGATTGGATCAAGGAAGTTCGATCTGTTGCAAGGTTGCTGTTGGAATCAGATCCACAATCCGTTAAAGGGTGGATGCTAACGGAAAAACAAACAAGACGGCGCGAATGGGGTGTTGATCAGAAAAAAATCGTTAGGTGGCTGCGCAACGATCACGATCTGAAGAGCGATCAATATAATCCAAGGAAATTTCTATCTGTTTCGCAAATAGAAAAGCTTGGAATTGAAGTTCCGGAAGGTATGATCAGCTATCGGACGACGAAAACGACGGCTTTGGTGAAGGAAGACAGCGACAATGACCCAATGAAAACCGCAAACCAACACATAAAAAACCTAGCAGAAAGCGTCGCGGGTGCGGCGGTAAAGGAGTAAAGAAAGATGGATATGGTAAGTGAAAACAAAGGATCAATTGCAGAACAGGGCGCCTTAGCAATTCTTAACAGTCTGAAAAGAGTTCAATCAACAATACCCGCTTCAGGAAGCGACGGCTTACAATATTTGAAGTTTATTAGGGGGACTTGGCTTTTTGGGCGGGACGATATTAAAGTAGAGTCAAAAGATTATTTGTTAGCGGATCCGTTTTCTGTAAGAAACGGTTTTACCTGCTGGACAAATCGCCAGAATCAAAAAAACGAAAATTTAGGCGAAGAAACAGTCGGCTTAGAGGAACCAGAATTAAGAATTTCCGATATGCCGAAAAAAGTAGATCCAATGACTAACAACGAGGCAGAATGGAAACCGCAGATAAGCATAGAATTAACTATTCTAGGCGGAAACTACGATCAAACGACGCTACTTTACAAAACCACTTCTGTTGGCGGCCGGTCTTTAATGAGACGTTTCTTGGAGCAAATCTCCATTCAAATGGAAAGAACAGGAGGGAAAAAGTTTTTTCCCATAATAAACTTAAAATCATCTGAATACAGGCACAAAACTTACGGGCCAATGACGACTCCCGAATTTAGTATTTGTGGGTGGGTGGATAAAAATGAGTCAAATCCTCTTGCTGCGCTGGATCTTGATCCGCCAACAATTACTGTAGAAGCAATTGAAGTGACTAACGAAGAACCTAGTCCTGTTCAAGGTCGGCGAAGACGCCGTCGGGGATCGACGGAACCTAACGAAGAACTTACGTTTTTTACCCCGTGAAACAACGTTAATCATGACTGACTTGCATACGTTGTCCGAAAACCCGAACGACTTTTTGTTTTGGGATACGGAAACGCGCGCGCTCCCCAATCTTACAAATCCAGATTGGGGAGACGTGACAAAATCTGGCGCAGTCCGATACAGCAATTCATCGTTTGTGACAATATTAACGTATTGCATTGGCAAAGACGGGCCCGTAAAAACATGGAGCGTAGAAAACTTTGATGATCGGTTGAACTGGCGCGACGCGCCGCCTGAATTGCTCGAACACATCGAACGCGCGCGCAAAGGCCAAGCTTGGTTAGTTGCTTGGAACAGTTTTTTTGACCGCCATGTTTCAAACAACGGCATTAAAAATGAATGCGGCGAATCCATTCCCATACTCCCTGTTCGCTGCGTTTTGGACGCGATGGCGCAAGCCGTCGCGTCCAACCTTCCTGCCAAGCTAGACGGCGCTTCGCAGAAAATTGGCCGCGCAGGCAAAATCGGCGCGGGGAAAAGCTACATTAATTTATTTGCGCCGGCGGATGGCGCAACACCACAAACGCGTCCCGAAGAATGGGCGAAATTCATAGAATACGCCGAAGTCGACACCGACGAATTGCGCAACGTGTTTTTCTCGACACGTCCACTCTGGTTTTTTGAGTGGGAACAATTTTGGGTGAGTGAAGAAATTAACGATATTGGTTTGCCGATAGATGTCGATTTTGTCAAACGTGCAAACGATCTTTCGAAAATATATTTGGCCGACGTCGAAAAAAAAGTTAGGCAACTTACGCAAAATTCTTGTTATTCGGTAAATCAGCATGGCGCCTTGGCAAAGTGGGTTGCAGATAGAATAGACCATTTACCGGAAGCGCACGATATTCTAGTCAAAAAATACGAAGAAGATGAAGAAGGAGATTTAGCCGTAACATCATTATCTTTAGGGCGCGATCGCGTACAAAAATTAATATTATATCTGAACAGACTAGACGATGAAGACGGGCTAACAGACGACGAATACGATGTTTTACAGTTACTTGATGTTCGGCTATACGGCGCCTCAGCAACGCCAAAAAAATTCCAAAAAATATTACCGATGTTGTCAGCAGGTGATCGTCTTTGCGGACAATACGTTTTTAACGGCGCAAATCAGACAGGTCGTTTTTCATCGCGAGGCGTTCAAGTTCAAAACTTGACACGCGCCTACGTGGGAATGGAAGAACGAGACAAAAATCTCGAATCAAGAGCCATAGACTTCATTGAAGAATTAGAAGAAACAGACAACGATCCTGAAATTCTCGATGAATTTAATCATGAATTTGGTTCGCCGGGACGCGCTTTGTCGCGCCTAATTCGGCCGGCCATCCATAACATAGCATGGGGGCAAATCCTCGTATGGGGTGATTGGTCGGCTATTGAAGCACGTGTGTTGCCGTGGCTTTCAAAGTCGTCGGGGGGTAACGAAGTTTTAGACGTGATGCGCAAGTCGGATAAAGACAAAGCAGAACCCGACATATACGTTCGCGAAGCGGCAAAAATCTACGGGGTTGACGTCGTAGATCTATGGGAAAAATATCGGTCAAAAGACAAAGACGCCGCGAGTATGCGCACAATGGGAAAGATTGGCGTTTTGTCACTAGGTTTTGGCGGCGGGCACGGCGCATTACAAGGAATGGCCACTGCGTACAATATTTCGTTGTCCAAAGACGAACGTAGCAACATTATCGACAAGTGGCGGGAAAACAACAGATGGGCGGTGAAGTTTTGGAATGATCTTTGGTCTACTTTTTTGGCGGCGTTTAACAGCCCCGGCGCGCCGTTTAATGTCGGGGAGGTCGTATACGTTTTTCAAAAAGAATACATGAGCGGTTCGATGTTTTGTTTTTTGCCGGACGGCCGACCACTTGTTTACCCCCGCTTAAAATGGGAAAATCGCGAGCGTGAGGATGATAAAGGAAACAAATATACGCGCTTAGAATTGACGTATCAGCGAGGATATGAAAGACGTTCGCTTTGGTATGGCGTGCTTGCTGAAAATATCACGCAAGCTACTGCTGGATCAATTTTACGTGAATGCTTAGTGAATCTAAGCAAATCTTTAAGCGACCCCGCCGTCGTCATCGGCCATACGCATGATGAAATCATTATCGAAACTAAGGGTCATAGCGGTGTTGATGAAGATGTCCAAAGAACGCGGCGCGAACTGCTATCAGCAATGACTACACGGCCGGTATGGGCTAAGACGTTACCGTTAGCTGCCGAAATTAGCAATAATTTGTATTACACCAAAACAGTGGGATAAAAAATGTCGGATAAAGACGTTTTAGAAGAAGCACATGATTTAAAATACGGCGACCGAAAAAACTTATACGGCGACGCCGTAGAAAATCATGAACGTATTGCAAAAATTTTTAATGCGATCACTGAGCGCAATTTAAGCGCGTATGAAGTTGCTCTGATGCATGTTGCAACTAAATTGGTAAGAACTAAAGCTAATCCAAATTACCGCGATAGTTATGTCGATGGTGCAGCCTATTTAAGTATTGCAAACGATTGCATAGATCGTGCAAAAAATAAGGAAACATTCGCCAAAGTTCGGCAAATTCTTGCAAACAGCGCGCAAACTAAAACTTAGTTAAGCCGCTTTTTTAACTTTTTTAATTTTTTTACCGTATTTTTTGAGTAGCTCGTCAATTCGGTTCTGAACTAAAGCTAGTTCTTGATTAATTTTAGCCAATTCTTCTACAAAGTCGCCGCCAGCGCGCTCAGGAAAATTAGCAACGATAAAATCAATAGCTTGCGCAACAAGCCCGCCATCTTTTTCAACAGAATAGCGAATTTTAGCGGCGCGGCCGATATGCGTAACGTTAATACCGTAACAATCAACAACGCTTTTGGGAATATAGATAGATTTTCCGGTATCAATTATCTCAGCAAACGCAAATCCTTTAGCTTTAATTGACGACGATGCATTCGTAATTTTTGCCGTAGCTTCTCGGATGTGTGACCCAATTTTAGCCATACCTATCTCCCGTCATTGCTAGCTAATCAATCATAGCACAAATCGCGTAAAAATCAAATAAATTTTAACGCCGATTTAACTCCCTTTCATATCCCGCATACGGAAAAACCACAATCCGCACATGTAGAACAGCCGCCCTCGCTCTTATAGTTTTCACTTCCGCACTCAGGGCATACCGCTTTTTGTTCTTTTTTCACAGAAATAACCGATCCGGTTACCGCATTCGGGCGGTATGTCGTGCACCCTTTACACCCATTCGCGTACGCTTCAAAATACACATCCTGAAAATCTTCAAAAGATATCGTTTCAGGCAGGTTAATTGTCTTTGATATCGAGCTATCAACCCATTCTTGAACGGCTGCTTGCGTTTTTATATGGGCTTCGGGGGGCAAGTCTTGTGCAGTTATAAACGTTTTTGGTAATTTAGTATACATTTCACGAGTACGCACTTGGTATCGTTTTTCCCACAACGTAAATGCGTAATCTTTAACTGTTTGTGTTGTCTTTGACCCGTCTTTTTGCAGAATTTTTCTTTCATATTCAGTCGCAAATATTGGTTCAATTCCCGATGATATGTTTCCCGCGAAAAGAGATATTGTTCCTGTCGGCGCAATTGAGGTTAAATGTGAATTACGTATACCGTGTTGCAATATTGAATTTTTGATACGATCAGGAAGCTTGGAAGCAAAGGTTCCCGCAGCTATGAAAGGGTAAGATTTAAACGCCGGAAACGCGCCTTTTTCTTTGGCTAAATTAACCGATTCTTCATATGCTGTTTCAGTTATGTATGCCATTATTTTCTCGCAGAATTTAATGGCGTCTGAAGATCCATACGTAAAATTGCACATTGCCAGCATGTCGGCCAGCCCTGTCACACCTAAACCGATACGGCGTTTTGCTTTTGCCTCTTTTTGTTGTTTTTCCATGGGAAATTTAGACACGTCAATGACATTGTCCAACATACGAACCGCTATTTTAACAACGCGACTCAGTTCTTTCCAATCGATACACGAAAGCACGCGGTCTTCAAAAAATTCGCCGCAATAGAACGAATCACCGGCAAACCGCGTTAGGTTAATAGAACCAAGAAGGCACGCACCATAAGGCGGCAATGGCTGCTCGCCGCACGGGTTTGTTGCCGAGATCGTTTCAACATAATTTAAATTATTAGTCTTGTTGATCCGATCAATGAATATCACGCCGGGCTCAGCATAGTCATACGTCAATTGCATGATCTTATTCCAAAGTTCCCGCGCGCCGACAAATTTATGCGTGTAGCAGTTTTCGTTATCCGGCCCGCCGTAGTCAACTTTTTGTGAAGAGGCGGCATGCCTTAGCGGCCATCGTTTATTATTTTTTACGGCATTCATGAATTTGTCGGTAACCAAAACGGACAAATTAAACATGCGCAACCGGCCAGGATCTTGTTTTGCTTGGATGAAATCTTCAATATCCGGATGGTCGCAGCGCATTGTGGCCATCATCGCGCCACGTCGACTGCCCGCGGACATGATCGTCCTACACATCGAATCCCAGCAATCCATGAAAGATAACGGTCCGGAGGCGTCGGCTCCAACACCCTTCACAAGAGTTCCCTTTGGCCGTATCGTTGAAAAATCGTAGCCAATTCCGCCGCCTTGTTGCATCGTTTTGGCGGCTTCTTTAAGATGTTCGAAAATGCCTTCAATACTGTCTGGCACTGTTCCCATTACAAAACAGTTGAACAAAGTGACATCACGCCCTGTTCCCGTTCCTGCTATTATTCGTCCCGCGGGCAAAAATTTAAAATCTTCTAACGCCCAATAGAAAGCTTTTTCCCAGCAATCAGGATCTTTTTCGACTTTTGCAAGATCGCGCGCGATTCGTCGCCACGTATCTGTGACGTCTTGATCGATAGGCGTGCCGCTGGGATCCTTAAACCTGTATTTTTTATCCCAAATTTCGTGTGCAATAGGTGTTTCAAAGAGAGGTTTAGGGGGCAAATATGCATCATCCATAACCGGATTTTCCTGTCTTTACGGGGTTCAAACGGGTTTGATTAAGGATTAAGATTAAGATGCGCAATTAGTTTGTAGGGCAATTTTTAAAACCTACAAACGTTTAATAATTTTTCTTAAAAATGATTCTTTTGGCGTAAACGGAAAAGGTTCTAAAGTCTCTGTTCCATCAGCGGCAGCATGCAAAAGAATTTTATCGAGCAGTTGAACCGAAGAATCAAAACTTATCGGCTGCGCGCAATTTAACTTTTGCTGTCTTTTTATGTCTTCTTTCTCGATCATTTTCACATTTTCCTATTATATTTTATTAATAGTAAACGAAACAATCTCAAGATCGTCTCGGCGTCGCGATGCGTCGTGTTCGATTTTTATATGTCCATGTTTCTGCGGGCGATACACACCCTTAGCCCACGCTGTCATTGCCGTTTGTGCGTTTTTCTCGTTATCAAAGAGACGCGGTCGAGTATTTTCAGAGCTCGGGCTCCAATGGCTATGATTTCCCGGTTCCATCTTTGGCATGTACCCGCCTGTGGGTTTGTGCTTAACCCCATACCAAATTTGCCTAGTGTTTTCATTTTTGTTCATGTCTGGATACTCCTGACTGACTTCGACGACGTGCACGCCACGTTCTATAGCTGCTTTCCGTAAGGCTTCCTTGCGATGCTTGGTTGTGTAGCTATTACCGCGGGGGAACCCACTAAAAATGTGCAATTCTCCCAAATCGCGGTCTATCCAAGCGATCCGACGGCCATAGAAATACAAGTCATTCCCAAATAGCCTGTGCCGTGAAATTGTGTTGCAATCCTCCTTGAAGTCTCGACCACTCAAAAATTTGTTAGCGATACGATTACTTGGATTTTTTCCTTCTATGTATCGTCGCATCTCAACCTTCTACTTTCGATTTGACAACAATTAAAACCAGCTACACTTCTAATTGTGCGGCATTCCGTTCAGTTTTCATAAAGACTACCTAAATCGTCAAAAATAGCTTCTTCAGATTCTTTGTCGAGGCGTTCTTGCCGTTTGTTTAACACTTCATACCATGCATGAATTTCAAGAGCTTTTTTCAAATCATGTTTCGCGTAAAGAAAAGACTGTGGTGGCTTGAAACCGAATTTTTCACAAAGTTTGTTAAGCGGTAATGGCCGCAAAAAGGGTCTTGTGCTATCAAAGATAATTACGTGGCCATACTCCCGTCCTTCAAAATACTCATCGAATAACGAACGTTCTATGCAGGCTGAATTTTCAAACTTAATCCAGATTTGCTCAACTGAAAGCTTTAAAACCTCGCGGATAAATGCCATTCCGACTATCGCTTTTGTTGGAAAACTTGAATAGATATACGCTATAGCCCCACCTGAATTCGCTACAGGAAAACGGCGGCGCAATTCAACAGTCTTTTCACCTGTAAAAATTTTCTCCGCATAAACTGGTTTGACAGATAAAATTATGTCATTTAGGGTTTTTTTCGTCATTCCTGTTTTCCTTTTTCCAGTTTTGGTAAGTCGTTTCAAGTTCCCATTCTATTTGCTCAAGTTCTGTTATGCGTCGTTTTTCTTCGTCAATTTCTTGTTCCACTTTTTCAATTGCAGCGGTAAGCGCGCGCCATTCTTCACCCATTTTTGTTTTCCTTGTTTGATCGTCAACTCGCCGTTTTGATTCGGGCACTATAACGTTACTAAAACCTAGGGATGTTTGTCAAGGTACTTTTTGAATTTGCCTTAGCTTTCCTGTCTATTTTGTTTTGCATCGAAAAGGTCATTTTGTCAAAATTAAACGAGCGGTTTTAAAAAGAATTTGGCGGGGTTCTCTACGCAAGCTATTGAAGCGTATAGGTTTTTTTGTGTAAGAATATCAATGGTATGCGCGCGCAAAAAATGCCCGGTGGATTCATGAGCGAAATGCAACGTTTGCATTGAAGCGGATTATCATGTCTTTTCCAAGCTCGTTTAGGAAAGCTTCTACAGGAGATTTGAAGCCGAGGCATTTTCTGGGCGTGAGATTGATAGACATAGCGATGTCCTGGATTTCCTCGTCGGTCATTTTGTCGAGATCGGTTTTTTGAGGCAACCAACGTCGGATGCGTCCGTTGGCGTTTTCGACCCCGCCCTTTTGCTAGCTCGCGTAGGCGTCGCAAAAGAATGTGGCGAGGCCGAGCGCTTCCTTGAGCACTGAATGCTTTGCGAACGTTGCGCTCTCCCGTTGCATCCCTCTGGCTTTGCGATTAAAGCTTGGCTAGAAATTCGTAATACAAAGTTCCGTCGACTTTGAACGATAACTTGTTCCGCCAGCTATAACGCTATACCGACGCAACTTCTTTTGGTTGCCGAACCCTTCATACAAATCATGAATGCTCGGATGATCGGCATTCGTCATGGCGAACAGTACGCCACGATCTGAAGCTCTTTTC
>VTLG01002283.1_pt1 | contig 41736 bp, 75 predicted proteins | sample 4694571 | NCBI WGS metagenome assembly VTLG01 (sample SAMN12604809, study PRJNA352737) | marine metagenome | biome: ENVO:00000447; feature: ENVO:00000209|ENVO:00000569|ENVO:01000036; material: ENVO:00002151; isolation source: viral sequences binned using virsorter ...
AAGTCTTATACTTGTTATATAGAGAATACTAAATTTCTAGTTGAAAGTCAAGTTATCGTCTATCTTTTTTCTTGAGTTCGTTTGCAATCCACTGTTTGGCTTGTCTTTTAGATGGTTTCTTTACAACTAATCCACGAATACGTTTGAATACCTTTGAGAATATATCCTCACCAGCATCATTGTTATCAACAACAATAAAGTTCTTAGAACCAAATAGTGACTGAAATGCACCAATATTTTTCTGTACACCATTCCACATTTGTTCTACAGATTTCTCTGGTAATGTTCTTGGTCTTTCTTTGTTTCTTTGTTGTGCAGTTTCTAATGAAGTGTTTACAAATATCATCATGGTTTCATAACCAAGTTGGTCTAGTGCATTTTTCTGTCCAGTAATTTTTGCAACGTCTTTTCCAGTTCCATCAATGATAATACCCAATCTACCATCAACCCAACTAGTCTGTCTACCTTTAGTTAGACGTTTCGCTTTACCACGAATTTCTTGACCCTCATCAGAGAATATATCCTCTGGTTTACCAATATCAAGACCAGCCTTCTCTAACTCTTTTTCATAGATATCGTCAGAGTTGACAATCTTCATACCAAGACCACCAGTGGTCTTTCTCACAACGTAAGACTTACCAGAACCTGGCCCGCCTGCAAGAAATATTGCGTTAAATATGTTAGGGTCGTAAACTCCCTCTTGAATTTGTTGGAATGTCTTCATGTTTTATCTTTCTTAACAACTCTCTAATGTATTTATCTTCTTCTGGTTTCATGGGTTCAAGTATCCTCTCTTGTCTTTGGAAATTAAATTTTCTAAGTTTCAGTTTGCTTTTACTAGTCATATTGTTTCCTTTTACTAATGTTGATTTATCATGATAAATGAGTTGTTTTTTCTCCTTATGTTACAATAGTTCTTGATAGACCTTTTGACTTACCAAAGTAGTTTGTTTGTGACACACCACTGGCTGGGTAAGGTAAACCCCTTTTAGAGTCTTTTGCGACTGTCATAACTATTTTATGTTTATATTCTTGTGACTGTGTAAAGATATGTCTTAATCTCATAATAATATAATTACCAGATAAATTATCGTCATCTTTTTTATCTGACAATGTTGATGATGCACCAAGTTCTACACTTATTTTATCACCAATTTTAATCATGGTATTTCCTGGCACTTCTAAATTCAATATTATACCACCACCAAATTGTTCTCTTCTACCAACCCTTCTTTGTAAGGTTCGTTCTAGATTGTCACTTTGGTATGGGTAATTGGAATCTTCAGAGAATGAATATCCAGATGCAGTTGTAGTTACAAACACTCTCGTATCCTCGTATTGTGATAAGTTTTTATTTGTATCTGGGTCTGGAGCTTCTGAAACAATTGGATTTGATTCTCCGTTATCTGGATGAATATCCCTATCATAATTCTCTAAGTAGTTATATTTATGAGTATTGATTTTTTTATTGTAAATATCATGTTGAATGAGTTTTGAACTTAACATACCATTACCAACACTACTGATTGAGTTTTTAGTTGCAACGACTTCATAATTACCTATAGTTTCTAGATTTGCAATTGGGTCAGTTGTACCTTGTGGAGTTAATCTTGTTGCAACATTATCTCTATAGTCAAATTGCACTGGGTCATTACAAAGACCATCAAATGTTCTAAGATGAAATCCTTTAGTTGACTCATAGAAAAGATATGCTGGTGAGTCACCATTATCTTTAGAATTTGACATTTGTAGTAATTGTGTAATACATTTATATGGGTGTAAATTAGGAAAAACAACTTTGGCCATATTTGCAGTGGGTTCTTTGTAAAAATTCTTTTTACTATTTAAGTATGTTTCATCTCTTAAAATCTTTTCTATAATTTCAGAAGTATCACCACTATATGATTGTGATACTCTAGTAGATTGATTTCTTAATGTTTCTGGTGTTGTAAATTCCATAGAAACCATCTGTGCATTTTCACCAATACCTTGTTGTCTATTGATTTTATATATCATCAAAGGATTAAGAGTGTAATCAATAATAGTTTCTTCAGTGGGGGAACTTTGTGGTGTGGATAGTTTTAGGATTAATCTTTCTTCACCAATAATTGGTAAGTTCATGACAATATTAGTAGTATCACTTACAATAATACTACCACTAATGGCTGCATCCTCTATATCTTCATATACGTTGACTTCTTCAACCAAGTCTTTTATATCGTACTCTTTACCAGTAATACTAATAATTCTACATTCTTCAAGTAGATATTCACCAGCATACTGAAGTTCACTATTTGAAATATATGACATTATGCAGTCTCTTTAAGTTTTCTCTCAAACTCTGTTGCAAATTGTTGAATATACGCTGGAGTAATAAGTCTAATTTGTCTTTTCTCAGTTTGTAGTCTATCTTCATATTGATAATTAGATATTGCAGTCGCAGATGGATATTCAGTCGTATTCATTCCTACATCTATCTTGATTTCTGTATCACCAGAAACTTGTGATATTTCATAATGATGTATCGCTTGTGGATTTTCATATTTCTCTTTTACAAATTGTTCAAACTTTTGAACACTCATTGGCCAGTCTTCATAATAATCAACTACCTCATTTACTGCAAGTATTGTCCAATGCAAGTTAACATCACCATAGTACTTATATGCAATCATCTCTGGTGTTTCACCATCTTGCACATTGTAATAATCAAAGTTTACAATATTTTCTCTTACCAAGGGAACTATTTTAACCCTTGCAAGTAAATCTGTCATCAAAATAGGTTTACTATTTGATTTGTGTCTGTAGAATGTTAGTGGAAACATATCAAAATATGCCATTAGAATCCTACTCCTATTCTCTCTCTAGTAATAATTTCTATCTCTTGGAAATTTAACTCAATATTTGTTTCAACTGGTGGAGCTCCATCTAAACCATCCCAAGTTGTTGTTGGTCTAAAAAATTGTACTCTTTCACCACCATATGTTACATTACATGAAGTTAATACACTAGTTGATATTCTATTTAAAAAGTTGTTAACTTTACCAGAACCATACACATATGTAATATCAAATGTTGCTGGAATTAACATGGTTCTAGATTTCGATATATCCTCACCAGCAAAACTAGGTGACATATAAAATCTAAACATTTGTACAATTTTATCTACTGCTTTTGCTTCGTTTTCAGATTTTGGCATACACTTAAAAGAAAAACTAAAGTTTCTTCTACCAACACCATCAAAGGTAAGTTCCATACGATTGTTTCTGATAAATCCTCTACCAGCGTCTTGCACTGCACCAATACCAGACAAGCCAGGGATTGCACCTAAAGTACCTCTAACAAAACCCTCTGTAAAAGACTCCATCGCTTGAGAATTACTTGCATTTTCATATGCACTTTTTGCTCTTTGAGTTATCTGACCTAGAAACTGGCCAGGTGCATCAAATGGGTTCGCCATGCCTGGTTTTAAAAATTCTTGAGCCGCAGTTGCAAGAGCGCCAATCTCTACTTCACGATAATTTGATGATTGTCCTACACTTACAGATGCAGGCATATACATTGCAATTGAACTTTTCAATTGTCTAGTTGCAAGTCTATCAAGACTGTCTGTAGTTTGACCTAAACTATTACTTCCTTCCACACCAGATAAACCATATCTCTTTTGACCAGATGGTAAAAAAGAACTTTTATCATAACCTTTAACTAAATCTGCATCTGTTAAGTCTTTTGTAAGTCCAGCTGCAATTTCATATTCTTCTTGATTAGTCAAAGTTCTCATATTGTTAACTTTTGAACCTTTACTTCCAAAAGCAACATTTGCGTTTATTTGTTCATTAATGTTGAATATGATGTAATGACCTTGACCAGATTCTGGGCCTAGGTCTTCTGGATACATAACCATTTCTCCATCAAATGGATTAGGTCTTCCAAATCTATTTTTGTGATTAGGTAATACACTACCACGATTCATGGGTAATCCAGAAACACCACCTAGCGCTTCATTTACCACACTTCTTAATTTGTTTGTTGCACGATTGATTGCAACATTTTTTATCTCATTTAGAAATCCACGCATCTTTATAAATATCCTTGTAAATATTTAGGTGAAACATCATGGCGTATCGTGGAAAATATTATCCCTCAAATCCTAAAAAATATAAAGGTGACCCTTCAAATATTATTTATCGTTCTTTGTGGGAAAGAAAGTTTATGGTCTACTGTGACAAAAACGATAAAATAGTAGAGTGGGGTTCTGAAGAGTTTTTCATTCCATATCGTTCCCCATTAGATGGTAGAATACATAGATACTTTCCAGACTTCTACGTCAAGGTAAAGACACCTAAAGGTATGAAAAAATGGGTTATAGAAGTAAAACCTAAAGCTCAGACTAAACCACCACGAACACCAAAAAGAAAAACCTCAAAATACATTAATGAAGTTCGTACATATGCAGTCAATGATGCAAAGTGGAAAAATGCGATTGAGTACTGTAAAGACAGAGATATGGAGTTTATCATACTGACTGAACGAGAACTTGGAATATAAATATCTATATGTATAACAAAGAACGTAATAGGATAATGGCGGCTGTTGTAAAAAACTTAGAACAAGTATATGACCCAGAGATACCTAGTGTTTCAGTAATACATTTAGGTTTAATATATGATATAGAAATATTAGAGGATAATACTGTAGTGAAAATAACACACACTCTTACAAGTGCATTTTGTCCTATGGCAGATGAAATAAACACAAATATTAAAAATGCTGGTATGGTAGAGGGAATAAAAGAGTCTATTGCAAACTGCACATTTTCTCCACCATTTAGTATGGACATGGTGCCAGAGGAAACAAAACTTGCATTGGGTTGGTTCTAATGGCAGAAGAAACATATTTCGATAAAATATCTAAACAGATAAAAACTGGAAATGAACCATTTACTTGGTATCGTAATCGTATTAAAGAGTTAGGTACTCCTAATACGGCAGAACTTTTGCGTTCTGGAAAACTTGCAAAACGACCCCATGAGGGTTTTCTAAATATGTACATATATGCACCTAAACTAAAGGACAAGTTACCATATTATGATACGTTTCCTTTGATTATGTATTTGAAACCAGCAGAGAAAGGTTTCTATGGATTGAATTTTCATTATTTACCATATGCATTAAGAGCGAGATTGTTAGATGCAGCTGGACAAAATGAGTTAAATGTGAATGAGGTTATTAAAAGTAGATTGACAAAACCGACAATTAAAAGGTACTTGTTTGGATATTTAAGGTCAATGTGTTTAAGGATAGAACCAGAAGATAATTTAACTGCAATCATGTTACCAGTACAAAGATTTAAGAAAGCAAGTACTGCAACTGTATGGGCAGATTCTAGGAAGATGGTATAATGGCATTTAATTTCGGTAACGTATTAGGTAGTGCAGCTTTTCAAAGTTTAAATGCATTTTTAAATCATAATGCATCAAAAGATGGATATGCAAAAGCAAATAGATATGAAGTTGTAATTGGACTACCATCTGGTGCAACACAAGCGTCTGTAGATGATGCTGGTATGGATGCAACTGCAACTGCTGTCCAACAATTACTATCTGGTGATACTGCAAGACGTATCTCATTTCGTTGTGATACGATATCAATCCCAGGCAGAACATTAAGAACACAAATGAATGGTAATATCTATGGCCCACCACATGAAGTGGTTCAAGGACAAACATATGCAGAAGTTCAAGCGACTTTCTACTGTGGTTCTGACCTCGCAGAAAGATATTTCTTTGAACAGTGGCAAAAGATTTCCTACAATTCAAAAACATTTGACATCAACTATTATAAAGAATACGTTGGTTCTGTAGACATTTATCAGTTAGATGAAAGAGATGAAAGAAGATATGGTATTAGATTAGAAGAAGCGTTTCCAAAAAGTCTTGGGGAGATTGCATATGGACACGCCAGTTCTAATCAAATAAATAAAGTAACAGTTGGGTTTTCTTATAGAAAATTTAGAAATCTTGCAACTGAAGAACTTGGTGGGGGCAGTCAAAATTTGGAGAGTAATTTATCTGAAATATTCAGAAACACTCTTCGTACAAATTTATTGAATGGTGTGCCTGCCGTATTGAGGCGATTATTTTAATTATTAGATAGGAGAGTAAATTATGAATTTGCCTGTGTTAAATACTCCAAAGTATGAGATGGTAATTCCATCTAGTGGAGAAACGATTGAATATAGACCTTTTTTAGTTAAAGAACAAAAGGTTTTGATGATGGCTCAAGAGTCTGGTGACCAACAACTGATGGTTAAATCAATAGGTGAGATTGTAAAATCTTGTACTTTTGGTAAAGTAGATAACCCAGATAATATACCAACTTTTGATTTAGAATATATGTTTTTAATGACAAGAGCGAAATCCGTTGGTTCATCTATCAAGTTGAATATTACTTGTCCAGATGATGGAGTAACAGAAGTTGAACATGAAGTTTTAATTGATGATATTCAAGTCATAAAAAACAAAGAACAAAAAAATGAAATTATGTTAACAGATGATATTGGTGTTACTATGAGATATCCCACTATGAATATGATAAGAGGATTTGCTGGTGATGACACTAAGGTTACAGAACTTAGTTTTAGTATGATTAAAAACTGCATTGTTAATGTTTTTGATAAAGAACAAGTATATGATGAAATGTCTGAACAAGATTTGGACTCATTTATTGAACAAATGAACACTTCACAATTTGAAAAAATATCAGATTTTTTTGATGGTATGCCTAAATTAAGTCATACAATTGAAGTAACAAACCCAAACACTGGAGTGAAAAGTGAAATTAAACTTGAAGGACTGCAAAGTTTTTTAGAATAGCCCTTTCACATGATAGCCTTGTAAATTATTATAGGACTAATTTTAATATGATGACACACTATAAGTATAGTTTGATTGAATTAGAAAATATGATGCCATGGGAAAGGGAAGTCTACGTTGGATTAATGTTACAATACATTGAAGATGAGAAACTTAGATTGGAACAAGAGAGGGCACGATAATGGCCGTTAAAGTAACTGTTGACCCAGAGGTCGCACAAAAAGTTGACAAGAATGGTGATGGTCACATTTCACAAGAAGAAATGGAGATGAACTTGGAATTTAAAAGAAAAGAACTTGAAGACGCAGATGCTCGTAGAGATGCAATGCGAAAAATGACATGGTTTGCACTAATGGGTATGTTGTTATATCCAGCAGGAATTTTGATTACATCAATGTTAGGATATGAGGGAACTGCAAAGATTATTGGTGATATTGCACCGACATACTTTGTTGCAATCTCAGCGTTAGTCGCCGCATACTTTGGTGCAAATGCATATGTAGATAAGAAGAAGTAGATAGATGGCAAACGATTTCGCAGCAGTAGTCAATCAACTCAAAGAAAATAATGCATCAGCAACTGCAAGAGATGCTGAAATAATTATCAATCAAAAACAAGGTAATACAATATTAGCAGATAAACTTGGTGGATTGAATGATGAGTTAATATCAAAACTTACAAATCTTAGAGATGGGATTGAAGAGAGTTTTGGACTTAAAAAAGAAGTAGATGCTACGAAAGCAAGTGATGAGAAAGAGAAAGATAATAAACAAAATAGATTTATGAACGCATTGATGAAAACTAATGAAAAAATTAGTAGTACTCTTTCTGGTTTTACTAAAAGTATAATGGATAGTGCAAAAAGTAAAGCCAAAGATTTATTTGGAATATTTAAAAAATTCGCAATGGTTGGTGCGTTAGGTGCTTTACTTGCATTTCTTAATAGTGAGTTATTTGTAACTTTAAAAGAAAAGTTTCTTGACCCCATAACAGAGTCTTTCAAAAAATTATTTGAACGTCTTAAGGCAATTCCAGATGCATTTGATAAAGTAAAAAAGAATTTTTATAATGAAGAAACTGGTGAGTTTGAATTTATAGAGGGTTTAAAGAAAACTTTTGAGGATATCAAAGGTATATTTTCTGATATTGGAATTGCACTTGCAGTTGTTACTGGACTTGTATTTCGTAAAAAAATATTAGCAGCCGCTGGTCGAGCAGCTGGTGGGATGACAAGACTTTTAGGTAGTTTAGTTGGATTTAATACTGAGGTTGATAAGTCTAGTAAGAGTATGAAAAACCAAATAGATAAGTCTAAAAAAACTGGTGTATTCAGAAGAGGTTTACAAGGTATTGGTGGTAAGTTTAGAGGTTTGTTTAGAATAGTTGGTAGATTTGGTGGTTTACTTGGTGGTGTTGCAATCGCAATGGCATCAAATGTTGACTTTGCAAAAGTAGGTGGTGTTCTTAGTGATACTGCAAAAGGTATAGGTTCTAAATTCAAATCTATGTTTACTGCTGTTGGTGACTTTGGAAAAGGTATTGCAGACAGAGCTGGTAAGATGGCAACTAGTGTCGGAACTTCAATGAAGAATGGATTGTTATCAGCCAAAGGTAAAATCATGGGTGGTTTTGATAAGATGTTTGGTGCGTTAGGTGATTTTGCAAGTGGACTGAAAAACCTTGCAACAAAGGCTGCAAATAAAGTTAAAAAAACTATTTCTGCAACTGGAGATGACATTGATGGTAAAAAGACAACACCAAAAAGACCAGAAGAGATTAGAAGAGAAAAACAACTTCAAGCACAAAATGACCCAGAATTAAAAAAGAAACAAGCTGCAAATCTTGAGAGAATGAGAAAAGAAAAACTCAAAGCACAGATGGACTTATTCAAAAAAGCAGATGCAGAGAGTATGAAAAATTTCAAAGCTGCACAAAAAGCCGCAAAAGAAGCTGCAGAAAAAGCTGCAAAGGAGGCCGCAGAGAGCGCTACAAAAGAAGTCACAGAGAAAACTTCAAAAGAGGCAGCTGAATTAATTGCAAAAAGCACTGCTAAGGCTGGAATTAAAAAAATACCGATTGTTAGTATTGGTGCTGGTTTAATTTTTGGTTTTCAAAGAGCGTTACAAGGAGATTTTACTGGTGCTGGTTTAGAGGTAACCTCTGGTATTCTTGGTACTTTCCCAGGCCTAGGTACTGCTGGGTCTGTGGGTATTGACGCTGGTTTACTTGCAAGTGATTTGGGTGCATTAGATAAGTTAAAAGGAAAAGAATATCCTATTGATGGTGTAGTTACTCCAAGTAAAACTGCAACTGATGGTGTTGGAGTTACACCAGACCCCTCTAGAGGTGGTGGTGGTATGATGATTATGCCTAATATAGTTACTACAAATAATCCACAATCATATGTAGAACAAAATATTAGCGCAGTGCCTATTACAAATTTTGCAAAACCAAATGGTGTTGGAATAGGTTTAGTCAAATAATTAATACAACGTATACTGGTCTGCTTTTTCTCTATTCTGCCATCTTTGGTTTACTTTAACTGCATAGACAATTCCAATAAGAATTACCCATGTAGTATTATGAAAATCCCAAGGTACAAATAGATGATACAGTATGGTTATTATTTCCATGCTGGACTTATTATTCCTCTAGACTCTAAGAATAAGTATCCTATAAATCCTACAAATCCAACTATTACTATTACTAACAATCCTATTGCAATTGCTTCTAACAATTTACGTCTACGTTCTTCTTGGTCGTAAATCATTTTCTGTCGTTTTTTTCTAATATCTGCTTCTGTTCTCAAAAGCTCTTCCCAAGCACTAGGGCCTCTGGTAAATGAGATTATTTGTTTAAGTTGTTCTCTCATATCCTCTGCTTTTTTCTTCGCCATGAGTGTTTGCAATGCCTCCTCTTCGACTGAACCAGCCGCAAATAGTTTTTTAAATAATGGTGGTTTTTTTGTGTATTCTTCTGATTTCTTAATATCTGAAACTGCACCCATCCAACGTGACAAGTCGCCCGCCATTGATTCGATTTCTCGACCAGCGCTAAATCCAGATTTTATTGCATTGAAGGCAGCCGTTGCAGTTGCAACCGCTGTTACTGGGTCTATCATTTTTGTCCTCTCCCACTACACTTACCACTATTTATAAGAAACAAAAAAAGGGAGAGTATTTCTACTCTCCCTTCCCCCTAACCTTACCTTGGGTTTGGACGGACTTATTAGGTAGTCACCCCTCAGTCATTCGCAAGTTTTTGGAAGTATGACATTGTTTCGTCATCATCTTCTTCTACACTTGGAATGTTTGGTTGAGGTTCTGATTTGAACTGTGGTGTTTCCACAACATCCTCGTCTACCATAGAGGCCGCAGATGCAGTAACAGTTCCAGAGAGAACATCATCAAGACGTTTCTTCAATTCATCATATGACTTGAAGTTAGTCGGTGCATGGAAACCTTGCAACGAATGTTGAGTTTTCCATATTGCGTCAAGTTTCTCGTCACTGTCTGCAAGTGGGGTCACACTATCAAAGTCAGACTTATCATAGTTCCAGAAACCATCAACCTTGCGAATCTTCAATTTGAAGTTCGCACCTTCCCAGAAATCAAATGGATTAATTGGTGTTTCACCTTCAAACTCTGGTTGCATCGCTGCCATAATCTTATCAAAGATTTTTTTACCATAACGAAATAGAAACACTTTCCCTTCATTTTCTGGGTGTTTTGGGTCGGATACTACATAGATGTTTGAGTAGTATTCCAACTTTCTCTTCTGCTTTCTTGCAGTTTCTTTATCAGACTCAAGGCCAGTATTCCACAATTGAGTATTGTATTCTGACACTGGGTCTTGTTTACTAATGGTGGTCAAAGAGTTCTCAATGTACCATTTACCAGTAGGGCCTTGAAATGCGTGTTTAAACATTTTAATCCAAGGTAATTCCTCACCATCTGGTGCAGGCAAGAAACGAATAATCGCTTGACCAGTTCCAGATTTATCTAGTTCTGGTTTCCACAATCTTTCGTCTACATAAGATTTCTTTTCTTGGGGAGCACTTTCTGATTGAACTTGTGCAAGAAGTTTGTCCAAAGTATTGGACTTTCGTAATGTACTTACTGACATATTATTTCTCCGTATGTTATCGTATGTTAAAGTATTCTCACATTTTCATAATATAATAGTATTTATAATAACACAACTTAACTTATTTGTCAAGTCATATTTCGTAATTCTATCCATGAATATGGAAAGAACTCTGCACCAAATCTATCAATCTTATTTGCAATTTGTTGAGTTTCCCATTGAGTATCTTTTGCACAACGCAAATTACACACTCTTGCGAAAGCCATCAATGTACCAGACCAATACCATTCAGTGTACATATTTTGTGGTAAAACCATTCTTGCCATCTCTGGTGCAACTTGTTCTCGTAACAAATTATGATATGTTGTTTTTACATATGCCATTGTACCAGCGATATCATAGTCAATAGTTTCGTCACTAGAACCTTGTTTTATACTTTTGTCTGGACGCAATCTCCATCTCTTAGGAATATAAAACTCTGGCTCATCATCAACGTATCTTCTAGATACTTCATTCCACACCAAACCTACTTGGTGTTTTACAAGTTGTCTTGCAACAAAGATTGGAGCCTTTATATGAAACTGCATACTACAGTGTCCAAAAGGACTCCAATGATTGTGTTTTGCAAGATACTTAATTAGTTTTTCATCTGATTGATTAAGTATTCCCTCTGTTTCACCACCTTCTGGAATAATATCCCAACCAGATTCTTTTGCAAATGATACACGAGCTGCATTTACCACTGTTAGGTCAGAACCCATTTTATCCATTAGTCGGACTTGCATTACCTCTCCTAACATAATCGTCACCTTCTGCAGCCGCTTCTGCAAAAGTATTTCTAGTGATAAATGCAGACAGTTTTCCATTTCTGAATAACTCTGCGTGATATTTGATTGGGTCTGCTGGTAAAGTAAATGCAGGCCCTTTATCAGACTTTGGTATTAAATACTTTGCCTGATATACCTTATAGGTTCTAGTGTCTTGCGTCACGATTGAACCTCTTCTTATAAGGTGTTTTCATTGCAAGGTCTTTACACCTTGCAGATAACTCTTCATCCCTCTTTACGAGTTCTGCGTTATCATACTCAAGAACCTTAATTCGGTTCTGGAGTTCTTCTACCTTTGCATGATAGAAATCTCTTTCTTTCATTACAGATAGAATTTTATTACTTTGGTCATCCATTTAGACACTCCTTCACAGTTTGCATTGTTATCATCTTATACACATTCTTATCAAAAGTCAAGACAGAACTGTAATTATTAATAAGTTTTTTCTTTTCTGGCCAGACATATTTTTCCTCAATGTCTTCATCCCAATACTTACAAAAACTTAATAATCCCTCTAATATACACATTGTTTCCAAACTAATCTTTTTTGCAAGAAATTGTTTTAGTAACAATGGGTGTTGATTATCTAATACTGCAAAAACTTCATCAAACTTTTTTACTAGTCTAAACAAATCAACTAACTCATTTATGTAATTGTATTGTAAACTCTGCATACGTTTCTTGTATTCAGAATAATTCTGTTCATTAAAATTACCTACCCAACCTTTTGGGTCAGTGATAAAATTTGATATGAAAAAGTTTTTAGTATTTTCTGAAGTTAAATACTTTCTAGCGACTTTCGCAAAAAAGGGTCTATCCTTCCTTTTAAGATAAGAGTTTACTGTAACTTTGGCCTTACCATTGTACTTCGTAAAATCGTAATCTGTAGTAAAATGTAGTTTCAATGCATGATATATTTTATATGCGTCAAATGCTTCAATCATATTGGTAATGTTGCAACCTTTGGTAAAAAGTTTAAATTTCTTGCATCAACCTCAACTTTCTCTTTAAGAGATTTAGTTATTAAAGGTTTTATCATTTCGGGCTCGAGTTCGTTTTTATTACAATAATCAAGTAACGCATCAAGATATGACATCTCAAATTCTTTCACTTGTTTCTCTATTGCAATAGAGAACTTTTTGGGAGTCATTAATTTTTCGTTAACTTCTTTTTCCATGTCATGTAGTCTTATTGATTGCAAATGATATACTATATCTTTTTGACTTTTTTGTTAAAGGTGTTACCATATGTAACATCCATACTGGAAACAAAATTAGTAATGACTCTCTAGGGGTCACACTAACTTCCGTTCCATAAAATTCTCTAGTGTAAGTTGCAGTTTTAATTAATCCCTTAGTTGTTTTTGCTGGGTCAAATATAACTAATAAACCATCAATATTAGGTGGAAAACCTAAATGTATAAATTCATCTTCTTCAAATTTATCTAAATTTTCTATCTCTTCAATACCTTTTGGATAGTAAACACCACTCCACAAAGTTCTACCAGAGCCATGTAAATGTGGTCTTGAAAAACCACCAGCATCAAAACACACATTCGCCCAAAGACTTTCTGTATGCACTTGCATAACATGACTTTCTCTATATCCACTCTTGACTAAAACTGGACGCATTGCTCTATCAATCAATTCTCTTAGTTCTTCAAAACTATCATAGTTAAGTTCCATACCAGAATATGATTGCCATGAACATTGATTCTTTTTGAAGGTTTTTGTTTTACCCTCAGTAATAGTCATATTATGTTCAATATCTTTAATAAGTTTTTTATTAAGTTCTCTAGTAGATTCGCCGAAGTTTGCAAAACCAAGAGGACTAGGAAAAACTGGTTTAAAATTTATCTGTGTACTCATTCGTGTTCACCACCTACGTCATTAGAATCAGTTTCAACTTTCTTTCCATTATACCATAAACTTCTACTACGACTAGGTGTGTGATATCCTTTTTTAATGAAGAATGTAGGATTACGTTTTGCAGTTTCAAATGTTGTTACTGTAACAACAATGGCTGCAAGAATAAACATATGTGCGATTGCAGAAAATCCAAAGAATGTGATACTTCCTATCCATAATGAAAATGACGTACACCATGTCCATGCAAGAATCTGAAGTATCATGTGTCTTGTCATGTTATCTGGAATATGTCTTAGTGGATTTCTATCTGCGTTCATGACACCATTCCAACTATCGTAAATAAATTCTCGCATTTCATCTCCTTATAATAATAGTGCGTTGGTAGGACTTGGGTACACCTACAACTGAGAAACCAAGATACCATTCTTGTTTATTCCCAGAACCTAGTTCCAATCGGTAGATTGATGTGACACAGCGTGTTTCCACTACCATGCCTGAGTACCACCTCTAACTAGTCAAGTTCGCAACTCTTGGTGAGAAGCTCTTCCTTGCACAACGCTAATCTGCTCGTCAGCAGAAACTTAAAATTGGTGATGATGTTTCTGTTTCCAAGTACACCATCAAAACTCAGTTTAATTAAGCCGCAAGGGCGTAATCAACAGGCGCAAAGTTATCGTTTGCATTTACAGTTTTGACCATTAACGGAGTCATCCGATAGTTCTACTCGCCTCTATCTCTGTCAGTCGAACCTAGTTCACCCCCTCAATCGAGGTTTAGTTATGGTGGAGGTGATGGGTACTGCCCCCATGTCCTGCCCAGTCTTCGATTTGTATCATCAAACTATTACTCTATTTATACCAGATTGTAATTCCATTGTCAAGTTTAATATAAGTTTAATTTGGCTCTATTTGCAATATGTTCTTCTGCAATATCTTCTTTGGATTGACCATGATAACGAACTGCATGATGATTATCTACCAAGAGTTGATTAATATTATGTTCGCCACCATACCAAATTTCACCAAGTATACGTCCAAATTTTCCTTTACCATCTTTATAAGTTCTCAATGTCAAATCTCCAGAATTTGTCCATTTACTAAGAAACATTTTTGCAGCCAATCCATACTTCTTTTCTTCTAAATCAGATGTTCTTGATTCTGGGGTATCAATACCATAAAGTCTAATTCTTTGTTTTTGCATCCAGACACCAAAACCCAAGTCAATATCTACATCAATAGTGTCACCATCAATTACTTTGACCATTTTACATTTATATTCGTACATTTAGTTCTCCAAAGATGTATTTATCTTTTTTGCTGGTGGTTTGTTAAATCTAAAATTTTTACCACCACCTATAATACACGCAAGATTATCATTTATTAATTCAACTATACTAAAACTTTTTGTTTCAAGGTTTATTGATATAATGAGGGTTGTTTTTATAAAAGTCTTTCCATCAGTTGCGGCCGCAAGACCTTCACCTTGCATATAAGGCATCTCTCCTAATTGGTTACCCAATAGATTTTTTACTTTATCTGGAGTACTACAAGTTACTGGTTTCTGTGAATTATAATTAAACTTCTCATGTTCTGCATATGCAGTTGTTGTCATAACAAGTGATAGAATAAATGCACTAAATATCTTTTTCATTTTTATCTACCTTACTTATGTCTGCTTCATTTATCTGTTTCAAAATGTCTTGATTAACACAACTCAACATGGTAGGTAAAATTTCACCTTTATACTGTGCTATCGCCCTTTGGAATAACATTAATTGATTGTTTCTTGCATATACTTGACAAGATTCTTTGTTCTCAAAATGCACATATGGAATCCATAAAGGTGTTTCTGGAGAACTCGCATTAAGCTGCTGTGTCATTACTACTACTATAAACCATTTCATTTTCTTCTCTTTCCCAATTTTCGGTAAAATCGTCAATTGTATCCACTAGCAACGGAAGGTAGTCGTTTTTAGTTTTTACAAACTCTTGAACAACACCATCTTCGGTTACAACTAAAATAACAATCTGATTGATTTCAATACCAGTTCGTTCTTCAAACATTTCTGCATAAGCAGATGCTTGAATATAGTAGGACTCATTCCAATCATCATTTCGTTCTTTTGTTGATGTTTTGAAATCGACTATGGATGGGATGCCGTTATATTCTGCAATGCAGTCTACACGGCCTGCTACCTTGTATTTATCAGAATATAATCCACACTCTTGTGCAAAGATGTTATTCACTTTTTGCATAAGTATAGGTTTCATCTGACCAAACAGCACATAAGGTAAAAAATTCTTTTTATGCACTTCATCATCAAAATTATTATTGAGGAAATCTTCACACATATGGTGAACCTTAGTTCCTCTATGAGCGGCTGTTCTTGCAACATAGTTTGCAACATCATCACCAACTCTTTTTCTCCACTCCATTAGACCTTCCATTTTACGTCTTTGTAAAACAGTAGTAATAGAGGGATATAGTTTTCCCTCTGGAGTTAGATAAAATCTTTTACGATTAACATTCTTAGTTGAGAGTTCTGGTAACTCTATTGGTTTGTGTGTAAACATTATATATCCTCACTAGGTAAATTTTTACCATACTAACACAATTCAATTCAAAAGTCAAGTATTACATAAGCTCGAAATGTGGCCCATCAATAAAAGGTCTACGCCCTTGACTTCTTCTTAGGTCAATATAACGATTCATGTGAAACTCTGCTGTTCCTTTGTAGGAACGAATGTCACCCTCAGACCAAGCAGCTCCCCATTTCACTGCAACACCTTTTTCAATTGCGGCCTGTTTAAACGCATCACAAATATTATCATATACGTTTATTTCCCAAACAACATCTTTTCCATCATAAGCAACAACATCAACTGCATGGGAATAACCAGAGTCTTGAATTAAGTGTTTGCTTTTCATTGTTTGTGAACGACCAGATGCTACTAATTTCTTTTGTTCTGCGAGCGTTCTAACCCCATATGTAACGCCGAAGTCAACGTCTGTCAGTTCAATGGCCCGCTCTACAACTGCGACCATATCTGGATGAACACCATCTAATTTCTTTTTACTTCTACTTGATAATTTAAAAGCCATTATTTTCCTTGTCCTCTATATTGTTTGTAACTCCTACGTTTAGATTTATTCATTGTAGAAGTTATGGGTTTTCTTCCTTGAGAAGTACCTTTTTTCACTGGTTCGTGAGCAGATGCAACTCTAAACATTTTTGCCATTATGTATTCATTCCCTTTTTAGTTTTTGCAATCAGATAACTTCTAACTAAACCAGAACGCACAATGTCACCAATGTTAAATTCTACAGACTTAAACTCGTCCATATCATTAACAATACTTAGGAACTTTCCAAACCCATCTCTATCATTACTCTTTACTAAATCTGATTGAAAGAAATCACCAGAGTAAACTATTTTACTCTCTTGACCAATACGAGTCATAATTGTATCTAACTCATGAAAATTCATATTCTGACATTCATCTACTATTACAATACAATTATCTAATGTAATACCTCTTAAATAAGAAGTTGTTAAAAACATGATAGAACCTTGAGCTTTTAGTCTATCATATAACATGGTAAATGCTTGGTCACTAGGTTGTTCAAACATAAACTGTACCATATTCTGATATGGTATTTGATATAACGCAGTTTTATCTTCTTCATCGCCTGGAAGAAATCCAATCTCTCTAGTTGGAACTGCACTACGAATCAGATAAACACACTCGTATGGTGTGCTTGGGTTTAATACTTCTTCTAATGCAAGAAATAATGATATGAAAGTTTTTCCAGTTCCAGCTGCACCATGTAAAAAAAGATTTTTCTTTTCTGTTTTGTATGCATCAAAAACTACTTTTTGATTATCTGTGATTGGTTTAATTGTTACCAAATCATCAATTTTTACATCTTGTTTCTTTGCCATAATTAAACATCCTTTAGAATATTATGTTTTTTCAATACGTTTCTAGTATTTATCTCCTTTGTAGACTTCTTTCCATAACGTCTTGCAAGTGGAGAGCCAGGGTGTGCCTCTGCGATTCTTTGCATATTATCACCCCAACCATTATCATTTTTAATACCACCAGTATCACTAACGATTGATACCATAGATGGTAATTGTGTGATATGAGGATTTTGTTCTAAGAACTCTTCCCTACCAGAAATAGAAAAAAACTCTTCCCACTCTTCACCAGTTTCATTATTTTTAAAACTATAACTTGGCATCAATCTTCTTTTCTAGTTTTTCAATTTGTTCTGCTTGTTCTTTCACACGCATCATCAAAGTATGATTAGTTTTTTGCATTTCTGCTATCTCTCTACGATATAAGTCTTCTTTCGACATATATGGTTTTTCTGAATTGTTGGCTTGCAACCATCCAGATAAATCACCTTTAGTTACATCATCAGTAGGTGAGTTTAATGGGTCATCTGACATTTCTTGTTTCCTTGTTTGTCTTAGTTTCCACATCATCCAATCGTAATATCTCTCTGGTTCTGGGTCATGTTCTTGTACCATACTGGTGTACCCCTTTCTTTCCAAGTTGCAAATCGACTTTTTGCAGTAACATAAAAATTTCTGTATGCTTTTACTGTATCACCTTCTACCATACACTCTGGAAAAGCTTGCATCGCTTGTGGTACTGGGGTGTGACCCATCACACAAGACGGCATATTCTTTGGTGGTTCTCGTAACAACCACCAGTTTTCTTTTGCACCATGTTCTTTTCCATACCTATATGTATACTCGTCACAAATCAACTTATAATAGGTAAACATTACTGCATAGTTTTCTCTACACATTCTAACCCAAATATTTGTTGGGTGATTTACATGACCAGCAAGATAAAGAGCCTTGTCCATCTTTCTATCTTTGAGTTTCCATCTTTTTATCCTACGACCATTTGCAGTTCTATCAATATACATCTCGCCATCAAGTACCCTATGTGCAGTACTTAACATTTGTTTGTACTCTGTAGGCATCTTGACAATGTGTTTATCACAATGATATTCAATAGACTTAAATGGGTCTTCATCTAACCAAAACAAATTCATAATGACTTAATCCTATCTAAAGTTTCATACACTGTTTCTTCAGATGCATATCCAACTACATCATCAGTAATATCTGTAGTATAACAAAAGTCACCTTTGGAGTCAAGTACTGCGATTTCGTACAATCCCATCTTACCACCATAAGACGCATCATGTTTGATTACAGACGCACCATATCCATTTTCAAATTCATAGATATATCCATGTCCATTAAACATATCATATTTTCGTTTATAACCTTTTAACATCACTTTTCCCATCTATAAAATATATGTGTTTCAATTCTTGCAGTTCTAGTTTTAGTTTTAGCCCATGCCGGTTTAACATAAGTTGCGTGATAGTGTGTAGCACCCTCTGTTACGTCTATGTATATTCTATTACTTAAAACAAGATACGCATAGTCTTGTGCTTTTTTCCACGCTTTTTTATTCTTAGGAACATCACTTTTACCATCACAATACCAGCTGAACTGGCACTTATGTTTTACTGGAATCCTTTTATTTGGGTCTTTCCATGATGGTCTTGTCGGGCCTTGTTTAACAACTTCACAAACAGTGTTAGGATATCTATCATCCATAACTCTGTTCATGACCACTTGTGCTGTTGCAATTTGACCTATCATGGATTGATTCTTCGCCTCATGATAGGTATTAAGAGCTAAACACAGAAATGCAGTTTCTAAAATCATGCAGACTTCTCTATCATAAATGCATCCAAATACTCTGGATTTGATGTTTGTAATGTATACACTGTACCAAAATATTTATCAAACACTTTTAGAAGATTGATATAATCACTAGACTTCATCTCATTTAAGATTCTATCTTGTGTCTTTTTTTCCATACCACTATTTTTCATGGTCTGACTTGCATATCCCAAGAGAACGAAAGCGTTCCCTTGAGAGCCATCAAGGTCTATTACTGTAGTACCTTGTCTACCTTTTGCGACTACTGACATTAAGCAGCCTCCAACATTGAGAAGGGCACATTATAACTTCTACCCAACATTTTAACAATTGCTCTAGTCTGATTGATTTTCTCAATCACACCAGGCGTTTTCTTTGTTTTCTGAACAACAAAGACATTTGCACCAACACTTAAAGCAGACTTTGCTTTCATAGTCTTGATATCTTGAATCATACTCTGAACTTGTGTAAGTTCAGAAATTGTTAGACCCATAAGTTGGTCACTCACTTTCACTAAATTTGACATTATATTTTCTCTCCATCTAATGTTTCAAATCCCATCATAGCAACAACATATTTTTTGTTACCAACTAACATTTGGTCACCCATTGAGGTAGACCTTAAACCCATTCCATCTTCATGCAATGGTGCAACCCTTGTGACGGCTGGGTTGTAATCTCCATTTGGAGTGCCATCTTCAAAAACTTTTTCGTCACGACTCCAAGAACCCATTACGTTGTTTGTCCAACGATACGCATACTCAAGTTTGTTAATCAAAGGTAAACTTTCATCAACATCTACAAACGCAACTACATGAGGTGTATCACCAAATGCAGAATGAATTACAGAAACTTTTTCCATTATATACTCTCCATTTCTTTTTCCATTTCTTTTTCAAACTTCTCTACAACCGCTTTCTTTTCAGCAATCATATCTTCCAGCGAATATATAGCCATTCGCTTTTCATCACTTGCACCCTCAGTTAAATTAATAACTGCACTCTCAAGTCTCTGAATATCTATTAACAAATCGTTCATTATTTCCTCACTTTTCTCATTTACGAATCATAGTACCATGTTTTGATAACAAAGTCAAGTCAAATAACATTATTAACCCAAACACTATTTGTAAGACAAGTTTCCATTCTATAAGCTTCCTTTTCCCAAGGTAGATTATAATAGTCAGTATTTGGATTTACTTTTCTACCTTTCCAAACAGCAGAACCAGTTTGTACATCACCATCATTCATTTCATTTCTTGCATATTGCTTTAAATGAACCATCTCATGACAAAGATTTGTCACTAATTCTTTGATACCAACTTTATTATGAAGTTCAATTTCAAATGTTCGGTTATTATCTTCCATCATACAATAACCAAGTGCATCACCATGTAACTTCTTTAAAGAAACTGTGATGTCTAATGTTCTGTATCTAGGAAGTAAAACACTTAAAACATGAGAAACTACTTTATGACATATTTCTCTTTGTGTCTTATTTCCACCAATTACTTCAACTATGTTCATAACGAATCATTTCTCCTATCTCTACTATTAAGCTACCATGTTCTGATAACAAAGTCAAGTACAAAATAAAAAAAAACTGAGGGCGAAAGGAAAACCCTCAGTTTTTGAGTTGTGATACTTTCGAGTGTAGTGAGAGAGGAGTTTAAGTATCACAATTACTTTTATACCACGAATCAAACGTAAAAGTCAAGTCCATTTACATTATTTTTCCACTTGAAAGACAATAATTTTCACCCCAACCAAATGCCTCTTTAACAACATTGTCAGATAGACCTTTGTATTTTTGATGCAAAATTTTATCTTTTGCAGTGCAAAGTACTTCTGCTTCTTCGTGATGTAAACCCTCTAACATTTGAATAAACAATTGTTCCTTTCGGGCCTGTGGTGTTTTATTATCACCACCTTTACAGAAGATGTATAATCTCCGATATTCAGTTATCAACCTAGTATGTTCAGTTCCTTCTGGTGCCTCATTTTGTTTATAAGGTACTTCACCAGAAGGCATCAACCAAACAATATTTGGGTCAAATGATGTTCTAATTATAACTCTTAATGCTTCAGAGTCATTTTCTCTGAGTATTGCAATTTTCTTATCTTTGGTTTTTGCATTATTAACCTTTTTAAGAATTTCTGCAATACTGGGTGTATAAGTTTTTACTGCCATTAGAAATCTCCAATATTTTCCATTAGGGTTTTTAATCTATACTTTATAAAATAATTCAGTAGATTTTTTCTATCCTTATATGATGTATTGAGATACTTGTCAATACATTGATTCACTATTTCCTTTGGAATGTAATCCAAGTCTATTAGAGTTCTATTTCTGTGATAGTTTCTCATCATGTCCTCATTACAGAAGTCTTCAGGCTCCAATTCAATCCAAGTTTCAAGTTTTCGTTTTGAGATAGGTCTTTGTCTTAACTCGTCTACGAAAGTATTATCTGGTGATAAAAAGTTAGGAACTCCATCACTTCTATCACCTTGAAGTATATGTGTCTTAATATATGTAGTAGGGTTTATTCCATTCATAAATTTCTTTTGAATAGGACTATATTGAGTTACAAAGTTGTGTTTTTGCAATTGTATAAAATCTTTATCTCCAGAAAGTATTAGAACTTTCTCGTAATTCTTTGGTTCAGACGCAACATGAAATACGACAGATGCAATGATATCATCAGCCTCTGCATTTTCTACCTCTAATACTTTATATGGGAAATATTCTGTAAGTTCATCACGAATTAAATGTAGTGTATCAAAGATTGCGTTCCAATCTAACTTAGAACTCTTTCTATCTTTTCTTCGTGTGTGTTTGTAATTAGGAAATATATCTCTACGCCAATTAGTCTTGTTATCATAACATAAGACTAGCTCCCCAAATTCATCTGAGAATTTAGAACGATAACTCCTTAAAGAATTGAGAACCATATGTCTTACTAAATCTGGTTCTACTTCATTACGATTTCCAATCTGCACCATCAAATTAGATAGTGTCACTTGGTTCATATCAACTAATATCATCTCCGTTACCATTATCATTTTTGGATTGTGAAGTCATATCATCAATCCGTTCCAAATCAATTCTTGCTAAAACCTCACTATCTTTTTTCTCTGTTTTAACAACATGACTCATAAAATCTTGCATAGGGTGATTAAAACCCATCTGTCTATAGAGAGCACCTTTAACGACTTCATTTAGGAAACTGATATCTCCGATAAATCTATCTTCCTTGATATCAAAACCATTTTCCCCCACATTATGAATTAGATTAATCATAATTCCCTCTGCAAGATTATCACAGAAATGTAAATCCTCTTGCATACGAACTGCATCTAAATCAACAATTTTTGGGGTTCTTTTACCATCAAATTTCTTTGGAAATTTTATGATGTTATCTGTCAATAACCCAACTCCAACTTTCTCTTTTCTATCTTCTTTAACCAACGTCTACGTCCAGCTGCTTTCGCTTTTCTTTTTTGTTCACCTTTACTAACAAAATGACTTCTTTCTCTTAACTCTTGAAAGAAACCATCTTTCATTAGTCTTTTCTTTAGAACTCGCAATGCACCATTTACATCATTATTGCGAACTGTAACTGTCATACCTTCGTCTTTTTTATATTTATCCTTCTTTGGGAAAAACCTTTTTTTATTATATTTCATAGTACCTCTATTTATTATGAGAGAGGAAACACAGTTCCCTCTCTCAGTTTTTTAATTATACCAAAACGTACTTTAGTTGTCAAGTACTTTCTGAACTAAGTCAACTGCTTCAAAGTCAAAACCACCAATATGCCATTCGTACTTTTCAGTAGGAATATAACCCATCTTCCAATTGTAAATGGTAGCAGTTACATAATCATAATCCTCACCATCTTCGGTGGGAACATCAAATTGTAATGACCATTGTGCATTGACTTTTTCATATGGTGATGCGTCTGTATATGTAGGCTCACCAAATTTTTCTACAATTTCATCATACGTTGTATTGATTACACCTTGGTAAGAAGTTCCAATGGTGTCAATAGTATCACACGCAACAAAACTAGTTTCCAACATTAATTACTTCCCCCTTTCCAATCCATACAAGTAACTCTTCAAACAAGATTTCCCATGTATCTTTCTTTTCCTTTACATAATCAAACTTGTATACGTTTTCTTTCGCCCACTTAATGGCGTCCTTTGCGTTATCAAATTCGCCCTTCAAACCCAACTTATTTCCTTGAGTATAAACAACATATTTAATCATTATTTCTCCTTTTCTTAATTAACGAATCACTATACCATGTTCTGACAACAATGTCAATGGCCAATCTATCAAAGATAGTTTGACCAAAAATCTTGCCAGTAGTCTTCAACTTGACCAAAGACATCATCCTCATCTAAGAAAGGCACCATCTCTTTGCAAAGTTCCATTGACTTTCCAGTGGCTTCATGAATTGTTTCAGATTCTTTGATAATGTCCACGACCTTATCCCAGAACTCTTCTTCCAAATCCATAATCCATGCTTTTGTTCCAGACATATTAACTCCTTTTCTCAATTACATCCTTATGCTACACTGTTCTGAGAACAATGTCAAGAAAAATCGCTAAAAAAAAGCCCTTGAAAATCAAGGGCTTAGGAACTTTTTTATATATTTTTTAGGAGTTTTTTGAACTTTTTCTTGGATTTACCCATCAATTTGTGTTTTTTTACCGAATCGAGGTTTTCCAACGAATCACCCACAATGACTAATCCAATCATTCCCATGCTTGCATGGGGAGTACAAATATACAGATATACACCCTCTGTTTCAAAAGTATAGGAGATTTCTTTACTAAGTTTACTCTTAATCTTTTCTACACCCTCTGGTACAGATACAAACTGAACATTGTGTCCTTTTGATGTCGGCACCCAACTAATCGTGTCACCGACTTCAACTCTTGCAATGTCCTCACTATATAACATCTTCTCTTTATCTCTCTTGTTTAACATCTCAATTACAAGAGTAGGTTCTACTACTTCTTCAGACTTTGCAGCCTGTAGAAAAATTGTACACATAAAAATTACTAAAAAAAATGGTAAATAAAATTTCATATTAATCTTCTCCGTTATCTTCCCAACCCCACTTAAAACCACTTTTCAATTCACTAATCTTTTGGTCATATTCTTGGTTGGTTTTTTCATTCATTTGTGCTAAGTGATAACCAGCATCTCTATCAAAATGAATTATCTCTTGAAATATTTTTTGGTTTGCACTTAACTGTCTACCTCTTTGAATATTATAATATACTCTCAAGAAAGTAGATTTCACTGTGTCACATACATGACAAGTTCCTTCGTATACGGCTTCAGCCACAGACATCTTGTTCTCCTTTATTTTTGAAAAAGATAGTTTAGATTTGAACTATCGTTACTATTTATAAAAAGACACTTATTACAAATACGCAATTCTATTATGCATTTCCGTAAATAGTGTTGTGCGTATTGTTCACACGAACAAAAGTTGCACATTTAGAAAGTGTTTTTAATCTCTTTGCACCAACATAGGTACACGCAGAACGAATACCAGACAATATATCAATTATCGTATCGTTTACTGCACCACGATATGGAACTTGCACAGTTTTACCTTCTACTCCACGATATTCTCTATGAGGAACATTATGTCTTTCCATTGCAGACTCAGATGCCATACCATAAAATTTCATCATACCATTTACAATCTCACCATCACATTCATCATGCCCTGCTAACATTCCACCTATCATTACAAAATCTGCACCAGCGGCAAACGCTTTTACAATATCACCAGAAGTTGTACAACCACCATCTGCAATGATGTGTGCGTTTAATCCATGAGCTGCATCTGCACACTCTATCACTGCACTAAGTTGTGGATATCCAATTCCAGTTTTTGTCCTTGTCGTACAAACAGACCCAGGCCCAACACCTACTTTGATTATGTCTGCACCAGCAAGTATTAACTCTTGTGTCATATCTGCTGTTACAACATTACCAACAACAATTGTTACGTCTGGACGTTTTTCTCTTAATTTTTTTACACATTCTATTACTGAGATAGTATATCCATTTGCAACATCTATCCCTATAAAATCTGTTTCTACCTTTGACAATAATTCTACATCATCAATACCACCCAACCAACATAAGTTATCATTACCACTATTAAATGTTGTAATATTTGTTTTTAGATAATGTTTTGCTGGACAAGTTATCATTTTATGTTTTAGTAAAATACTATGCATGGCAGGAGTTCCGACAGTATCCATGTTAGAGGCCATGATAGGAACACCATTCCATTCTTTTTTACTATGGACGAACTTATGAGTTCGTGTCATGTCTACATCATATCTTGAAGTTAAGGTTGACCTTTTTGGTCTGATTAATACGTCTGAATAATCTAATTTAATATCTTCACTTATTAACATTTAATCCTCTATCTGAATATTCTATCAACAGTTTTTTTTCTTTTAGTAGATATTTCTTTTTTAGGTGTTTGTTTTATATTATCTACCATCTGTTTTTCTTCTTTTTTTCTTTTCAATATTTCATCTTGTAATTTATATTTACAATCTTCTCGCATATCAAGTTGTGATTTAAATATTTTTACAACACTTGGGTCATGATTACTTTTATCTATAAACATCTTGATTGCAATATATCCATCACCTCTAAAAAGAAGTTTATCATCTGTGTATACAGTACCTTTACTACCTTTAAGTTCAAGTGCATGATTTTTATAATCATATCTTCTCATTCTTGTGCAGTCCTACAAAATATTCTGCATCAACTACGACTAAAGGTTTATGATTATTTCGTTTAATCACAACCACTGGTTCGTAATCTTTACAATTATCGACTGCTTGAGAGTATGATTCCCATATATTTAATTTTTCTTGGTTTTTACATTCAACTGAATAAGGGAACTTCTCTCTTGCAGCCCTTGCCATAATCAAATCTTCTCCACCAGCACCCATTGACCTAGATTCTACGTCTTCTGGATGTACTTCTAATTTTTCAATTAATTGGTCACGAAACCATTGTTGGAGTCTGCGACCTTTCGCTTTCGCACTTTGCGTTTTCATACAATTCTTTCATCAGTGTAACTATCTTCATCATCTTCCCATTCACTGTATTGGTCTGAGGTTTTAGACCATTTTTCATAATTTTTTTCACACTTTTCACAAACACAATTGTGACATATTATTGCACCTAGACTATCTGAATTTTCTCTTCCAAATAATCCTACATCTCTTAGTGGTAATCCACAATGTGACTTATGACCACAGTTTCTACATCCCATCATGTGCCGTCACATCATTACAACACACACATTCACATACTTCACATTCACACATTTCTTTTTTACAGTTTTCGTAACAATGGTCATCATGGTCACAATTTTCGCATATACATTTATTCGTATTCATCTTCGTAATCCTCTATTATATCTTCCATTTCTTCTTTTATTGATTCACCACAAAATGGACAAAATCTCTCATTATATAGTCTTTTGTCCATTCCATGTTTAATTTTAAATTCTGCGTCACAAGATTCGCATACAATTAATTTCATATCTCACAACCACCAGCCGCAGAACAAGCGAGTTCTTGAGAGCCGATAGTCATATCTTGTTTTTCATACTCACCTAATAGTGACCAATCTACAATTTTTGGCATACTCTTTAACACATCTTCATATGTTTTCTTATCACAATCTTGATAAGGTGCTTGTTTATATGTATGTTCACTAAATGGTAAGAAACTTACACCAGACATATAGTCAAAGTGTTCGTATACCCATGCACCAACTTCTAACCACTCATGTTCTTTTACAGAGATAGTTACAGATGGTTTATGTTCACACCAGTTTTTCTGGTATGTCAACCAGAGTTCTAGTTGTTCAATCGCAGTCATATCTGTTCTGAATACTGCACCTCTATCTACTTTCATTGGAAATGAGAATACTGAAGTGTGGTTTGGATTCATTACATCATCTTCTACTGGAAACCCAGCATCTACCATCATTTGTGTTAGTGGGTCTTTCTTATCACCTCTTACTGTACGAATATAATATTCATTATGCCTTGCATGAATACCAGAAGCCGCATCTACAAGTTGTGATACAGTTCCAGATGGTTTGACACAAGTAATAGCAGCTGCATGATTAATACCAATCTTTTTTGCCCATTTCTTGTTAGTTTCTACTGCGACTTCTCTTAATTTGTTTAGTAGATTTTCTAACTGCAATTTACCTTGTTTACCATTTGTCAAACGACAATCCATGATACCAGTAAGTGATACACCAAGTAGTCTTTCTTCAGAACAATTCTTTTTCCACATATTAGAAACATATTTAAAGTTTACTAGTGTTGATTGAAATGTACCAAGAATCGTTGCAAGTTCTACTTTCTTTAAAAGAGTTTCCTCTGTATCGTTTGGTCTGACAACAACCTCTGAAAGATTACAGAACTCTCTATCTCTCAAAATTATTTCAGAACAAGGATTTGTTCCAAAATCATGACCTTCAATACTTCTTCGACCATTCTTTTCAGCCATTTTATTTGCAGATGCACGATTAAATATTCCTCTTTCACCAGACTTTGAATCATAGAGTGCTTTCCACTCGTCCATGAAAATACCAATATCTGGTTTCTCTGTATAACACGCAGAATTATTTGCAAGTGCTCTTTGTGCGTTTTGTTCCCACCATTGACCAGATTTTGCGTGACGCATCCTATCGTCTGATAGATTAGATAAAGATATCAAAGCACTTCTTCTTACACCACCAACCACGACAATCTCTGCAATCTTACAGACAATATCATGACATTGTAATGATGATAGTTTTGTACCCTTTGCATTTTGAAAAGTATTTACACAAAACTCAAAAAGACTCTCTAGTGGTTCTGGGCCAGATGCACGACCACCAAATGTTTTAAGTGGAGCGCCTGCTGGTCTGACTTTTGATAAATCCCATCTTGGTATTTGACCAATATACAACATTCCCAACAATTCTTTAAAACCTTTTGCCCAACCTAGTTTACTATCTGCAACTTGTATAACTGTATCTGAATGATAGAACTCCTCTGCAACAACTGGAAGTTTAGTTGTGAATTGTCTTTCCACTGAAAATCCAACTCCAGTACCATTCATTAACACATAAAGTATTTCATCAAAAGCTGCAACCCTATCTACTGCAACATATGAACAATTATATCCAGCGATATTTTCCCTCTTTAATGCCTCCCCAGCGGTCATAAGACACCTCATAGAGGGCATCACTGATGTAGACAGTACTCCAACCTCAAGTTCATCTCTAGTTTTACTATCTAATTTGAAATCGTGCATTTCTTCCAAATGTTCTGTAAAATAGTCAAAGTATCGTCCTACAGTTTCATTCCAAGTTTCTCTACGTCCTTCGTCAGGCAACCATCTTGAGTATCTTGAGAGGTGAATAAATTGTTGATATTGAGTCGGTAATTGATTAGACATTTGTTTTTCTCCATGCACTTAATTTTAACTTGGCTTCGTTACCATACGTTATGTGTTCCTCAATAATTTTTAATACGTCATGTCCAGACATTACCATGTCATTAACATCTTTCTCTTGCAAATCTTCTGGCCAAATAACAACACTATACCCCTCGTCAATATAACGAGAAATATTACTAACTACTTGTGAGTTTCTAGGTTCGTTGTCTGGAATAAGGACACAGTTACTTTTGAGGTGAGGAACACGCAAGTCTCCTTGTGCAACTGCAATACAATTTGGAATGAAGAAACTATCAATCGGCCCTTCGACAACATAAACTCTTTTACTTTGGTCAACTCTATCGAGTCCAAATATTTTTTTATGATTTGTGTCGAGTACGATAGTGATATATTTCGGCTGTTCATTTCCAAATGCTCTTCCTTGATATGCAAATATCTTATTATCTTCATTACGAAATGGGATAACCATTCTTGGGTGGTCATCATCCAACGATTTAAATTTGTTTGGAACTAATGAATTAGTCCAAGCAAAAAACTTATCTACGAGAAAAATATCTTTATATCTTTCTTGTGGAATAAGTCGGTTTTTAATTGACTGAACTGCTGGGTGTTCGTGTCCAAGTTCTCTGAACGTATTGTATTTAGACAAAACATCTTTTTCAACAAAGATAGGTTTCGGTATATTGAACTCTGGATTTTTGACATGACCACCTCTACCATTCGCAGTTGTACCTTCTTTGTATCTTTCAAAGAGGTACTCTTTATATAGGGATTCATCAACTTCACGAACTAAGTTCGCAAGGTTAGTTCCTTTGGAACAGTTGTGACATTTATAAAACAAATCATTTTTTGTTCTATAAACATAACCACGAGCTTTTGATTTTGTTTTCTTAGAATCTCCACAAAATGGACAACGAAAATTCCAAAGGTAATCTCCTTTTTTAGAGAACCTTTCCAATCGGTGTGACATTAGGTTGAGATACTTCACATCCACATATGTATTCATAGTTACCCATATTATACTAGTTTTGACTTAAAGTCAAGTCAAATTTGAAATGAAATGATTTTTTGCAGAATAAAACCAGCTACAATAGAACCACCAATAATTACCCATTTCCACTTTTCTAACACACCCACTCTATTACTCAACTCTCCTCTTAATTTAGAGAACTCTTCTTGTAATCTTCTTTCCATTTCACTCATGTGTTGTGTAGTTTCTTTTGCATTAGTGGTTATTCTAGAATGTAATTCTTGAACATTATCTCTGAAATGTTTTTCATTATCATCTAATGTTTCTTCTTGTCTTGCAAGTTTTTCTTCATGCACAGCTATAACAGTATGTAAAGAACTAGAAACATCTGCAATCTTTTCAATTGCAGTATCAAGACGAGCATGAATACCCTTCATGTCATCTACCTCTCTTTTAAGAAGTGCAAGTTCTGTTTCTACATTGGTCATATTACTATTTAGTCCTTGTCAACGATTTGACAGACATATTTATTTGTCACTTACGTTTGTTAGGTTTTTGACTTTTCTCTAGTTTATGCAATCTTTGTTCCAAGTCATCCATTTTCTTTGCAATATTTGGATATTTTTTTCTCCATTTATCTTCAGACTTTAGAATTTCTAATCCATATCTATTCGCAGCCCAATTGTAAATATTATCCATCTTTTGATAGAACCATCTACCCATTGCAGTTTTTTCAAACCAAGAAGATGTCGCACTTCCTAATATTGAACCACTTATTGCACTAATCGCCCAGAACCACATTATCTACCCTCTTTGCATATGTTGAAATGTCATGGTCATAGATACCATCAAACAATTGAAATTTAGACCATGCTCTTAATCGTCCACGCATACCATCTAAAAATCTTCTCCACATTCTCATTTTTCTAATTTTACCTTTATAATTAATATACACATTTTGACCATGATGTCTGTATCCCATAATCCAAAATGGAACTTTACAAACTATATCATTGTTGTTCTGAAAACGATAGTGTGGAACTTGTAGTGATTTACACCATCTTCTATTACCCACTCTTGGTGAACCAAAAGTATAAAGTGAGTTTACTGTATCAATATCCTCATTTAATCTTTTTGCACAGATGGTAGCCATTGCACCACCCAAAGAATGACCAGTTAAATGCACCTCATGGTCATACATCTGGTTAGTTATTTGTTCAAGTTTATGACAAATTTCACCATAGATTTTATCTACCTCATCTTTAAAACCAGCATGAACTTTACCATGTTTGTGTAAACCTTGTTTCTTGTATGCCTTGATATCTGCTTTAATATCCGACCACTGTTTAGGTTCTGTACCTCTGAAAATGATAACAATATTATCTTCATTGTTAACAATATAACATTGAGCACCATCATTTTCAATAAACTTATAATTATGAAAACCATATTCCTTAAATGTTATCTCAGCTTTCTCTGGTTGCAAATATGCAACTTTAGAGAGTATAGCCATAACATAAGGTTTATTCTGTATTTTCTGTGTCATTTGGTTTTACTGCCTCCTCGTAATAGAGAATGATTTGCTTTTGTTGGTCAATATACCTTCTCAACTCGGCAAAGTTTTTTGACAGATTTTCATAGTCCTTAACTGAGATTGCAATAAACGAATCAGTACCATTCTTTTTAGAAAACTCTTCTACAAATTGTTCATAGTTTTCAGATGGCGAAACAACATATATTTTTATGTCGTTCATTTGCACAGTTTTTGGAAGTGGTACAGTGGGTATATTTCTTTCTACTAATTTTGTTACTGTAACAACTTCCTTTTCTGGTTTAAATGTAGAACACCCACTAATCAGTAGTGTTGTCACCAGTAATAGACTCAAGGTCATCCCAAAGTTTATCTGTCGCATTTTGCATCCTCTTCTCAATCAACCCAGGCTTCTTATTTGCAAGATGGGTTAAATCGTGTTTATTTAGAGTATTTCTTAGTTCATCTCCATACTCTTCTGCTTTTCTTAAATCTGCACTTAATTGGTCTGTTAATGCATTAAGTCGTTTTGCGTCCTCACCCATCTTTTTGATAGTTTGTTGGTTCTCTTCATTTGCAACTTCTAACTTTGCATTGTTCTCACGCAATTGTGCAATAGTCGCTTGTGTAGTATCATAATAGTACTTGGCGGCATAAGCACAACCACCAAGTACACTTAATATAATAACAATAATGTATACTCTTAACATAGTTACCCTTTAATCATCCTTGTTATCCAAAGAACAAGTGCATAAACAACTAATCCGTAAACAGTTGCAACACCAATGTCTAAGAGATGTTCTCGCATATGATAGATAAATTCTATCCCTGCTTCCACATCACTCATTCCACCACCACCAGTTTCAATATTAATAGTTTTAGTTCCTATATCACCAGTAGTTTGTTCTATTACTATATCGTTCTCTTCCATTATTCAGACTTCCAAATAGTCCAAAGACCCCATGCGATTGCAAGTCCAGCTGCAATCTTGGCGAGGGGTGCCATGAAGAGTATCATGAGTCCAAGTGCAATACATACTGCACCATCCCAAGATGTCCTCTCTCCTATTCTTCCTTTAATCCAATTTAACATTTATATCTCCTTATGCTGTTATATCAAGTGTTCTATGTAATCTTGTCGATTCAATCAATGACCACATTTGATTTTTTGCGAACATTTGCATCATCATAATATATGCAACGTATCTCATGTAATCACGATATTGTTGTTGTTGATATTGCATTTTTTGATAATCTTCCAATCTATTAACTTGTCTTTCATAATTTTGGTTTTGTAATTGAACACCTTGATAATGATAGTTGTTAATATATTGATTAGTGACTGTACCTATTTGCATTATTTCTTTCTCCCTTGACAATGAGCTCTCTGTGAAAACCCTTTTGGATTATTACAATCTATACTACTTTTGTACTTGTCACTCCACTTCTTTTCATAATTAATTACTTTACTAGTCGTTTTAAAATCTTTCTTTCTCATGATAGTTTTATTGGTAACAATAAATTCATCACCTCTTGTTTTAATAACGACTGGCAAATTCAGATTTGTAGACATATCTTTTAGAACTGCCTCAACGTCTGGATTATTCCTAATATTCTTACCTTTATTCTTTTGTATCTTTTTAAAAAATCTTTGTAATTCTGCAACTTTTATTTCTGGACTGTTTCTAGGGTCATTCAGTCTGTCCACGAAATGTCTTGTAAACTCTACATCTATATCATATTTCTTTAGTATTCTATCTGCAAACTTTTCTAAATCATCAACATCTCTCTGGGTAAAATCTTCATTTCTTTGTTTAGTAATCTTTTTCATCTTTTCGATATATGCACGATAAACACCTGCTTCTGCTGTTTTTCCCATAACTCTCGCTCTTTGTTCCATTGCGATTGCAGCTTGTATTTTGTGTGCGTGTGACTTACCAGAGTTTTCTATTTTCTTCACACTATCTTTTGCATCTTGGACTGTTGCAAATTTCAAACCATGTATCGTGCCTTTTGGATTTTCATCTGTATATAAATCAGAGTGACTTGGACTATTTCTATGTTGACCTTTCTTTCTTGCAATACGTTTGGCTGCCTTTGCAACGAGGTTTAACTTCATTGCATTAAGGTCTGCAACTGGTTTGATTTGATTATAAGGTATCATTAGTAAAGTCCTTCTGTGTTAGATGGAATATATACTGGTTTACAATATGCAGTTGCTTTATGTTCTGGGGGAACTTGTGAAGAATAGTGATAATTGCCATATCGTTTGACAATTCGTGATGCAAAATAATTGCACTGATTTATATCTCTGAAATACATGGGTTGACCTTTTTGTTCAGCTCCCCCTAGTAAAAACACAAGAACAAATGCGTGTACCATTACTTCATTATAACACCAATAAGTTTCATGAATTGACCTTTACTTCCATTATTAATGATGTCCATCATTTTTTTCTTTGTATCTGGTTTAACTTGGTCTAATGCTTGTGTTAACGCAGATGCACTAAAAAGGTCTATTCTCAAAGTACCATCTTTTAATTTAATCTTATTGTTCTGTTTATCCTTGACTATTTTTTTAAGAATGTCAACATTTGCTTCGAGAAGATATTCGTTTCCAAATGATTCCATGTTTTCTTTTACAGAATTTCTAAAGTTTTCTTCTCTTTTCTTTCTTAGTTCTAACATTCTATTCATAAATGCTCTCGCACCTTTAGTTCTACCATCATACATATTCATCTTCTTCTTTTTTTCTTTGTCAATCTTTTTATCTATTGACAAGTCTACTCCACCACCAGCTACTGAATTTGCAGGAGCATCTTCATTTTTGATACCCAACATCTCATCTTCGTAGAACTTTTTCATAATATCATTAAATTTAATGGTCATAGTTCCAAATCCTTTATATCTACCAGTTTTATGTCCTCACCACTTACAAATATTTTTGACTGTGTAGGAATATGTATAACTGGGAAGATTTCTACACCAAGAACTGTATCTGTAGGAGAGGTTGGTTCAAATACTTGAACTTCATCACCCTCTAAAGCATCTGGTGTTTCTGCATCTTCTTTATCAAATGTTATATCATTTGTTAGTTTGTAAATACCTTTGGGAAGTTTTCCATCTTCTAAGGTTACTTCCTCTGATATCGTATCATCTAGTTCGTAATTGTTTTCTTTTAGATAATTCATGAATTGTTTTTCCCACATTTCTGGTTCAACATTTTCTCTGAATGTATCTTTTAATAAAAACAATGCAGCTGCATATGTACCTAGTTTTGTTCTCAAACCAGGCACTTTTTCAAAAATCTTTTTTATGTTGAAAACTAATTTATGGAGTACAGTATATGCATTTTTTTCTGCAACTGTATCTAGAGGTTTGGGTCTATTACCGCCAGGCAAAGTTATACGTTTACCTTTTTCGTCTATAATCCCAAGTTTGTATGCCTCTTGTTTATCAAAAGGTGTGACAAGTAACTTTATAAATCTGTATGTTACAAATAAATCAATCGCTCTACCCATTATAGTTCCCTTAAAACTTCTGTAATCTTTGCGTCATCATCAATTTCTTGTAATTCATGTTCTGGTAACATATTTAAAAATACAAGAAAAGATTTCAATTGTGGCCAATGTTCTGGTTCAATTTTAAATAATAACAAAGTAGAAGCTGCATCGGGCCCAAATACATTATTAAGTATAATAATATGATTTAATAACAATCTTTCTTTTACAACACCATCAACTTTATATTTTTTAAGTAATCTTTTGATATACTTAAATCGTTTCATGTCATCATAAAATTCTTTTTCACCCTCGCACTGTGGATTATCATAATGTTTTAGTGCAAATAATAATACATTATCATTAGTTATTTTTTCAAACATTTAGGAAATTTGTGCAAACACCTTATGTGTACCAGTTGGTAATTTTTCATAAACAAAGTTTAAAACTCTTCCACTCTCTTGTTCGTTAACTACCTCATCAGCTGGGGTATCTAGGTCTTTACCATAAGCCCCACCATGTTTAACTAAAGGAATAGAAGACTCTCCACTTTCTCCAGTGAATTGCACATCTCCAAAATGTATTCCAACTCGCATCAATTTTTGTCTCAACTCATCTACAGCTTTTTCTGGAACAAGATATTCTTTCATTCCAATAGAACCTACAAACGCATTGAGTTTTTCAATAACAGAATCATCAGACAAATCTTTCAAATGTCCATCATCATCAATGATATTATTTGTCACCTTTATCTCATTAAATTCTTTAAAAGTTTTCATTTTACTCTCCACCACTATGTTCCTCATCAAAACCATCATCTTCTGGTTGTGGATAAATCTCTTGTAGTGATTTCTTTTGTTTTTTATCTTTGGTTGGTTTCTCTGCAACCTCAACTTTTTTAGGTTGTTGAGGTTGTTTTACCATTGGTATACCACCAGCACCATATATTACATTCATATTCTAACTCCCTATTAAGAAATAGTTGCGTTATAATTAGAAACTAGATACCACTTACTATTAGTGAACAAACAAACAACTGCTTCGCCAAGTGCATTAAACAAGATTTGGTTATTAGCAGTTCCAGTTGAACCCCAATTTGTAACTGTCAAAGTGTAAGTCCTACTACTAGATGGTGCAGTAGACATAATAATAATTTTAATTTGTCCATTTGTACCATCTGCAAGAGTACCAGTTGCGTTTGAACCAAAACTTGCACCATCAAGTAATGTGATAGATGAAGTTACGTTTGGTGCAGTTGAACCAGTAATCGTTTGTGCAGTTCCATCTAGTCCAAGATAAGTTGGTATATTATTAAAAACATTCGCAATACTAATTTTCTTATTTACTGGTGTACCAGATGGGTCATCAATTACATGAAGTAAATCTTCAGATGCAATTGCACTACCCAAATCAGTAAGTGCAGTAATTTTCTTATCAGCCATTTATTTTTCTCCTATTAACCCTTTTTATTTTTGGGGATGCTACTGTCGGTAGTTTCCGACACCACTTTTTTTAAATCATCAAGGAACAAATCACATTGTTGTATAGCACCACTAATTGCGTGATGTTGTGCAATGAGATTTGTCCTCTCAGTATCCAGTTTATTTAAACTTTCTTTCACCGCCGTTAAATCACTTTCCAGTGTTTGTTTGCGAATATTAATTTCAGTTTCAGTCAATTGACCAGCCATAACAATTCTCCATTATTAAAAATTATGTAATATTATATATGTTAACTATCTGATAGTGCAATATCGTCAGATGCATCACCAGAAATACTTGAAGCTGCAACTAGAGTTTCATAATGAACTCTACCAGCACGACCACCAGTACCTACAGTTCTCTTTACCCAACCAATATGTGCGACTTCAGTACCCTCATCAGCACCAGTTAGACCAAGACCCAATGTTGCGACAGCAGTAGCAGTTGCACCAGTTAGACCATGATTTTCAGATGAACCAGCGGTTAGGTCAATCGCAGTTCCGTCATTTGCATTATCAAGAGTTGTTGCAAGTTTTACAGTGTTTGCATCAACTTTGATGATGAAGAATGTACCACCATCAGTTAGATTTGCAAGAACTGTTCCACCTTTATCTGCATAAGTAACAGAATCACCAGTATTAAATGGGTGACTAGACGCTGTAATTGTATCGTTTGCAGTTGACACAGCACTTTGTGCATTGAATGTTACTTCAGATGGAGCCGCAACTGTTACAGTAGGAGCTGATTGATAATCAGAACCAACTGCTGTTACTGTAACTCCAGTAACTACACCACCAGAAACAGTAGCAGTCGCAGTTGCAGTATCACCTACAAATGAGTTACTATCGTTACCATCATTTGTAATGTCTAATGCAGTTCCACCAGCAGTCAATGCAATCTTGAAAGTGTTAGTAGTTGCATCTCTTACAAATACTGCTGTTGAGTCAGCAAGAGTTCCACCACTATGAACAATATTAGTTCCATTTGATGTATAGGTTAATTTTGTACCATCTCTCATATTGTGACCAGTTACAGTAAACACATTTGTTGTTTCATCAATATTTGCTTGTGTAATTGTTCTTGCAGTTGGAGCTGCAATTGTTACACTTGGTGCAGAACCATATCCACTTCCATCAGATGAAACTGCGGCGCTTGAAACATTATCAACACCAGCTAAAGATTCAGTTGCAGTTACACCCAAGATATTCGCATCAATGTGTGGAGCTGCAGATGCAAAATTAATAGGTGGTCTTGTTACTGTACACGCAGAACCACTATTTGTAGATGGTGAAAAGGCTTCAGTAGCAGTAAATGCTTTAGTTGACGCACCAGAAAATGTCTGTGCATTGTTACCAGTTCCAGTGATATCAATTTCAGCACCACCAGCAGTTGCAGATAATGTAAATGCGTCTGCACTTGCAACACTTTTTATAAAGAAGTCAGTGTCATCAGTTAGACCAGCCATGGTAGTTCCACCACCATTACTATATTTTACAACTTGGTTTGCAACAAATCCATGATTTGTTATTGTTACTTGTTCGTTAGATGCATTGACAGCAGATGTTGCAACAGTTCTGGTTGCTTCAAGAGCACTAACCCTTACTTTGTCACCATTATCATCTATGACAATATCTCCAACTTTAATTTCGGATGTATCTGCACTAGAGTTACCTTGGACAACTGCACTTCCATTAGTAAAAGTGTATGTTCCAGTTAATGCAGAACCATCATTCATACTCCATGAGCTCATTAGTTTTCTCCTCGTTTAAGTATATACTATACCTATTTATGTAATTAGAAACCTAGTCTTTTCAATTCTGCAATCGTATTACTACCAGATGTGTGATGTATCGCTACACCACCTACTGCTTTCCACTCATTTACATTCTTAATATAATCATCTATCAATAAATTAGGTTTACCATTAGTCATAGCAAATTTCTGTTTGTCCTCTCTCAGAACAAGATGTATTCTACTCTTTTGAGTTAATTTGGCTTCTTTTCGTAACCAGTTCATCTTACCTTTTCTAGAGTTCGCATCTTTGGTACTATAAGCAGACAAAATATGTGGTTCATACTTTTTCATAAAAGTCCACATTTTCTTAGAACCAGGCATCCATTTTAGTGTTTCCCAAAAATCTTTCTTTGCAGATATCATTGGCCATCTTTTGGTCTTATCTGCTTTTGGGAATGGAACACCTAGAACTTCTTCAGTTCCACTTATAAAGTCACAAAGCACCATATCCATATCACAATAAATTGTCGGTAGATTACCAACATCTTCTGCGATTTTACTCTCATTATATACATCATAAAAATTCTTATACATTCATTACACTCGATTCTTTTCATTTTTAATTTTAGGCATTTTTGGTGACATATCAACTGGAGTTACATCTTTTCCAGTATCCGTCATCTTTTTTGTATCATGTTTTTCAGATTTTGTCAAGTCTTTTTTTGATTCTTTTTTGACATTTTCACCCCACATTTGAAGAACTGCATCTCTCAAAGAACCTTGTTTTGTTTCATGATATCTCTTGAACTCGACTTCTTCTTTCTTTTGTTTTCGTAACATTGCAAAGTCTTTTGCATCTATGTCACCATCTTTATCCTTGTCAAGTTTCTTTTGACCACCGACAAGTTTCTCAGTTTTTACATCATACTTTTTACCAGCAACCATAAAGGTATCTTCACCTTTTTCTTTTGCAGCTTGAAGAGCAGCTCCAAATGCGTTACCTTCATCTTTATCTTTTGCAGATTCTTGCCACATACCTATGATTGTATCTTTTAATGATTTTGTCATTTTTTCTTCCTTTACCATTGGTGGTAACTTTGTAATATTGTCTGCGTCTTCAAGTGCTTTCTTAGCATCTTTTGCATCTCTTTTGCTTACATATAGTTTACCCATTTTGAAGTATCCATCAATACCAGCATCATCTAGAATTTTCATTACTTCACCTTCGTAACCTTCACCAAGGTCAACACTTTCCATTCTAACACCAGCAATTTTAGCTGCATCACCTACAGTCTTTGGTCTACCAATAACTTTACCACCTCTATCCCAACTAATTAATTTTGGTGAACTAGTTTCACCACCTTCTGTGTCAATAACTCCGTCTTTACCAAGAGCATAGTTAATCATATCAACCACTGTGACACCATTTGTTGCATTAGGTAATCCTCTAGGTAGTTTTCCAAATTCTGCTTTTAGTTTGTCTCTGTCAGCTGCACTCAAATAAATTTCTGGAACTAAATCACCAGACGCTTTAACAAATTTTTGATTTTTATTCATTGATAAAATCATACTTGCAAGTTCTTTAGATATTTTCGCTTCTTCCAATCTCTGTTTTGCTTCTGCAATTTGTTTGTTTTCAAAGATTGCATTAAGAACCATATTAATAACTTCTCTAGGTTCTGTATCCGTTGCACCAAACTTTGAGTGTTTCATTTGAACTTTCAACATATGTTTTTTTGCAGTTTCTTTATCTTTCATTCTTACTGCTTTATGAAGTTCTTTGTTTAATTCTGCTTCCGCTTCTTTTGCACCTTTCATGTCATCAAAGAGTTGGAAATCAAATTTTGCACCAGATTTTAGTTTTTTCTTTTCATTCATTTCAATCTCCTCTTTGTACATATTAAGTTCAAATGGTTTTGAACCACCCTTATTGTAGACTTGGATTTGTAAGTTTCCACCTTTACCTTTGAGTCTATATGTATTAGTCTTTCCTTCAGTTGGTTTTCTTGGGCCGGTTGCGACTTTACTGTCAATCTCTTTTGGGTCTACAATAATACCCATTTTTTTCTTTGCATAGTCATATGCGTGTTGCATTGCACCAGAGAATGTACTATGATATAAGTCATACTTTTCGTCCATATATTTTGATGGTAGTATACCTAACATAATATTATCACCTTGAGAAGCAAATTCTTTACCTAATGCCTTTTCAGCAGCTTTGTAATCTTTCCTACTAACATTAACAATTGTTTTACTTCTCTTCATTGGATGTTGTTTAACAATGTGTTTGATATTTGCTTTAGTTAAAGCAGCTTTTACAAAGTCTATGTCTTTTTGTGACTCATCAATAGGTTCTTTTCCATCATCTTTATCGGTTCTACCAAATCCTAGTTTTGGGTCACCTTTTTCCATTGAGTTCATATGCATTTTCATATATTTTCCTACCTCATCATCAATACCCATTTCCTTTGCTTTACTCATTATCTGATTATACAAAGTTTTTGTCTGGGATATTTGTTCGTCAGTTGGTTTACCAGCGTTCATGGCCATCATTTCTATTTCATAAAACTTATCTTGTAGTTTTGTAAGTTCTTCTGCACCCTCTTTGTCTGCGTGTTTCTTCATAACTTTTTGTGCAGACCCACACATATGGAAATGTTTAGTAGTATAATCACCAACTTGTATCTCATGTTCTGGTTGTTCTTTGATTGCTTTCTCTAAATCTTTCGCTTGTCCAGCATGAGCTCCACTTGCTTTCTTTAACATATCCACAACTTTTTTAACAATCGGTTCATCTTTTTTATCAAGTGCTTCACCTAAATTATCTGCTGGTAACATACCAATCAGTCTATCCCCTCTTGTTGTTGACATAGGTTTTTTAAGTTTAACAACTTTACCTTTCACCTTTAAAAGATTATGTTTACTCAAATGTTCTGCATCTCTTTCATTAGTTGACATACCTATCACTCTACCATCTGGCCCCAAAACCATATGTGTGTGTTTGAGTGCTTCATCAAGTTCAGTTTCCTCTGATACAGATGGAACTAAAAGATAGTCTCTCATCTTGTTCATACTATTTGATGCGATTGCAAGTTTATTTGACCACCAAGTTGGTAGTGAATCTTCTGGACTCATAGTCTGTAATTTTTGTTGTATCTGCGTTGCATCTTCTGTAACAGTTTTACACTGTCTTATTGCAGATGCAACATCATCATGTCCATCTTCTTTGATAGTGTCACCAACCTTTTTACTTGGTGCGTTAAAAACTTTACCACCCTCTTTTTTCATCTTACTCATCATATCACGTTTAGAACCTTTTGCAATAACTTTACCATCTTTTACTAATGCATACATAGTACTCTTAGGTATCATTTCATCAATTTCAACTTCTTCTGCCATCTTATAATACTTGTTAGAAATCGCATCTCTTTCTTTTTGGTCTTTGGGGTCAATAGAACCTTTTTGCATATGTCTTTTGTTAATGTCTTTAATTTTCTTCACTTCTTGTGGAGTTCCAAAAGATTGTGCAAGTCTTAATGCAAGTTCGCCATGTTGATTATCATCCTCTAATTCATCACGTTCTTTTTTAG
>VTLG01004066.1_pt1 | contig 41732 bp, 65 predicted proteins | sample 4694571 | NCBI WGS metagenome assembly VTLG01 (sample SAMN12604809, study PRJNA352737) | marine metagenome | biome: ENVO:00000447; feature: ENVO:00000209|ENVO:00000569|ENVO:01000036; material: ENVO:00002151; isolation source: viral sequences binned using virsorter ...
AAGATGAACAGATAAAGAAATTGTTTGAAACCACTATTGCAAAACAACATCTTTCAAAAGGCAATAAAATTGCAGGTATAAATGAAACAAATAAAAAGCAATTAGCTATTTTAATGGGTTTATACAATGAAGAGGTAACACAAATACATGGAGGTGGTGATTATGGCAGAAATGATGCTAAAGGCTCTCTATGGTGTGCCTATCAATCAGCAACAGCATGGTCTACTCATTTATCAGATGTAAACAAAGACAATACAAAAAAATATCTTGTTCAAGCTGACAGACAAAAACAAGTTGCAGATATGGTTGAAACATCAAAATGGAAGGAATTAGAAAATGCTTAGATTAATAATTCTTATAATAATAATAGGATTGGTTACTGCTTGTAGTAGTAATCAACCTAAAAATGTTAAAATGGTCTTAAATAAAGAAATGTATCAAATGAATAGGCAAGAAGTAATTAATGCCATAGAAGATTGTCGTTCTGTTAAATTAAGACCTGTTTTATATCATGGCAGAATCAAAGTAACTGAAAGATATGTGCCTATTGTAGTAGATGTACAATGTGCTCCTACTTACAAAGATTATAATTAAATACATGGGATTGATAGCTTTATTGTTATCAATCCTTTTTTATTAAATAAATTAATTTAAAATAAAACACATTATGTGTTGACTAATAAGGTAAATCATGTAATATAATTGTATAACGTTTTTATGGGAGAAAACAATGCAACAAGAAGAAATAAATTATAATCAATATCTTAAAGATAATATAACACATTATCTAGTCACAACATTTCTTGGTAGAGGTCAATATGCAAAAATTGAATTTCAATCTTTTGATAAAGCAAAATCATATTATTTAGACCTTAAAAAGAATAATCCATCTACCAAAACTGTTGTATATGGCATTTCACAACCTAAAGAAAAATCATATTCTATTAATGTAATGATGGAGATTTAAATGGAAAATAGGTATTATGTGAAGATAAGGTTATTTGACAATTTGCCTGATATGCCTGACCATGGTGTTTATAAAACAATTATGGTTGAATCTGATTCAACAGAAGATATTGAAATGTTAATTGATGATAGACATAAAATTACAATGATAACTATGGTTGATTAATAATGACTATTATGAATATCATAAAAGGCAAAAATACTATTTATGATTTTCTATTAGATGCCTATGATAATTCAGATTATAAAAGAGGTTATTATTTAGTAGAATTAATGATTAAATGTAATGTTAATCTTGATGAATTTGTAAAATTTTTAGCTAAAAATAGGTCTGTAGAATTACATAAACATTCTTGTTATCATCAATTCTTTAGAAATGTTTTTGCAAAATTTATCAGACAATGTAGAATGGCAAAATAATTAGTTTGGGTCGCCTTGGAAAATTATTGTTTTCTCCCAGCCCCACCCACATTTGGTAAGATAAGCTAGGCGAATAGTCTTACCATTCATTCTTTAATGCTTCTTAAACTTTCCATGACTCTATCGATATCAGGCTCTGTTCCGTTAGGGTCGTAAACACATTGATATTTCTTTGGACACCAAGTTTCAATCATCATGGTAAATGTCTTATTTCCACCTTCATAAATACATGCTTTTTTATTTGTATATTTTGATGTAATTCTTTTTTTTAATCTACAAGTTGTATATTTTTTTTCTAAAATTTTACCTTGCCAAACTTTTTGTTTGTATGTGTAATCTTTTGGTTTGTATTCATAAGCAATGTCATATGCAAATGCTTTTACATATAAAGCTATTACAATACCAATTACAGCAATAACACAAAAGACTATACCCATAGTTTGTATAGCATCTATTAAATCTTTTTGTTTTTGTTTTGCTTCTACTCTAGCTAATCTTTGTTGTTCTTTTGCCTGATTTATTCTATCGGCTCTTTCTTTTAGTATTTCGTCCCATGCAGTAGGACCAAAACGAAGATTTATTATAGTTTTTAACTCTTGTCTTTTTTCTTCAAGTAATTTTCTATCTATAAAATCTGTTGCAGTAGATTCAATGCCAAATTGTTCTTTAAGACCAAGACCTTTGCCTTGTTTCTTATTCATTTGTGCTTCGCCCTCAAAAAAACCATCTATTTGTTGAGCAATGCCTTTTATATCATTTACTGTATTAATATTTTCTTTTATGAAATCTACGGATTTTTTAACTAATGCAATGCCTGTAAGTGTGGCTGTTACAAATTCCATTAATTACCTCAATAGCAAACCAATCAATAAAACAATCGCAGTTCCCGAAGTTGCTATCATTATATGTTCAATACGTTTTATACGTAATATTGTTTCAATCCATCTTTCTTCTGTAACAGCAATATGTTTCTCTAATGTTACATGGATTTCCTGTACTGTGGGTTTTTTCATTCAAATCCTCCAGTATCAATTATCTTTTTTTGTGCAGATAATGGAATATCTTGGATAAATCTTAAAATATCTTCATTATCTTCTGTAGGCACCACATCTTCTACACCAACTAATTCTTCTCTAACAGGTGTAGTTGATGCTGGTATCTCAGATGCAATTAATATTGGTTTTCTACTATCTATAAAATATCTTTTTGTCAAATCTACCGCTCTTTGTCTTTGTGATAAAACTTGAGCACCTTCTGCCATTTCTTTAACAAGTGGTAAAGTTGCTAGATATTTACCATAACTTAATAATCCACCTCTTTGTAAAGATGCTAATAATGTATAACTTGTTCCTGATGGATTTGATTTTATTTCAGCAAATAATGTAGGTAATACATCTTTTCTAAATTGTTTAATTCTTGATATTTCTTTTGGTGTAAATAATTCTTTTGTAAAAAAAGCATTTTTTTCAAATATATCATTAAAATTATTAACAATGTTTGTTCTTGTAACACCTGATTTACCTACACCTGAAAATGCTTTTTCTAAAACTGCATCTTTTAACAATGCAAAGACTTCTTGTTTTTTATCATCAGGTATATTGGCTTTTATCGTATTAAGAACCTTTTTCATAACTGGTTTTGGATTAAATTTTGCATGACCAAGAAATGAATTTACTATTTCTGTTGGTGCTAAATCTTCATCTACAATTTTTGATAGAATTGCTTTTGTTCTAGCATCTCCACCACCTTTGCCTGATAATTTTATATATTGTGCATATGCTTCATTCGACTCTTTTAATGTATTAATGATGTTGTCATTGCCTTGAATAAATCCATTATCAATGCCATCAAAAACAAAATTATCTAATGTATTCTTGAATTTACCTGCCTGTACTGCATCTGGACTTCCTCTTTCAGCACTTCTTTGTATTTGATTAACTGCTTTTTGAATTCTCTGTAAAACTCTAAAATCTAGTGGTTTACCATCTTTTATAGCACCCTCAAGTGTGTCATTTAGATAATTCTGAATATCGGCACTTTTTGGTAAATTTTTTAATTCAATCGGTAATAATTGAAAATCAGGAGATTTCAACTGATTTCTTAAATTTACTAAACCTTTTCGTGATACAAATGGAACATTTGTAGCATTTTTAATAGTGTTATAACCAGTTTTTGCAATATTTTTTAATCTTCCTGCCTCTGCAGTAATTATATCTCTTATTTGTTCAATACTTTTTTGACCTATATTAGCCATTTCTCCTGTGCCATCAACTTGATCTATTTGTTTACCAAAATTACCTGTACCAAATTCATCAGCTAATGCTTTTGCATCTTGTTTTATTAAATCTAATTGTTGAGCATCAAATGCTTTAATTACACCACCACCTGCTACTTTGGTGTCCATACCTTGTGCAAATCTAAACATTTCTTCTTCTTGCAATTCAGGATTTAGTTTATTTGCAGTAGGTACACCAGTTTGTCCTAAATCAGCAGTTCTTTGTCCTTCTGTTAATGGAAATTTAGATGTTTGAGTAATAGTGCCTTTTACAAAATCAGGTGGCTTTACACCAACTGCTTTAGATGTACCTCTAACTACTGCCTTTGCACCTTCTTTTGCAATTTTTAATGATGGTGGTGTTGCAATATCTATTGCAGTAGCCAAAGAGCCTAATTTTAATGCTTCAACACCTTTTTCTCCAAGAGTTTCATTTTTTGCTTGTGCAGTTTTTGGTGCTAATAAATCTTCTAATGTGCCTGACAAAAATTCAGTTGCAGTATAGCCAGTTGTGCCAACACCAATTTTTCTAGCAAGACCCTTTGTTTTGTTCATTATTTTAGAAACTGGTAAAAATTTAACAATCTCCATAGCAAATGTATTCATATCCGCATCTGTTAGTCCGGGTTTGTTTACATAATAAAAATCATCATTCCATTGAATTGCTAGATTATCGAATTTATCTTTAAAAACACCGCCATATCTTTTATCGCCTTTAAATGTGTTTTCAAAAACTTCTGCCTTTGCAGTATCATCTCTTACTGCACCTATTTTACCTTCTGCTAATAAATCTTCCCAAAATCCAATATCATCTAGTTTGGTTATTTCACGAAGATTTGGAAATTCAATAGGTTTATCTTCACCTGTAAATGCCTTTTTCATTGCAATTGGCATATCTACAAATGTTTCTTTAACACCTCTTTTTGTTCTTTCTAAAAAACTTTCATCATCATCTTGTTTTAATTGTGTTTGTGTTGGTTTTGTAATTGTAAAAGATGGTTGATTGCCCTTTGCATTAGGATTTATAACAATACCCATATTTTTTAAATCTTCTGCAGTAAAACCTGACATATTTAATTACCTTGACCAAAATTAGTAGGTAGACTTAGACCTTTAATTACATAAGTTCCTAAAGGTTCAAATAGTTTATTACCTCTACCATCATCATTTATAAATACTGCACCTCTTGGTAAATCTGCATAATAATTTTTAATTATATTCAATTTTTCTGCATCATTTTTAAATCTTGCATCACCATCTTTATCAAATAAACGATTATCTCCATCTTCATCTTTATATATTTTATCAAATATACCTATATCTTGTTCTGCAATTTTGTCATCAATGTATTTATAACTATAATTTTTTGGGTGTGCTAATAATTGTTTTTCTAATTTATTTAATTTAATACCATTTTCAGTCATTTTTTCTAATGTATATAAATTAAGATAGTTTGCTTCTTTTTCATTACCTAATGATAAAATACCTTTTTGATATGCCTTAAATTCCATATCAGATGTTGAACCTGAACCTTTTGGTCGCATTAATGGTGCTAATTGAAATGATAATGATTGCAATAATTGTTGGTCTGCTAAATCTGCATCAGTGAAACCAAATACTGTTTTAAGTCCTTGTTTTAATGTCAAAAATGGTTCTGTTTGACCAAATCCTGTAGTTGTTTCTGGATTTAATAATATATCTTTAGCTTGTCTTAATCTTGGAAACAATGTTGTCATTTGTGTTATTGATTCATCTTTTTTATTCAATGCCTCAATTTTTTTCTGTTTTGTGGAATATTGTGAGTCTGGTAAAGAGCCTTGTATTTGATTTGTAATAACACTTCTAATTTCAGAGCCTTCAGTTTCAATATTAAATTCAATAGGTTTACCAGCAAAAATAGCTGGTGTGCCTAATTGTTCAGCATCTGTAGTTGAAACTTTGTAAATAAAATCTTTATATCCCGGTATGTTTTCTGAAATACCTCTATCAGTAAGAAATTTCTTTGCTTCTTCTTCGGTCATATAATTTAATGCAGTACCTTTTCCTAATACTTTTCTTGTAGTTGTTTTTGGTTTTGCAACTTGTCCTAAAAATTTCAAGAGGTCTGAACGAGAACTTGCATCTGCTTTTCTATCTGCAACATCTGATGCTAATTGTAATTCTGTGGCTTTTAAAATACCTGATGCACCAGCGCCTACTGCTGTGGCTCCGGGTTTGCTTGCCTGTTCTGTCATTGTAGTAGATGCTATTAATGCCAATAATGCTGGGTCTAAAGGTTCTCTTTTTCTATTGAACAAAGATGCTAATGCACCACTATCTATATTTTGTAAATTTGTATTAGATGCACCAAATAATCCTTTTAATCTATCCACATAATTTTCATCAATTGCCATTATGCCCTCCTACTCAAAGCATAAAGACTTGCTAATGTGCCAAGACCACCTAATGTTTGTCCATAAATACTTGGTTGTTGCATGAATTGTGTTCCTTGTGCTTGCTGTCTAGTGAGTGTTTCATAAGGAATACCTTGTAAAGCGCCTAATGCAAAGTTTAACATTTCAAATGGAAATTGTTGTTGTTGTAAAAAATCTTGATAAGCTAAATCTAATGCTCTTTGATCTAATTCTCTTTCAGCCTGACCTGCTGTAATCAATCCTGATGCGGCTTGTTCGGATAATCCTTGTGCTAATGGTGCTAAAGCACTTAATGTTTCTGACGCTCTTAATCTACTTGCTTCATCTGTTTCAAAACCTGCTAATCTTGCCTGTTCATCAGTTGTAAATCCGGCACGTCTTTCGCCTTCTCCTGCAAATCTTGCGGCTCTCTCAGCATCAAATCTATTTGCATCAAATGCTCTATCTGTATCAAATCTTTGTGATGCAAATTGTAATGCATCTCTACCTGCTTGTCTTCTTAAATCACCACCTGCTCTAGCTATTTCGGCATCAGTTAATGCTTCTCTTATACCTAATCTTGAACCACCAAAAGCGCCTGCCCTCAACGCATCTGCGGCATTTTGTCTTTGTCTTAAATCTCTTTGTCTATTTAATTCTTCTATTGCTGGGTCAATTGAAGTTTGGAATATATCTTGATATTGACCTGCTCTTTCTACATCAAAATCAGGCGATACAAATGCATCTCCAACAAGTGTATCTGTATCTGTAGGTGTAAATCTACCGGCTGTAAAACCTTCACCTAATGTTCCTGCCTTTGTGACAGCATCATCTAATATTGTTTGAAAAGATTCAGTACCGCTTGCCAATTGGTCTAAACCTGCTCTTTCTCTTTCCGTCATTCTTAACGGATTGCCTTCTTCATCTGTACCAAATGTAGCTATTCTTTCGCCTGTAAATTGAGGGAATGGCGATTTAGAAAGCTCTCTTGCCTGTTCGTACAATTCTTTACCACCTGCGGCAACAAATCCCGGCAAAGTTGTACCACTTACAGTTTCTTTGTAATCAGGTAATTGTATTGGTTGATTTGTACAAATTGCTCCCATTTATGCCTCCAAAAATATTGAGCCTGCTTTTACAAAACCCAACCTTTTAAAAAAATTATCTTTTCTATCCATATCACCAGAAAATAAATGTCCTAACCTAATTTTCATTTTAGCATCTTTTGCAGTTTTTATATAGGTTTGTAATAATTTTTTTGCTACATCACTTTTTCTTTGTTCTTTAAACACATAAAACCAAACATCACCTACATATTTTTCATCAGACCACCAATCTTGACAAATTTGTCCAGCTATTGAGCCTTGTATTTTATTATCTTTTATACATACAAAAACTAAACCATTATGTATCAATTCATTAATTTTGTTTATTAATTTATCTGATTTAATTTGTGGCACTTTCAATTCAGTTTCCTTATGCATTGAATTTAGCATTATTGCCAATGCAGATATATCTAAAATTGTTGCTCGACGTATCATGCAATATCTTTTAATGCTCCCATTGTTTCTTCTGGTGGAAGTTCATCTTTTTCCATTGGTTCTGTTTTTTCTACATTTTCAGTTTTTTCAGTTGTATCTTTTAAATCTGCAATTCTTGATATTAATATTTCTAATTCAGGAAGAAATTTCATCAATACATTCATAACTTTAGGTGTAATTGCTTCATCTAATGCATTCAATTCATCTTCTGTCATTTCTGCTAATCTAGTCATTAAAACTGTTTGCATTTCTTCTGATGGATTAAATATCATTTTTCTTGCTTCTTCACTTGGTGGCTCTACACCTACATCTTCTAATGCCATTTAAATCTCCTTTTTATTGTATAATATAGACCAATCTGTTTTCTTACAGAATAAACCTAATACATAACATATAGATTCGCCTATAATTTTGTATATTTTACCTAAATAATCAGGTTTATCCTTTTTACCCAACAAATATTTAATATAATTTAATCTATGATTAGCAATATGATGCCAAAATTTTATGTATTTTCCTTTTCTCATAGTCTTAACAACATCAATTGCCCATATATGATATCCTTTTACATGTATAGGTGTTAAATATTTATGTGTATAAAAATAATCAATTAATATATCCTCTGTTGTCATAAGACCTAATCTTCTTAATTCATTACATATTACTCTTCCTCCTATTGATGCTCCAATTGTTGCACCAACAACTGCACCAACTGGTCCACCTAAAGCAGAACCTATATATGTTCCAGCGGCAGTTCCTGCTCCTTTTTTTGCAGATTTAACTGGGTCTTCACCTTTTGTTAATACTAAATCAGTCAAAAATGATGTTACACCTGCACCAGCACTAGAATAAATAGTTGATTTTGAAGTGGCATCAGCTTTTACTCTTGACCAATATCCTTCTGCACCTGTTTTTGTTTCAGGCAAAGTTTTTGTAGAATAAGTTTTGTAAGATTCACCTGTTTGTGGATTATTTCCTTGAATTTCAAATTGTTCTTTTGTTGTACGAAATGAACTTGGTTTTCCTGTTCCTTTTTCAATAATTGGTTTGTTTATTTCAAAAACATTTCCTTTTGTACTTTCAAAAGCATATAATGGACTTTCTTTTGTTCCAATATTTAACATTTCGGCATCTGATTTTTTTAAGGCGTTATATGTATCAATGTTTCCACTTAATCTTGCACTAGTTTCATTTGCTATTGCAGGGTTAAATAAAAATTCTGTATCTCCAGTTTTTTGTAATAATTTGTTACCTGCTTTCAATGTTGTAAGTGATTCTGCACTCAAATCAAATTCAGGATTTATTATTACATCTCCGGGCAATTGTCCAAATCCAAAAGCAGATTTTAAACCTGATGTAACAGGACTTTCAACACCTTCTCCAATAGCTTGTCCTATTTCTCTACCGATTTGTGTTGAAACTGCAGTTGCAGTGTCTGATATTATTTGTCTTTGTATTTCTTCAGGTGTTAAAAATCCGGGTGGTGTTTCTAATTGTTCATATTGAGCTAATAAATTTCTGTCATTTTCATCATTAGGGTCATATTTTCTTTGACCAGTTTGAATTGTTTTTACCCATTCAAAAATAGGCATAGCGCCAGTACCATATGTTTTTTGTAATTGTTCTTGTGATATATCAGGTTTTTGTGTAGCTAATTGATATACACCATATGAAAAATCATCTACTAAATTTTCATCTTTTTCAGAATCATCTAGGGTAAGTATATCTCCAAATGCACCATATATTGGTTCTTTTGCCATTAATTAACCTCCAAAAAGCTTATAATTATGTGCAATCTATCTGCTGTTGTTGCCTGTGCTTTAATAATTTCGCTTTCTTGTATTATAAGTGGTTGTTCTAATAATTCAACCGTTGTATTAGATGCAACTGATTTTGCTTTAAATAAACTAAATGCATCGCCACTTGCATCTGTTAGAGTAACATCTATTGTATCTGAACTACCACTATCATTGCTTATTAATATACTTTTTATTACTGATTGTGTTGCAGTAGGACAAGTATATATTGTTGTATTATTTGTTGATGTTAAATCAGCCTTTGCATTTTTAAAATTATTAGCCAAAGAAAAATCCTTTTGCTGTTGCTTGGTCTTCTGTTTCTTGTGTTTGTGCCTGTGTGGTTCTATTTACCTGTGTTTGTTGTATTTCTAACGCAGTTACTAGATTTCTTGAGAAATCAAATAATTGTCGTGCAGAATCTAATGCATTTGTTAATTTATATATACTTGGTGGCTGTGGTAATCTAATCATCTAAAAGAATCCTCTTTTGCATTAATTCTAAAATCACCTAATGACCAATCATCATTTGTACCATTACTAGAATATTTAACTGCTATTTGCCTGCCTTTGGCTCTTGTGCTTACCTTGTCTGTAGAATTTGTAATTGTAAAAGGTCCCTTGGTTATTTCTGTTGCGTTAGGAAATTTTCGACATTTAAATTCTAAAAATAAATTTGTATCATCTGTCATTGTTACATCTGGTACAATTCTATCTATCAAAAATGTTTTATTACCAGTTTGGTCTATTTCTAATTCTGAACTTTCTACAAAACAATTCATCGCCTCACCGTTATTACTTGTGCCAGTTTCATGGTCATACAATTTAGCATTACCATCAAAAGCAAAAGGCACATCTCTAAATCCTCTTGCATCTAACCAAACATTTCTATCTAAAGTTCCGATTGTCCAAACATTTTCAGCATAATTGTATGTTACATAACTATCAGGTTCTGGGTTCACTGTACCGGCGGTATTATCTTCACTCACATAAAACCATGTTATTTCGTTAAATTTTTTATTTTGACCGACAAATGTTTTGTCAGCATATCTTTGTTGTATTCTATTAAATACAAAATATTGAACAGTACATGGTAATTCTTGAACAGAACCATTATAGACAAAAAAGTTACTTTTACCTATCCAATACACATTACCATCAACACTAATTGCACCATTTTTTGCAACTGCTCCACAATTAACTGCCAACAATCTAAATGAAAAGGTAAATGGTGGACCAACAAATGTCATTCCATAAACAGCCTCATCTGTATTTATAAATGTTTCATCTTTTGTAGGTATAATAGAAACAATCTTATTGCCTACTTCTAATCGCTGGTCTCCAGCAGTATTTGTTGCAGTTGGTGTAAATTTTGTAAAATCTTCTTGGTCTGAAAACCTTATTAACATTGGGTCTTGGTCTGTTGTTCCCACCAATGTTGTTCCACCTACTATTAAATGTCTGTCTGGAAAAGAAATTGCTATTGTTCTGTTCTTTGTAGGAACATCTGTGGCACCTGCCAGACTTGAAACTAATACTGCTCTATTTGTTTCTCCTGCTGATGTGTCCCAATAATATATTTGACCATTTCTGTTATTAGCTAATAAATCATCTCCCCATAATTCTAATGACCATTGAGTTGCTTCTAATGCAACTGTATCACTTGTAACATCTCTAGCTGTTCCCCATGTACTTTCGCCCCATGTACCAATACCCCAACCTGTTGCAGTGTCAGCACTTTGTATATTCATTTCTGCATCACGACCAATAAGATATTCTATATCTAAACCTGTTCCACCACCTGTGGCAGAACTAGATGCCTGATTTGGTGCTTCTATTGTAAATGTATTTGTGCCTGTAACTGTAATTTCATAACCTTCAACCCTATTTAATGTATCAGCATCAATACCACCTACCGCAGTTGCTTCTTTTATTACAATGTAATCTCCTGTTTTTGCACCATGTCCAGCATCTGTTACTGTTATGGTCGTAGAATTAATGCTTGTTGCCAATGGGTTAGACAAATTTAATGATGTTTTACGTAAAGGTGTAATATCATATAAAACACCACTGTTTATTATATATAAATGACTATGTGTACCTAAGGCAATTCTATCAATACCATCAGTTATAGACCTCCAAAATATTGCATTTTTTGGTTTGCCTTGTGCCAATGTTTCAGTTGTTGTATTAACACTATTATAATAAACTTCCTGTTCCCAACCACCAATCTTTGTTGGGTAACCATTTCTAAATCTAATTAAATTACTATCAATATAAAATGGTCCATTTTTACCTGCTGAATATTCAGTAATATCTTTTACAATACCTGCATTCAATTTTAAAAGTCTATAACTCAAACTGATATATTCCCCATTCTTGTACATAATCTTTCTGCACGATTTGGCACTTGTGAAAACCATTTTGAATTTCGCATCTCAGATTCTGCACCTTTCCAATTATGATTTATAACATTTTCTTTCATGCGAATAAATTTAGATAAACGAGGTCGACCAAGATTAAACATCATATTAGCAATAATTAATTGTGCCTCATCTGGTAATGTAAAAAATTCATCATAAAGTATTGTACAATCTTCAATGACCTTTTCTACGTCTTTTAAGAAGCACTCATTAACTCTTTCTTCACTTACCTCTGTACCTACCTCAAAATCGTTTTCTGGGTCTGTAGCCTTACATAAATGCCCGATTCCAAAAGTTTTATACCCGAGATGGTCCAAATACACCTCATATTTAACTCCCTCATCTTCAATCAATTCTGTTTTTAATTGTTCAATATCCATCTAAACCTCTTTTAAAACATCTAATTCTGACCATGCCGAATATTTAGAATTACTAACATCATAATCTTCTTCTGTACTTTGACAAGCAGGGCATATATATCTAACATCTGTAATAACATCTTTATCTGAAAATATTTGTTTTTTCATTGCTATCTTGCATCTATAACATAATCTCATTTTGTAAGACCTTTTTGCTTCTCATAGGTTCTGAGTGTTCCAATGCCAAGCATTCCTCCGAGGACAGTTAAAAGTGTACCCATATCAAAACTCGGCAAATCAGGAATTGTTGCACCAGCAAAACTTGCACCAAATATAATTAAATCTTTTAAGATAAAATGATAGGCAAAAGCAATCGCACAGACCCACCCAACTGCTGGGCGCCAACCGCCCTTAAATAAAGAACCTGATTGTGCTTCTGCTTTATTTATTTCTAATTGAGCAAGTAAAGCCTCTTGAGTATGTTTCTCGGACATTGTGGCTATCTCGTGTGCCAATTTAGCCTTTTGGTCGGCATCAGGTATAAATTTATCTAATAAACCTGTAACTGGTCCAATTAATGCCTGTAACATCTAAACCTCCATCAAGACCCACATCTTGGGCATCTTTTTTTTTCAAATCTACTATCTATCCATACTTTACCATAATAAAGAATAAATAGCCAAAAGGTAAATAGTACACCTTCTGTATAACTTAAATCATTCCATGCATCTAAAACCATATTTTCCATGTAGACCTCCCTAAGGGTTATTTTTTATTCATGAAAACAGAACAACCCATATATGCACCCACAATACCAGCGCCACTAATGTAAAATAAATTTGAAATATCCGAAAGAGCCTTAACTCTTTCAATATCAACAAAAAACATTGCCAAAGTAAAACCACCCATAGCAACCAAACTGGCAGTTGCCATTCTTCTTTGTGCTCTTTGTTTTCGTAAATCATGCTCAAGTTTTTTTATTTCTGTAACATGAGCTAACTCTTCATCTGTAACTATTCCATCACCATCAGAGTCATATTCATTGTATTTACTATTATTTTCTAAAGATTTTTTCATAAAAATTCATCTTAAAGAATTTAATTATGATTTTGGATACTTATCTTTAACTGCTTTGATTGTGCTTTTCCAACCATCAATACCATTGTGATAGATATCATCTAGTTGGTCTGCAATAGTTGGATATGCTTCTTGTCTTTTATCTGCATATGTCATCTTAGAAATTCTATCAGATTCAGCTTTTGCCTCAGCATCAGCTATTACCTTTTCTTCATCTGTAAATTTTTTTTCAAAGCCATAAGATGATATATCAGATATAGTTTTATTAGGTGTGCCATCTTTATATTCAATTTCGCCTGATGACCCGTCCCATTGAATAGCATGAATGTTTTTATCAACAAAACCAACAAAGTTTTCTGAGTCAATGTATTTACCATCAACATGTATTCTTGCTGTATTTTCTAATTCGCCTTCACAAATGTATGTTATTTTAGCCATATTAAATCTCCTATTGTGCTATATAGTACCAACCAGTGGCAATATATTTATTATGTGTGTAAACTGCATTACCTCTATGTGTATGTGTCCAATCTGCTGGAAAGAAACATACTCTGCCTTGTTTTGGTTTTATTTTAATACCATACTCTAAAAATTCAGTTTCACCTTCGCCATCTGGAATATCATTTAAATATATAGTCCAAACCAAACATCTACTTCCATTATCAGCCACACCTCTTTCACAATGCCATGTATGATAACCACCTTTTGGTGGAGTTCTTTGAACCTTTACACAATGACTATAAAAATTAAAACATGATGCTAATGATGGATATTCTTCCATATACAATTTAAGAGCCTCATCTAATATTTGATTTGTTTCTTGGTGTAAATCTGAAGTATTATTGTGTTGCTCATGAAAAAATATAGATAAATCTTTTCGTGCTTTTGCACCATATTGTTCTGTACCTGAATGTCCACTAATTTGCATGAGTGATGTATTATTTGCTATTTCTTCAAATTTCGCAATCATTCTATTACAATAATCATTAGATGCTATATCGTAGGAATTAATAAATGTAAGATTTTTAATCTTTGTCATATCATTCATTGTGAAATTGCCCTATTTTTTAGTTCCATAAATTTTGATAATTCTAATAAATTTTGGTTTGACTCATTTGCTTTTACCATTTCATTTCTAAATGACTCTATTGCCGCTCCAGATTGTCTTGATTGCATTGCGTTTTCTACTAATAATACAGGTAACCATGCAACAGCACAGGCAAATTCGTCAACCTCTTTACCATTGTTTGGATTTGAGCCTTTCATTTGAACAAACCAAGCACATTTAAATTGTTTACATTTTTTAAAACCATTTAAGGGACAGTTTTCTTCAACCTTTAATTGCATATTAATCCTTGTTGGCTATAATAAAATCCACAAAGTTCACATTAATCGCCGCGGTAGATGCACCAACTGCTAAATTACCAGCGGTTATGTTACCACTCATACTACCACTTAAATTATGACTGTGACTGTGTGCTCCACTGTTACCAGTATTACCAGTATTAGTGCTACCAAGTGCATTACCACTAAAACCTGCAATGTTACTAGCAAGAGCACCTGTTGAATTTTTTAAAGTAATCGAGTGACTATGGCTTGGTATTGAGTTTGTTGTTAATGTATGATTAGCAATATTACCACTTATACTAACACTCAAATTACTACCCGGTTCACCACTAACAGTACCACCTGCAACAGTTGCACCTGAACCTAATGCAGTGCTAAATGCAACACTACCACCAGTACCAACAGTACCAGTAATAATTCTTAAAGCCTTATCATCATGAGTTGTTTGTTTTGTCCAACCAGTTGGCGCCGCAGTTTGTTGGAATAACATTGATGTACCTGATGGCAATAGAGCCGCCACGGCAGTTGTTACAAAAGCAGTTGTTGCTAATTGTGTTGTATTTGTTCCTGCACTGGCTGTTGGTGCCGCCGGAGTTCCTGTAAATGTTGGACTAGCTATGTTTGCTTTTGTTGATAAATCCACTGTGGCAAAACTTAGTGTGCCACTTCCATTAGTTTGTATTACTTGACCATTCGAGCCATCGGCAGTTGGGAAAGTCAAACCATTCAATGCACCTACACCAAAACTGGCAAATGCATCTACAACCTTTGCACCACTTCCTGCACCGTCCATATAAACTGCTTTTGTTTGACCATTAGCAATATTTACTGTTGAGCCAGAGCCTTGTTTGATAGTAATTATTTGACTACCTGTGGTTGCATTCTCTATATATTGTAATCTACTAACTGTATTAGGTGCAATTGTGAGAACTCTTGTGGCTGATAATGTTGCAGAAGATGTTATCTTGACATACATACCTCTTAATGGGTCTGTTGCACCATCTGCTACAGTTTCAGTTTGGTCGCCATCAGAGGCAAAACAATCTTTTGTGGTAAAACTTAAACCTTCACCAATTAATTGTAAGTTAGTATTTGTTACTGTTCCCCAAGTACCACTAGCATCTCCAGTGCCAAGTTCGTCTAATCTTAAATCATTAACATAGGTACTAGCCATTTAAACCTCCTAAGCTATTGTAATGATAGCATTTGCACCAGCCGCTGGAAAAACTATCCTAAATGTTCCAGAAGAAACAGTAAAATCTCCACCAAAATTTAGTACTGCTATTGCTTTATTTGAATTACTACTATTATATATTAATGCACCCCTAGCTGTAAATGAAGCACTTGTCCATGTAGGGTCATCAGCATCAAAAAAAGCAGTTGTACTACTTGTTGACACAGTTCTGCTTGTTAATTCTACACCACCTGAACTATAACCAGTTCCTGATATTTCATTTGATGTTGTAAATGCAGTTGTTGACGCATCTAAACTTGCAGAACTTGTATAGAGAGCTATCTTTATAGTATCTGCAACTAAATCGTGTTGTTCATCTAAAATTTCAGATTTAAATGATGTACACATCGCTTGTGTTATTGCCATTGTTAAATACCTCCTTCGTATTCTGCTTGGTAATTACGTTGCATTTCTTGTTGAAACAATGCAATTGCTTCATCAAATTGTGCTTTATACAAGTTTACACTATCTGGCGCCTTTAGAAAAGCAGAACTTTCATATAGACATGCCGACAATAAAACTTGCTCTGCATTATCTCCTATCCAACTATTTGCATTTGTAGAAGATAAACCTGTTTCAAGACCAATAAAATCTATTTCAAATGCCAAGGTTGCTGATGGCACTGGTCCTATTAAAATTTTAATACCTGATGTTGTTGCCTTTTTTGTTGCATACATAAAAGGTTCGCCTTGTGTACTTGCGTTTGGCACATAATCTCTTAAATAACTATCGATTCTATGTTTTAAAAATATAACATCACTATTTGCTTTTGTTACTGCAACCTGTCTTATCATTCTTGCATTTGCTACATCATATTCTTTTGTACCTATTACAAAATTGCCAGTTAATGTCTGTCTATAACATGGTAAATTAGGCAATCTAGCAAATATCATGCTCTCTGCTTGTTTGATTATTTCTGGTATAGATGTTGAAAATTCTGTACCATCATCTTCTATAAAATTTTTAATATTTGTTTCTAATTGTGTAAAATTCATTTAATTACCCCATGTCCCATCATTCCATGAACCTTCGCCAAAAGCACTGTTGATACCGATTGTTTCAGCACCTGTTGAACCTGTTATTTGTACACCAGTTACATTTACCTCTTGGTTAATTGATACAGTATTTACAGTACCTGTTGCTCGTAATCCCATTGTAACATCAGTACCACCAAATTCATTCTCTCCCCAACCATTTATACCCCAACCAGTTGTAAATGTAATATCTTGATTGAATATAACTTGATTTATTGTACCTGTAGCTTGAACACCAGTTTGTGGATTTGGACCATTGAAAACATCTACAGTAAAATTACCAATATCAGTAATACCTCTAATTTCACCATCACCACCCCAAACTCCGTAACCAAATTCATTTTCTCCCCAACCTGTGGTGTTAGATTCAGGGATTTCAGATTCAGCAACTTCTACTCCTGCATTTGCAGTTGCTGTTGCACCTGTAGGCAGAACATTTAAATTAAGTGTTCCATCACCTTCTTCTCCAAATGTACCAATTCCACTTGTTCCAGATACACCAGTTATTGGAATATCTGTATTTGGTATTACTGAATTTATTGTACCTGTTGCTGATTGACCTGTCTGAACACCTGTTGATATTTCTGCGATTTCAATACCTGTACCACCTGTACCCGCAACACCACCATTATCTAATTCAAATATTCTATCATGATTAATTTGTTCTGTTCCAATGGCAAAAGTACTTCCAGTTCCAGTAATTGCAAGACCTGCGAAAGCATCATTTATCGTGCCTGTTCCTGCGACACCTGTTGGCGATACATCAGTTTGGTCTTCTGGTACAACATTATTTACAGTACCAGTACTTGAAACACCTGATACACCAACTCCCGGTGCAAAATTACCTATTGCAGTTGTACCTGCAAGTCCTGTAACTGGTTCTTGTAATGATATACCAACTTGACCTATTCTACCGAAAGATTTTATGCTAACACTTTTTTGTGAACGTTCTAATCTTGATGCAAATATATCATGAGTGAAACCAAATAAAATTGTTACATTCTCAGGGTCATTATCTGGTCGTGGATTAAATAAGGCAGTAGCATCTACAACATTTTTTGCTGGTGTCAACTGTGGGTGTTTTGGACTATATTCTTCTGCTTCAACACGCAAATTATCCCAAGTAGTTTTTAATTGAGTATATTTAACCTCAAATCCACTTATATCACTTATTGCTCTAGATTTTTTGCCTGATGCAAATCTTGCCATTATCTTAAATTTAATCCAGTTGGTTGTAATTTTAATGAAACACCATCATTATCATTTGACGATGCATATTCAAATGCTTCATTATATATTTGTTTTAACAATGGATATTTGTCAGGTGCATATTTTACAGATAATTTACTTGCTAAACCAGCACATATACATTCTGACCATGTATATGGTATATCAGCATCTTGATCTGATAGTGTAATATCCTCTAATTGTGTCATTGCATAATAATTTAATCTATATGTGCTTCTATCAGGTGTTTGCCACAAAAATATTTTATAAATATTATTAGAGCCTGTTTGTCTTTGTCTATCTAACATATATTGATTTGGTTTACCTGTATCAGATTTATTTGGTATTTGATTATATTCTGATATTGTAATTCTATTAAGTATAGTATCTGTTCTTGTTGCATCAGCACTATCAAATATTACAACATCAAGAAAATCAAAAACACCTGCTGGTAAATCGTATGAACTTGTGCCTTCAACTAAATTCAATGTATTAGATGTAACTGTCCAATAATTTATGCCTCTATTTGCCCATTCAGAAAATAATAAATTAAGACTTCTACGAGCAGATATGGCTTGGTCTCCAGTTCTTGTCTGAATATCAAGTCCACATCTCTCATATGCCTCAGTTATTATTTCTTCAACATTGGGTCTAAATGCTACTGTTCCAGATGTTGCCATTTAATCTATCCATATTTCTTTTTCATGGTTAGAACAACTTGATAAGAATCACCTGCACCTGCACCTGTAGTAGTAAATTTTATATCGCCAGTTGGACTTGTACCTGTTTGTTTTGTATTAGGTAAACCACCAATATCAGTAAAATCAACTTCACCTGATTGACCTTCATCAAGGTTTAACATGATAATATCTGTACTGGCATCTGCCGATACTTGTACTGTCATACCTTTGATAACCCAAGTACATTTCAATATTTTTACACCTGTACAAGCATCGCCATTATCATTTGCTTGTAATGTTGAAACATCTACTTTTGTTACTGCGCTTTCATCTCCAGTGTCTACATACTGATATTGAAATGCCATAACAATTTTTCGAGTATCCTCGGAAAGAATAGTGCTTGATGTAATATCAGCCATTATACCCTCCTATTAAGATGCATCAGAGGAGCTTGAAATACCCATAAATTTTAACACAATTACAGTATCGCCACCGGGGTCTCCTGATACCACAAGTTCAGTTGCTTCTGCAGTTGCAGTAGATGCTGTTGTTGTACCGCCTGACATTCCTAAAACACCATTACATGGGAAAAAACCTTTAAAACCTGTACTGTTGACTGCTACGGATATACCATCAACAAATCCATCAGTATCTGAATCTGTTCCAATATCTTGTAAATTTACTGCATTTGCTGACGCAGTTGTAACTGCTATCATCACTGCCATTGGTATAAAGTTGTTTGGTATACCTATTGATGATTCTTTACCAGTTGTATCACCATTAGCAACTGTTATGGTTGCAGTATAGGTTTCTAATGTCATTTGATTTGTTAATGCACCTGAAGTCGCATCTTTTACTATAGTTTTAAAACCATTTTCAGAACGAACTGGTCCGTTAAATGTTGTATTAGCCATGTAAATTCTCCTTGTCTTGGCTAGTGTCTACTTTCGTAGTCAAGGTTAATAAAAAGAGGGAGTCCCTAAACTCCCTCTCATGCATTGGATTTATGCCGCACCTTCAGTACCGAATAGACCTCTCCAATCGGTAAAACCGAAAGAATATCTTTCACGGACTTTATAACGTACGTTTCCTGTTTCAAATTCGCCTTCAACACCTCTTTTTAATGGTGTTCTTTGAAACATTTTTAAACCATCTGGTACATCTGTTTTAATAAAAAATGCATCACTGTCGGTTAATCTTCTCATAATGTGAAAACCTTGTGGAAGATATGAACCTGAACGTATAGCATTTAAGTCATTATCAGCAGTACCCACTCTTAATTCACTATTCAATATTCTTTGAGCAGTAAAGGTATATGCAGTAGGAATAATTAACATTTGTCCTTGTGCCGCAATTCTAAGACCTTTATCGTCTTTCATATCTGCAATTTGAATTAGAAGTGATTCTAATGATGTTTCACTCAAATCTGCCGCAGTTGCCAAAGTATTACTTTGATTGCCTGATTGTGTTGGGTGCGAAGTTGATAACAATGCAACACCATCACCACCAGCATGAACACCAGCAGTTGTTGAGTTATTTAAAATGTTTGCCGCTTTTATTTCTTTAGTTGCTGACATACTTCTAGCTAATGCCTTTGTATATCTTGAGGCTATAGAACCATATTGTCCATCTTCCTCTGCTTCCTCAGTTATTGAAAACGCCAATGCGATTGTTTCATGTTGATATCGAGCAGTAAAACCTTCTGATGCTGTGTCATAAGATACTGGGGCACCTTCATTTTTTGTTGGTGCATTTCCAAAACCTGTTAACAATACATCTTCTTCAAAAGCTCTATTAGATGTATTTGCATCAAAGACTTTTGCGAATTCTGCAGGATAACTATCATATTCTAAGCCGAACAGGGTATTTAAACCCGGCTCAAGCATCTTAGCAAATTGTGCTCTATTCATAGCCATAGTCTAAATCTCCTATATACCAGCAGTTGCTTTGAGCAAGTGCTCGTTAATTAAAACTTCAAGTTGTGCAAACTCTGCAAAACTATTTGCTGGGTCTTCATACAGACCAATAATCTTACAAGTTGCAGTTCCTGTACCCATAGTGCCATTCAAACTAAAAGCTGATTGACCTGTATTTGTAGAACCTGTACCTGCTACAACATCTGCACAATTTCCTACGTTTGTTTGTGCCGGTGTTCCTGCTGATTGTATTCTATATACAATATATGGGTCATCATAAACATAAGCAATAATATCTGTTGCCACTGTTCCTGATGCAAAAAATTTAGAATATACATATTCTCCGTCACTTGCTGTGTATGATACACCTGCAAAAACACCTATGTTATTTGTTTCTGTTGCTGTATGGGGTGTTATTTGACCATTTGCATCAAGGATACATAAATCCCCAGTAAAAATGTTCTCAGCTAATCCAGAAGCAATTGTATATTTGTTTGCTCTAGGTGATTGTCCACTCATGTGACGAAGAGGTATTAAACCATATGGTGCATTTGCATTTGCCATAATTTAAGTCCTTTTCATATTAAGTGTTAATCCTCCATGGCAGACATTGGTCTACCACGACTACTTGTGGACTTTCTATCTTGAAAGATAGGCTGTCCAGTTCGCCGACCTAATGAATCTAATTCGCCAGTAAGAGCCTCATTTTGTTGATCTGATTTTTCATTGTAATATGACTTCATCTGTTGATGTCTTTCTTGTGGCATTTCACAAAGAAGCATACCCTCAATACCTATACAACCAACCCATTCTCCATGATTAATAGTTGGAAAATGCTGTTCTTTAACTGTATCAGATTTTCTTGGTTCCCAACCTTCTCGCATACGTTTATATACGTTGTCAGGAGTTGCTTTACCCTGAATCGTGGTAGCCACCCATCTTTGTACATACCCCGGTCGTGCTTTTGGAGCATCTAATAATGCTGGTGGACTCCAATGAGTTTGAGGTCTTGCTTCTTCCTCTCTCATTGATATTCTTAAATCACTTCGTGTATTTTTATTAGACATATTAGGCATCCTTCCTGCTTAATGTTTGGATTTCTTTAGCATATTTTTTCAATTGCTCAGGCTCCGTTATACCTAACTCTCGTGCCATTCTTAATTGGTCCGAAGTCATTCTTAATCTGTTACTCTTTAATGCCTGACCACCTGTAGTGGGTGCAACTGATTGTCTACTTTGTCTAGGCTTTGCAGAAGTAACACTCTTTGTAGATACTAACTCGGGAAATTTAGTTTGTAAACGATTATTTAGTTCTACGTAATAATCATCATTCTCTTTATCATATCCCTCTATATCTAATTGTATATCAATAGCTCTAGCCATTGCTGTTTCTTTTTCAAAACCTTTTGAATTAAACCAATCATTTTCCTCCCACCATGCTAATGCTTTTTTTGGCGGTGGATTAGTCGCTTGTTGTTGTGCTTTGCCAACAGTTGGAGAACTTACTTTATTTGTTGCATCAAATGCTTTTCTTTGATTTTCTAAAGCAATTGCAGTTTTTATATCTACAAGTTGTTCATTAAATTTGACTTGTGCTTCTGTATCGCCTTCTTCTATAGCTTTTGTTAATGCCTGTTTTGTTAAATTATAATTTTCAACTAATTGATTTTGTCCCTGCTGTTCATTTGATTTTTCAATTTTTGCTAATCTTGCTTGTAATTGATTTATTTCATCTGATAATTTAGCATTTTTTTCTTCTTCAATCTTTTTTTGTTTTATAATTTTTTTGATTCTTGTTTGAACTGCATTACTTAAATCTTCATCATTCAGTTGTGGTTTTGGTTTTTTTTCAGATGTATTTTCTTCTTTGACTTCTTGTTTTGGTTTTTCATCAGATATTTCTATTTCAATATCTTGATCTTTTAGTTTGTTTTTTGCTTCATCAATGCTTTCATTAATCTCAGCATTCACTTCATCAAAAACTTCATCTTTTATTTGATTTTCCATTGTTTTACCTTTTATTTGAAATTAAATATATGCAGTTACTTTTACGCCATCAGGCAAGATAGATGTAATTTCATCATCATTTAATAAAAGAAATCTTACATTGTTTACTACTATTTTTTGACCAGCATATTTGCCAAATGTTACAAAATCTCCAACTTTTGGTGTTGTTTCTTGTCTCCATTTCGCACCGGTATCTCTATCTCGGTAACATAATTCACCAAGTGCAACAACATAACCATGAGCAGTTAATATTTGCTGATTTTCTTTAGCTTTTTCAGGTAATATTATGCCACTTTTAGTTTGTGTTTCTATTTCTGCTGGTTGTATTAGAACTTTCCAATTCAAAGGTTTTGGTAATTGATGTGATGCAATAGTTGCCTTTGATAAACTATCTGCATAAATTTTGTTTTCATGATGATGAGTCATGCTATTCATCTCCTTCATTTATTTGTTTTAAAGTGTAGTCAATCACTCCACAAGCCTCTTCAAAGCCTTGTGCTAATCCAACATATTTATGGTATGAATTAAAGTCGGACATACGTCCATCAACCATATCAGTCGCTATCTCTGTTTTCTTCTTTTGTAGGTTCTTCTTTATCTGATTCAATAGATCCGTTGTGTTCATTTATAGATGCCTCCCCAGACATTGAAACACCTGTAACTTCTATTGTTACGTCTTTTTTATCATTGTCCATTTTATTTCTTTTTAGCCTTTTTAATTTTTTTAGTCTTTTTAGTTTTTTTCTTAGCCATTCCGTTTTTACCGTAACCATGCTTCATTTTATTACCTCCTTTTAAAAGTTTAGAAAATAATGCTCGGTTTAACATTGTTACTCCTTAACAACACATTTAATGTAGCATCATTTTTTATAAAAGAAAGTAAAAAAGAGTGCCGAAACACTCTTTTGACTAATTTATTTTAATCAATGTTAAATTTTGTGGCTTTATGTTCATATCTTTATCATAATATGAATTATAAACTTTTACTTTTTGTTTAGTAAATCCAATAACTATTCCAGTAGCTTGGAAACTGTACATAGAATCAATATTTACTAAATCATCTAATTTTATTTCTCTATTATGTGAGTCAAATTTCTGCATTGTTTTCCTCACTATTGTTGTAATCATTCATTTCTTCATAATATTCATCAACCCATTCCATACATTCTCTTTTATTTCTTTCTGAGCTAATATATTTTTTGGCATCATTATGTTGATAAATTCTCCAAATTTGCATGTTTTGATAAAATTGATAATCATTGACAATAATGAAATCTCTATAAAGATATGCATTTTTACCAAAATAATTAATTTTTTTTGTTTTAAATTTACTCATTGTTTTCTCCCAAAAACTTATCTTATACATATATTATATCTTCTATAAATATAAATGTCAACACATATTGTGTATAAAAAACAACTATTTTTAATAAAAAAAACACATTTTGTGTTTGACATGCATATATATTAATGTTATTATGTTTTTATAAATATAAAAATTGCAAAACGGGAGAAAACAAAAATGCAAAAGTTATATAAATATGAAAATCTAACAAAACAAATTAAGAAAGATTTTCAAAATCAGGAAATTTATTATGTAAAAGGTACATGCATCAGAACAAATGATGAAATGCATCTTATCAGATATTTTCCTACAAATAATGTAATAAAACTTGTAAATCAAATTGATGAAGATGGTTTACCAATAAATATGCCATTCAAAGAATTTGATTTTGCATGTCAATTTTTTCTACAAACTTGTAAAGATGTAGAAATTATCAATGTAATGGGAGACAAAATCCCATTACAACAATATCAATCTAAAAAGGGAGAAAACATCTATGCATAATATTGTATTAACAAAACAACAATTAATTGATTTAAAATGTCTAATTCGTGAAACAGATGAATTTAAATCAACAGAATATAAAACCAATCGTTATTCAGAAGAAGAACAAAGATTGATTGATAAATTCTTAAAGCCTGTTTTTGAAAAAATAGGTATGTACAAATAGAGATTGGGGGATTTTTCCCCCTTTTTCTTTTAAAAAAAACATTTTATGTGTTGACATTTATAAATATAAATATTATAATTAATTATAAATCATTAAAATGGGAGAAAACAAAATGATTAATTTTACTACTCAAAAAGAATATCAGGGAACAAACTTTGACCAGCTATTAGGTCTTGGCACTGAATTCTGCACATTTAGACAAGCAGTTGATTATTACCATCTTACTGGTAAAGAATTAAAAGGTGCTAAATCTTGTGCAAGATTAATGAAAATAGTTGATAAAGAGATTTTTTGTAAAATTACAAATAAAAAAATCAAGAAAATGGTTCCAGTTTATTTCAATGTTTTTGAAAAGAACCATCTTATAGAAACCATGTTAAAAAATGGTCATGCACCTTTTGAGGGTACTGATGAACAAGAATATAATGTTGATATGGAAGCATATCAGATGAAACAACAACTACAGGAGAGGGTTTAACCCTCTCTTTACTTTCGGGAGAAAACAATGAGAGATAAAATTACTAAATCAGAAGCAAAACGTTTGTGTGAGAAAGATGGTTTCAGTATGGAAAGATTAGAACATATCTTTGATATTGTACGAGAACCACGAAAATATACATTTAATGTTGAGAATGAAAGGCAAAATGCCATCAAGGTGTTAAATGTTATTGCTAATTTAAATCAAAAACAACGAGAAAGGGTATTGCATAGGGCACTTTTATTAAATAAAGTTTAAAGGAGGTGTCCTCCCCTCGCCTACCCTAGTCATTAACTTGGCTAGGGTTTTTCATTTTTAATTTTGATTTAAGATTTGTAAAGAATTTTTTTATAGGTTTAGTCATGTAATATGTTACTGGCAAACCTTCTAAAATTGATAAATTCATTTCTGTTACAGGTAAACCAATATCAGGTCTATCTATTATTGTTTGTAATGGTTGTCTTAATGCATTTAACATTGCCATGTTTCTTTTAAATGCATCGGGTTCTGCTTTCATAATTGCATCTTCACCTTCTTCAAATGCAAAATAAGTACCTAATGGTGTAAAATCTAAAAGACCGATTTGATCTAACATATCTTTTCTTGATAAATCACCTGAAAAGCCTTTTGCAATATCCATATATGATGCTTTACCTTCTCTTACAGCTTTATCTTTAATATCAAAATTTTCTCCAAGATATTCTAAAGCATCTGCAATATTTTTTTGTGTTTGTTGTCTTGATGTCAATTCTTCTGCCATTATACTTGACCTCCTGATAATCTTCTTGCCAATATTTTTAATGTTTCAGAAAAACTTTTATCTAAATTTTTCGCTAATTTAGCAAATTTCTTAGGACTTACTTCATCAGATTCTATCTTTCTTCTTTCAAGAAATTTTTTTGCCGCTCTTATTTCTGCATTTGCAACCTTTTTAACTCTCGCTGACATTTGCAACCTCTTGTTTAATAATATCTTCCTCAGGACCTAATATTTGACTTGTAATTGCACCTGCAAGTCCTGTCGCAACAATTGGAGAATATAAAGATATTCCAGAGTCTATATATTCTTTAAGGTCTGGTGTTAGATAAATTGTTGGTGTATCTGTAATATATCCACCAATTTGTGGTTCTCCACGATTTTCTATTAAATTTTTATTTATATCATATGCTGGTTCAATTTCTTCCATTAAAGATAAATTTTTATTATCAAAATCTTTTTTAAAATCTGCATCTGTAAATATTGTTTTATATTCTAATTTTGCATCTGTTCCTTTTAATATGTTTTTGGCAACTTTTGGTATGACAACATCATAATATTGAGTTAAATTTGGTTGTTTCCATCTTTTATCATGTATAAGACCTGATGAAAATGAAACTCCGTCATAATTATTATCTTTTGCATATTTCAATAATCGTTTAATTCCTAATTCTGTAAATCTTTCTGAAGTGCCGATAAATGGTGCTGATGGCATATCACTTATTGGTCTTATTGTAACATCATATTTAACTGCTTTATCTAAATTATCATCTAATTCTATTAAACCATCATAGACTTCATCTATTGCATTATCTGAATAATCAAAATTTTTAGCAGATATTTTTTCTCTTTCTAATGGTTCAATATTTTTAGTTAATTCACTATTTAATTTACTTTGTATTCTAGGTTCAATAACAAATTCTTTAAATTCTGCCTTTGTCATACCTCTTTGTCGCATTTCATTAAATCTATCTAAAAAACCATCGGCTGTATCTGGTATAGATGTAAGTTGAGATAATGACATATCCATTTTATCATCATCTTTTAATTCATTAAATTTTTTTGTACTCGTATTAGTAAATAATTCTAATGATTCTTTTGTTTGTTCTTTAATACTATTGTCTAAGAATTTTTTATGATTTTCTGCTCCTAATATTTTTTTCAAGATATTATTATTAAAATCAATAAATTTTTGTGGTTCAATTCTATTTATTGGGTCTCCTGCATCATCTAATGGACCAAATGTTTTATTAAATTCTCTATTGTAAATTTTGTCAGCAGTAACTTTTTTGATTGCCGATATGCGATTTTTAAACAATGACATATCAACAAAATCAGAAACATCAGAATACAAGCCTTGTGGAACACTTATGCCACTTTCTTCTAATATCTCTTTATCGATTTCATTAATGTTTGTTTTATTAAAACCTTGATTAGTTAATCTTTTAGTACTGTTATCTTTTAATTCATTAAATTTATATTTTGTTTGATATTTTTTGACTATATCTTCAAATGTATGTGCATTTTTAAAATCTCGGTTATTGTTGATAATATTAAAGATTGCATTATCATTTTCAAATCCAATAAGTTGTTTTGCTGGTTCTATTCTACCAATCCTTATATCTCTAGGTTCAGTTTGTAATACTCTAACAGCTTTTAAATCTGAAATATTTGTAGTATTTTTTAATTTTTCTATTGAATCAAGAATATCACCATAAATTATTGGATTATTTTTATTTATAAATGCCTTTTTTTCTTTTTGTCCCATAACAAGACCTTTTTTTCTGCCTTGTTGCGACATATCTGATTGTATTTCTTCTGCATATAATATTTTTCTACCTTCATCATCAACTCTGTCTTTTGTTCTCGCAAAAACAACAACATTTTTTTCATCGCCAGTATGTGATGTATTTATATAATCTTGTTTTAAAACTTCAATATTATCTGTGTCTTTATTATATCTGATTTTGTTTCTATCATCTATTTTTACAGGTTCACCACTTTTCAAAACTTTTATCATATCTTTAGATAAAGCCGCCTCTGATGGACTACCTGTAATTGCATTTAATTTTACAACTAAAAAATTGTCACTAATTTCTATTACATCATCATATTTACCAGCAATAGATGCCACATTATCTATTGGTTCTTCTAATTTTAGTAATATTTCCTGATAATTTTTTCCACCCGGTAAAGTATAACTTTCATGTTTAGGTCGTAAATCAATTGTTGTATCTTTTATAAGTTGATTTTTCGTACCTAATTCTTGTGCTTGTCTACGATATTCATTTAATTGTAATACTGCTTCATTAAAATTATCTGCTCGAGCAATATACACATCATCAATAGCATTTTTATCTAAATTTGTACCTCCCTGAACTTCATAACCCACATTGTTATTTCCTCTAATTGTATATGCTATTTTATCTTCATCAATAAATCTTACTTTAATTAAATTTTCTAAATTTTTATCTCTCAATTTAGCATGCATATCAGCTTTGTTTGTATTTTCTAAACCAAGTATTTCTTCATTGTCATCTAATTGGTCAACCATATTAAAATATTTTCTATCGATTGCACCATAAAAATTATCTGATAGTTCATCTTGGTCTATTTTACTTATAAATGGGTTATCTAATGTTCCTGTTCTATTAGGGTCTTTTGCTAAATCATCAATAAATTTTAAAGTATAATCATCTCCTGTAGTAAAACCCTCAAGAATTCTTAATCTTCTACCATCTTGAGTTATATTTGTAAGTACATTTGGGTCAAAATGTTTAAAATATGTTATTTGTCCTTTTTCTTTAGCCTTTGCTTCACTTTTTATTATTTCATTAATTCTTGTTTTATTATTTGATAGATAATCTTTTAATTGTTGATTTGTTACTTTTGGTGCAGTGGCAAATGCATCTTCAATGCCAGTGAATAACATTTCTTCTTTGACACCTTTACCACCTATTTTACCTATTTGTGAAAACATTTGTTCAGGTGTGCCTGTTTTTTGTGGCAACATATCAATTGCTTTTTCTGTAGGAGAAAACATGCCTAAATCATCTAATGCACCAAAGCCATATCTAAATAATTTTGCTAACCCTTTTGCCATTTACCAAGCCTTACATGACCAATATCTAGCAGTTGTCTTATCTTTGGCTGTGTCGCATCTATGTCTTGCTCTAAATGATTTTCTTCTAGCAGGAGATGTTTTCTTGATTCTCATATTAGGGTCACCAAAAGTTATTTTTTTGACCTTATCGCCACTCATTACATATACAACGGACTTTTTCTTACCATAAGATGTTTCGCCTTTCCTTATGCGTCTAGGCTTGTTTAATGTAACCTTTTTGCCTTTGTATTCTGCCATCAATCACCACCATAATACAATTCTTCTAACACACTATCTATAAATTGGAATGCCTCTGAATCTGCAAAACCTAAATCTTCAAATCTAACTTGATTTTCAAACATAAATTTCTTTGCAGTTGCATAATCTTCCATATCTAAGGCTTGTTTTAATGCTTCTCCCATTTTTCTATTTGCAAAATCAAAACCTTCTTCTTCATCAAATGCTTGAAAAGGGTTATCTTCTGTTTTCATAATGTTATCAATTGCATTTTTGTATATTAAACGTTTTTTGCCACTTACAGGTATTGGTGGTGCTGGATTTTCTATTTTAAATTCAGGTATATCTATGTTTTCATTTTCAGGTCTTTTCATATCCATTAATTCATCTAATGCACCTTTTGGTGTCATTCTTTCAGTAATTAAATCACCTAATGCACCTGATAACATTCTTACTAATGGAGATGTTTTAGCCATTATTTACTCTTATGTATTTTTTGTATTTCAAAAGATGCTTTCAAACTAGAGCCTTTGTGTGGTTTATATCCACCAGCAGGGTTTTTCATTAATTTAAATCCCTTGCCACTTCGCATCCAATGAAAACCTTTAGGCGCTTCTACTGCTTTTTTTGCCATCTTTTTTCTCCTTTTGTGCTTTTAATGTTTTCTTTGCCTTTTTAAATATACTTGCAACCTCTGTTTTTCCCATTACTTTTGCTCTTTGTTCGCCAACTGTAAGTATTTGTATCTTTCTCGCATATGGCTTATTGATTTTTTTAACTTTAGTAACCGTCTTTCTTGCGTCTGTAGGTGTGGCGAATTTGATACTAACGGTATCTTTTGGATTTTCATCTGTGTATAATCTTCTACCACTCCCTTTTGGCTTTTTACCAGTGCCTTTTTTAGGGTCAGGCTTTTTTCTTGGCGCCATTTTTCTTCTTCTTCTTTAATAATGTTTTTACTTTTCCTTTTGGGTTAGCTCTTTTTCTAGCAACTGCTGATTTAATTTGTGCTTTTGTCATTCTATTGGCTTTGGCTTTCGGCACACATTTTGGATAACCTCTTTTGCTATTCTTTGCAGATTTTCTACCACATTTCTCATAGCCACCACCTTTTTTTGGTGCTGATATATCTACCCAATTTTCTTTTTTAAACCAATTTGTTAATGTGCCTTTGCCTTTAGGTTTTGCCATAATTATGCCTTTTTAGTTCTATAACCACCACCAGCTTTTTTGTACTCACGAACCAAATAGGCATTTGCATAAGCGCTAGGATAGACATCAAATTTAGCCTTTGTTTTGGCTTTTATTCGTGCATACAATTTAGGATTTGTAGGTACAGCTTTGGTCTTTTTAGACTTTGATTTTTTTGCCTTTTTTGCCATTCTTTTTTCCCTTTCTTAATTTTGCTAAATCTGCACCAGTAATTTTATTTCTTGGCTTTGCTATTCTAGCTAAATTTTTTTGTTTTTTTGAATATTTACTAAATGGCATTACATCACCTTTGGACCCATTGGACCAAGTATGTCATTCATCATTTCATGAGTGTTACCACTGTCCATCTTAATGATTTTAACTTTTACATCGCCATGGTCTTCTTCCATTTCTTCGTCCATTTCCTCGGGAAGCATTTGACCTTGATAACATAATAATAAAAAGTTAATTAATTGTTCATCACTTAGGTCTAACCCTTCTGCGTCTCTTGGAAACCCCATCTTTTCCATGAACAGTTCCTCGTTTCTCTCCATGTTGCCTATTTCTAGTGTGTGTTCTGCCATTTTTTGCTCCTTTTGGTTTTATAAACAGTCCTAATGTATAACATATTGTTTCTCCCAAAAATTTAGCAATCTTAATTGATATTCTGTTTTTACCTACTTTACCATCTGATAAATCATATGCCATTTGTTCTGCCCAAGCACATGCAATAGGTGTCATAATCTTATATGCAAGACCTTGTTTTCTTATTCTTTCTGCTAATGGTTTACCCCATAATGCATAACCATTATATATTTTTCTATTAACTGTTTGACCATATCTTTGGTCATATTTGTATATACTCATAGGTATTATATTCATTTCATATAAAACTGTACATATAAAAGTTCCTTCTGCATCTGCGCTTTCTCCCTGATTTTCTAAGGTTACTGCTCTTGCAAAGGCAGGGTCATATAAACTTTTGCCTGTTCTTTCATCAACAAGATTTGTTATATTTGATTGTGTAACTTTATCTTCTGCAAATTGTGATGTTGATTTTAATTGGTCATCAAATGTACCACTTTGTATTTCTTCACCTAATGTTTTTCCTGTAGCATAAAGATTACCTTTTTCATCTTCTGTTATAAATGGTGCATTATAATTAAAAGCACCTGTTTCTTTATTTCTTGCATCACTCAGAACATTAAATGTACCACCACTTGCAAATGGTTGTGTGTAATTTACTTGTTGTCGTTTGTTAAAATCAGTAGAACCTTGTTCTAATTCTTCTTTTGTAAATCTTGGTATTTGTATTGGTGCCAAATCTAATTGTGGAGATTTTGACATAAAATAATTTTGAATATCATCTCGTGTAATTCTATCTGATGGTGTGCTTGAATTGTCTTGTTTAAATTGTTTTATTTCATCAATTATTTGTTTTGTTGCACTACCACTTGTGCCTGCACCTTTAAGAGTTTGTTGAAAACCAACATCTTTTCCCAATAATCTATTTGCGGCATCTTCTGTTTGATATTTACTTATCGCTTGACCTAACACTGTTAAATCACCAACGAAGGGCAAAGCACCAAATGCTGTTTCTGGTCTTAATGTAAAATCTACACCAAAATTAGAAAGAGGTTTAATTCCAGCCTGTTCTGCTAAAATACCTGTTTTTAAAGTATCTACATCTCTTAATGAAAATGGTTCTTTCGCCATTTTTTAGCCTATGTTCCCATACCTGTCTTTTGCATGTCCATGCTTTGTGTTCTATCTGCATCTAATCTTTGTGGCATTGGGGTAGGTCGCATCATTGGTTTTGGTGTTTCAGACAATGAACCTAAAGCACCTTCTGTCATTGTTTCTGACATTACTTGAGGTTTATCACTAATATTTCCTATAAGACCCGGTGTGCTTTCTAAAATCTCTAGTACTGCTTCTCTATCAAATCCCATACTCATTAACGCTTCTATTGCTTCTCTAACATCTGATGGTGCAAAATCCATTCCTTGTAACATTTTCATCATAGATTCTTTTTCTGTATCTAACATTGAATCCATACCCATATTCATAGGCGCTGGTATTTTTTCTTCTGCCATTCCTGCCATAGCAACACCTTTCATTGCATCTGCATCTGACATAGGTTTTCCTAAACTCATATCATTCATTTTTTCCATGTTTTTCATCATGTTACGATAATTCTTAGTTCCTTTGTCCATGTGTCCGGGCATTTTAACCTCCTTTTTTAGCTTGGTATTTATCTCGGATTATTTGTAATTCTAATTGTAATTTAGCCATTTTCGCCTGTAAATCTTGATTTAATTCAGCTTGTTGTATAGCTAATTCTTGTTTTGTTTCTGCATCTTTAATAGCCATATCTTGTTTTGCTTTTGCTTCCTCAATCTGAAGTTCTTGTTGTGTTTTCATTTGTAACATTTGTGCTTCTAATTGTGCAAGTTGTTGTGCAAGTTGTAAAGGATTACCTTGTTGTTGTCCTTGTCCTATATTTGTAATAGCACTGATTTGTTCCATTTGTGGTGATTGTTTAACAATTTCAGCGGCTCTTTCTGCTATTAAATTGTCCATTTCAGGAGAAATATCATCAAATTTAAATTTAGGATTTCTTAGATCAGGCAATGGCGCTAAATTCATGCCTATTGCTGATTGCATACGTTGTCTATAAAGTAATGCAATGTGTTCTGCTATATGTGCAACTAATACTGGTTGTAAATTTCTAGCACCCGGATTGCCACCTAATGATGGGTCTTGTAAGAACTGCATATGAACACTAATATGAGCATCATGGTCTTGATCAGGAAATGCTTTTATTGGTTTACCAAACATTATAGACATATTTTCATCTACTGGATCTATTCTTGATGCTTCTTCAGGTTCTTTCAACACTTCGCCAATATTAGGTATTCTTAATGATTCTAACATTCTCTTATGTGTTTCATATTGGTCGTAAAGTTGAGGTGCTGTTTGTGATAATTGTAAAACAGATTGTGCTTGTGCAATTCTTTGTGCAGTAGAGAATACATTTGGGTCTGATACTGGTATTATGTCAATTGTACTGTCAAAATCAGATGACATTATGAATTGTGTAACACCTGATAAACTAAATTCGAATTTTTCAGGTAGAAATCTTGAATTTGATTTTGCAATTAATTTAAATTCTTGTCCCTGTGAATAATGTAATCTTTTATGTATTGCACTAAATGCTTTTGAGCCTTGTTCTATCAATGCAACTGTTGAACCTACTGGTGCATTTGGATTTACGTCACCAACATTCAAATCGGCAGTACTTGCAAATCTTTGTCCTGCTTGTACGATTGCATTCATTAAATTAAATAATGTTCCTGATGGCTCTTTAAATGGCAATGGCATTATAGCCTTGTTAACATCATCTACTGTTGCATCTAAATCTGCAAATTCACCGGGATTAACTTGTAATTCGCCACCTGTAACTCGACCTTTTAATTTAAAACCACCCTGCATATTAGAAAAAGCGGCACTATCTAATAATGCTCTTAATGCACCTGTGGCGGCTTTACCAAGACCACCTATTAGATGATATAAACCAAAACCATAAAAGCCAGTGCCGGGCAAAAATCTATATGATACAAAATAATCTTGTCTTAATTTCTTTTCATCATTTTGGTCCCAATTTCTTCTGATTGAAACAATTTTTTGTGAATCATAATCTATCGTTACAACATAAGGAAATGCCACCAAATCTTCATTTTCTTCTGCATCAATTATACCATCTATACCGTCAAATGTTTCATATACATGCATTTCTATTAATGTAACTGTTTCATTGTGTTCTTCATCTCCCATAGAAGTAACACCTTCGATTTGTTCTCCAATATCTCCTGCTGGGTCATAATCACTACCAACATATTTTATTGGCAGATAAAAACCATTTTCTACATATCTATTATAATCATTTCTTGGTAATCTTATTATGTGTGAATATCTAATTGATGTGTATAAATCTTTACTATCAGGTGCTACAATAAAATCTTCTGCTTTTACGAATTGTGAACATTGTCTTCCTAAATTTGTATCAAAATATACTTTTTTAAAAGCATGACCGATTAATGGCAATTGAAATAACATTGTATCTAAATCAGGAAAATACTCAGGCATTTCTTGTGTGATTTGATAATTCATATAATCACGCACTCGCCTTGCTTGGTCTTCTAATTCTTCTGTAGGCTCTCCCACGATAGTTGTTTTAACTGGACCACCTGATGGATATAATTCTGCAATGGCTTTAGCATTAAATTGTGTGGCGGCTTCCGCTATCATTGGGTGTACAACTGTACTAAGACCTCTTGTGGCTCTTTGTTCTTCTTCTTCTGTTAAACCACCATCAGGCTCTAATGTTTCTAGACCTTGTTTATATCTATCTTCCCATTCAGAACGTGCCTCTTTATCACTTTCAAATGCATCTAATAAATCTGATGCTTTTCTTGATAATTCTTGGTCATCTATATCTTCTGCTATATTTGAATCATGTTCATTTGTTATTTCAACGATTTCATCTAATGATTTATCGCCAATAAGAACTTCATTATTGTCTATTTCTTCAACTTCTAAGTTATCAGGTGGAGCACCTTCTTGAAATGGTATTACGTTTGGTTGTTTAGCCATATAATGTTAACCTCTTTTGTTCTTCAACGTCATCATCTTCTGCGTCGCTTGAATGTGTTATAAACCAACCTTTTCTTAATCTTAGCCATGCTTGTGTACATGTATCTACTATATCATCATTTTCGCCTGCTGGAAAGGCAGAACATATATCTATCAAATCTTTTGCCCATCTTCTGTTTTTTGGATACCATATTCTACCATCTTCTAACAAGGCAGAACTTGAATGTGCTCTTGCCTGTTTATCTCTATCAGGCATATATTCTAATACTGGTATTCCTGCCATTCTTAAATCTTGTATCAAACTTTGTCCACTTGCTTTTTTCTCTATTAACACGATATCAGGTTCATAATCTTCATAACTTTCTTGTGCTATTCTCCTGAGTTCAGGGTATGAAACCCTATCATACCACATATCAACAACGATAGCATTATAATATCCATCTTGTTTAAATACTCCCCATGTTGTTCTTGCACTATATGAACTGTTTTCTTTTGTAGAAAAAGCAGTATCATATGATTGTATAAGATATTCTATGTTTGGTAAATCATCTTCTAACCATTCTGACCACCATTCTGCTTTTAAAATACCACCACCTTTTGGCATTGGTCTTTGTTGCAATTGACCAGATGCACCATAAGAACCTAAACTTTTCTCTAAATTTTGTAGTGTTGTTTCATCTATTCGGTCTTTCCATAGCAATTCGCCTTCTTTCTTTCTAGGGTCTACAAAGCCTAAACTTGATTTAACTGGTGTGATATGATTTTTTTCATATCTTGCAGGTAAACATAAATGGTCCCAATCATCATATTCATTAGCTAAAATATGTCCTGTTAAATCATTTTCATGTACTCTTTGCATTATAATTATAAATGCACCGTTTTTAGGGTCATTTAATCGTGTTTGCATGGCTTGGTCCCACCAATCTAATACACCTTGTCTTACAATACCTGATTCTGCTTCTCTAACATTATGTGGGTCATCTATAAGAATAATATCTCCACCTTCTCCTGTTAATGCACCATCTACTGATGTAGCTATTCTTTGTCCTGTTTTGTCATTTTCAAATCTTTGTTTCTGATTTTGGTCAGTTGTAAGACTAAATTTGCCACCAAAATATTCTTTGTACCAATCACTTTCTATTAATCTTCTGCATTTGACACTATCTCTTATTGATAAAGACAAGGCATAACTTGCAAATAAAAACTTTTTTGTAGGGTCAATTGTCCATGTCCATGCAGGTAATGCTACAGATACAGAAATAGATTTCATATGTCTTGGTGGTATATTTATAATTAATCTTTTAATATCGCCATTTACAATTGCTTGTAGATGGTCTGATATTGCATCTATGTGCCAATTATCATTGTATAATCTATTTGGCTCAATTGTTGACCATGCTTCCTTGATGAACAATTTGAGGGACCTTCGCATTTTCTCGGCTCTCACTTGATTCAACGACAGCATGTTTAAGCACTCGCTCAATGGTGTTGAGGTCATCATCTGACAATTTGCTAATATCTAGCACCTTTCTTTCTTCAATGTTAATATCTTGAGTTATTTCATGTCTATCTCTTTGACCTAAAATTTGTTTACCGAGCCATATTGCCATTGGTGTTGAATTAGTTTCATTCATTATTTGTATTTGTTTTCTTCGTAAAGATAACATACCTGTGGCACGACCTTTTTGAATTGTTTTTCTTATCTGTTCATCATTTGTATATTTATCTTCTAATGTTCTTAATGGCATATCAAAATAAAAAGCTATCTCAGGCATTGTGCAATTCAATCTACATACCTTTTCTAATTCAACTAAATCTATTTCAGTTTTTGGTCTGCCTACTTTATTTTTAGTTTTTTTAGGTCTTTTTATTGGTTTTATTTGTGTTGTTTCATTCATCTTTTTTTATATACCACGAAAATTATTTCATTTTCAACCAAAATGCTTTGTTTTTACTAAACTTTTGTCTATAGCCTAATTCATATAATGCAAGATTTGCCTTAAACATTGGCATTGATTGTGTCTTACTTAAACCACAATCTCTTATCATTTTTTCAACATCTTGTAATTCTAATTCACTTCTATTGTTAATTACTTTTAAAAAACCTTGTTTATTATGGTCTTTCATACCTGTGAATACAGTTTTTCTTATTTGAGATTGAAATAACTCATGTAATTTATCTACATAATCATCTACATTAAATGTTTTGGCTCTTTCTTTGTTTTGTTTACCATATTGTTCATTTACATCTTTGTTATTTATAAGATGTATTAATTTTTCTTTCTGTTCATTCTCAGTATTAAATAACTGCCAATTATCTTTGCCTAGTAATTCAGGCATTGTTGTTCTATTAGGAACTATTGTAGATAATCCATAAAACATACTTTCTAATATAGATATACAAAATGTTTCATGTTGTGAGTTAAATGTATTTGCATGACATTTAGGTATTTCGTCAAGATATAATTGTTTTGTTGGTAAATCTTTTACTTTTACATAAGGCTTTTCATTAATAATATTTATTCTATCGCCTCCTGCCTTAGTTACTAATACATTAAATTCATGTTTTTCTGCATATAATTGGTCAAATATTTCAAATGTAGTTCTCCAATTTTTATAATCTTGAAATCTATGATTGAATATAAATGTAAATTTTTCATATTTTTCTGTATTTTTATATTTATAATTTTTATCAAAGAAACCAAATTTTAATACTTTCCTTTTTTCACTAATCTTTTTTTCTAAATTAGGTAAATATTCTCTTATGTTATCTAATGTCATATTCCAACAATGGTCAGAATTGAATAAATTTACATCAGCACAATAATCTCCACATAATTGCATGAATACAAAATGTAAATTAGGTTCTAATGGATATGGTAAACTTTCATGTAATATATAATGATGTTGATTAATCACAGTGGGAACCATATGAAAATTTGCCATAAAATATTTTAATTGTGGTGCTAATTCAGGTATTTGGTTCCAAATCAGGTATGGTCCATATGTATCATATATTTTTTTAATTATAAATGTATCAAAATGGATATTATTTTGTTTTTTACCCTGTGGTATATTTTGTGGTATTCTTAATATATTTGGTAATTTAAAAAAGCCATCATCATAATATCTAAAACCCTTTGATGCAGGAAAAGGCATTAAAAAAGAATATTCAGGATATTTCTCATTGAATTTTGTAATTACAGAAGAAAGAAAGACATAATTACTATCTGAATTGATTGTTTGTACTGACCACATAGGGTTAACAAAAATAATCATATTACATTCCTTGATTCAGATTTAATAATCTTTCTAATGCTTCTTCATTTGTAGAAACACTTGAATTGTCATCTATATATTTGTTTAACATTGCCATAATATGTTGATATTTATCTAAATCTTCCCATGAAAAGACAATTGATTTTGAATATTTGTCTTGTTCTACTACTAAATCATTAAATTCTAAATCTTCATTTTCTGTATCAAAATCTAATAAATTTTCTAATTCTGTTTTCTCAAAACCTGTTAACTCTAAATCAAATTGTAAATCTAATAATTCTTTCAATTCATCTCCTAATAAGAAATAATCCCATTCTGAATCTTCATTCAATCTATTATCAGCAATTCTTAATGCTTTTATTTGTTCATCATTTAATTTTTGTGTAACAACTGGAACTTTTTTTAATCCTAATTCTTTTGATGCCATTAATCTTGTATGACCAATAATTACAACATCTTCTTCATCTACAACAATTGGTTGTGTAAACCCATATTCTTTTATTGATTGTGCAATTTTTCCTACCTTTTGATTTTTTCTTGGATTTTTCTCAAATGGTATTAATTCATTAATAGGTCGCATTTTTACTTGCATATCAATGTTCATCTATTTTCTCCATTTTCTTTGTAACACATTGTATTTATTATAATATCTTGTGGTGGCTCAAATTGGTCATATATACTTTTTATAACATATTCTTCATAACTTTTTATATTTTCTTTGCAATTTTTATATGTATCAAAATATAATTTTGGTTGATGTATACCACATTTTGCTTCTCCACCATCATAACGACTACCTTCTATCCAAATAATACAAGTCATTACAAACATTGAGAACATTTAAAAAATCTCATAATAAAGTATATTGGTCATCTATAATCCTTGTCATTCTCTTTTGTTCTTTACTGTGTCTTAATTTATAAACATCAGCTATAGTTAGTTCATTTGCTCTTAATTTTTCATATAATCTTAAATCAAGCACTTTTACCTCAGACATCAATGCTTCATAAGCCTCGTCCATTATTTCTTGTTGTTCTTTTGTTAAATTATTATCAAGGAAATCAATTTTGTTCATAACATCTCGTTCTAAAATTAAAAAAGAATTCTCTTTGTCCTATTTCACCATAAACACCTTGCTCTCTTATTTTTTTAGTTATTATTTTTGTTGTATTATCTTCAAAATCTCTATGAATAACTAAACCTACATCTGCCATATTTGCCCAATGTGCAGAACCACTAACTTGATATAAATCAGGTGGTGGTATTACTCCTGCATCATTTCGGTGTAATTTATGTGGGTGTGCGACCATAAACACTATTATTTCATGATTTCTAGCAAATTGTTGGCATTTTGCTATTATATCTCTTATGTGTTCATCTTCTCTTTTATTTGCATCTCTATCTGCACTGATTTGATTAAATGGGTCAATTATAAGACCTTTAATACCATATCTTTGTTTAGATGCTTTTGCTTTTGATAATATATAATCTATAGTTGGTATATCATCTTTTGCTTCAAGAAATTTAAAATGTGTATTTAAAAAATCAATACCAGCATTTAATTGTTCCTGTGTCATTCTTTCATAAACACCTATATCAAATGGCTTTTTACACCTTTTTTCTAATAATCTTCTAATATGATTTGGTGTTGAATGTTCAGGCGAATATAACAAAAATCTCCAACCCTGTTGTTCTGCTAAATTCATTAATATTTGGTCAAGAAAATTACTTTTGCCATGATTTGGTATGCCTGTAATAAGATTAAATGTACTTGGCATAATTTTATATATTTCATCTAATTTTTCAAAACCTGTTGATATGGCTCTTTGTACATTACCATCATACATATTCTGTACTTGGTCACGATATTCAATAGCAGAATGTAAATCTTGTATTGGAAATTCTTTTGCATTTTCTATTGATGTTTTTAATACATCTTCTCCAAATATTATAAGACATTCATTGGCATCTTTGATTTGCTTTTCTTCATCTGTTGTCATATCCTTATATGTAGGAAATTTTACAACTTTACAGACATCACGACCAAATCTATGAATCAACTCAAGTCTAAGAGCCTTTCCTGCATCATCATTATCTGTGGCAAGGATTACTTCTTCAGCATTCCATATCCATTCAGTAGGTTCAAAAGCAGTGAATCTTTTATCTTTCATATCAAACTTTGGTGTTTTCGGTGCACCATCTGGTAATGACACAACATCATTAATGCCTATTTGCATGAGAGAAAGGACGTCCATTTCTCCCTCAACAAATATAACTCTCTTTTTTGCATCAGGGTTTTCTTGCCAAACCTTTTTTAGATTATCAACATTATATAAACATTTCATTGCATCTTTTTCTTGATGAAAACGTTTATCTTTACTTCTATGTTTTATATTTACAATTTTACCATCAAGATAATATGGAAAACAAAGTTTCTCATTATGAGAATACAATTTCATTTCTGTTATTACAGTAGGGTCGATTTGTCTTTTTATTAGCCAATTATATGCTTCATTTGATAATGTTTGTTTTTTCGGCACAAATGGCATCACATTTTCTTTTTTTGGTTTAAATTTTGAAAATTGATTCGGCTCTATTATATTATCATGTACTGCACCTTTCCAATCACAATGATGACAATGCCACATTGCAATATCTCTTTGCAGATTTACTGATAAACAAGGCTCAGTTCTGTTTTTACTTCTTAAGTGTGAACATTTTGGACAAATAACTTTTTGTTGTTCTTGTTGTGAATTAACTCTAATGCCTTCTTGAATTAATTTTTCGTGAATATTCATTGATGTTTTCTCCCATAATTAACCAACTAATTGATTTAAATTTATTTTTTTCTTTTCGTCAACTGTTTCCCATCTCCTTTGATTTAACCATGTTGTAGCATGTGGTATAAATTTTTCATCTTTGTCTTTTACACTTTGTTTATATTTAACAGTAAAACTATATAATTCATCAAAATTTAAAATCTTATCTGTTATCTTTTCAAATAGATCAAATGCCTTTTTCTTTGAACCATCTTTTCTTGGATATAAGTTCCACCATTCATTAAAATCATCAGTGTATATAATATGTTTATTATTATTGGTTATATGGAGTTTCGGTGTGATACTCTCGTGAGTGTCATTCTGATACTGATGGGTGTCTGTCTGATACCCTACCTGTAAATAATACATATTTGAGGTTTGTCTTTGTGTGTCATTTAAATAATTTTCATATCTATCTTTTACAATTATAAATTCTTTTTCTTTTAATGTTTTAATACATCTTATTATTGTTGAACGACTTAATTCTGTAATTTTCATTAATG
>VTLG01005204.1_pt1 | contig 41730 bp, 62 predicted proteins | sample 4694571 | NCBI WGS metagenome assembly VTLG01 (sample SAMN12604809, study PRJNA352737) | marine metagenome | biome: ENVO:00000447; feature: ENVO:00000209|ENVO:00000569|ENVO:01000036; material: ENVO:00002151; isolation source: viral sequences binned using virsorter ...
GTCCTGCAACAATTAATCGTTCTCCAAAGATTGTGCAAAGTGATGGGTCGGAAGGAGCTGACCTTGCTTCAATTTCTTTAAATGCATAAGTATATGTACTTCCAGAAATTGTAATTTTAAGTTGTGCAATTTCATTTACACCATCAGTAATAAATAATTCTCCGTATTGTGACTCACCTTCGTATAAAGCAAACTGAATATTACTTTGACTTGTTCTTGCTACTGCTGATGCACTTGATAACTGTGCTGCACTTGCACCATTCTTAGAAATTGTTTGACTAGAAGCTGTTGCTGCAAAATTTTCATCAACTGTCATTGATGTATTACTTGCTATAGAAAGAACATTATATTCTTCTCCATTAACTCTAATATCATCACCTGCCGCAAACTCTGAACTAAAAGATGTACTTGTTCCTGTTATTACTGCTGAACCAGATGAGACTGCTACTGTTCCTGTTTTATCAATATAAGTATTTTTATTAACTTGTGTCCATGTTGAACCATCTGTACTATAATATATATTTGCACCTTGACAAGCTACAACACCTTTAGCATATCTAAAAATACCTTCAACATCATCTGTACTACCATTAGGTTGATTACTTCCAAATTTTGTAAAACCACTTATTCTTCTATAACCACCATGAATAGATGATTCAAAGTTTTGTAATTCTGTTGCTACACCCGGAGTTCTAAATAAAGTATGAGTTGTTCCTACTTTATCTAATCCACCTTCACATATTACTGATACACCTTGTTCTGCCATTTAACAATTCCATTTTTTTCTTGACCAGTAGTTAGCCGAAGTTTTATCTTTTGTTCCTTTTATACCACCAGACCTAGCACAATAAGATTTTTTTCTATTAGGTTGGTCTTTTTTAATTGACATATTAGGGTCTCCAAAATTTACTTTAATAACTTTACCTTTAGCATTTTTTACAAATACTTTAAATTTTTTTACATCACCTCTTGTTGGTTTATTAAGAGTAACTTTTTTACCTTGATACTCTGCCATATTAAACTACAAAAGTTCTATCATCTACCATACTATCTGGGAATGGTTCTATTAATTGTTCTCTCATAGTTCGTAAACCTTTTTTATATTCTTGGTCAGCTAATTGAGCTTGAGAAATATTATCTTTAAATTGATGTATATAATATCTTGCTCTTGCTAATAAGACTGTTGTATATTGTTGTGGAAATACAACTGTATCACCATGAGCTGTTAATTCTGTTGGTTGATTATAAGCAAAAAAATAAACTCTGTATACACCATCTGGTATTGGTGATAATCCAAACTTATCATTCTTTGGACTACGAATTATTCGTTGTGGTATTCCATAACTTTGCGTATCACTTTTATCTGTTGCTTCTGAAATAGCAAAATGTTTATTCCAATATTCTATTGTTACTGGATGAAGTTTTCTAATTTCATATGGTGAAGATTTTCCACTTACACCTTCTTCTGTTAATGTAATATTATTATAATCAACATGACCATACCATGTTGTTACATTACTTGTTCCACTTTTAAAATTATACCATCTAGTTCCAGAAGTTGTTTCAATATACGCATTGCCATAATAATCATTTGATGGGTCTCCTAATGCTAAGAAACTCCATTTATCTTCTGCATTACAAATATCAAAATAAGCTCTGTTAATTTGGTCTTTAATTAATTTTTGTATACCTGTAGCACCACTAGCAAAATTAACTGTTGTTAATTCAACTTCATTTAATTCTCTAATAATAGTATTAGTTAAATCTAAATATGTACGAAATGGTGCTGCCATTTTAAAACTCTTTTATTAATTACCTTGAGCTGCTGTTTTAAGATTAGGTACAGTACTATCTGGGTATAGTTTAGTATCCCCTGGAGTTCCCATATCTGCCTTATCACAAGCTCTTCTTAAATCTGCTTTATAATAACTTCTTGGATACTTGTCTTTTCCGTGGTCGACAGATGCAACATTATCACCTTCTATAACACTTGGTTGATGTCTAGTGATTACATCTTCGGCACTAAATCCTTTTTTTACATTTGGCATTTTATTTTCCTCGTTTGTATATTATAAAGGGGCGAACTCAATGCCGCCCCCCTTTTAGTTAGTATTAGTCAATCTTATAGAATGCATGAATTAATGCAGTATCTCTAAGAACTTGTCTTCCATATACATGAAGCCCTCTAACGATGTCACCAAAAGTGTCATGGTCTCTAAGAGTTTCAATGTTAAGGATAGATTGTGCAGTTGCTGTAGAGCTAATATGACCAGCCATACATTTACCAGTTGCGTTAGAAACAGATGCAATGTTATTAGTTTTATACATTTTAAAACCTCTAATCATTCCACTTGCTACTAGACCATTTCTTACTCCACCATCACCTTGGTTATAGTCTGATGTCATAAGTTTAGAGTCTTCTGCCGCTAGTTCTTCATAGAATCTAGGGTCAGCTAACATCCAACGACCTTCTTCCGGTATATTTTGCTCATCTAAAAGTCTTGCATATCGTGACATAAGAGCTAATGGAGTAATTTCTCCAGAGCCGTATCCTAAGTCAACTGAGTTAGTTGCATGACCTAAAGTTGAGTCAGCAGTTGAACTGTCTGAACCGATTATATGGTCTGGACTACCAGAAGATGTGCCGCTAAACATAGCCGCAATTACTTCTGAATCCATAGTGTCTTTAAGTGTGTAAGCCGCACTTGACGCACCTACTGAAGCCCAATTAATGTGTGACATTTTTTCCTCGATGTCATCAATAATAAACTTGAATGAGTTTGCTTTATCAATAACAAGAGAAACTTCTTGGTCTCCAAGGTACTGCTTAGTTGTTGAAGCTGCACGAGTATATGCTGCAACAGTTACACTTGGTTCTTTAATGATTTTAACAGTATCGCCAAAAGCACTAATTTCACCAGCATAATCTGTATTAGTTATCGCTTCAATGACAGATGTTTTTCTAAAGAAGTTTTGTATCTTCTTCGAAAAAATTTCAGGGACCCAAAATTCATTGGTTTGACCCGAAGTTCCGACATTAAAGTTCGAACTACCCGCACCACCAGCATTTTGTAATGTTCCCATTACTTCCTCCTTGTAGTTAAAGTTAGTTGTTTAATGTGATACAGCTTCTATCTTTTATCGTTGTTTTTAAATTGTCGGATTGCCCGAACCGCCATAGTTTTTGCCCATGTCATTTACGACACGACCTTCCCTAGCCGCTTCTTCAATGGCTTTCTCGTTCTTTGCAAACTCTGATTGAGACATAGCTGCTATTTGAGAACGAGTCCAAATTTTCCTCGTACCATATCCAATGTCTTTACTGTTAGTTACCTTTACCATTTCTGATGCAGGTACAGTATCACCAGATACTTCTGATTTATTTTTAGACTTGCCGGTATCCTGTTTGAAAAGGTCAATTGCTCGAGACGCTAATTCTGCGTCAGCATTGTTTCCATAGACCCACTTCTTAATATCTTCCGGTTGACTATTAGCCCAATTATGAAAATCATCTGACTCTCGAATTTCTTCAAAGTCTGGATGTAATCTCGCTAATCGTGCTTCAGCTTTTTCTTTAGAAATAGATTGATTTAATTTTTTAAGAGAGTTAATCTCTTCTTTTAAATCTTCTGCTTCCTTAGACGCTTGAAGATGTGAGACTGATTCAACCACACCATAAACATCGGGATATTCTTTTTTAAATGCAGCAATTTCTTCCGGACTTTTTGGAGCTTTATATTTAGGTCTATTCGACTTAACTTCAGCTAAAAGTTCTTCTTCTCTTGCCTTAAAAGAATTAACACGACCATCATAATGTTTCTTGAGGTCATCATATCTTTTTTTGTAATCAACCTTCGTATAAGGTTTGTCTTCTGGGGCTGGTTCTTCTGGAGTATCCTCATGTTTTTCCATTGTATCTACTACAACTTTAGGAGGGTCTTTCTTAACCGCCATTGTGTTTGCATCAGCAAACGGCTTCTTTGCTGCTTCATCCATTGCATCATAATCAAGATAATCTTTTTTCATGTTGTATGGATTTGGCTCTTGCTCTTTTGTTTTCTGAGAAGTGGCTTTACTTCCTAGTAAAGTGTTCTCATTACTATCTACCATTTTTATCACCTTTCTTGTTATTGGGGTCTTACATAATTGTAAGAGTAGCCGAAGTAGAGTGCCTAGGTGATTACCCGGGTAGCTCTACTTTTTATAATGACTAGCAGACATAAGTCCACCTTTAGCCATCATGGGTTCACTCATTTGATTTTGTTCTTGAATGCCCATACCATTATCATAATCCGATTCTGCTTTTGCCATCATGTTACGAAGTTTGTCTACACCTAATTGCTTAACTGCTTTAGCTGTAAAAACAAATTCTCCATCTGATAACATAGCTGGAATTGAATCTGAAGTTTCTGTTCCCGGTCCATCGACTTCGCCTTCACCGGTAAATTCTTTCATAGTCATCTTAGAAATAATATCCATTAATTGTGGATACTCTTCTAAAGCTGCTTCTAAAACTTGTTCTTCATCTGAAGTTAATACAGAAGTATCTATGTTTGCTTCAACTTCCATTTCTGGTTCTTCACCTTCTATTTCACTTGGAGTCATCATAGACTCTACTTGCATATTAACATCTTCTTTTAATTCTGGAATTTCCATTGGAGCTTCTTCTACAGGTCCACCTTCTTGGTATGCTCTGTATTCTGGTTGCTCATAGTATCTACTAAATCTAGGGTCAAGCAAAGGGTCAGTTGGCATTAAACCACCTGTTGCTGCTTTCTGTTTAACATTTTGTTTGTGCATTGTAATTCTATTATACATATTTTCCCCTATTCTAGTTTTAATTTCTGATGGTTTTTTTCCTTCTCTTACCATCAAATGATAAACATTTAATGCTTGATTATATTGTTTGCTTTCCACTTTATGTCCAATACCTCTCGAACCACCAGTAACACCGCCACCATGTTCATATCTTGCCCTTGTTGGGTCAAACATTCTAAGAGGTAATCCTTCTCTAGCTGCTTGAGGTGTATTAACATCATAAGGACTAAGTGTTGGTACAGTATCTGTAGCTGGAGTTAAAAAATCTCCTTGTTTTTTATATAAGTTTTTTGTTGCCATTAATAAAAATCCTTTGAACTAGATTTCTTTTTAGGTAAATCTTTTTTTGGTTTTTCTTTTTTAACTTCTGGTTTAGTAAATATTTTCCACCATGCTTCTGCTAATCCATATGGGTCATCATGTGGAAAGCCAATACAATTTAATTCTTTTAATTTAGTATTCATATTTTAATGTATAGTTAAATTAAAGTCTGGTTCAAATTCTACAGTTGATTTTTCTGTATCTTTTTTTAAATCAGATTTTATTTCATGTTCGCAATTGCCACAAGAACAGTTTCCACCACAGCAAGAACCACCATTAGAACAATGACATTCATGTCCACATATTACACAAAGAGACAATTATCTTCCTCTCTTTTTCATGTATCCACCTTTAGCACCTATTGGTCTTTTAGAACCAAGTTTAATACCTCTAGCTGGATTCATACTTGGGTTTTTTGAAGAAAATCCACTACTAGGTAATTGAGTTACTTTACCTTTCCAAGTACCAGTTCCTCCATATTTTGTTAAATCTATTGTAATTATTTTTGGTTTTGTTCCAGACATATTAAACTTCCTTTCCATGTTTATCTTTATAGACATAACCACCATCTTTAAAGGTTATTTCTTGTATTTTTCCTGCGGTTGTTTTACCTCTTATATATTGAGTAACTTTAGGTCCTAAATAAGCAGGATATTTTTTAACCCACATATCTCCTCGTTTAACCCAAACGAAATTATCTATCGGTTTTACTTTATTGCCCATTTACTTTTCCTTATATGACTTGATTGTTTCCGGCAGATGGATTAACTGCTCCAGTAAATTCCATTTCCCCTGTTTGCGGAACACCTCCTGTTCCGATTGTGCCATTGCCAACTCCCGAGTTGTCAACTGCTGGAGTTTGACTAGGTACTCCTTGAGGTGCATCCATTCCGGCTTCACCACCAAGGTCTGTAGTCTCTGTAGGTCCTTGTTGTCTAGCATTTTGTAATCCTATTATCTTTGCATAAATTTCTGCTTCATTAGGGTCATTGATTATTGCTTCTGGGTCAAGGTCTAATGTATAAGCAAGTTCTTTTATTAGTTCTGGTATTTTAACAAATGGGGCTATAGCAGGGTTTTGTACACTCTGCAAGAACATAGTCAGTCTTTGCGACCTTACTTCTTTCTGCATAAGAGAAGAAGTTCCAGTTGCTTTAACTTCTAAGTCACCTTCAATATTTAAATCACCTTGATAAAACTGCATATTCCATTGGAAATATGCTTCGCCTAAAGGTCTCAACAAGAAATCATCTAAATTCTTTATAACAGTTTTAATATTTAAATTAGCAGCACTAAGTAACATTGACATACCCGAAGCTGTTCGTGTCATACTTTGAACACCTGTCTGTCCATGTGAGTATGATGGTATACCTGTTGATTCATCTGCCAACTGTCTAAACTTATCAAACATCATCATGTTTTCAGTTGATGTGTTTGGAAATTTTAATCCATGTATAGCTTGTCCGGGCATTCCAGCTTGTCGCCTAAATATTTTTCCCGGATATATATCCATGCTCTGTCCTGCAACCAATGCTGACTCGTCAACATCAAATACAAGTGAACCGGATAAAGCTAAGTTATCAATAGCCATTCTTGCATGACCATTCATAATTTGCTGTGCATCATCCATGTTTTCCGGTACGCCAATACCAAAGAAACTGTATGGATTTTTTTCGTAAGGAAATGCTTGATAAGGTAAGCGATAAGGTTTAAATGGATTCATTACCATTCTAAGAACTCTATCCGCAGTTACCCATGCATTAATTTGAAACTCACTTTCTTCTTCCATATCTTCTGGAATTTTTAATTGTGAGTCTTCTAAAATTTTTCTATCAACAATACCCCAGTATTCTAATACTTCGTAACGAGCATTGTCTGCTTGATAGTCACTATCTTCTAATTCTATTTGAGATTCAAAAGTTCTTTTCTTATAGTTAGGACCATCGTTTAATGTTTCAAGAATTTCTTCTTTATTAAAAAATGGTCTGTCAGCTAAATCTCGTAATTGGTTTCTATTTAATTTATGTCTATGAATTACATATTCAGCGTCATCTAAACTTTTAGAATTTGGGTCTGGGTAAAAATCCCAACAACTTACAAATTCAATTCTTGGAACTCTTGTTGTTTCTGGACTATAATTTCTTTCGTCACTTCCTTCTTCTTTATTCCATTTATGTAAAGTTTTATTAAAAGTAAAAGGACCTTTAATAATACCTGTACCAAGTAGAACAGATTCGAAAACAGAACTTCTTAATTCTTGTGAACCATTTGATTCATCTATTTCATCATGGATTAATTTTTCCATGCGTCTTGCAATCTTTGAAGCAGGTTTAATCTGTGCCATTTCCGGCATTGGAGCTGGACCTTCTTGAATTGCTTCATCACCTAGTTCTTTATCTAGTGAACCAAGTATATCTTTCTTACCAGTTAAATCATTAAATGTTGTTCCGGGTTTAAGAGTTTTCCCATCTCCTTCAAAACCAAGTGGAGACTGTTCCGGTTGTTCTGAGAAGGGGGTCGAGGATTGACCATTACCGGGTCTATAGTTTAAATTACCTTCTATAGATGGGGATGACTCTTGAAGATTGTCACCCATTTGCTCCTTTAGGGGATTGAGATGTGCATATGTTGCTACACCTTCGGGTACTTTAGTTTCTTCAACTGAGATGGGAAACTTATTTGCAGAGAATAGAACATCAATAATCTGTCCATACGCTGCTAATACTTTAGTCTTTGTAACCTTTACAAAAACTTTTGACTTTTCGTGTTCTCTAAAATTAACATTCTTGTAGTATTTTCCTCTATAATTATGAAACGCCTGTAACCATCGTTCCTCATCATTTCTACGAGACCTTTCACATCCTTCAAATTTATTATAGACAAAACCAGCTAGACGAGTTTCGTCTTGCTTTTGTTCGTCATCTTTTTTGGATTTTTCTTCTTCTGCCATTATTTCCCCTTATTTATATTATACACCTAATTGTGAGGTTTGTCAAGTAATTTTTTACTAAAGTATGGTAAAATCCACTTATTATCTCTAAATACTTGTGTCAAGTAATTTGCGAAATTATTTACCACACTCTCTTCATTATTCTCCCCATGTAATCTTCCACCTTCTAGGGTTTCTCCAGAAGTATAAGCTATTGCATGAAGTATCTCATGGAGTAAAGTATTAGCTTCTTCTATATCTGTAAGGTTAGGTTGTATCTCAATCTTATTTTCTCGTTGTAAATACTGACCATAACAATCTGTTAAGTTATCTTTTTTAAAATTTGGAGGAGTTACATCTATATGAATATCTGTATATCCTAATTTAATTTTTTTATTATTTATCGTCTTTGTCACCATAGAGATACTCCTTCTTTGATTGTCTAAAATTATGGGATTTACTTATATCAACATCATCAGGGGATTGTTTTACCCATTCTCGAAATTGACTTTCTGGTCCGCCCAAGTCATTTAAACGAAATATCTTTGGTGCAGATAAAATATATTCTACATTTCGTTTCTTTTTATACTTTAACATTTCTTCATAGGATAATGTTAAATCATAAACTTCGTTTGTCTTTTTATTTTTAAAACTATAAACAGGCACTTTAATATCCAAAGGTAGGGTCTGAAGGTGCAAATCGTTTTATCTCTCTCATTTCTGTATATGCCGAAGGAGTTTGTGGTCTTGACATAATAAGATAACGAAGAGCATCATATGCATGGTCGGATGCTTTTGTATCTACATCTTCTGGTTTATTTAAATCAATTGGTATACTTTGTAGTTCTCTAATAAGATTTATACAAGTACTAAATATCTGTAGTCTTGGTCTGCCTGTTGTCTTGTTTTGTTTTAATCTTTCGTGAACTTGTATCTTACCTTGTATTCTATTTTTATCTGCTGGTCTTAACTTATGTCCTGCTCGAACTAAAGTTTCACCTACTGTTGGTCCTCCAGCTCCTGTTCTATTCCATGCTGCATAATCTAATACACCTTGAATACTTCTTCGTTCTTCTTTTTCATATTCAATCATCATATTTGATAAGTCTTCACCTGTCAAACCTTTTTTATATAATTCTTTATATATAATTAAAGTTTCATCATCTGGGTCTATCGTTGCCCAAAGACAAGCTGACTCTGCTGCATAACCATAGTCAACACCTTTTACTCTCATCCAATGAAGAGGAATTTTAAAAGGTGGGATAACATGCATCTCTGCATCAAATTCTGTAAATGCTGCACCTTCGGAAACATTCCAGTTACCTTCTAGTAATTGTTTTCTTTGTGTTGGAGGTAGTGATGATAACATTTCTTCATACCTACCATCTTCTGATAAATAAGGGTTGTCATCTAATCGTGCTGGAATAAACTTTCTTGTTAATCCATCTTTACCTTCAAACGAAGTATTAGGAGGATTAGGGTCAAGATACCTTTTCTTTACCCAATGTCCACCAACTCCACCCGGATTTGCAGTACACCTGATATAAGTCTTTATTTCTGAATCGGTTGTTCTTAATCGTGATTGCAAATATTGGAGTGGAAACTCTGTAGGGTATTGAGTTAATTCATCAATACCTATCCAACTGTACGCTTGACCTTGGTATCTATAGACATCTGCGTCTCTATCAAGATAACCAAACTCTAATGTAGCTCCAGAAGGAAACTTCCATAACTTTTCTACTTCTCTAAACTTAGCCCCAGGAAATGCTTTAACATATAATTCCCTTGACTTATCTATAAGTTCCCTTAATTCGGGCATACTTCTTCTAAGAAGCAACGCCCTATGGCTAGGTCTATGCATAAATCTAAGTGGGTCAACAAGCATGGCATATGATTTACCACCTCCTGCTGCACCTCCATAGAGAACATCTTGTTCTGAAGCTGCTAGAAAATCTGTTTGAGGTCCATCGTTAGGTTTAAAAACAATAGACTCCTTATTATCTTTTATAAAGTCTCTTACTTTCTTCGGAGCTTTATCAAATTCTTTCTCAGTTATAACTGTATTCTTTGTTGTCTTGTCTACTTTTACTGGGTCAACAGCTAATTCAACTTTTTCTAAAACTTCTTTCTTACCTTTATAGCTACCTTTAATTCTTGAAAGTTTATTCTCAAGCTTTCTAATCTCTCGTTCTTTATCAGCTAATTCTTTTCGTGCTTGTATCTTTGCTTTTGTAGCTACACTTGAACGCCTAGGTATACCAGTAGTTCCTTTTGGTCTTCCTGCATTCATGTTATATTCTCTATTAACTTTTTTATATTTTTATAATCTTCTTGATAAAACTTTCGATAGTAATGAAACTTTTTAAATTGTTTTTGTAATTCTATCTTATGTTTTTCTTTATCTTCTTTTGAAATAGCAGTATAATAATTTTGTGTTCCTCTTATAATATTTTCTTTTATTAAAGAAACATCAGACATTATGCTTATCTAATAAACCTTTTATTTTATTTCTATCTTTATGTACAAGTTTACGCAGTCCTTCTGCTGATATTTTTCTACCTGTATCATATTCTAATTGTTCTGCTGCTCCTCTTAGCGACAGAGAACCATTTACTATGTGTTCCTTTGTTTCCGTTAGAGCTTTTATTTCATTCTCGATGGGTTCTAGGAAACCTTCCACATTTGATTCTCTGTAGCCAAAAGGAATTGTGGAACTTGTTTTACGCTTTAGTTCCATTTACCATTCCTTGTAGTCCGGGAATTTTAAAACTCTCAAACTCAACACAGTATGCATCTATTTTTGTTACCGACTTATATATATCGGATTTATTATTATACACTTCTAGTAATTCATATCTTGCCATCTGACATTCGTCTTCATTTGGGTATAAAAATCCATTATACTTAACTGAAGGTGCATTAGGCATAGATATTAATACGAGCATAAACCATATTTTAATCATCTTCTGTATACTCTCCTTCTAAAACAACTTCCTTTTTATCGGGTAATAGAAAGATTCCGCCTGTTACATTATGATTTATATTTAAATGTTCTTTCTTTGAAACACCAACTCTATCCAATAAAGTCTGAGCTGCTTGTAATTTAACACTAGCTTGAGGAATTGGTCTATCACTTTCCAATACTTCTACTAAACTCTGTGCCGCCTTGGGAGCAGAGTGTGCTAGTATTGTATTGGCAACATCCACTATTTGTTCTTTAAGGGCTTTGACAACTGCATAGTAGCTTGTTTCCTCATATCCAGCAAGACTAAGAGCTTTCTTTAGGTCTCCCTTTGCTTCACCACCTAGGGTATCTAAAAATTTCTCTTGCTTTGCTGTAAGCTTTCTGTTCTTGTTAGGTTCTATTGTCTTTAAAAAACTCATAATTCTTTCTTACCTCTGAGATATTTCTTCTCGGGTTTGTATTTAAAATCATTAATAAAATATTTTAATACTTTTTTTAGTTTTTTAAAGATAGTTCTCATTTAATTCCCTCTAATACTATTATACACCTAGTTGACACTTTTGTCAAGTAGTTTTTTCTCTTGACAAATCTGCATAGAGGTGTATAATATAAGTATACCCTCCGGGGGGTTTAACACCTAATACACAGGTATAGATTTATTTAGATTTATTTTATTACTATATAGTTTTTACAAGCTCTGTCATAATCTGACAGGGCTTTTTTTATTTCTATTTACCCCCGACCTATCTGGTTGACACTCTAATTGGCTAATTTAGTATGAGTAAGATATATAACGCCACCTACCCCGCCCTGCCACATGCCCAGCCCTTATCACATTCTTGACACATTCATAATTCTGACACATTCTTACAGACTTTACAAAACTTTACAGATTTACATAAATCTAGTTGACAAGTTGTAAAGATTTGTAAAGAATAATAAATATATCTTACACAATCTTACAGTTTAAAAAATACTTGCTATATCTAACAAATTTTAATTAATTATTTAGATTTATTCATATTTAAAATTATTTTCAAATAAATCACAATTTGAACATAATTGAGAATAAATCTATGGTATAATGGGCTTATAAACAAATAAAAAGGAGTTTAAAAATGACTAGAAAAGATTATATAAAATTCGCAAAAGTATTTAAAAAAGCATTTAAAGAAAATTCAGATAATAAAGAAAATAAAAACTTTTCAAATTTAACTGATGTTATTGTTGGAACAATGCTTGATGAAGTTATTGAAATATTTGAAAATGACAATATAAGATTTTGCGAGGATACTTTTAGAGACGCAATATCAAAATAAATAAAAAAAAGATTGACGCCCTTTATATAATATGGTATAAAGGGTTTATATAAAAAGGATAAAAAAATTATGAAATATATTAGAACTACAAAGCATAAAATAACTTATATGAAAGCAACAATACCATACAAAGTTATATTTAAACCAAAAAGCAAATTAATAAAGGAGTTAGAAAAGCAGATTAAATATAAATTAAATTATTCAACAAGTAATAGAACAAATTATTTAAGCTGTAAAAAAGTAGATATTAGTGAAATATTTACAATTTAATTAAAATAATCCTTTACAATATGAATAAGTTATGTTATAAAGGAATTATAATAAAAAAAGGAGTTAAAATTATGTTTTATGAGAATGAAAATTGGACTGAACCAAAAGATAAAATAGAATATACAGATAAATCAATTACTTGTATTCGTAGATTTAACAACGAATATGAGGCAAGAAATTGGATAGCAAAATTTAATAAAACTGCTAAACGATTAAATAAAATAAGTTATGTAAAAATACTTGACAACTTTAAATCAATAGAATATAAAATCGTAGGAGTTAAAATAAAATAATATGAAAAAAATTAAAAAAGAAATTGAAAATAAATTAATAAAGTTAGGCAGTAATATTGTAGATAGTGGAATATTGAGTGATAATAGTGGTTCAGATATACTATTCACATTAAATAAAAAACAATATTATATTGAAATATCTGAAATAAATGATATAAATGAACTAATAGATAGTGAATTTATTAACTAATAGGAGTTTATAAAATGAATAAAAAAGAATTTGAAAAAAGATTAGTTGAATTTTACGATATAAAAGAGCAAGAAAAATGTCTTGATTATTGGTGTAAATTAACAGGGCGTGATATATTTATTGTATATCCTAAAAAAGATATTGACATAGTAAAATATCTTAATAAGGAAATAAGAGCAACAATAAAATTATATGCGGAACAAACAAACAACAAGCATTTAAAGTTATACACAATGCTATAAAGATTTACCCTTGACATAGTGTTAGGGGTATGCTATAACATAATAATAAGGAGAAAAAAATTATGTTTAATAAAATAAAAGTATATTTAATTCACTTCTTTAAATTTCAATTAAGAGGAATTAAACCAACTAGATATAGAGAAAATCTAGAAAAAAATAATGGATATTCAATAGATATTACTTATGGTGGTAAGTCTAATGAAGGTTTTGTAAGAGTTAGTAAAGGGTTAAAAACTTGGTATTATCCTAACTACTACAGAAATAGTGGTATAAGAATAAATAATTATTCACTTGACTTATACAACAATAAGATATAATATATAAAAAGATATAGCAAGTTATGAATGGGTTGTGACTTGCTATATTTTACTTGACAAGGAATTAATAAAATGAAACAATTAGAGTTTATTAAATCTAAAAAGTTATTAAACATAGATAACAACGCAAAGACAATTAAAGGTCAAAAATATGGATATATGACAGCGATTTTATACCTTGCTCCTAGTGATTTATCAGGGTTTAATGTGTGTCCTATGGCAAGTAAGGGCTGTAAATCTGCGTGTTTAAATACAGCCGGTCATGGTGCATTTAGTAATGTGCAGTTAGGCAGAATAAATAAAACGAGGTGGTTTATACAGGAGAGGAACACATTTTTGACACAATTAAGAAAAGAAATAAATCTTTTTATTAAGAGAGCCAAGAAAAAAGAATTAATTCCTTGCGTAAGATTAAATGGCACGAGTGATATTGCGTGGGAAACAACAGGAATATTTGAGGAATTTCCTCACATACAATTCTATGACTATACAAAAGTCTATAAGAGGGCTGTTAAGTATGTTAATGGACAACTGCCTAGCAATTATCACTTAACATATAGTTTAAATGAGGATAATATAAGGGAAGCATTTGATATATTAAGTAAGGGCGGTAATATATCTGCTGTATTTAGATATAAATTACCGGATACTTATAAGAGTTATAAAGTTATTAATGCAGATGAAAGTGATTTAAGATTTACAGATGATGTTAATGTTATCTGTGGACTAAAGGCAAAGGGCAAAGCTATTAAAGATTATAGTGGTTTTGTTTTAGAATAAATCTTATTATAACCTTAGTGTTGACATAATGTTGACACAATGTTATAGTATATATAAACTAACAGGAGAAAAAATTATGGGTGCTATGAGTGACTTAGACTTGAGTATTAGAGAGTTAATATTCGAGGGAACATTAGAAGAAAACATTAATGAGAATGTTGGAACTAAAATAAATATAAGAGGTTATGATTATGTTGTAACTGAAAAGGATATAACAGATTATTATAACCAAGAATGTAGAACAAACTTAGCAATCGAACAAGCTAATGAATTGTTTGGATAGGAGAAAATAAAATGAAAAAATATAAATATACTTGGGAACAAATTGATGTTTATACACACGAGTTTGAAGCTAAGAGTAAAGAAGAAGCATTTGATATAATAAATAATGACTTTAATTTTAATCAAGGTAAGTTAGTTGGAGGAGATTTTAACGACTTAGGAATTAAGGAGGTGGACAATGAAGGCAAGTGAATTAGTTAAAGGTAGTTGGTATATTATAAATAATTTTGGTTATGATATACGAGCAAAGTTAATTGAGAGTGCAAAGCAAGGGCGAGGGTATAAGACTATCGTTTTTATGGATGTGCGAGGAACAGACGCAGGTTTCTTTGATGAAATGGGTGGTGTTCACATTGATGATATAATAAGGGAGCATAAAGATGGATGATGCATTATATAGGTGGAGAGAAAATGTTGCAGAATTTTACAACGAATATTTTTCTGAAGAAGAACAAGAAATAATTTATGAAATCATACGAGGTAATGTAGGTGTTGACGCATTGAAAGAAAAGTTTGATGAATTTTTTGATGATGAAGACTTACCTTTTCATCCGGAGTTTGATGTGACGACTGACGAAGGCATACTTAATAGATTAGAATTTGATATTGGGTATGTTGGAGGGAGTGGAACACGAAGTGTGTATCGCCCTAACTAATTGATATATAAGGAGAATTATTATGGGATATATAAATGGAACAAGCATATTAGAGAAAGAAATTATTAATGCTTTAAAAATTAATTCTAAAATAGATTGGTCAGATAAAAATGTTAATGAAGAATTTTTAGAGTTAATAAAATTTGTTAAGAAATTATTTAGAGAGGAGTATTAAGATGAAAGAGTATTGGTCAACAATCACAATTAAATTTGGTGGAAATAATTTAGAATGTGAGAGTGAAGAAGAATATAAAAAAAGAATTAAAGAAAATTTTTATGAAGAATATAATATTGATTTAAGAAATGATGAAATAAAAATAGAAGGGAGTAATGAATGTTAAACGCAGATAAATATATTAATAGACTGCGAGTGATTGTTAAGAGTGCAGATGAATTAGAAAAACATCTTAACAAAACAAACTTTGTATTGTATAGAGTTAAAGATGTTATAAAAGATTATGATAACGACTTTGATAATGCTATGGAAGAAATGGAGAAAAAAACATCATCATAATTTTGACACAATTTTATTTTACAATGTAATTGAAAGGAAAACTATGAATAAAAAAGAAAAAGAATTAATTGTAGAAGCATTAGATTTTTATGTGCTTTGGCAAGAGAGCATTAAAAGAAATTTTAAAAAGATAGAGAATGGTTTTTTATACGAAGGTAAAATTAGATATGTAGAGGTATTTAAATATCAAGAGCATAAAGATTTATTAAATAAAATGAAAGGATAATTTTATGTGGAAACTAATTGACTGTGGAACTTACCTTTGGTTTGTTAAACAAGCGAGTAAATATTTTCATTGTGTCTATCATATAGATGGAGAGTATAAGAAAATAAAAAAATTAAATACAATTCATAAGGGATTGTATTTAAGTAGTGAGAAGATGAAGTATGCTTATTTAAAGAATTGGAATTTAGATACAGCAAAATGTATTATAGATAACAAGACTTATAAGTTTCATAATAAATTATGGAAGGGTATGAGGAAAACAAAACTGATGAAAGAAATATTACAACAACTGAAAGGAATAAAGTAATGACAACACATGAGTTAATAAAACTATTAGACAATACATTTCCGGATGTAGAATTTGATATTTTTACAGACACAGAGGGATTAGTAAGAGTTAATTTTTGTGTGGATGAAGACGAGGAGGAGTAAGTGCTAAAGAAAAAGAAAAAAGAAAAAAACTATTGGATTACCTCTGGATATGAGGGTGTAGAAATTCTTGTGCCTATGGTGGAAGAAGACCAAAAATATTTTTGTGAGCAAGACGCACATAATATATTATTGGATAAAGATGTAGATGATAATTTATTTGGTCAGTCTGATGAGCAGATTGTATCTGAAATAAATAAGGAAGGGAGTATAAAATGAAAGTGCAAGAACTATTAGAACTACAAAAGGTTATTACTAAGAGAGCAACACCTAGTGATATGAATAAGGATAATATATCAGACCATTACTCAACATCTAAAGATGAGTATATGAATATATTAGATATGGATTTAATTCATTTGATTAGAAGTTATTCTAAATGTATAGAAGTAGGAGCAGGTAAATATAATCGAGAAACTTTAAGAGAAAAGTTAGATAGTATATTAACTGAGACTTATTCTGCTAGAGAATTGCTTGACAAATCATAATAAATATGATATAATAGAAAGAGTATATGTTATGAAAAGGAGTAGTAATATGCAAAAAAATACAGAAGAAAAAATATTAAAACAGTTAGTAGTGATTGCTGATTTGTTAAACAAAGCTATCAAGATGTTTAAAGAACAACAACAAGCAGACATTGAGAATAGATTGAGTAAAGCAGAAAGGGAATGGTTGTTAGCTACAGATAAAAAGAAATGAGTAGAGCAAACTTAAAAAGAAAAAAGCATAAGGGCAGACGCAAGATAGGTTCTCGTAAGAGACGCAATCGCAGACGCATAAGACTTAAACTTAAAATTAGAAGAGGTAAATGATATGATTGAAAGAGAATTAATTTATCTAGTAATTATTACAATCGGTTTTGTAATGTTATTTTTAACTTACTTAAAGTAAAGGGTAAAAAATGCAGAAGGGATTTAAAGATTTTGATATTGATTTAAAGTATGGTCAGATTAAGGAACAGAAAGTAAAAGATATGTTTCAAAACTGCACCATTGAAGTTAAGTCAGAGAGAAATTGGTGGAAGAAGACTGGAAACATAGCCATTGAGTATGAATATAGAGGGAAACCTAGTGGTATTTATGCTACTAAATCTGACTATTGGTTTCATAGGTTGGAAGAAGACAAGGAAGAATTTTGTACACTTGTATTTAAAACATCAACACTAAAGAAAATTGTGGATAAGTATAAGGATAAGTTGACAAAGAATGTAGGCGATAATAAGGCAAGTAAATGTGTGCTTATACCTATAAAAGAAATGTTTAGCAAGGAGTTTTATAGCGACCAAGTGTCGCAGGTATAAAAAAAATTAAAATAGTTATTGACTTTGGAAACAAAGTATGATATAATATATATATTATATATAAGATAGATAACTATGTTAAAGTTATTAATAGTTATTATTATAATATTAATTATAATATTAATAATATAATTAATAATATAATAAAGGTTTCGGACATATGTTTTTGCAAGGCATATGTTTCTACTGACTGAACAACAATAACCAAGTTGTAAGGTACGATTTTAAACAAGTATGTCCAAATGGATGAGAGGTTTAAGGTTGGTGTTGAGTATCGTTAATCATGGAAATGATTGGTCGTGAAAGGTTGAGGGTAATCATTTAAATCCCTCGTAGAAATCCGAAAAATATGGCATGGGGTAGTGCCAAGTAGGATTGTGTTTGATGCAAAGAGTAAATTTACCGCCAAGATAACTTCAGCGAGGTTTCTGAGCTATTACACAAAGTAATCAAGAGTTCCTGTAAACTACCCACTTAAATTTTCGTAAGGAGAGGGGTCTACTGACGAGTAGAATGATTGTGAAGAAAAGATAATCCCATCACACTCCTTACGAAAGTTTAAATAAAAATAAACTTTCTTCTTGACTTGAAGCAAGAAGTATGATATAATATAGGTAATTAAATAAACTAAATAAAGGAGGGCATTATGCCAACAGTAGAAGGAAAAGCATATTGGTGTGCTATTACTAGACCCAATACAACATTCGACCCAGTTTATCAAGTGGACTTAGCCATTGATGACGCAACTGCCAATGAATTTAAAAGCAGAGGGGTTACAGTTAAGACTGATGATAGAGGTAATATCATTAAGCTTAAAAGAAAAGTCGAAAGAAATGATGGTACAAAAAATCCTGTGCCAAGACTTGTCGATGCAAAGAAAAATCCTATTGATGTATTAGTAGGTAATGGTTCACAAATCAAAGCTCTTTATAAAGAATTTGAGTGGACATTTGCAGGTAAGAGTGGTAAAAGCTTAGACCTACAAGCAGTACAAGTTCTTGATTTAGTTCCTTATGGCGAGGACTTTGATGTAGCAGAGGGCTTTACATCTGACAAAGAAAATGGGGAAGACTTTTAATCTATAGAGAGGGCGAACATGGATGACAAATCAAATTTTGTAGAATACCATGTACCTTGTGATAAATGTGGGAGTAGTGACGCAAGAAGCATTAACGAAGATGGTAGTAGTTATTGTTTTGCTTGTGAAAACTACTTCCCACCGGACAACGAGGACATACAATTAATCAAAGAGAAGGGCGACAATATGGAGTTAGTAAAAGAATTACCAAGTAATATTTTAAGTAGTTATTCTTCTAATTTAGCAGGAGGTTTTCATGCTATAAAAGATAGAGGAATAAGTGAAGAGACTGTAAAGAAATATGGAGTTAAGGTTTCTTATAATGGTCAAGGTTTAATATCAAAACATATCTATCCATACTATGATGAGCAAGGTACTATCATAGGATATAAGAATAGGTTTGTAAAAGATAAACAATTTTCTGTCAATGGTTCAACAAGTAATTCTGGATTGTTCGGACAACAATTATTTAATGGGGGCAAGTATGTGACCATAACTGAGGGAGAAATTGACGCAATGAGTGTGTATCAAATGCTCGGTTCAAAATATCCTGTTGTTAGTATTAAGAATGGTGTTGCTTCTGCTATTAAAGACATTAAGAAAAGTTATACATGGCTTGATAAGTTTGAGAATATAGTTATTAACTTTGATAATGATGAGATAGGTAGAGAGAAAAGTAAAAAGGTAGCAGAATTATTTGGTCCTGCAAAGGCAAAGATAGTTAAGTTACCAGAGAATTTCAAAGACGCAAATGATATGCTTCGTGCTAGAAAGTCTGAAGAATATATGAAGTGTTGGTGGAATGCACCTGTTCATGCACCGGATGGAATTATAAAAGGTTCTACATTACTTGATGAAGTATTAGAACCTGTTGTTAAATCACGAACAGACTATGGTTGGAAAGGTTTAGATGAATTAACTTATGGTATTCGTAGTGGAGAGCTAGTAACTTTTACAGCAGGTACAGGATTAGGTAAGACTTCTGTATTAAAAGAATTAGTTTATCATATCTATAAAACTACTGAACAAAACATAGGTATGATTATGCTTGAGGAAAGTCCAAAGATAACAGCACTTGATATTATGGGTGTTGAAGCAAACCTTCCACTTAGAAGACCAGACATATCATTAAGTAAAGATGATAAGATAGAATACTTTAATAAGACTATTGGCTCTGGTAGATTTTATTTCTATAATCACTTTGGTTCTAATTCTGTAGATAATATTATATCGAGGGTTAGATACATGGCAAAAGCTTTAGAGTGTAAGTTCATTGTGCTTGACCATATTAGTATGGTTGTATCATCACAAGAATATGGGGATGAAAGAAAAGGACTAGATGAAATTATGACAAAGCTTCGTACACTTGTACAAGAAACAGATATGGCTTTGCTTATTGTCTCTCATCTTAAAAGACCGGATGGAAAAGGACATGAAGAGGGAGCAGTTACATCCCTATCTCAACTAAGAGGTAGTGGTTCTATTGCTCAACTATCTGATATGGTTATTGGATTAGAGAGAGACGCACAGAATGACAATGAGGTTGTTCGTAATACAACATCCTTAAGAGTATTAAAGAATAGATTTGTAGGTATGACTGGACCTGCAACTTATTTATTTTATGATAAGGATACTGGAAGATTACATGAAACAGAAAAACCTACAGAGAATGATAATGCAGACGATAAATTTTAAAGGGGCGATTAAATGGGAAAATTATTCTTGGATATTGAAACTACCGAAATTATTAAAGGTAAACTACCTAATACGATATGGTGCGTGGTTACTATTTGTGATAAGGGCAATACTGTACATTATACTCCGGATAATCTTCATCAATTTAAGACTGATGCGAGTAATTATTCGGAATTTATTGGACACAACCTCATAGGATTTGATGGACCTGTACTTAAAAAAGTATTAGGTGTTGACTTATTTAAACTTGGAAAGGTTACTGATACATTAATCTTATCAAGATTATTTAATCCAGTAAGAGAAGGAGGACATAAGTTAGAAGCGTTTGGAAAAAAGTTTGGGTATCGTAAACTTGACTTCAATGATTTTACAAAGTTCAGTCCAGAAATGTTAAGGTATTGTATTCGTGATGTTAAATTATTAATACAAGTTTACAATTTATTAATGAGACAGAGCAAAGGATTTTCTGAACAGTCTATTCAACTTGAACATGATGTAGCTAGGATAATTGAACAACAAGTATCAAATGGATTTCTTATTGATAATGTAAAGGCACATATTTTTCTTGCTAGATTACAAGATAAGATAGATGAAGTTCAAGATAAAGTTAGAGAAACATTTAAACCTTTGAAGATTGAAGAAACTTTTACACCAAAGGTAAACAATAAAGCAAGAGGTTATGTAAAGGGAGTTCCATTTACTAAAGTTTCCTATCAAGAATTTAATCTTGGTTCACGACAACAAATAGGACAACGATTAATTAATCTAGGATGGAAACCTAAAAAGTTTACTGAACATGGACAAGCGATAGTTGATGAGAAAGTTTTATCAACGATAAAAGATATTCCAGAAGCTGAACTGATTAATGAGTTTCTTTTATTGCAAAAACGCATAGCTATGATTGAGTCGTGGCTTGAAGCAGTAAAAGATGATGGGAGAGTGCATGGAAAAGTTGTAACCAATGGGGCTATAACCTCGAGAATGAGTCATTCATCGCCCAATATGGCTCAAATCCCTGCTGTGTACTCTCCTTATGGAAATGAATGTAGGGAATTATGGGTAGTACCAAGCGGATATAAATTAGTGGGAGTTGACGCAAGTGGTCTTGAATTAAGAATATTATCCCACTATATGAACGATAAGGAATATATAAATGAAGTCATTAATGGAGATATACACACTACAAATCAAACTCTTGCAGGGTTGGAAAGCAGAGATATTGCAAAGACATTTATCTATGCGTTCATTTATGGGGCAGGTAACAAAAAACTCGGAGCTATCTGCGGAAGGTCTGAAGGTTATGGAAGACAGATTAAAGAAAGATTTCTCAAGCGTCTCCCAAGTCTTGCAAGACTACGAGAAAGAGTGGACATTGCTACTCGCAAGGGTTTCCTCAAAGGACTTGACCAAAGAAAACTCATCATCAGACAAAGGCATTCCGCCCTCAACACTTTAGTTCAAGGTGGTGGTGCTATAGCTATGAAGAAAGCTTTAGTGTTGTTAGAAGAATATATACAACAACATAGTCTTACAGCTATACCAGTTGCTAATGTGCATGATGAATTTCAATATCAAGTTAAAGAGGAAGAAGCTGATAGTTTTGGTAAACTAGCAGTACAATCAATCGTGGATGCAGGAGACCAGTTAGGTCTTCGTTGTTCACTAACAGGAGAGTATAAAATTGGAAACAACTGGAAAGAAACACACTAAAAGTTTAGATACATTAGTTCCAGATATAAATAAGTTACTTGTTAATCTTACTTATAAAAAGAAAGTTAATGTTAGTGAAGAACAGTTATCTAAATTTTTAAATAATATAAAAGAAGTCGTAATGGATTTTACAAATCCTATGAAAGCAGATAAAAAAGTTTTACGAATGTCTATACTTGGAAGACCGGCAAGACAATTATGGTATGATAAGAACAGACCTTTTAAGAAAACTAAACCAGACCCAGCACTACAATTAAAATTTTTAACAGGTCATTTTATGGAACATCTTATTTTACTTCTTGCAGAATTAGCAGGGCATAAGGTAACTGACCAACAAAAGAAAGTTACTGTGGATGGAATTGTAGGACATATGGATAGTAAAATTGATGGAGAAGTTGTTGATGTTAAGACTGCTTCCTCACATAGTTTTAAAAAATTTCAAGATGGTTCGTTATATGAGGATGACCCCTTTGGTTATGTGGCACAGCTATCTGGTTATGAAGCAAATGAACCAACAAATAAAGGTGGCTTCCTTGCTCTTAATAAAGCAACAGGACAACTAGCTTTGTTTAGACCAGATGATTTAATGAAACCAAATGTTTCAGTTTTAATTAAAGATGTTAAAGAAAAACTAGAATTAAAAGAACCACCTGCAAAATGTTATGAACCTATACCACATGAGAAAGGTGGTAATATGCAAATAGCTAAAGGTTGTTTTTATTGTCAACATAAAGTTGAATGTCATTCTGATACGAATGAGGGTAAAGGTTTACGATTATTTAAGTATGCTAGGAGTGATGTATATTTAACTAAAGTTGTTAAAGAACCAAAGGTAGAGGAAATAAAATTAAATGTATAGAGTTTGTGTAATAATATTATTAATATTAATATTACTTTCTACTTGCTCTGGTTGTGCCTTTATGGTTGCTAAAGAAACTGTGAAAGTTGTGGATATAATTACAACAGAAGATAAAAACCCAGAGAAGAAAAAGAAAATATTAGATAATAAAAATAAAAAGAAAAATTCTTTAAAGGAAAGAGCAAGAAAATTTTATTGTGAAAAAGTTAAAGACCCAATTAAATGTGTTGATTATGAATAGAAAGAAAATAAAAAAGATACGAAAGAAAGCTAGAGGTATTCTTGTTGAATGGTTACAGTCATTAGTTGAAGGACCAGAGAAAGAAAAGATTAATGAAAAAAATTTATTTGAAATGATGCCGGAACAAACTCATTACTGGTTTCAAAATCAAATTCAATTAAGTGCATGGTCATACAAGTGGGTAATTAAAAAGTTAAAACAAAATCCAGACTTGACATTTAAAGAATTATATGATATAATATATAATAAAAAATGAATATGATATATACAATTGCAGGAATTATTGCTGTTATAATAGCTTTATCTGTAGCAATATATTTTATAATTAATATTTATTAATGAAGTATCGTTCTAAGTTTGAAGCGATAGTTATAAAAAAATTAAAGCTAAAGAAGATTAAATTTTTCTATGAAAAGGAAAAGATAAAATATGTTCAACCGATTATTCATCGTTCTTATCTTCCCGACCTTTATTTTCCTAGCACTAATGTGTATGTAGAAATAAAAGGAAGGTTTAAAATTGATGATAGAAAGAAACATATTTGGATTAGAGAAAGTACGAATTGTGATATTCGTTTTTGTTTTCAAAATCCTAATGTTAAGTTAAGTAAGAAATCTAAAACAACTTATGCTATGTGGTGTAAGAAAAATAATTTTAAATGGTGTGATAAAAACATACCAAAAGAATGGATGATAAAAAATGTTAGAAAAAGATAAAGCTTATATTGTATTATCAACAACAGGTATTGGTAAAACAAAAAAGATGCATATAGAATTTATTAATATGTCTGATGATACAGGCATAATGATGACAGGCACAGGACTACATTGGTTTTGTGAAAACAATAATGATTTGTGTCAGTATATTGGCATGAGAGAAATGGAAAAAGTTATACTAAGGAGGAAGGGAAAAGGTAATGGACCAGTTAAACACTAAAGATTTATTAACAACTGCTATGCAATTGGTTGGTGGCGACAGACATAAGGACTATGGAGATAAAGTTAAGAACCATAAGAACATTGCAAAGTTATGGTCAGCATATAAAGATGTTGAAATAACTCCACATGATGTAGCAATTATGATGGTGTTATTAAAGATAGCAAGAACAAAATTAGGGGCAGTTAGTAGTGATACATATATTGATGGGTCAGCTTATATGTCAATAGCAGGGGAGTGTAAATCACATGAGTAAAGTACTTAAAATAGATTTAGAACGAGATAAAAATTTAACACCATTTGGTATCGCAACTATACAAGATAGATATTTAGATAAGAATGAAACATCCCCTCAACAAGCTTTTGCTAGAGCATCTAAGTATGTCTCTACTTACAGAGGTAAAATTGATTGGGATATGGCACAAAGAATATATGATTATGCAAGTAAGACTTGGTTTGGTTTCTCTTCTCCAATACTTTCTAATGCCGGTACAAAAAAAGGATTACCTATATCTTGTTTCCTTAATTATGTACACGATAGTAGAAGAGGATTAAGTGACCACTATGATGAGAACATTTGGTTAGCAAGTAATGGTGGTGGTATTGGTGGTTATTGGGGCGACATAAGAAGTGATGGAACATCGACCTCACATGGTTCTATGTCAACAGGTTCAATTCCTTTTATGAGAGTTGTTGATAGTCAGATGTTAGCATTCAATCAAGGAACTACAAGACGAGGAAGTTATGCCTGTTATATGAGTGTATCTCACCCAGAGATAGAAGAGTTTTTATTTATGCGTAAGTCTTCCGGTGGTGACGCTAATAGAAAATGTCTTAACTTACATCATGGAATTAATATTACTGACGACTTTATGAATGCAGTATCTAAAAATATTGATTGGAAATTAATTGACCCTCACTCTAATAAAGTTTCGAAGTCTATTAATGCAAGAGAATTATGGAGATTAATATTAGAAACAAGACATGAAACAGGTGAACCTTATTTACATTTCATTGATACATCTAATAAACATTTACCAGAGTCACAACAAAAGTTAGGATTAAAAGTTAATCAATCTAATTTATGTAGTGAAATAACTTTACCTACGAATGAAGATAGAACTGCTGTATGTTGTTTGTCTAGTGTTAATTTAGCACAATATGATGAATGGTCTACATCAGCTACATTTATTCCGGACATGATACGAATGTTAGATAATGTTTTAGAACATTTTATTATGGCAACTTATGATTTTTCTTATGATTATGAGGGAAAAATTTTAGACATGAAAGTTAAAGATGATATGTCTGGGTTTGAAAAATCTGGTTATAGTGCATACAGAGAAAGAAGTATTGGACTAGGGGCTATGGGTTTTCATACTTACTTACAAAAATTAAATGTTCCTTTTGATAGTCCTATTGCTACAGGTCAGAATATAAAAATCTTTAAACAGATAAAAGAATTAGCAGTAGAAACTTCTAAAGAGTTAGCTTATGAAAGAGGAGAAGCACCAGACATGGTAGGAACAGGTATGCGTAATGCACACTTACTTGCTATTGCTCCAAATGCTACATCAAGTATTATTTGTGGTGGTACAAGTCCTTCAATAGAACCTATACGAGCTAATGTTTATACACATAAAACTTTGAGTGGTACATTTCAAGTACGCAATGGACACTTACATAACTTACTTAAACTTAAATGGAATAAGGATGAAGAATTACAAAAAAAATATGAGAGTGATTACATTTTATTTAAGGATAAGATATGGCAAAGTATTAGTGAACATGATGGTTCAGTAATACACCTTGACTTTTTAACTGATATGGAAAAGGATGTATTTAAAACAGCGAATGAGATAGACCAGAATTGGATTGTCGAACACGCTTCAAAGCGACAACAGTTTATCTGTCAAGCTCAATCAGTTAATTTATTTTTTGTTGCTCCACGCATACAAGCTTCGCAAGAAGAACATGATAATTTCTTACGATACACAAACAAAGTACATTATCAAGCATGGAAACAAGGATTAAAAAGTCTCTACTATTTACGAAGTAGAGAAGCAAAAAGTGCAGAGAATATAAACTTAAAGGTTAAGCGAGTAAAACTTGACCAAGAAAATACTGAGGAGGTATGTCTATCATGCGAAGCGTAAGCCAACTATTTGAAGAAAGAACTTACTATAAACCATTTGAATATCCGTGGGCTTTTGACTACTATACTTTACAAAATCAATTACATTGGCTACCAGAAGATGTACCAATGCATGAAGATGTTAAAGACTGGAATCAAAAGTTATCACCAGCAGAAAAAAATTTACTTACACAAATATTTAGATTGTTTACACAATCCGATGTTGATGTAGGTGCAGGATACTTTGATAAGTATATACCACTATTTAAGAAACCAGAATTAAGAATGATGATGGGTTCATTTGCAAACATAGAGTCAGTACATCAACACGCTTATTCATTGTTACTTGATACAGTTGGTATGCCGGAGTCAGAGTATAAAACATTTGCAAAGTATGAAGAGATGTCAGCCAAACATGATTACATTCAACAGTTTGAAACATCAGAAATAAAATCAAAGAAACAATTAAAAGATTTAGCTAAAGCTCTTGCAGTTTATTCTGGTTTTACAGAAGGACTACAATTATTTTCTAGCTTTGCAATACTTATTAACTTCCAACGATTTGGAAAAATGAAAGGGATGTGTAAGATAGTTGATTATTCTATTAGGGATGAGTCACTTCATGTTGAGGGTATGACAAAGATATTTCGTACTCTTATTAAAGAGAACCTAGACATATGGACAGATGATTTTAAGAAAGAAATCTATCAGATATGTAGAGAAATGGTTGACCATGAAGATAAGTTTATTGAATTAGTTTTTGAGATGGGGGATATACAAGGTCTAACATTAGAAGAGATGAAACAATATAACAGATACATTGCTGATAGACGCTTATTACAATTAGGATTGAAACCTAACTTTGGAGTGAGTGATAATCCTTTAACTTGGTGGGATGAAGTAATAGGTGTTGAACACCAGAACTTCTTTGAAGGCAGAGCTTCTGCTTACACTAAGGCAAGTGTCAAAGGGAATTGGTCGAATGTTTTTGATGATGTAGAATCAAGTTGAGACTATGTCAAATAAAAAAGAAGCAACTATATTTTCTTATAAATTAATTTTAGATAAGGAAGGAAAGCTCATAACTGAAATAACCTCTCTACCCATTGAGGATAAAGAGGTTATGGATAAGTGTTTTAAAATTCGGGAGGAACGAAATTTTTTTATTAATGTTGTTGCCGAAGCGAAACGCAAATTTCAAATCGTACATGAATGGTTAGAGCAATACTGTAAGTTTATTTCTTAACTAAACTCCCACCAAAATATAATCCTATTATAGCAGACATTAAGTGAGTGTCAAGTGGTGTTATTACTACACCAAAGAACTCTTTGTCCATTACAATTTCTTTTGATTCTATAAGGAATAAAAATCCTCTAGTAAATTCTGTCCATGTTAGAAAGACACTTGTATCAAAAAAGACTGGAACTAATTTCGGATAAGCAATGATAAAGAAGACTGCTGTTAAAGCAATTATTCTTCTTGTCCATTGAAATCCCTTGTTCTCATACCTTCTCGCTTTATCAATTTCCTCCATTTGAAACTTACCACGAGCAAGTAACATCTTTTGTTCTGCTTGTTTTGCCTTAATGCTCTGACCCCAGATGGACATAAACCCACCCAGTAAGCTAGAACCTAGCATTGTTATCATTTCTACAGGCAATCCGCCTAACATATATTAATCTCCTTTAATTTTAATTATAGTAAAACTTTCCATACAATAAGTAGTACAACTACAGCAACTACAACTGCTGCAATCTTACCCTTCTTGCTTAAATCTGTCCAATACTTCATAGTTATCCTCCTGTTTGTTTGTTTTTTCTCCACCAACTTTTAAAATCAAATTTGGTAGGTTTTTTTCCATAGACACCGCCTATTTTTATACCTTTCCATTGTACATTTTTATTAACAGGTTCAGTATAAACTGGCTCTGTTTCAAAGACAACTGGTTTCCATTTCTTTTCCAGTTTCTTTCTCTCTTTTGGTCCACCCATAACTTCTCCTGTTAGTGTTAGTGTTAATATTAATATTAATAAGTATCTCATTTAAGTGGGGGCTTTTATACCCCCTACCTTTTATTTTATTTTGATTGTCTTAGGTTTCTTTTCTTCTGGAAGATTTAATTTCATTTCCACAATAAGAATACCATCTTTTAATTTAGCGTCATCTACTTCAAGATGTTCTGCTAAAGTCCATCGTCTTTTAAATGCTCTTCGAGCTATGCCTTGATGAACAAAACTATCTTCTTCTTTGTCAGAAGTTCTAGCTGAAATAGTAAGAGTATTTTCTTTTACCTCTACATCTATTTCATCTTTACTAAACCCTGCTAACGCCATTTCTAATTGATAATTTTCTTTATCAATTTTCTTTATGTTGTAGGGTGGATAGTTCGGAATATCAAAGTCCGATAGAGTTGATAGTTGGTCAAAGATATTATCAAAGCCAACAGTCATATTTTTAAATGGGTCAAAGACCCTAGTAGGTAGGTTCATATTTGCTCCTTTCATTAAGCGAGTTGTTATTATACAGAATACTACCTGTAGCTATCCTGTATTATTATATTATACACCTCTATGGTGCTTTTGTCAAGACTTATTTAAGTCTTTTTCTGTCAAGTAATCCGCCACTTTTCCATTCTTTTCTTAGACCTAGTGCAAATGTATTATCATCTGAACCATAACCAGCAGTACCTATCCAATCATTACCTAAATCTTTTTTAATTTCAGCTTCAAAGCTATCATTTTCAAAAGAACCTTCAATTCGTGTGTTATCTCCAGTCCATTCTGCACTAGCTCTAAACTCTGGTTCTATTTTAAAGGATTCTAATGGGTGATAAATTTCTGCTCCAGCTTCTATCTCTCCTCCAAAAAGTGTATCTTGATAAAACACTCCAGCTTTAACTTCTTTATCTCTTTGTATTATATCTTTTTTTCTGTCTAAATCTTCTGTAGTATCAGTAGGAACAGGATAAGTAATATCTCTAGTTATTTTACTATCATCATTACCACCAGTATTACCACCACCATCAGAACTTTTCACAATAGTTTTTGGAGGAGGTGTTGATGTTCCACCTTTTGTACTAGCTATATATCTTTCTCTATTAGTAGAACCAGTATTAGATGATTTAGTTTTAATTCTTTGTTGACTTCTACTTGGTCCTCTACCTTTTAATTTTCGTGAGCCATGCGTGTGTGCCACACCACCTCTATGAAAATTAAATCGTTTTAAATAATCAAATAAAGTTGTTCCTTCACCATCTGGGTTATCATCGGGATTATGTTGACCTCGTGTTTCTAAAAATTTAGTCATTCCTCCATACCCACCTAAGTGAGCCACAGCAAGTAAACCATTTAATGTAACAGTAACTCCATTAATTTTTGTTCCTATAAATTTATCTAAGCCATCATCAACAATTCGTTTTTTATAATCATCTGTATGCCATTTAAAAACTTTCTCTTGTAATTCCTTATTAGATAAAAATTTTTCTTTAGTAAATTTTTCACCAGTTGCATTTTTATAATCCGTTAAACGAGCTTCACCAAATTGATACTTACCCATATAACCTTGTTTATTAACAACATCATATCTTCCAGAACTTTCTGATTGTCCTAATGAACTTTTAAATCTATCTGGTTTTTCTTTAGGTACAATTTTTGGTCCAGTATCTGTTAATTCTTTTAATTGTTTTTTATCTTCAACAGTATTAGTTTCTACTTCTGTTTTTAAATCGTATTGATATTCTGTTTTTATTTTAGGTTGTGGTTTTACTTTTGGTTCAACAAGTTCTCCTGTACTAAATAATTGTCTTGTCTCACTTGCAAGTCCTCCTTTACTAAACAAAGATGTACCTTTAAATATATTAGATTTTTTATAAGCATCTAACATATTTACATCTTTTTTATAAACCATAAAAGGAACACCAGCTCTATCAAGAATTGCCCTAACAGTTGGAGCAGGAGCAAATTCTAACCATGATTGTAATGATTTATCATAACTATTTTTATCTAAGAATGCTCCACTTGTATCTCTTAATGCTGTACCAAATTCATTAAAAATAGAAACAGCAGGAAAAAATTCAACTGGTGTATTACCATATGTTGTTAACATAGAATTATTAATTGTTGTTGGAAGCCAACCAAGATTACCAGACATTTGAGTAGCAAATGCTAACCATCTGCCCGGGTCTTTATCTAGTTCTCTATCCATTTCCCATTCGCCTGTTCTTGCAAAGTCTCTTAAATTTTTAACTGCACCAAATACACTTAATGCACCTAACATTGCAATACCAGTTTTTAAATTACCATCCTCAACTCTTGAAATCATTGCGTTTGTTTGAGCAGATTTTGCCATAGCCCATGATGAGAACTGACCTATAATACGAACAAGAGGATTTCTTGTTTGTGTAAACAATAATCTATTTCCAACTGTAGGAATAATAGCATCTCTATTTGCAGCTTTATTACCTACTGTTTGTATAAGACCTCTAACTGATTCATTTTTACCAGCTTGATTTAAATTTTTAGCTGAACCAAAAGCTATCACATCATCAGCATTTAAAATTTTTCTATCTGCATTAAACTTAATAGCTCCTACTTCATGTAAATGTTTTATATCTCTAAGAGAAGAAGCGTCTCTTAACTCATCTAAACTTTTTACTTTAGATGTTCTTAATCTTTGTATTAATCGTTGAGCTGATTTATGTGCATCAACTGCTCCTACATTATAAGCATATCGTCTAGCTATACCAGTAATTGCTTCTAATCCAATTGCCCTAAAGAAAAATTCATTTGACTTTCCAATAAAAGACATAACATTTGCGTTACCTTTTTCTAAAAGAAATGGACTAGAACCTCCATCTGGAGTTACATAAGCATTTCTAATTGCTGACCTAATAATTTTATTTTCTTTTATTGCCATATCCGAAGAAGCACTTTGCCACATACCTCTTATAGCTGAAAATAAATGTCTACTATTTTGGAATGGTTGAACTAAATCTCCAAGATTTGCAATCGTAACTTTATCCATCATATTAAAATTTGCAAGTGTAGATAAAATTGCACCTATACTTCTTTCTGTATCTGTACCTCTTCTACCATACCTACCAAAATATGAATTAACTGCATGACGAATAGAGTCAACATCCGCTTGGTGTTGTCCTCCCTCATAGTAACTTCCCTTTAAAGAAAAACCATTGTCATCATATTGTTGTGCTATTCTTCTAAGATAACTAGATAACAGACTACCATCTTTACCAAAAGTTCTTGCAAATTCTACAGATTTAACACTTGTTCTTGCAAGGTCCATTAAAACAGTACCGACATCATTAACAAGATAAGGTTCTAACAGTTCTTCGACTTGATTATATTTTCCTTTTAAGTTTCTTTCAAATTCTATGTGTTCACTAATAGGTAATTTAGCATCTGCTTTTTTACCTTGCCAAATTTTAAGTAAACTTTGTTCATCAAATATTTCTTTAGTATAATTACCTTCTAAGTTACTCATATAAATACCAGCTAATCGTTTACCTTCTGTTAAATCTTTAGCTTTACCAATATTGACATACGCTTGTGCTACTCTATTTATAAAATCATCTTGACTTGCTTTATTTTTATTAATAGCAGAGAAATCAAACTTACGAGGAAAATAATTTTTAAGTAATTCTTTTTCTTCAAATCCTACTTCCTTATAATATCCTCTAAATTCATCTAAATAATTTTTAATTCTTTTTGCTAATAGTTTTGCTTTAACATCTTTCACACCTTTCTTACCACGAACAATACTAATGGCAAGTTTTTGTGTTTGAGCATCAGCGTCAGATAAAACTTCATCAACAATCTTACGACCCCAGTTAGCCATAGACCTTTCCATTCTTTCTTCAACAGAATTACCTGTTCCTATCATACCAATACTTTCGTCTTGGTTCTTTGCTATTCTTCCTAACCAATCAGTACGAATAGTATCTGTTGGTCTATAAAACATTTGACTTGAAAATTCATCATGGACAGGTCCTCGTGCTGTTAATTTACTTTGTTGTGTTCCTGCTGTAATTATACGAAGACCTCTTCCTAAATTATTCCAGTATTCATTTTTTAAAATTTTTGCAAAACCAATTTGTTTTGGAAGAGGAATACTTTTTATTCCACCTCTCATTAAATGCCTATGCACACCACCTAAGATAGCACCACCTGCAACCATTTTTGCAAAACCTTCATCATCTAAATCTGCAACAGTTGCAAAAACTGCACCACCACCTGCACCTACTGCTGGTCTTACAAGAGCTGATGTTAAAGCTCTTCCAACTTGAGCTGTTAAACCACCAGCTTTGTGTAACTCTTCAACAATTTTAATTTGTAAATTTGTATTAAGTCTATTAGATTTTTTTATTTGTTTATCAACTAACTTATTTACTTCAGTAGTTATTTCTTTTTGAACATTTTCAAATTGTTTTTTAGTTTTTATTGTTGATAAAGTTTTATTACCAAGAGATTTAAATTTTAATTCTAAACCACCCGGCATTTGTTTTATAATATTTGTTAATTGGTCTGGTCTAAAAGGTGTACTCTTTGTAAATGTTTTACCTACTCCCATTAAAGCAGTTTCTAATTCTTGTAAAGGTTTAACAAAAAGTTTATAATTATTATCAACACTACTAGATAAATTTTGTATACTTTTTATTGAAGAAATTTTATAAACATTACTTAATTGGTCATCATTTAACCCATATTTACTTTTAAAATTTCCACGCAATTCATCATTAATAGCGTCTTTCATTTTTGTACTTTTAAATAAATTAGGAAATAATTTATTAGCAGCAACACCTAAACCTCTTTGTACACCTAAAGCTACTGGAGATAATGCTCCACCTAAACCTGCTCCAAGTGCTACATCTGTTAATTTAACTTCACCTGTATTAGAAAAACTTCTAACACTAACATCAGTAGCTCCAACACCAGCACCTAAACCTGCTAATGCGACACCACCTTTACCTATTAACTTACCTGCTTGTGCTACTCTTGCCCAAGGCATTAATAAATAAATAGGGTCTAATAACATTTGAGCTGTTCTACCACCCCAAACCATAGCATCATTTTCATACTGACCATCTTTTGCCCAAGTAAATTTTTCTAATAATGCTTTATTTCTTTCTTCTTTTACTTGTTGACGAGACTCTTCAAAAGTTAAATCACCATAAGAATTATAAAATGCTTTACTTAAATCATACAATTCACCAAGTAAAGTTAATTCTTTTGCTGTTCCATATTTAAACTTTTCCAAATCACTAGGTTCACCAGTATCCATGCTTGGTGTTGTTATTAAATTTGAAAATGTTCCTTGATATGTATTTTCTTGTGGGGATTGTTTAACATCTACACTAGACTTAGGTGATGTTTCTTGAGTAGAATCCTCAAGCAGATTTGAAAATGTGCCTGTATATTGAGCCATTCAATTTCCTTTAATTTACTTGTGTTAAAATAGTTTCGTATTCCTTATAGTATGAACCATATTTTTTATTCCAAGTTGTCCATTCTGGATTTATTTTATATCTTCCTTTACTTAAACTTTTTTGTGGTTGTGGAAAGTTTGTATCAAGATAACCAATAGCTTTTTGCCATAATGGTAATTGAGTTTCAACCCAAGTATTCCATTCTGGATTTATTTTTTTTTCTTGTTGTCTTGGTTTTTTATCAGACTTCTCTAAATATTTTTTAGGAGGACTAACTAATGGGGCTACAACTTTTATATCATCTGATATAGTAAATCCTTCCTCTTCTAATTTTGCTATGGTTTCTTCAATATTATATATTTTTCCATCACTAGCTTTTTTTCCAGAAAGTTTTTTAATTACATCAACTCCGTTATTAAAATCATTAAAAGTATCTTGTGTTATATCATCAATGACAACATTATTATCTGTACCACCAGTTTCAGTTTCAGTTTTTGTTTCTGTTTTATCACCCTCACCTGTAGATTCTAATTCTAAATTTTTATTTTCATTTTCTTTAGCTTCTTTTTTTAATTGTTCAATAGTAGTTCTGATAACATTATCTATATCCCCAGAAAGATTTTGTAATGAACCATCTTTACCTGCAATAAATTCATTAACATTAGCTTCAATAATTCCCATAACTTCATCGTTATAAAAAACAGCATTAAAGTTTTCATCTATCATCATCGGTACAATACTTGTATCAATTAAATATTTTCCATCAACTGTTCCACCACCATACCATTTTTCATTATCAAGAGTAATTGTTCTAGCTTCCCATTGACTATTAAAAATTTTCTTTTGATTTGCAAAAGTCATAGCACTTGAATTTCCTCTTAGATTTGGGTACTCACTATCATTCCAAATAATAGCATCTCGTAAAAAATTAGTAGCATTATCATAAAGTTGTGTTGTTTGTGATAATAAGAATTGTGCATCACCATCTGCTGTAACTGTTCCATCTTCAGAAACTTTTAAATCTTTTAAAGATTCATTATCTAAAGCTAGAATAGGTGCAGCAACAACATTACCTTTTGTTGTTGAACTAACTATTTTATCATAATTAGTTTTAACCATTTGATATTCAACATAACCTTCATCAGTTGTATCATCCCAATTAAAAGCTAATCGTCTTTGAGATTGAAATAAATTAGCTGTGTTTGTATTATTTGATGTTACAGGTTCTCCTTCAAAATCACCAACAATAGTTGTTCCGCCTATTTCTTGCGACTCTTTAACATACTGTTCTAGTTCAGCAGAGTCTGTAATTTTTTTACCAAATAATTTTTTAACTTGTTTAACAAGTGGACCTTCAGTTCCTTTTTCAACTTCATCAGCATACTTTTGCCAAAACTCTGTTCCTTTAAAGTAATCACTTGTTTGAGGTGCAGTTAAATTTCTTGTTGGATAATTAACTGTAAAGCCAGTTACTTCTCCCTCATCATTTTTTATATCTTCAAATCGTTGTGTGTATTGTGTTACAAAAGCAGTTTTTTCTGCGTCTGGAACTGCTTGATACATTGCAAAAGTATCTTTATCTGCCATTATTAATTGTAAAGCAGCATTATATTTATCCATACCTTTACCATTATTAGCACCTTTAATATTTGCTAATGCTGATTCAATAGATTTTACTTTTTTAGTTTCTTCATTAAATGTTGCAAGGTCTGTAGCATAACGAGTTTTTGCAATTTCATTAATAGTTTGTTTATCTTCTTTCATTAATTCAAATCGTTGTGCTAATTTTTCTTCACGAATTTTTTCACTACCTTCAGCAGCACCTTGAAAAACATAACCTAATCCTTCTGCCCATGATATTCCCATATTACTGCTCCATTCCTAATTCTTCCATTTCTGGTAATGTCTTAACTCTTTGTAGTAAAGAAGGAGGTACAGCATCTTTACGAACTTGACCAACTTGTTTACCTAATGTTTCTTTTTTAACTGTGTCTATATCTTCTTTTTCTGCAAGGTCTACATCTTGTCCTTCATAGATAACAGGTTCAATATCATATTCTTCTGCAATAGCTATAAGTAAATACATTGTAGGTTCAACTAACATCAACATAAGGTCCATATTAAATAAACCAGAAGTTGCACCTTTGTACAAAATAACTTGAGCTATTTCATCTACAGGTTGTTTCTTCATAAACAATCCTAGTAATTCAATTAAATTTTCTTTCTCAGTTATTTGTAAAAATATTTCTTCCATTACAGGTTTAACCTCTGTATGTCTAGGAGGTTGTTCCCATGGAAGTCTTTGTTCCGGACTTTGTGTTAATGCTTCACCCGGAACAGGAGAATTAAAAGGGTTTACATTTGCCTTTTCAAACTCATTTGGTTCTGTTTTATTTATATCTGCCATTGTATTCCTTTTCTAGTTCCTCGCCCCCTTCTTAGAGCTTATCTCTATGCACTCCCCGTAATATTAAATTGTGTTTTTTTAATTTGTTCTGCTAATTCTGGATTAACTTGTGCAAGTAAAGTACCACCAGCAGACCCTGTTACATCTGTACCTTTATATTTAGCTGCAAAGTCTACTAGATTAGCATTAGTACCTTGTACTAAAGCTTGTTGTTCTGGGTCACTTGCAAACCAATTCTTAGCTGTATCTAATGCGGCACTTGTAATATTCTTTTTACTTAAAATACCACCTTCTTGACCCGGCATTTCGTATGCATCTTTAATTGGTTTTCCATGGTATCCTAAATTTGTATTAACTTTAAATTGTTTTAAAGTATTATTAATATTATCACCAGTAAAACTATATTCATTTGGTTTTAATCCTACTTTAAAGTCTGCTGATTGACTAAAGTCTAAAGAAAATTGATTTCCATTTTGAAAAACACCATTGTTTTGTACATATTCAAATGCTGATTTCTCATCAATACCCGGAAATAAATTTTTTACAGAATTAAAATATTTTTTAGAACCTGCATCAAGTAATGAAACTTTACTTTCCATAGCTCTTGATACTACATCTCTATAAAAAGAATTTTGTACATTGATATTTCCTAAATTAACTCCACCTGTTTGTGTTAAATATTTTGAACCACCAACTGCTTGTTTAATTGCACTACCAGAATATTGACCTATACTTGTAGTTCCCATTCCTGCTTTACCTGTAAGAACTTCTGTAGTTCCTTTATATAAATTTTTAAATCCTTGAGATATATCACCACTACCAAAACCTTTAAAAGTTTCTGTAATAGTTTGTGTAATACCTTTTGTAGTACCACCAATAAAGTTACCAGCATTGTATACTCCTTTACCAGCACGACCAAGAATAGAAAGAAAAGGATTTTGACTATGTGATAAACCTGTTTTTAACATCATTCCCGGAGGACCGCCAACAGCAGGAGATGTAGCTCCCATCATTTTTCCAAAGCCAGTCCATAATCCTCCACCTGCTCCACTAAACGCACCAAGAAAATAAGGCATAGCCATAGATAGACCTATCATACCTACTGGTCCAAGCTTCTGACTAAACTTACCATATGCTTGAACAGCTTTACCGCCAAGACCTTTAACACCTTTCCATACATTTTTAGCAACTTTGGCAATACCTTTACCAACACCTTTAAATATTTTTGATAAAGGTCTTGTTACCGCTTTTTTTATTTTTTTAAATATACTACTAAAAAATCCCATTGTTTATTCTCTCCTATTTAAATAATTTAATTGCAAATTCACCTAAAGTTTTTAACATATTAACTTTACCTGCATCACTTGCTGCTTCATTTCCAAGTGCTGCGACTGCTAATGTTGCTTTTCTTTCTTCGTCATTTTCTACTGCTTCATATTCCCACTTAGCTGCATCTCTCATCTCTTGCCAAAGAAAAGATAATCCTTGGTTACTAAGATTAAAAGCATTCATTGCATTAGCTTGATTAACTGCATTCTGTCCTGCTGTATTAGCAGTATTAGTTTGTCTTCTCCATTGAACATTTGATTGTTCAACTGCTAAAGAATTTTGTGTATTAAATTGGTCTCGTTGAAAATTAAGATTAGCATTATACTGAGCAATTTGTGAATTAAGTTGTTCTTCTAATCTATCTGCTTCTAAAGTATTACCTGCATTAACTTCTGAAATTCTATTCGCATTGGTTGCATTAAATTGTGACATAGCATCATTACGCTGTGCATTACTTTGAGCAACTGCATTAGTTAAGTTAGACATAAACTGGTCAGTTTGAGCTTGACTTGTTGCATTAAATTGTGATGAAGCATTTGTTGCTGCTTGATTAGATAACATTGCTTGTTGTTTTTGTTGTGCATTAAGCACCGCTACTTGTTGACTATTACTAAGATTAGTCATATCCATATTTAAAAATGATTGAGCATTCATTACTTGAGCTTGTTGTCTATTATTTAAATTAGCCATATCTAATGCTGCTAATTTTGTTGCGTTTGCTAAAGTTGATTGTTGTTCATTACTTAAATTTGTTAATTCAAAAGTTCTAAATAAATTTGAATTAGATATAACTGATTGTTGTTGATTGTTTAAATTTAAAACATCCATACCAGCAACTTGTTGAGCATTTGCTAACGCTACTGATTGCTGATTATTCATTCCAGCTAAACTCATTTGCTGTGTTAGTTGAGCATTAGTTAAAGATGTTGATTGTAAGTTAGCTAAGTTTTGTAAACGAACTTGTTGTTGTTGATTTGCTGTAGCCATTACTGCATCTTGTGCATTTTGTAAATTAGCTAATCCCATTTGCTGTTCAAATCCAGCAGTTGCTGTACCTGCTCTCATTTGATTTTCAGCGTTAGTTAAATCTCTTTGAAACTGTTGTTGCTTTGTTAAAACTTCTGCTTGTTGTTGGTTATTTAAATTAGCCATTGCAGTTTGTTGAAGCATAGAAGCATTCGCCTGTGCAATAGGAACAGCAGATTGAATAATAGAATTAATCAATGCGTCTCTTCCAACAGAAGAACGACTCATTCCTCTTTGTGCTAATTGTGCATCAACTGCATCGACTGCACTTCTTGCCCAAGGTGGAATAGTACCTGTTTCAATGCCTGTTAATAAAGTTTGTAATTGTGATGAAACTAAAGTTGTTGTAGGTAATGCTGCAATTTGTGCATTAACTGCTGTAGGTTGATTAACAACTGCCGCAGTTACAGTAGCAGGATTATTTCCTACTGCTGCTTGAATAGCTGTCGGTAAACTTTGTGTTTGTGCTGTTACAGTTGCCGCAGTTCCTGTAATAGAAGCTGCTAAAGCACCAGAAGATAAAGCTCCACTTGCTGCTTGTGCAATTGCTTGAGTTGTAGGAGTTGCTGTTTGACCTGCTGAAGTTGCACCAGAAGATAAAGTTCCTTGCTGTGCTGTTACCTGTGCTTGTGTTCCAAGAGTACCAGTAGCTGCTGTTCCAGTTTGAGCTGTTCCAGTTGCTGCTGTTGTTGTAGGTGCAGTTATAGCTGATGGTCCTGTAATTGTTGTAGCACTTGTAGGAGTTGCTCCAGTTATAGTAGGTGCTGTTAAAGTTCTTGCTCCTACTGCTGTTGGAGAACCCATAGTTGCTCCACCTAATAATTCATTTTGTTGTACAGTTTGTGTTGTATAAGCTTGTTTAGCAGCTTGAGCAATCTTTGGGTCTTTAACTTGGTCAGTAATATATTTATCAATATCTACTTGAGCTGTTCCTACAGGAACTTGACCCGGTTGAGCTGCCTTTGGAATTTCTTTAAAGTCTCTCTTTGCCATTATTTCTTTCCTATGTTATCTAATTTTTTATTCATATTTTTTACCTCGGTTTCGATAACTGCTAATCGAGTTTCCATTTTAGTAAAAGTTATTAAAGCTGATTCTAGTCTGTCCATATCTTTTTCCATAGCAGAAATTCGTTGTGATGTCATACCCCAAGTTATGCCAAGGGCAAGAATAATACCAACTATCCAAAATGTATCTTTTAAACTCATATTAATTACTCAAAGGATTATTTGATTTAGTTTTAATTTCTTCTATTTGAACATCTTGTAATTCATTTTCTTTTAAAGCGATTGCAATTTGTTTAGAAACTTCAGTTATTATTTTTTCAAGAGCATCTATTGATGCTAAGATTGGTCCAATAACAATAGGTTTTGGTAAAGCTGCTACATCTTCTCTAATTTTACTTATCTCTTTATATACTGGAGCTAAGTCAATATTCTCTGGAATATCTAACATTGCAACTTCTTCTCTAACTTTACCTATTTCTTTAAATACTTTTGTTAAATCAACAGGTTGTATTTTATCATCAACTTTTTTAATTCTATCTATTAAATCTACTTTATATTCATTAGCATATAATAATACTTCATCAAATTGTTTTGCTAGTTCTTTATCTTTTTCATGTAAAGGTTGTAAATTAACTGATGGTTCATTTTCTAAAACAGAAAGACGATTATTAAATTCTCCCCATGCATAAAAACCTCCACCTATAGCTCCTATAACGCCTATAAGGGCAGCATATGTACTAAGTTTATCCATTATCTTCATTGTTTAAGAACCTCCAATTCCATTAGTATTTTATTTTTTCTTGCTTGAATATCCTGTAATTTTTTCTTATGTATTTCTACAGGGTCATTATTTACATAACTAGCAAGAGTTATAGTTGTGTAAATATCTTTACTATAGACGCCTAAATCAATTTGATTAAATAAATCTAAGTTTTGGTCTGTATAAATTTCTTTTGATTTATAAAACTGTACTTTATTATAGGCGTCTAATGTATTACTTTTAAAAAATAAATCCTCTTTTGATAAGTTTTGAGTATTAACCTTTGTTACTTTTGCTATTTGTTTAGCGATTGTTTTTAATTTTTGTTTTAATTTGCTCTCGACTTTTGCAACATCTGTAGTAACCCTGTCTTCGGTGTCCACTTTATCTCGTCCTTCCGGTTGTACACCATCTTGTTCTTCACTACTTTCTGATTGTACTTCGGACTCCTCAGTTCCTTCGCTATCGGATTCCTCTTCTTGTACTTCTTCCTCCTGTTGTTTTGATTCATTTTGAGCTACTTCTTTTTCTTCTTCTAATTCTGGTTCGGATTCAACCTCCATTGTTTCTTCTTTATTCTCAACAACCTCTGATGGGCTATCTTCAACTGTTTCGATTTCTTCAAACTCTTCCTCAAACTCCTCAAAAGATTCCGTAGTAGGTTCGTCATTAAACTCCTCCTCGGCTATCTCTTCAAAAAATTCTTCTGCTGTTATTCCTTCCTCTTCAAGAAACTCCATGAACTCTTCTTCCATTCCAGTCTCTTCTAAAAATTCTGTAAAATCCTCCTCAAACTCTTCGGTGAATATTTCTTCCGTCATCATTGGCGGTTCAGAAAAATTCTCTTCAAAAAATACCTCTTCCATAACAGGCATTTCTTCAAAAGTTTCTATATCTTCAATAAAGACAGGTTCATCAAATTCTTCAAAAGCTATTTCTTCAAATTCTTCTTCAAAATAAAATTCATCTTCCCAAGTATACTCTTCTTCATACCAAGTGTACTCTTCTTCATACCAAGTATCATCCCAAGTATAATCTTCTTCCCAATCTATATCATCAATTGCATCATCAATTGTTTCATCAATATCATCAATAACATCTTGAGAGTCATCGTCAATTGGATTAATATAAGTATAAGAAACACTTAATTCAACATCATCAATATCTGGACCCCAATGACCAGTTCTATTATTAGTATTTGTTACTGATACTTCTATATCAAAGTCTGTTTGTGTATTCGACCCTTGTATAT
>VTLG01008761.1_pt1 | contig 41725 bp, 56 predicted proteins | sample 4694571 | NCBI WGS metagenome assembly VTLG01 (sample SAMN12604809, study PRJNA352737) | marine metagenome | biome: ENVO:00000447; feature: ENVO:00000209|ENVO:00000569|ENVO:01000036; material: ENVO:00002151; isolation source: viral sequences binned using virsorter ...
GAACCAAGATTTCCAGGAGAAACCTCACCTGTTGTACCGCCGTAAGCAACACCATACTTGCCAAGGAAAGGAATATTCATTGACTTGTAGATGTGGATTCCAGCGATTTCTATAACGCCTGATCCACCTTGTAATGCATCACCCTGTACATCTCTATTAACAAGTCCGTTAGACCCTACATTTTGGATGAGGGAATAATATTGTCTTGGGTTCAATACAGCACAGCGTCCGTCAGTACTCACTCCTTTTTCGTCAAGAGCAGCAGCAGCATCATAGAATGCGTTTACTAGGTTTGTTGCGTTATAAGCATCAGAATCGTTTGTTGTAGATCCAACTCTGATTTGTGTTCCACCAGGCTCTACAAAGTTTGTTGCAGATACTGGAGATGCAGATCTAGCTCCTCTTGTTATAGAACGGAAGATAAGTCTGTCATATTTTTCAGCAAGAGCATATCCAATCTTCTTGGAAATTTCACCCCTCAATTCGTAATGTGCAAGTGTCTCGTCTAAATCGTACACGAAAGCACTACTAATGAGTAAATCATCCATTACGATGGTCTTCTCTGCCACTGGAGGTGCCTTGTCACTGTTTCCAAGTATGGGAGTACCTGGTGTGTGAAAAGAACTGCTCATACGTCCAGTATAGACGAACTGTAGAGATTTGCCATTTCTAAGTGTTCTCTTTGTTACAAGATCTCTAGCAATTGTTTCATGCTGGAATCCTTTGAACATTTCTCCACTGAACAATTTAAGGTAAAGGGCGTACTTATCGGTAGCACCACCATACCCTGTGCCTGTAGATAGATTCGATCTACCTAAAGCAACTTGATTAGCATTAGCCATTATAAGTTATAAAATCTAAGGTATAAATAATCGTCTTCACATGTGAAAAGTTGCGAGTCTTATGCGACTCATTTGTTGCGTGGTCTATCCCACCGTCATGACGGCTAGTGAGTATCCTCGTAAGGGTCAAAAGCCAAACTGAAAGAGAGTCCGACTCTGAGGTGCTCTCTTTCTTTGTTGTTACTTAACTATTCTAGTGTAAGCAACGCCACGATATACGTAAGTTACTGTCATGAGTAATCTCCCATATACCTAGACCCCGTTCCATGTCTAGGTTTCATGCGTCCTATAACAGGATGAACGGACGTGGCATTTATTCTTCTTTTTTAATATAGCGTCCTTTTTCGTCACGCTTTTTTTTCACTGGTTTTTCTGCAACTATTGGTATATTTTTTCTACCTGTAGTTTCAGATTTCCAGTGTCTTGTACTTTCAGCCATTTTTAAAATGAAGGATCACCTTCTGGTTCTTTATACACAGGAATCTTTTCTTGTCTATATTTTTCTAATATTTTCTCTACTTGCTTTTGCAGTTTAGCAACTTCGAAATCATGTTCTGGTGTAGGCTTTGTATTAGACATAAACATTACTTCTTAGTTTTTTTCTTTGCACCTTTAGCAGTTTTAGCTGCTCTTTTAAAGTTAGCAGCAGTAGGTGCCCCCGCAGTTCCAGGCTTTCTCATTTTTTCACCTGAACCAGCAGCTATTCTTTTTCTCTTTGCATGTATGTTTGCATAGAGTCCACGTTTAGCGGGCATTTTTTTTTCCTCCTTTTTTCATGCCTCCTTTACAGGAGCCTTTACCTTTGTGTGCCATTTAACATTTCCATTTGCGAAGGGCTAAAGCCTTACGTGTAGGCTTGCCGTTTGGTTTCTTCATAGGACCTTTTACACCTTTCATGCGAGCACAAAATGATCTCTTTCTAGGTCCACCTCCTGGCTGGGGTGCTTTTAAATTACTGCCAGTTTCTCTGTTGTATTTTTCTCTACCAGCTTTTGTAAGGCCGCCAGTTCTACTTTTATGTTTACCTAGTTTTAGGCTTACGTTTTTTTTTGGCATTTGACTTCATTGCTCTAAGTTTTGCTAGATCGTCTGCACCAATCTTTTTTCTATTACCAGCTAAAGATGCCAAACCTTTTTGTTTTGCAGAGTATTTAGAATATGGCATTTAGAATATACCTGGAATAATTTGTCCTGTTAGTGCATAAGCACCTAATGCAGCTATGATGCCTATCATTGCAAGGCGGCCATTTGTTTCTTCAGCTACATGCCATCTATCGTTTTCGTGGTTATGATGGGTCATAATTCTTATTGGCGGTTCGTAAGGATAATTGTTTAATAGTTTTTCTAGATCTTCAGTTTTCACTTGTATTGATCATACATTTTTTGTTTTTTCTTGGCAGTATCTTTTATTTTTTTCCAGTTACTACCAAATTCTTTGACCATATTGCCAAAGTCTTTGTAAGAATTTTTTTTGTTGTTTTTCATGGTTTAAATTCTGGACCAACACCAGCCTGTACACACCTTCCTTTTTTCTTATCAAAATAAAAACCAGATGGACACTTAGTGCCAGTTTTTTTTGCTGGTGATTTTTTTGTTTGTTTAGCTGGTTCTCTTAGAGGTGTTGCTCTAGGAGGTTGCATGTCGTACATCATTAGAAGTTACCGTTGAATGCATCTTGAATTGCTTTGTTTCTTTTATCTACAGCTCTTATGTACTTAGATGTTGGAGATACATTCTCCTTTTTTGTCATGTACTTTTTAATTTTTTTTAATACTTTTTTGTATGCCATGATTAAAATTTTAAATCTGATCTATCTAATTTAGCTATGACATCCTGTCTATATGCTGGATCTCTATCATAGCGTGGGTCACTCATAGCTTCTACAAGTTGTGCTTGGCTTCTAAATACATCTGAACTTTGCTTAGATGGTTTGCCTGTTAACATTCTTCCTTCATATCCATTTTCATTTTGATATTTAGATAGTAAGCCATCTACTGCTAGTTGTATAGAACCAGGATCTCCAGTATTTACAAGATTATCAAATGACTTTATAGAATCTTCTGATAAGTTTTGACTTGCCCAATTCATAAGAGTTTTATACTGCTGTTCTCCGCCAACTGAATTATAAATAGCATTTATATCAGTTTGCTGTATAGCAGAATTCATACCCATATCTTTTGCTCGTCCAGCTAAATAAGCGTCTACTGCTTCTTTTGCTATACCAGCTCCAGTCAATTGGTTATGCATTTCAGGTGTTATCTGACCATTATTTTTATAAAAATGTTCAGCAATACTGTAAGGATCTACACCTTTTTGTTGGAATAAACTACTAAGAGTTTCACCATAGTGTTCTTTTACAGACTCATAATTAACGTTACCGTCATCATGATACATCTGTGTTTCAGTAGGTTCTTCTACTTCTTGGGTTTCTTGCTCCCCTTCCCTTTCTTGTGATAAGGCATCTTTGTCTCCTAATTTTTTCTGTAGTTCTACGTATGCTCTTTCTAGATCTTCAGCATTTTTATATTTACCAGCAAGTAATTCACCTTGCTGTTCAGCCATTTGTTCCCCAACTTGCAGGGAGTCTTGCTCTTCAGCACTTAGACCTTCAGCTTCAGGGGTATCGTTTACTGTTAAAGTTTCTGCCATTTTATTCTTCTGGTGGTGGTGTTTCCATTTCAGGTTCTGCTTCAGCCATTCCTTCCATCATCGCAGGGTTTTTACTTGGGTCCATCATAGGTGTACCAAGAATCTGCCCAGCCTGTTTGGTCATTTCTTTAGCCTGCATCATCTGTTGTTGTTGCTGCATTTCTTGTTGTAACTTCTGTTGTGTCTTAACAAGATTTAATACGTCTATACCTTGTGCAGCTGCAAGACGTTTGATATATTCACTTGGCTCAATAAATTTCATTAGTGCTTCAGGTCCCATAGTTTGGGCTAACACTTGTACAAACTGAGTTAAGCTTTCTCTGTCTTGTCCTCTACCTAATGCGTTAACACCAGCTACAATTTGTGGTCTAACTAAATCTTTAGGTATCTTAGGTATTTCGTTATTTCTTTGAAGTATGTGTAGAGTTCTGTTGAGATAGGGTATCAAAAATTCTACCGTTAACAAACTGAAGAGTCCGCCAAGTTGTTTCTCTAATTCTAACTGTGTAAGACGTACCTCTTCTGCGGTTGTCCTTTCACTTTGTCTAATTTGTAAAACGAGAAATGCTTCGTTAATTCTTCTTTCTAAATTGGAAATCATTTCAGATGCTGTTCTGAAGTCTGCGGTCTTTCCAACTTGAACGACTTGTACATCTTCCGCCCTTCCCTGAACTATGGCTCCATTCCCAGCTTCTGCAAGGGTTTTTGGCTTTGTAGTTGAAGAGGGACTGACTAGAAAAATTACCTTCGCAGCCGCCGAGCTGCCTTCCGTTAGTGCTTGAGATAAACCTTCCAAAGATTTAAAATCACCAAGAAACTCTTCTACTCTGCCACGTCCATAGTCCTCACCGTCAACAGTATTGAATCTAAGAACAAGCCAGGGGTTTGCATTTTTTGGTGCACTACTTTTGCTGCCAGCTATTATTTTATCAAACGCTTCTTGATGCCATACCCAACGTCCGTTTTCTAAACGAACATAAGTAAATACTTCTACATCATCTTCATCAGACTTTGTCTCATCTATGCCTGAGTTAGGCTCGACTATTGGTTCTTCTAAGTCTATGTCAAGAACCTGACGTGATATAAGTTCCTTTGTGACAATCTCTAGCACGTTCCCGTTTCCATCTCTATTAACTACGAAACGGTTAAGGGGATAGTGCTTTAGACCATCTTTGCCCATAAATATTAATGCATTTCCAGAAACAATTAAATGTTTTAATGCTTGGTTTACAACGACTCTATCAGTAGAAGCATTAATGTAATCCATAACCATCCTTTCCATTTTAGAAAAAGATAGGTCTAGTTCACTTCTAACTTCTGCTGGTAAATCTACACCAAGTTTATCATCTCTAATTTGTAACTTAAAAAATGTAGTTTGGGGTGGTAAGAGAGCTAGACCAAGTTTAGCACTAAGGTTAACAACGGCTTTAGCTCCAATGCTTTGCCAAGGTGTTATCAACCTTTTGTGATATGGTCCATCTAAATCATCTCTTATAAGATAAGGCAACGTTAACTCACTACAATCGACTGCGGTGTCAAGGAACTCGGTACGACCATGTGTCAATCGATCATATCTAGTACGTGCCAGCATCATGTTCCTGTATTAACTCCGCCAGCTGGGGTGCTATCTACACCTGTATTAACTGCTGATGCCGCTCCAAGAGATGCAAGTCCTTTCTTAACTGTTTGCTTATCTCTTTTCTGTTTTGCGTTTTGTTGGATCTTGATTGACTCATCAACCTTCTTAGTTTTTTCGTCATCTCCAGCAGCCGATGCAGCTGGTCCAGGACCCTGTACTGTAGGAGGTGGGGTCATTGCTCTTGCTGGTTGAGACACTCTGTTTCTATTTCCTCCTAGTATTCCTAGTGATGAGGCGGCTGTTGCTAAACCACCTATAGCACTAATTAATGGTATGACTGGTGCACACATTAGATTTCTTCCTCCATTATGGATTTTATGTAATCAATTACGCTGGCTTGTCCAGCTCTGTACATGATGGTCTGTACGTCTTCTTTAGGATGGATAGGTTTCCAACCAAAATTTTCCTCTAGCCTTGTTAGTAATTTATCTAATCGCTCGTTATGTAACTTAAGCGTAGCTAGGGAGATTTCTGTTGTCATGTTCAAAAAATGCTGGCATTCTTCCAGCTTTGGTACCATTTAGCTGTGGAGCTTTACCTTCATACATAAGGCGATCACTCGCATCCAGCCAAAATTTTTTGCTTAAATATTTATCGTCATGCTCCATAGACAATGGTTGCATAATCCAATTTATTGTTGCTTTTCTAAGTTTGTCTAGTGACTGGCTAGGTCTTAATCCTAGCTCTGCACATACTAATGAGTTAGTAGCTACATGCACTTGCTCATCTCTTGATATATCTGCTGACACTGTTGCTAATCCAGCATCACCATTAAATCTAAACATAGGTAATAGCACGAAAAATATAGCTCTTTCTATTACTAGTGCTTTAGCTATCGTATGATCAGGATGTGATAACCAGGCATCTCGTAGGCGTAGTGCCTCGGCTTCTGCTTTGTCATTAACGCCATGAGCGTTGGTGATGTATCCAAGAGCAAGGTCATGCTTTATCTCATCCTTTACATTTGACTCCAAAAGTTTTCTAGCTTTCTCAGGAATCTCAGAGAGAGCTTCTGATATGAAGTCGCCAACTGGTAATTCCATATGGCGTATTGCAAGAGCACGGTAGATGGTTTCTTCTGCTCCATGTTTAAATTTTCCTTTGGTGGTTTGTACTGGTGTCCAGGTTCTTTTTCTATTTAATAATTTTTCGTAGGGGTTCATTGTTGACAGTCACAAGCTATTTCATCGGGTTTATTGCTCATTATGTCTTCCAAGTATGCGTCAACATCGGACTGATCTAGTGCAGCGTAGGCATCTGATTTATCCTGAACGTCACCCATTACTTGTAATGCATAATAGAGGGACGTTTGTGGGCTTTTAAGCCACTCGTCTACAAATGCCTCATCGTAATTCACCATATCACTCCAAGAGTTGAAGCTATAGCCATGAAGCAAACCAGTTCTATGAAGCATAATCATTATCTGATCTGCTACCTTTTTATAATTCTCCCACCCGACCTCGGATGCGATCTCAACGTTGCCATATTCCACCCTTTCTACACCAAATTCGCCCGAATCTCTGTCTACTGTTCTAGCAATAGGAGGAGCTATTTCTGGTGTGCAAGTATAACCTTGTAAATCTCTACTTCTATATGAACATGATGCAGTTGGAGCTATGGCAAAAGCTCGCACCATGTTGTGTTGTCTTGCTGCGTTGCTTGCTTCCTCAAGACCTATGTATAACTCTCTCGCAGCGAATCCAGCTAGTGTATCAGTTATGTTGCCATTATTAATAGCTTCTAAACCTTCACCAAACTCTTTGTAAGTTATATTATTGATTTTGAGGAAGTTGGCCAGACCGAGCATGCCGAGTCCGACTTGTCTATCGACATCTGGTGAAAGGTACTCTCCAGATTCTCCAACGCCTGTCCGACTATGGAGATCGCACAGAGATTGCATACCTTCACGGAAACTCTGCCGTAAGTCGCCGATACGACAGGCACCGAGATTGACGTGCTGTAACAAGCAAGTCCCTCGTGAGGGCAAGTAAACTTCAAGACAGACGTTGCTGTATATTCTTTGTCCTTGTTCATCGTGTTTTATTTTATTGAGCCAAATGTCTCCGCTTGCAATTCCTCTAAGTATTGCTTCCTTGACTTCAGGTTTTGAATTATACCAGTCTTGGGCTTCGAGATCGATGCATCTTTTGATCCAGGGAAGTTCATGCCTGGGAGCTTCGATAAAATCAAGAATATCGGGATGTGTAATATCGAGATGAATAACACACGCACCATTACGGTAGGTGCCACCCCTTCTAAGAATTTCATTTAATGTTGAGTAGATTTTTGCGAATGAGACAGGTCCGCTCGCAACGAGCGAATCAGGTCCCTTATTTGTTGTTGTTCCTTTTGGCCTAATTTTCGACAGGTGGACTGCAACTCCCGCTCCAAAGCGAAGAGCATGCGACACAAATCTCCAGCTCTTTTCGATACCATTTGGACCCTCCATTGAGTCTTCTACTACGAAGATTGTACAACTAACTGGTAAACGAGAACCAGGGTTATCTATCCAGGATTGTACTCTCCCAGTTCTCGCAATTTTTTGCGGTTCTATATTCGATTTCATTTGATAAGTAGTGGATTGCTTTTGATAAATCTTCTATGTCATTGTCTTTGTAACCAGCTCGACATACATATTTAATTACGTTTCCGAGGTGGAATCCGAGTTCTTGTTGTCTAACAAAATCCCAAACATCAATAGGCCCTCTTCTGTAGTACGATGGTCCTTGGTCGTTGGTGGTTTTGGCCATTTCTTTATAAGGTTTTCTATACAATTAGATAAGACAAAGGCTTGTTCTTGTAATGCAATCATAACGGTTGCAATATCTTCTTTCCTTGTCTCTGGTTTAGCTAACATGATTTCAAGCTGGCGTAGCTTCAAGTCTTGATCCATTGTTAACTTGGTAATTGGTGGCGGGGGTCCAAAGGATTGGTTCTTTTTTCTCATGATCGTAATCGTCAGTTGTAAGTATTCGTGCAAGTCTTGCATTTACTAATGCATCATTTTCAGTCATGCCTTTATCTTCAAAGGTTTCTACGACTGCTCGCCAAGTATATCCTTTCTCTTTGAAAATCTTTTCTGCACGTTTAATACCAATGCCTGGTACACCACTATATCCATCTGTGTTATCTCCAGAAAGTGTCTGTGTGAGATGCCACATTGCACCTTCTTCAGGTGTGATATCTATGGTTTCATTAAAGTCATACAGTTTGCCTGGTATTTGTCTCATATCCTTATCAGGTGAAACAATGATATTACCTTTCCACTTTGTAGCATAAATACCAAGACTGTCATCAGCCTCAAGTGTAGGTTTAACTATTACTTTATAATCTTTTTTGAGTTGATTTATAACTCTTTTGAATCCACAGGGTTTTTTTCTGTTGCGATGACCTTTATATTCAGGTAGAATTTTTTTCCTAAAATTATTAGGACTTGTAAAAAATAAAAGTATATCTTCTGCAAAAGGAAAATCTTTTTTTATCTTATCAAGTTCTCTTTGTACACATCTGTACGCCTCAGTAAATAATGAGGTGACTAATATAACATCATCACCAAAATCAATTTCAGTCTCAGCAGCTGCACAGCATTTGTATACTATGTAGTCGCAGTCAATTAGTAGTTTCATTCGGGTTTAAATAAGTTATTGCTTTTTTGAGTAAATTTGTATCTTCATTAAATTTACCTAGACCAGTGTTGCATTCGTTACACAACCACCCTCTAAATAATAATGAGTTATGACAATGATCTAAATATGTCTTACACACTTTGCCACATAAGTCACATTGTTCTGACTGTGGTGGTGCATTCTTACGTATCTCTCTACGATCTTTTGATATTTTACTGTCACAACTTTTACAAAAACTCTTATAATGTATTTTTTTTGGAGTTGTATTAGATATTTTAAAATCTGATAATAATTTAAAATCTTTACATATACTGCATTGTCTAGTGGACTTCGCTCCAGTTGTTTCCTGACTTTGCTTCTGCTGCAATTGGGCAGCGTAACTTGTAATACACTCCAGCGTTAACTGCTGAGTTTTCAAGTTGTTGTTTTACCTCTTCTGTATATTTTGGATTACATTCGTATTGCAATTCATCGTGTATGAACGCAAGTTGTTTAGTGTGAAAGGGTTGTAGTTGGTCGTTTGCTATTACCATCCAACGTTTTGCGATGATACCAGCGGAACATTGTAGAAGGTAATTTAATCCTTTGTGCGGTGAATCGACCAGCACCCTTCGTCCGTCACATGCCAAGAGGTAACCATTAGCAGCCTTATCTGTAACCGCTGCCAATAAGTCGGAGAGTCCAGGGATTGCAGCAACGTAAGCCGCTCTAATCTCGGATCCTTTTTTACTGGCTTCCTTGGGTTGTAAAGAGTTATCATAACTCATACCTAGTTTTATATTTCCCCCACCATAAAGAAAGCAATATGTCACAGTCTTAACTTGGCGGCGGGTGATTCCTATTTTGTCAGCGTTAACTTGATGTATATCATCGTTTAGTAGTATGTCTGCGTATCGACCTCCGTCATACCGTCCGAGATAATGGGCTAACATGCGTAACTCGATACCGCTTAAATCGGCACCTACCATTATATTACCTGGACTTGCTGTAAATAGTTCTCTAAATTCTTTTTCTGCTGGCGACTGAGCCACGTTTGGTTTACGATGGGCACATCGAAATGTGTTTGTCGATACAGAACAATGATGATGAATCCTAGAGTTCGTACATAACCGAAGCCATGCGTTCACGCCTTGCGATATCATTCCTAGCTTCTTCTTTAGATCCAAAGCTTTCGCACATAACTTGCAAAAGGGATTCGATATCTCCGTCAGAGTGATCTCGTCTATAATTGGTTTCCCAGTCTTCGTAGTCTGAGTCAATGTAATCTTCAGACGATTCTTTAATATCCATGCTATATGATCTCGTGATGTTGGATTGAACTCAACTAATCTTTGTAACTCTGCTCCCTCGACATATCCTTGGGATGCGTTATTTCGTTTAGGTGTGAACATTTTTCCTCCAATGAGAGGGAATTGTTTTTGTAATATTCCAGTAACTTCTTCCATCTCTCTTCTGAGATGTGATTCAAGTTGCTGACATTTTTGTTCATCGAATTGCCATCCATGAAGTTCTTGTTCTGTAAGTATGTGTGCGACTTGGTGTTCTAACGTGCACCAGTCAGGTAAGGGCGGAAGTGCTCGCATAATTTAGTTGTAACTTTAACGTCTTGTACGCAATAGTCTTGCATCTCCTGGCTCCATTTTTGCCAGTCTGTTGTTTTACCAAACTCACCTTTGTATTCTTGTAATCGATAACCATAACTTTCTAAGCTATGTCTACCATACAACTGTAATGGCATTCTTGCTATGTTTCTTTTCTTATCTATCTCCATCATGTTTGGATGATATAAGCGAGATAAGATAAGAGTGTCAACAATAGAAGCATCAGTATCAAACCAAGAATAAATTTTCCGAAGAACAGGTAAGTCGTAATTAATAACGTTATGGCCGACAAGAACATCAGCCGAACTGAGCCAATGCAAAGCTTCAGTGATTGGTCCTGATTGGTCACCTTGATTATTAAATACGAAGGTTTCCTCTTTCGTGTTGTCGTATATTGCGATGCAATGTATTTCAGAAACGTCATGCAATAGCCCGTTAGTTTCGCAGTCAAATACGAGCATTTGCTTTTCCGACATAAGTTTTATCCCGAAACTTTGCTTTCTTCACTGCTTGTTTACTTGGTGGGTTTGGTTTTTTTAATTTATCCAGCTCAGAAGTCTGTGCTGGGATTGAAAACTGTGTTCTTAGTTTCATTGAATCTACAGGTAGTTTTATCATATTTCAATTCAGCTGCCACCCCAGTCTCTCCACTGTATCTGTTTTTCAACACACGTAATGTAGAGCAATCATCTGGGTTTTGCTGATCTCTTTCCAGTGCTAAGACTGTGTCAGATAATTGGCTTATGCTGGCTGACCCTCGTAACATGCCAATAGAAACACGCTGGCCATCTTCAACTGCCTTGTCTCCTTGTGCTCTTCTAAGATGAGACACTAAGAATAATTTAATTCCTGTACGCTCAACAAGACTACGTAAGTCAGTCATAGTTTTATCTATAGTTCTTCTCTCATCCATACTTCCATCTAAACCACTAAGTAGAATAGACAAGTGGTCAAGAAAAACTACTTTTATATCCAGGCCAAGAGCCATATATTCAATACGGTTGTAAATAATATCCGCAGATAGACTGCCAAAATGGTCGTATAAATAAAGGTTCCAACCCAAGATAGTTTTATCGTAAGCATCTTTCAAAGTAGAATATTCATGTTCACCTAAGTGTAAAGCTTTTCCTACAGCTACTGACATAAGTCCTAGTGCTGTTCGCCTGTTAGATTCTTCTAATGCGATGTAGCCTACTTTCTCTCCTTTGTTAAGAAGCTCAGCTGCGAGCATTCTACATAGGCTGCTCTTGCCTTGGCCTGTACCAGCCGTGATAGTTGTAAGTTCGCCATATCTTATACCGTGGGTCATTGCCTGTAAACCAGCAAATGGATATTCATGATTACATGGTTGACTTGGTGTTGTTACTGCATTCAGTAAAGATTTACCATCAACGATTCCATCTGGCCTATAAGGTTTCGCATCCCATATCGCACGGCGTATAGCGTCTGGATTATTATCCTGTAAAGCATCACTGGCATCCTTGTACGGATCTTCCAGGTGAGCAATCTTAACTGTCCCTTGCGGTAAGACAGCTGCCACTTGCTCTGTCGCCTTGCGTCCCTGATCATCTTTATCAAAAAATAAAACAATTTCTTGATATCCCTGTAAAAAGGGTATTTGTTTTTGTACATCTTTTTTAGCACTTGCTGCACCATGCGGCAAAGATACCATTGGCCAACCATTCATTGCCTCGTATCCAGAGGCTGCATCTAGCTCACCCTCGAATATAACAATACGTTTGCCAGAATTAGGAAACAAATGCTGACCAAATAAAGTGTCAGTAGTATGTCCTTCATACTTAAATGATTTTAGTTTGGTTTTTGTTTTGAATCCTTTAATACGTCCAGAGCCATCGAAATAAGGGAAGCGTAAGTATGTCTCATCTCTGTAGATTTTGTACTTTTCGCACGTCTGTTCGCTAATTCTTCTTTTATTAAGTCGTTGAGCGGTACCTTTGAAGTTGACATTTGTTTGCATGGATAATTTGTTTTTTTGTTTGTCAGCAGCTGTCCTTGTTTGACAACTGAAACAGAATGTATGCCCATCTGTATATACAGCTAGTGCGTCAGATGAGCCACAGTCTGGACATGGTTCGTGTCTAATGAATTCGCTTTCAGTCATGTCAGCCAATCCACTGGTATTGCGTGGTATGCACACCACTTGATGTTGTATCGTGTGCACCATTTCGCATATGTTGTTTTGGATTTCTTACTAATCTTTTTATAAGGATCTTGAAATACCATTCGTAAATCTATGTGTGGGTTTTCAGTGACAACTTGTTTTATCTTTCGTCTGTCCTCTGGTTTCCAATATCCTTTTGTTTCTAACACGATGCCGTTAGGCAAAACAAAGTCAGGTGTATATAAGTGTTTAATTGTATAAGGTAAACTTAGACCCTCATACTCGTAGTCAACACCTAACTCACATAAAAGATCAGAGACTTTTTCCTCTAATCCTGATTTAAACATTAGAAGTCGTCTTGATATTGTTCAATGTCGATTTCTACTGAGCTAGGTGCTAAGTCAGGTGTAACGTTTGGTTCATCAGTTTTAAAACCTTTTGTTTTACCAAAAAGTTCTGCAACACCAACCTCATCAAGGTCACCTGTGTCTACACCAGCTCCTGTTTGTACACTAACTATTTGTATTCCACTAAGTTTTAAACTTGTGCCGTATGTAACGCCATCTTTTAATACGTATGGTTTCTGATGAAAACCTAACTTAACTTTAGATCCTTCGTAAACTGGTGTATCTAAATTTTTGATAGGTGTACCCTCTGTATCTACAACAGGTGGTTTCTTTTCATCTGCCCATGAAAACTTAACGGTATACTTACCGTCTTCTACTTCTTCCCAGGGTTCTGGTTTAAGAGTAGATCTTTTTGGATTCTTAAGTTTAGACTGTGCCCATTTTAGACAGTCTTCCCTTTCTGTTTCTAGTTTTGATATAATTTCCTCACCAACTAGTGCTTTAAGTGAGTAACCAAATTTGCTTGGTTTTAATATAGCCTGAAAACCAGTTAGAACTACTGGTTCAGGTGTCAAGTGGATGGTTCTAGCCATTAACAAAAAAAATAAGTGGAATTAATTACGTCTGAGGGTACTAAGTCCCCGATGATAGGTGGTTCAGACTCTGCTTCAATTGCTTTGGCAAAGTCGTTGAGATAGTCATGCTCTGCAAATAAATGCATGTAGACTTCTCTCACCTTTGTCGAAAGTTCTGTCATATCTGTAGCTCTGCACAAGACACTGTCATGTATGAGAGCTATAGGTTTGTCGAACTTGTCAACAGTAAAATGTAAAGTATTTGCGTCAAGTGAATGTATTAAATTAGGAGCTGTCCCATTCTTGTGCCCTAGTAGGTCAACTTCATTTGTATCGTCAGTAGCAACTCTAATCTCACAACGTCCTAACAACTTCATCTTTATTTCAACTACTTCTTTCTTCATGTATCTTTGTGATACAACGAAACCTGATGGTGTAACCCATAAAATCTTGTCTACACCACGCTTTATAGTTTTTGCAACCTCTTTTTCAATCCAACGCATAACAGCCATAGGACCTGGTACAACTATTTCCATAGCATTGCGTACAGCCTGTACTGTTTGTGTCAAATCTTCTTTAGTTATGTCTACGCCTTTTTCTTTTAGAGCATCTCTTATATATGTTCTATTACTAAAAGGTTTAGCATTGTAAGGTATAGTCATGACCGTTCTCTTGGTGCATTTTCTATCCCAATGCGGATGTAAAACTATAGGTATATATGGTTTAGACTTCTCAGCTACTATCTTGTATGCATCAACAGGCTTATCTGAAGGTAATACATTACATAACATAGCTGCTGATTTATCTCTTGCTAAACCAGACAATATTTGTATACCTGATGCCGTAGCATCTATTGCAATCATTAGACTTGTAGTCTTACGATCTCTTTTGATAAGGCAATGGTACATTTCTTCACATGCAGCCACAAATTGCCAAGGTTCTTCAACACCTTCCCATTCATGCAAGTTAGCTATTGGATCTTCAGCAATTCTTGTTATCAATGCATGATTGTTTCTTGCCCATGCAAGGCGTTCAGGCATAGTTGCCTTATCTAATCCATATGTTGTTGCAACTTGAAACTCTATCCATGACTCAGAGTCAGGTGTTAAATCAACTGGATCTGCAAAAACTAACAATGATTTACCAAAGTCAGTACATTGCGGTGTCAAATAGGCTGGTATAGGGTAGCATCTACCACGCCAGTCAAAGTTCCAAGGTAAAAAGAAACGATCTCTGTTTTTAAATATACTTGCAGCTTCCATTTGTTTTCTAGTTCTACAACTAGCTTTGTAAACAAGTGCACGTTTATTGTGAACCTCTGCTTCTTTTCTGCAATAATCCTTTTTAACATTTGGATCTTCCATGTTATTTGGAAGTGGTGTCGATGGTATTTCAACAATAGGAATAAACTTTCCTACTGCTATACCTCTTTGCTGTAGCTTGTCTGCTATAGCATAAACAAAGGGATTTATTTTGTAGCCAACCTTCTGTATCTTATTTAAAAAACGAAGTGGCAGTTCTCCCTGTACTATTCCGACCTCTCCCTGTCGTACCAACTGATGTCCCTTCATAACTTCATTAAGAAGATATCCACCTTTTCTTTCGTTAGTCCAGTCGTTTGGTTCTATTAACATTGGATATGATAGAGGTGCAAACAACTCAGCATCTTCCATTAATTTATCTTTAATAGATAGGTATGCTTCAGTTGGTACTATTGCGTTAGGACATTTTGTTCCTCTCATGTGTACACGTTTCTTTTCAAACCAATTACATGAGTTAAGGACGCAGTCGATAAGCCATGCACCTAGCCTTACACGCACAGCTGAATTCCATCTCTTCCAGGTTTCTACGTTGTACCTGTTCATCAATGTACGCAAGACAACAACCTTTTGATGTGTACCACATGCCTTGTGCCAATAATTTTTCTGGATATAGTCTAATAATCCAGGCACAGTCTTCTCGTAATATGTGATGTGGCACTCATCCTCTACAGCTGTGCCAACTGCGGAAGATATATTAGTTAAGTAATTACTCTTATCACGAGTGCTAAACACTTTATCCATGACAACCTTACAGGTTATGGATGCAAGCACATTGGTATCAACAGAGTCTAAATATTTATATACGTCCTTGAAGGCTACTCCGTTGTGGCCTCGTTTTAGCATGTCTTTGCGTGTTTCTATCTGTTCAATTACTAACGGTAGTAGATCTCTTATAGATGTTACGCCGTATATAGTTGCAGAAGAATATGACTTGCTCTCTAGATTCTGCGTGTTATCACGCAATATATCTATACCTTTTCTAATTTGTTCTCTTTCTAACTTTACTTGCTCATCAATTTGTGAGGGTGTAGCCATAGTAATGCTTTCGATTGTTGATTAGATGTTTGCCATTGCATCTGCCCTGGCTTTGTTAGAAACTTTCGCATACATGATGGTAGTTTCTATTGTTTTGTGACCCATAAGTTCCATGAGGGTTCTTATCGGTGTTCCAGCTTCGGCATGCCATACACCAAAAGAGTGGCGTAAATGGTGAAAGTTCATTACTGGCGGCTGTTCCAAATAAACTAACACCTTTTTAAATTCACGCAATAATTTATCTTTATTCGCCCAGTCATGTCCGAATATCAAAGTATTCGGGTGTGTTTTGTTAATCCTTTTTAAGATTATTGGACGCACTCTTTTATGCATTGGCACCTCTCGCCAGTCATCATTCTTTGTAGAAAAACCTGGGCGGCCACCTATATAAATACTTCCTCTGCCATCGTAGGCATCAAGGTCTATATCTATTGATCTAAGATTAAGTATCTCTGCCTGTCTTGCACCGACATATGCACCAAAGACAGCGATGTCTGCAAGGTCATCTCGGCAAAAGTTAAGGCTTCGTGCTACCTGTTCATATGCATCAATAGTACTTTTGTCGTACCAATTAGGTCTACCTTTATTTTCTTTTAACTTAAGGAATTTAAAGGAATGTGGCAGCTTTCTTTTTGCGTATGCAAAGTTTAATACTGCCTTAATAGAAGCCATGTATCTGTTAGCTGTAGCATTGACTACATTTCTCTCTTCCATTACTTGTGTCTGCATGTCATCTATCACATCCTGTGTGATTTCCATACAAGGAAATGACTTTCCATAACATGCAGTGAAGTAATCAAGATGATGCACAACGTCATCATGGCTGGCTCTGTCCTTGCCGTGGCTTTTGTTACGCAATAGGTCGTACTCTACTGCTTCGCCCCAGGTTTTAAAAAAGGTGGTCATAATAATGGGTGGTAGTTACCCATATTATACACTATTTTTGCTATCGGTCTAGACTGCTGACTTTGTATGTATCATCAGCTACCTGTTGTCTCATTAATTTAATCAACTCACGTTTATGTGGATGAGTAGTTATACTGGTGAGCAGTGCACCAAGTCTTCTTTTTGTTGTTTGACTATTCATTATTAAAAGTTCCAATCAATAAAAGTATCTGAAGGTCTAAGGTGATATAAACCATCGTTTGATACCATTGTTATTTCCAAGCCGCTTTCAATGCTCCTTTTTAATCGCTTTTTTGCGTGATGCTCGGTGTTGTAGTAGTGTTCTTCAACCTTTCCTGTTTCCATGTTACGAGTTCTAAATACACAGTACACAGAGTCAGGTATCTCATACCCGTGTATCTTCCAGCTGATTAAATCATCATATGGAATTGATATAAAGTATGCGTCAGGTGTATCTTGTAAAGCTCTTACATTATTAGGAAAGTATTTTCTACGTTTACGTGGTTCACGTTTCATGATCTATATCTCGTATTTGTTTAACATCAATCAGCTCAAAACCTTTGGACTGTGTCCAGCAGTTAGCCTTCCATGCAGCCTCTTCGTCATCGATAGCATCAAAGAAACGCCAACGAGAATCACCAGTGACTCCATACATAACCTGATAAGTTTGCATTTGCAGCAGTTGTATTGTGAAAACCTGTAGGGTTTTGTGACAGTCAGGTATTGTCAGGGTGGGTTTGTTTTAGTAAATGTATCTGTAAATATACAGTGCGTCCTTGCGTTAGTTCACATCGCAGTTGCGTCCTTGCGTCCTTGCGTCCTTGGTGTTGGGAACCTCCTGGAAAAAATTAAAAAAAGAGTAGTACATTTGTACTATATATAATACATTTGTACTATAGTATGTTTGTACTATAATACATTTGTACTATTTAATATAATACATTTGTACTACTTTTGACTATGAAAATTTAACCCAGGTCGCCCAAAATTTGTTTAGCCTGGTAATAGCAATATCTAACCTCATAAGCCTTTAATTGACATTTAAGACTTTTTACCAACTTGTGAGCCTCGGCCCGTTGTTGGTCATTCTCGGCTACTTTGACGTTTACTAATTGTTGAATTAATGCCCGTCTAAGTGAATAGTTGCTCTTTTGTTTTTGGTAAGTATTCATAGACTTTTTTATGTTAGGGTGTTTTTTAAAAAAATATATAAAATGATTGTTAAGCATATAAAAACAATTAACGAGGTCATAATAAAACCTCGTCAACTTTTTTCTTTTGGGTGCCGTGTGCTATGAATGCAACAATAAAATTACGTTGTTTAGAGCACAATTTACACGTAGAGCATGTTACACCGTCTTTAATTTGTGCGGGGCATACAACCACACGCCGCCCGCCTGGTGTTGTTTTTGGTGGTTTATCTTTTGAATTAACCACAGTAACGGCGGGTAAGCCGTAATTATCGGCGACATAATCGGCGGCCTCTAATGATTCGGTGCTCACGTTTATTGTGAGTCCTAACTCGTTAGCCTGTTGTAATGCCTTTATATTGTGCGGCGTGTGCTTATGGTGTGTATAAGAATAAGATTTACGGCCCTTATTAGCTTTTACTAATTGCCTTAATAAAAAGGTATCAATAACGCCGTTTTGGTGGGGTAGGTCCCCCGCCTGGTGTAACCGTATCAACTGGCCTGGTGGTTGTTGCTCAATAAATGAACATAAACCCGCCCAGTCGGTCAGGTTTGACTGTGTGCCGTTGCTTACTTTGTGCCAGTGTAAAGCAAGCGGGCCGCTTTTAGCGTAGCAACCACTATTAATAAAAGGACAAGAGGGCGGGCACGTTGCCGCCTCTGTTGTTGTTGTCGGTATTGGTCCGACTTTCCGATTATTAGATTTTTTGGTAATGTGAACTAATACCATTTTTTAAGTTGAACCGCTCTCAGTGAGCGGCAATAGTAAAGGGCGGAATTGAACCGCCCATAAAGCCTTACTTTTTTACTTGTTGTTAGTCGTTGTCTTCATGTTCATGACATGTACACGGTGTTAACTCTCTTAAACGCTCTAGTGCTATTTGATAGGGTTTATCACGTTTAACAACTTCATGACATAAATATACAAAAGGATCCTCTAAACAATTATTTAAGTTTAGATCTAGTCCAACATCTTGTACTAATCTAATTACTTCCCATCGCTCAGAGCCAAGTTTTTGTACTAGGTTTTTTTGTGCATCTAATGGTGTTTCGTTAGTTCCGACTAACTGTGGTTTTTTGGTGGTCATTTGTTTAAATGGTCAGGGTTTACTTTTGATTGTGCCCAGGTATTAAAAACTTCTTTAAATTGAGAACTGGGCTTGTCCAGTATGTGCTCTAACTCTTTAATAGCTTTTTCGCACATTTTATACTCTGCTAGTTGGTCAGATGTAAACTCAGGGCCAACACCTAACAATTTTAAACGCCTTATTTGTACTTGTTTAAGTAAATAGCGGGCCGTTGTTAATTTGTTACTGGACATTGTGCAACATCGATAATTTGAGATTTTAAAGAAACACGTTTATTGTGAAACATTATTAAGGCGTTAACCTTATCTAATGCTTTTAAGTTATACTCTTTTACTTTGTCCCCAGTTCCCCAGGTAGAGTAATAAACAGTATAATTACGTAATAAATTAGATTTACTGATCATTTGACATAATCCAATTTAAACAACGCTTTTAATATGTCCCGTACATATTCACGGTCCATAGTGTCACCGTAAAAAGGTTTATTGACATATTCACGGTCAGTTAAGCGGTATATTGTAGCCTCGGCTATTTGTAAAGGGGTAGCCCCCATATCATAAATACCGCCTGGGCCGTAATAACTAGTGACATAATCAATAAAACCTAGACCAAAATGTAACTCTTTTGGCTCTTGTAATGCTCTAAAAGTGTTCATAACTATTTAATAGTATTTAAACTTACTTTTGGTGACATAACTAACTCAATAGTATAGCCAAGCTTTTCAAGTGCCCTTATGTCGTAACGGTCAATTGTTTTCTTTTTTGTTAGTGCTTCGAGTGCCTCGGCCTGGGCCTCGTCTTTTACATAGTTGTAATCTGTGCCGTACTTTGTTTCTATGTAAACTTGAATAACTTTGTTTAAGTCTTGTTGAGTAGCCATAATTAAAGGGTGAATGAATGACAGTTAATAAGTAACTCTTAACGAGTACTTAATATTTATAATGCCAGTACTTACAGAATAAAGCAAATATAAAAAGTGCGGGTAACCGTACAAAGTAGCAACAAATATTAAAAGCCTACAGATCTCTAGATATTGAGACACAAAAACCCAGGCCACGGCTAAATACTAGTACAAATGTACTATATATAGGCTTAAATCGCTACAAAATACCAACTTAACACCCCATAACACGGTAAAAACGTAGTCATAGCCTAGGTTTAAGCCAGTCTAAGAGACTAGCGACCTGGTAAAAATCGACCAGGGGCCGCAGGGGGTGACCTTGGCGGTACGACTATATATACTGGCTAGAGAAATTTATGTCATTTTTTATCGACTTCACCTATCGACATTTCCCAGCCGTCATCTGTCTTTTTCATCACTACCGTTGGTTTCTTGACCTCGTCTAACACTTCTTTCTTGTAATTATTTATAGCCTCATCAACAGTTTGTTTAGTTCGTATGCTAATATACTGTTGTTCTATCCCTATCAAGTAACCCAGTATGATCCAGTTCAATGGTTTCCAAGGAGTCTTCAGACTCTTGTAGATACGTCTAAAACGATCTAGTTTTAACTTAGGCATATATCATGTATAATACGTAATATCACTATCTAATTATTACAGTTCGTTTACTTAGATAGAGAGAGGTGCTTTAAAGTAATATCATTAATGGATATTAAAGTAAAGAGGAGGTTGTGTCTCCCCTTTACAGAGAAAGAAGTCCACCCTTCTCCTTCCCCCTCTTATTCCGACCTCTGCCTAAGTCCAGGTGGGGACTGAGTTCCCGTCAACGTTACCCTGGGCTTGTTGTCTTTGGTCTACATCCATCCCTAACACTAGATGATTAGCACTTGACTGTGGGTCATCTAGGAAAGCTTGTAGTATATCATCCCACTCTTCACGTTTACGTAGTTTGATCTGTTCGAGAGCTGAAATAGATAATGCATCGGTAAAGTATTTAACGCCTTGAGCTAGACAGTCTATTCTGTCATCATGTCTCACTGCAAACTTCATACGACACATACGGCTCATCTGGTAAAAGAGCATATAGAGGAGCCGACTTTCAGGTGCACTGTCTTTGTTCGAGCTGTAATCCCACTCAATAACCCCACGGTCAACAATAAGACGATGCTGGTTAAGAATAGGTTCAAGCGAGTCAATGATTCTGTCTTCCTTCCGAACATTTGCACGAACCTCATCAATAAGAATCTGTTGTTTTGTCTGTTGTATATGTTTTTTAAATAATTCACTTACGATACCATCTCCGAAGTTTGTTTCGATAACCAATGTTGTAACGTTATACTTTTTGCATCCTTTAAGGATATCGAGCAAGGTATTATCACTGTACCCATCTCTGTATGCTCGCATTTCATGCAAATAGAGGAACCCGTTTTTTTGGGATATATAGGCAGCAGCAGTTTCATCGGTTCCACGGCCTGATGGATCCACGCTGCAAATGGTTTCATCATACTCTGTCCATTCTCCTTGCAGTTGCATAGGCGAATAGAAATAATCTCCTGGAAGTCCAACGGTAGGTAAGTCTTTAAGGACGTTTCTGGGATCTGAGCACCATATGACATTGTCGGGTGCTTTAGTAGGATTAACACTAGTAACAATAAGGTCAGCCATTTTAAGAGGGAACTTCTCAGCGTCACTAAGAGTTGTGTCAAGTTGGAACTGTAGCATGAAGTTACTACGTCCCATTGCGGCTTCTCTTTGTAGGAGATCTTCGTCACTAAATCTGTCTGGATCTGTGCATTCTCCAGCTGATGCTCCATTGTCAATGTCTTCCTGTAGTTGTGGTGCTAGTAGCCCCTCGTATGGCGTTGAATCTTTAGGAAAACGAGCTGGCCATACAAAGGGACGGTAGTTCCGTTCAGCAAGTTTTCTATATACTGTGAAAGTAGTCTGGGGTGTTCCCAGATACATAATGCGACTATCATCATTAGGTGTAAGAATAGATTCGGCTTCAGTACAGAGCTGTAAGAGTTTTTCTCTCATCAGTTCAGTCATACTATTTCCTGGCACCTCTATATCATCTAGAATCATGAGGTCAGCTCTTGATCCAGTTAACTGACCAGTAATACCCACAGACTTTACTGAGGGTGCCTGGTGAGGTGCACAGTTAACATCAAATGATATACGTGACCAACGTGCATCATCACTTTTAGGCTGTAGATGCTTGAGCCACTGTGTTTCTATAATTAGTTTCTGTAAAAATATAGACATGTTATCTGCTCTTTCTTTAGATGCAGATATAATCATTATCTTTTTTTCTGGATCTTTGAACAAGGTCCATAACACAAAAGCACCAGTAATCCAAGATTTACCAACACCTCGAAAAGCTTGAATCTGGAGTCTCTTGGGTCCTGATTGTAAGTAGTCTGCGATGGCATATTGTGCTCTAGTAGGTTGGGGTAGATCAAGCTGGTCCCACAAAGCTTGCAGAAACAGCTTGAAATCGCCCTGTAAGGCGGTTAAAACGTCACTCATATGCAATATGATCTAATATTCTTTTCTCTCGCTGTGGGATGTGTCCAAACGTGCTACGCATCCAATACAGCCAGTTCATACTACCTTTATCCTGATTACATTTTCTACATGCGGGTACAAGATTTGATTGTAAATCTTCTCCGCCAAGTGTTTTAGGCTTGACATGGTCAAGTGTAAGTTCGTGTAATTCATAATTTCCTCCGCAATAAACACATGTACAGTTGAAGTGCTCTTTGATAGCTCTTCTCCAGAGCCGTTTAGATTCTGAACTTGTCATGGTTATTAAGTTGTGTAAGTAATGTTCTGGACTAGGTAGTAAAGGGGTCATTTTTTAGTTCTGCTTTGTCTGTTTTTAGATCTGTGTTGTGGTCTGCCACTGGTTTTGCTGCCTTTATAGTGGGCTGCATCCATTTTGGAACCTTTTGGTATCTCTAACTTAGCTCGAAGCTTTTGTGCATTTCTAATAATGCTTTTACCCTTATCAGTTTTATTGTATTTAGTTTGCTGAACTAAACGTTTTTGTCTAGCTTTTTTATTTTTACGATAATATTCAGCGGTTTCTGCCATATAATCTCCTTTGAACTAGATCTGGGTCTACTTCAGGTAATACGTTTGCTAATTTTGCTAATGGGTTGCCTTCGTATGCAACACCGCTTATATCATTTGCTTTCAGCCAATCACAGGCTGCTTTTAAATCTTGGGTAGTTGCTTCACCACCCTTAACTCTATCTAAAAACTCTTGTGTGACCAACTGATGCAGTTCGTTAAACTGTGATTCAGTTGCTTTGTTCATTATTCTATGTCTAATCCTTTCTTGACCATAGCTAAAACTTTGTCATCAAGACTATTGTCACTCTGCTCTACAAGTTTTTCTAGGATATCCACGATAAAAAATTTAAATTTATCGCTTTTTAAAAAGGTTAAAACGATTGGTTTTAGTAGTGCTAACATCTTTCTTTGGTAATAATGATTGTATAGGAACAATGTCGGAACATAATCCGTAAACTCTTGTCCCAGGGCGGATTGTAAAGCCCTTTTGTTGTAGTTCTGCACATTTTAATGCACGAACAAGTTCATAGTCTAAACGCATTTTCTCTTCTTGTCGTTTAGCTATATCTTTGCATTGTTTTAAACCCTCTCTGTCAAGTGGCACCATAAAATTTACTTGAAACCCCCAGTTTTCATTTAGCTGATAGCTTGAAGGATACAGTTCTCGTGTATCTTCGTCTGCTGAGTAGGGGTTTACATGGTTACCCATATAGAAAGGACTAAAAGTCATTGTGCTTCCATTACATTGTATGGATGGTCCATATGATTGTCTAGAAGACGCTCCATTGTTCTGAAATTGTATTGCCGAATTGGTGACATTTCCAGTCGCTGCGGCCACAGGATTGGAGCTATTATTGACTTTTGGCTCTTCAGCTAGTACTGGACTTACTGAGAGAATACAGAGAGCGAGGTAGTTGTAGAGTTTATAGTGTAGTTTCTTGTTGTATCCCACTGCTCTACTACGCCAGCTGCTCTGGTTGTTACTTCTAAGTTCCAAGGTAATGTATTGTCAGTTACAGTAAATACAGCATCGCCTCCAGATATTCCAGCACTAGCTGCTGCTGATATATTACTACCACTCCAGGTATTTACGGCAGCTCCGAACACCTGACGCTGTTCTGTTTCGACAATTGTTTGAGTGGTAGTGGTTGTAGAATTCATTGACCCTGTAGTAAACTGAGGCGTTACGACATTTGCTCTAGCTATGCTGGGTGATAACATTGCTAAGAGTATGATTAGTTTTTTCATACGTAGTTTATGTTAATGTTAAATCTACCTGGTGGTGTGGTAGTACTTGTTGAATTGTGTGTACGACTTGCATCAAAAATTAATAACCTGTTTTCTACACTATCGACTGTTTGATTTTTTAATCTTGTAAAACCATCACATGTATTAAGAGATAATATAGCTCCTTTATGTGGGTAATCATCATCTGTATGAGGTGTATGCTCAACTATTTTATTTTGTCTAACGTATAAATTAACTTTTATACGAAGTAAACTTTTAAAATCAGGTAAGTATGAAATTATTGGTTTTACAATATTCCAAAATGTTGTTATCGGTTCGTTGTCCTCATATACTAGATGAACAAAATACGTATCTAAATTATTAGTTTGAGAGTCATTTAAGGAATATATATGTCGCCATAAAAAATCCTCATTATATACAACTTCTTTTTGTATTTCTTTAAATAAATTAATAGGTAAAAAGTTATCAATTATTTGGGTGGTCATACTTTTGATTGTTTATCTTCTTTTGATTTTTTGTTACCTGTAGACAGTCCAAAAGTGGCAAGTGCCCCCGTAAAAATCGAGGCCACGAACGTGATATCAGACGATGCACCTAAAGGTTTCCTAACCATAGGTAGCTCTACATAATTAAGAGTAATTATAAATCCACTCCAAATAACAACTCCTAAACGCACCATTGCACCTAGTATTTGCATCTGTTCATCATGGTCGTCTACATTTTCTTTTAGTTTTTTTAGGAAACTTTTGGGTTGTCCTTTGATGACCTTATCTTCTTCCATGCTGTTTTTAGTATAGGTTTCATTGCAGTTACAACCCACTTAAAGGCTGCTGTTGCTGTTAGTGTTGCAGCTACAGAAACGACTGCTGTAGTAGAAGCCGTTATTAGTATTTCGTTTTCTGGTAAAGGCATTTTAACATCAATAATAGGTATATCAATTTGCCTTATGCCAGTAGGTGCTTCTTCTGTAGCTTCTGGTTGTGTACCCTCTGGTTCTCTAAGATCGCTTGGAGGTACAACTAAGGGTACATAACTAGGTACGTCAGCTGTGGGTAGCGGTATAGATATTGTTTCGTACTGTTGTGCTGGTGGTAACTTTAGGGTTGGAATAGAAATACTTGGTTGAGTCTCCATTTTTCCTATCCATGTAGTTTTTTAGTATCTAAAACTGAATCGTGTTCACCATATTTACCAATAGGAACATAGTTACAAGTTAATGCTTTTCTTGGTATTGTTGTAGCTTTGTATGAGTTGTGATAATGGTACAAATAACTTGGAAAAAAAATAATAGTTCCTTCAGTCATTGGTGCTGTAAAATCTGAACCAGTAAAAGAGTTAGGTTTTCCTTCTGGAACCCAAAATCCTGGAGGATTTATAGGACTTTCAATTTTTAAAGGTTCATGTTCTTCTGAAACTTCACTAAAATAAAAGACTGAAGAATAGTATGAGTTGCGATGATTATGTCTAACCATTGCAACACCATTAGTATTTTCAATTATCCATGAGCTTGTTATTGCCCACTCTTGGTTTGGTGTACTTAGTATTTGATTTATATAATTTGAAAATATTTCAAGAAATTTAAATTTTAATTCTGGTACATCATCTAGTCGATTAAAAACAAATGTTTCATCTTTTTCTTTAATATCTGCGTTCCAAGGTACTAAACTTTTTAATGGGTCACAAAACGTTTTATCTAACTGTGTAACACCTACTGGCACTACAAAAGCTGGAATAGCCTCATAGTTCATTCTTCAGCTTCTGCTGCTTCTGCTGCGTCTATTTTTGCTTTTTCAGCATCATACTCGTCTACACAAGCTTGATATACACCTAGCGATGTAATAGGTTCTACACTTAAATCATTCTTTTCAACATGACCTTTTTCGGTTGTAGTGTCCCATTGAACTGCCCAAGTGTCAGATGGACATGAAGATAAGGTTAAGCCGCTAATTCCTATACCATTTTTGACGACCATTTTATCTTCACGTATTATCGAAATTTTCATTGTCTGTAATTTTAATTAATTTTTGTTTTGGTTGTTCTAGTTCAACTATTGGACTCATTTTTTCTACAGTTTCATTTCTAAACGATTCAATAGCAGCTCCCATTTGATTAACTACTTTTGAATTATCTACCTGTAAAAAAGGTATCCAAGCTACTGCACATCCATATTCATTAACAGGTTCTCCAGTTTGTGGATTTGTACCTGATATTTGTGTGTACCATGCACACTCTAGTTCTCTACAATCTTCTCCGATTAAAGGGCATAGATTGCCTTGTTTAGGTTTCGCCATTTTTTTGTTGTTTTTGTGGTTTAGCGTGTAACCACCCTGTCATTATATATTTAGTTTGTTTGGGTGGGTAGCCTTGATGTACGTAAGTCCAAGTTGCAGGGAAAATTACGACTCTTCCAGCTACAGGTGCAACTTGGTCACCGTTGTAAAATTGTGTCCAACCTTCTTCAACAGTGTTTAGGTATAAAATAAATGTAAGTGTCCGAACTAAGTTATTTTGAAATGCAAAATCATTATGCCAAACATAACCTTTACCAGGTTCAGTTTTTTGTATCTGATACCCAGAATCAATAATTTCATCATTTACAGGAAGATATTTATACTTTTCATTAGTCGTAAAATAACGATAATTGCTTACATCATTTAGATGTTTGAAATAAGCTAAAAATGATTCGTTGATTGCATTAAAAAACAGGTCATCTTCTTCTTTCCATTTATCTAAATGATCAGCAATAAAAATATCTTTACTATTTTTTACGTGTAAATTCACTCCTCTAAAAGTAACACCTTGTTCTGAATCTTTTATATTTTGCTCAAATTTATCAATTATATTTTTACATTTTTCCTGTGGTACTGTTTTTTCCCAAACATAGATATAAGGGTCAGTAATACGGGTGGTGTCAACAAACATTAGTCTTTACTTGCAATGATTACGTCTAAGTATTGTACTGCTAAATCTAAATTAGTTACAGAAATACTGTGGTTGTGTGCACTACCAGAGAAACTTGCGTTGTGGTTGTGTGCAGAACCTGAGAAAGTAGCATTATGGTTATGTGCACTTCCACTGAAACTTGCGTTAGCGTTGTGGTTATGTGAACCTCCAGTAAATCCGTGTGAGTGTCCACCACTTCCACCAGTGCTTCCTGTACCCCTATTTTGTCCAGTACTACCACTAGCTACTCCATTTGATCCAGCTCTAGAGTTATGACTAGGCATATTGTGGCTGTGACTAGGCATCTCTGATGTAGACAATGTGTGACTGTTTACAGTACCACCAGTACTTGCGTTTGCTATAGAAACTGAAACGTTACCGCCAGCAGTTGTATTAGCTACTGATACGTTACCACCAGCAGTTGAGTTTGCTACGGATACGTTACCTCCAGCAGTTGTGTTACCAGCGTTAGCAGTGATTGATCTACTAGCTAAAGTATTACTAAACGCATTACTACCACCAGAACCAGCAGTTCCAGATACAACTCTAAGTGCTTTGTTATCTACACCACTTGTTACCTTTGTCCAACCTGTAGGAGCTGATGTCTGTTGAAAGAGCATCTTTGTTCCTGATGGAAAGGCTTGAGCGTTAGCAATACCAGTTGTTACATATGCAGTTGTTGCTACTTTTGTAGTGTTATCAGATGCAGACTGTGTTGTTGCAGTGACACCGTTAGTTAATACTCCAGAGCTAGATGTTAGACCGCCAAATAAAGTATCTCTAGTTGCTACGTCTACACCGTCAACTGTTCCTGTAACTGTGATGTTTCCTGTTACGTCAACACCAGCACCACAATCTAGGTTGCTAAATACATCAATATGACCATCAGAATTAATTTTCATTCTAGTTGCAGGGCCAGCATCTGCATCTTGGAAAGATAAAGCACCAGATTCACTAATTATTCTAAAATCTGGGTTTCCGTCAGATTCTTCAAATTCAATCGTTGGTGAAGTAGAGTTTAAAGTTACCTTTGAGGTAGTTGTAGTTCCAGTAACATCTAAAGTTCCTGTTACGTGAACACCAGCATCGTCAACAACATGTCTAGCTGTACCAGCTCTTGTTGTTGTAATATCTCCGTTGTTTGCTACTGCTACATTTGATGTACCGTTTGCAATAGTTGTGCTGTCAATCGCAGTTGTTGAAGCTGCGGTAACTTGTCCTTTATTGTTTACAGTAACAATAGGAATAGCAGAGCTAGAACCGTATGCACCAGCAGTTACACCAGTTGTTCCAAGGTTTGCAGTTGCTACAGTTACATCTGATGGTAAAGCTCCAGCAGCAATTTTAGATGTTGCAATAGAATCGTTGGCTAGTCTACCAGCAATAGATGCTGAAGATACGTTAGCCATATCTTCTGCTGCTACTGGATGACCTCCAGCTGTTGAGCCGTCATGTACTACAGGTACATCTTTATCTGTATCAATCGTAACTTCACCCTCGGCTCCAGTAAAGCTACTATGTTGCGTGGTTGTACCACGTCTTAGTTTTAATAATTTTGCCATTATGCTATAGACCCGAAGTCAAGAGTTAAGTTAGTTGTTGTTATTACGTTTGGTGCTATTGTTTGGCCAGATATGAGACTTACAATTTCACTTGCTGTCTGGTCTGCTGTTGCACTTGCTTCTATTCCGTCAAGTTTTGTACCGTCAGTAGCTACGTCTCTGCCATCAACTGTGCCTGATACCGTGATGTTTCCTGTAACTGCTGCCCCTGCTTGAAGTGTTTGTAATCCACTAAATGTGTTAGTGCCTAGACCAGCTAAGTTACCAGTAGCTGTAACACCACCTTGCCATGATGAACCGTTATATACTCTTAACTCATTAGATGTAGTGTTAAAGTATAAGTCTCCAACATCAAGACTTGTAGATGGGTTTGAAGAAGCAATACGATATACATTTGCAAAGCTATTGACCTGTGCAATATTACTTGCAGTGGTGTTTACGTTAGCTATTGCACTAGCGACTGTACTAATGTTACTGTTAGCTCCAGCTACGGTTGTAATGTTAGAGTTAGCTCCAGCAACCGTTGAAATATTTGTGTTGTTACCAGCTACTGTGTTAATATTTGTAGCGTTATTAGCGACAGCATTAATATTAGTAGCGTTAGCTTGTACGGCGTTAATGTTGGTTGCATTACTATTTACTGCGTTTACGTTTGATATATTAGTTCCAACTGCATTTACGTTTGCAATGTTGGTTGCTACTGTGTCTATTTCAGATGTAGCTTCGTTTAGGTCATCAGCAACAGTAGTTATTTTTGCAATGTTTGTTGCTGCGGTATTTACGTTAGTTATGTTAGAACCAACTGTATTTACAGAGTTATTACCTGACCCTGTATTTACAGCATCTGTAATATTACCTAAGTCTTCTGTAAATGTAACATGACCAGCAACGATATTAATGTTAGTAAGTGTTGCCTGGTTAGGTGTGATAGGACTAAATCCATCACCAGCACTAGCATCATAGACCATCATAACTTTGTTAGATGAGCTATCAAACCACAAGTCACCAGCTACTAAATTTGAGCCATCAGCTCTATCTGTAGGTGCAGAAGTACTAACTTGATATCTGTCAGCAAACGAATCAATGCTTGTTATGTTAGCTCCAGCTGCTGCTATATTTACAGCGTTTGCAGCTACAGTAGATACCTCTGTGGCTTTTGGTACTAATCTATGAAATGCGTATGTATGATCTGTAGCAGTTGTTTCTACTAAAAATCCAAAACCTTGAGGTATAGTTGCGGATACGCCTGTAATAATAACTGCGTTACCAGTTCCTCTACCATTTGCAATAGTTAAAGTCGTTCCAGATTGTGCAGTTAAGTTTGTCGAAGCTGCTATTACTGAAACTATAGTTCCACCTTTTGCAGCACCGCTAGTGTTTATATCAGGGTTAGATGTAGGAAAACTTGTTTCGTTTGCTATCGGTACGAATCCACCTACGTTATCAACTAGTTCAATAATACGTAAATCTATAGCAGCAGTAGTAGCTACCTTATCGTCAGTACTAGACCATGTAACTCCACTAGCTATAGTTTCACTAGAGTCTTGCCTAAGAAATGCAGCTTCACATTCTGTTTCTGTAAAATATCTACTATCTAAAGATGTGGTATTCATCTCAGATAAAGTAAGTTTGTCAGATTGTAAAAGTGTTTTTATTTCACCAGATGTCTGATCGGCAGTAGCTGCTGTCTCTATACCAGCTAATTTACTTTGTTCTGCATCACTAAACTCGTTAGTATCTGCATTAGCTTCGTATGCAGTTTTTATTTCTGCATTGGTTTGGTCTGCTGTAGCTCCAGCTTCTATTGCATTTAATTTACTGTGATCTGCGTCTGTAAAGACATTACTGTCACTTGCACTCTCTACTAATGTCCTTATCTCTGTTGCTGTTTGATCTCCTGTAGCACCTGATTCGATGCCATTTAGTTTTGTATGATCTGCGTCTGTAAAGACATTAGAGTCTGAAGCTGCCTCTACAAGCGTTCTTATTTCAGATGCAGTTTGATCAGCTGTTGCTCCAGTTTCTATTCCATCAAGTTTTGTTTTATCGGCTGCGGATTGATAACCAGCAGCAGAAGTTGTTGCATTAGCAATATTTAGTTTTGATTGGGCTATTGCTGCACTTGCATTTATATCAGCATTAACAATAGTGTCATCTAATATTTTACTAGAAGTAACAGCATTATCTAAAATTTTTGTTGTTGTTACTTTTCTCTCTTGCAATTCATGTATTGCATAAAGAGCTTGTTCTGTATTCGCATTTAAATCTACAGCTCTGATTGATGAACCAGCTGCAAAAACAGCTTTTGGATCATCATCTCCTGTAGTTTTTCCAACAGTTGTAACCCTTGCAACAGTAACAAGAACCCCTGTTTTTGGTGCTCCAGTACTTTCTTGTACAGTGCTATCTATGTTGGTATTATTAAAAGTTATTTTTGTAGGATTACTGGAAGTATCTACTGTATATTTAGTTGTCGCTTGAGGAGTTCCGTTTAATTGGACCTCAATATCTTCAGTTTGTAAGATTGGGAAAGTGTACGTAAATTCCAACTTGGAACCATTAGCAGCACCTCCACCATTCTCGGTAAAAGTTGTCGCCATTTTCTCCTATGAGGATTGTTTGACGGGCGGATTATTTATTACGTAAATTTAAAATTGCTTCTTTATTTTTTATTCTGTAATTACCAGTTTTCTTTAATGTTTTTAAATTATCTATTCTTCTATCATCTCTTTCCTTAATAAGCTGTTTGACTTCTGGATGGTTACGTATTTTATTAAATGCTTTTCTTTTTGCTATTTGAAAAATTCTTTTTATTTCAGCGTTATGAACATATGCTTTCATAGGATCTCTACCACGATTGCCATTGTTCATATCAAACATCATCTGATTTAAAGAATTTATTATTTTTGGATTATCAGCTAACGCATTAAGTTGTGCTTCTATATTTTGATCACCTATAGCTTTAGCAAATAAAGATCTAACTGTTGCATTCTTACTAAAATCTATACCCTCGTATGAATATGTTGTTGTTCTTAAATCATATCCACTATCAAATAACAGCTTTCTACCTTTACTGTAATCTAAATTTACTGTAAAAGGACTAAACATGTTAAATAAACGTGTAGGGAAGTCCCAGTTTCTTATTGGTTTACCTGTAAGAGTGTCATATTTTGTAGGTAATTCAAATGCTGCTACACCCTCTAGATATAAGTTTCTATTTCTAAACGACTGTAATAAACCAGAGTTAATCTCTTTCATGTATGGATTAAATACTTTACCTAATTCATTTCTGAGAGATGATAATGGGATTGTATTATTAGCAATACTTGCAATAATTCTTTCCATAGAACCTGGTTTACCAGCAAATAAATCTACAAATTGTTGCATACTTGCAAGATATGACTTACTTGACAAACCTTGCATAATAACTATTGATAGTTTTCTGTATTGTTCTTCTGTCCACTCAGGACCCATTTGATCATAATGATCGCCAATATCACCAATAGTAGAAAGTATTAGGTTAAATGGTTCAAATGCATCATATCCTACCCACACATCTCCTATTTTTATACTTCTTGGCCTCCAACCAGCATCAATCCAGGTCTGTCTTTTTTGTCTATCAGCTGGTCCGTTACCAGTTAGTCCACCATTAACATAGTGCATATTTGCTAACAGTATTAAACTACTACCAATAGCTATTCTACCTTGTCTTAATGCTTTTGCATTTGCTAAATCTTGTGCATTTCTTATACCATATATAGCTAAATCACTTAAATTATCTGGTGTAGCCTTCATTATATCTCTAGACTCTTTTACAAGTCTATTAAATAATGGTGTATGTTTTGCAGTTAATGCCAAACCGTTCATACCAGTTCTAGCAAATAACAAAAATGGTTTTGTCCAGGGACTTGATTCGAATGCTGCATCTAATTTTGCAGAAAAACCTTGCAATTCATTTGTTAATGTTGCCTCTTTTTTTGCATATAAAGCTGCTTCATCAATGATATTGCCATCACCATCCATAATTTGTTTATAAAACCTTTCTTGTGCTTCCTTTAACATCTGTGGTGATATTTCTGTAACCTTACCAGCATTAAAAAGATCCATTGCCTCACGCATTGCTCTTTCTTTTGCAGTAGCTCTAGCTAGTATCAATCCAAATGCATCGTCAGTTGCACCCATTATTTTTGTAGAATAGGTTAAAAACTTATTATCATTAAGTGCTCTTGTACCATTAGCAATATGAAATGCTAATTTATCGCCATCTGTAGCTCTACCACTATTTTCTATCCAGTCAGTGTACATAGCCCACTGTTCATCACCTTTTGTAAATTGGTTAAATCTTGTTTTTACAGTTGCTATATCACCAGACCAATACCCATTTAAGTTATGTCTAAATAGTTCCCAGGCTTCTGGTATAGATTCTCTCATAGCATTCATGGCTGCCATAGATGCTCTTAATGTTGCACCATCACCACGTATACCAGCACCGACTGCCATTGATAAAGGACGTAAAAATGTAGCTGCACCAGTACCCATAATTGCTCTCATAGGAGTTTTAGGGCCACTAAGTACACTATTAACCATTACCTTACCTAAACCTTTGACTATCAATCCTTGCTCAGTCTTACCTTTTATTTTACCGCCTCTAAATTTTTTTCTAATATAATTATCGTAATCATTAAGTGTATGTATTTCACCAGTAAATGATATGGCTTCCTGTATTGCTTTAAACAAATCATCATTGTCGCTTGTACCAGCAATCTCATAAGCTAACTTGTGTGCTGCTTTAGATTCAGCCATTTGTTTATTAACAGCTTCAAATACTTCAGCTTTAGACTCTTTTGTAAATACTTTTCCAGCTTTAAAATCAGAAAACTTTTTAGAATGAGTCATTTTTGATAATTTAATTTGCGTTAAACCAGCAATAACTTTGTCATATGTTGCTTTAGCTGGACCATCTACATCAGTAAGATTTGCATAATCATATAATTCTCTATTTGTAATACCAGAATCCCTTATTTCTTTAAGTAAAGATCCTATAACTAAATCAGCAGCTGCAACATTTTTAGGGTCCCATACTGCAAACTCATCAGGTGTGCCTGTATTAACAGTTGTTTTACCACGATTTAATAGGTCCCAAAACTCATCAGCTGTAAGCTCGCTAGTATTTCTACCTTCCATTATTTGTTGTGCTAACTGTACAGAGTCTTGCCATACTTTATGCAATGGAATATTTTTTGCTCTTGCAGCAGCAACTTCTTCTTTTACTCTTGCATCACTCATATAAACTTTCATAAGTTTAACAAGTTCTGCCTCTGCCATTTCACTTGTACGTTTCATACGATCTAGTGATACTGGTGTTGTTACAGAGTCAGTAGAACCACCTTCTGCACCATATTCTGTTCTTATTCTTTTAAGCTGTTGTTTTACATTATATAAAGGACCAGTGGATGTAGGTGCAGCCTGTGTAGGACTTGCAACATTTTTATTTTTATATGCACCAAATCCTGGTAATTGTAACTGTTCTATTCCTTTTTCTGCTATTTGTGCCTGTACACTTTCATTTCTAGCTAATACTTTAGACAATTCTTGTTCATCAATAATATAATCTTCAGTATTAAATAACTCTTTTTGTACAACACTTAATTCGTTTGCTGGTACTTTTCTAACACCTCTTTTTATTGCCATGCCAGCAGCATCAAACAATATTCCAATACCCATACCTTCTACAACATTTTTCAATGTTTTCATAGCAGGGTGGTCAGTATCTTTTGTAGAAAAGGGTGTATCTAGTAATCCAAAATTATCTCTAAGAACAGCTAAACCATTGTCATCTTGTGAGTACCGTGATACTAAATCTGACGTAGCACCTATTGCTGCACCTCTAACTAAACTACCAGCTACAGTTGTAGCAGCTCCTATACCAGCAGCTTTCATTGCTGGAATTATACCAACTGCTAACGATCCAAAATGGACAAGTCCTCGTAAGGCTCCTCCCCACCATGTTTTGGTTTCTATTGGATTTTCATCATTTACAAATGCATCATCCCATTCAGGCTTATAACCTTCCTCGGTTTGCATTTCTTCTTCCATTTCGCCACTGAACATATCAATAGCTCTTTCTGGAAGTGTTACTAGAGAAGAAGCTGTGTCTTGTAAACCGCCACCTATTGCAGATGTAACTTCTTTAGCAAAACCTCTTACACCACCAAAGCCTTCTCTATTTCTAGGATCTTCAGCATCAGCAGCCATTCTTTCTTGTTCTTCTAGTTGTTGAGCTTCCATTTGTTGTCTCAACTGTTCTTTTCTTTCTTCTTCTTCTCGTGACTCACGGATTTCTTCTGAAAAATCCTCAAATCCTGTATCAAAAGAATCAAAATTCATATTTGAATTCATTTCATTACCTTAGTAATTACATTGTTATCTTCTTCTATTAGAAGGTCTATCCATATTTGCAACTTCTTGTTTTCTTTTTTCAATTTCTCGTAAGAAACTGGAGAATCCTTTTCTAGTAGCTTTAAATGCTGGAGGTTCTGCTAGTCGTAAAAAATCACTAACAAACTTTTTACCACCTGGTGTTTCTAACCAAGGTGTTTGATCTCCTCTTATTCTCTTTGCTCTTCTAGATTTAGTATCACTTAAATTAGGTATATCTTTTTTAATGACAATTTCTTCACCTAACGGAAAATCTCTATCTAGTATAGCTTTACCTTCAGGTGTAGCATAATAATCTTCTACCTCTTCTATAAGAAACTGTACATCATTGTATGAGATGTCACCATCTTCTGCTAATAAATCAATCTTAGCTCTATTAACACGTTCTTGATCTGGGTGTACTAATAATTTACTTCTAATATATTCTGGTAATTCATCAAGTTGTTTTTCAATTTCAGACTTAGGTATTTCATCTTTACCAACTAACGATGCTTGTTGTCTTGCAATATCAGTAGCAGACACAGGTGGGAATTTTGTACGATTATGTTGATTGGCAATAAGTTGATAAATTTCTGGTAAATCTTTACCATCAGAATCTATAAATCTTTTAAGATAATCTTCTGTGCCAGGTAAAACACTTTTAGTAATTGCTTCTGAACCATTAGTTTTTATTGCGTATGAAGCTAATTCTAAATCTTTGTTTAGTGTCATTTCTGGATCAGGATCAATAGCACGTTCATAATAATCATATGTGATACCATCTGCACCTTCTATTGTTGCATTAATGTTTCCTAGTACTTCTTTTTTAGCAATATCAAAAGCTTTTTCTTTTCCAAATTTGTCAACATTATCTTTGTATATTCTATGAAAATCAGCTAATGCATTATCATGATAATCCCAATATCCGTCAGGCTTAGTATCACCATCATTTTTCAGTTTAAATTTATTTTTTAGTCTTGTATTTAATCTGTTTGTAAAACTTGTAACTTCTTCTTTTTTTAAACTTGTTGCATTACTCTGTGTTACTTTAGTTGACCATGTATTCCATAAATCTGTATCTTTTATTTTATCAACATCTTCCTGATTTATAGGTAAATTTCTACGTTGTCTAAATTCTAAATCTTCGATGATACCTTCATCATCTCTATCTTCTTCTGTCCTATCTAAAATATCTTTTAATTTAGTAGGTACTGTACCCCACTGTGGGTCCCATAGATTTAATTTTTTTTTTATTTGTTCTTCTGTAAAACGTTTACCATCTTTTTTAAGTTCTGCCTCTTCTTTTAAAACATCTTGTGTAAATTGTTTACCTTTTAATTCTTGTGCTTCTATTTCATTTTCAATAACATCATTTTGATATTCAGTAACTTCATCTCCTAATTTTAACCATCTAGTTTTCCATCTATTTACTTTGTATGGTTTACCATCAATCATTATTTCTTGTTCTTGTATAGCCTTTAAATCATCTTCTGTTAACTGACCAGTTTTTGCCATATCAGTTAATATTGTAAATACTTCATCTAAAGCTTCTGCACGACTATAAGGTTTATTATTTTCATCGACTGTTCTTTTTACAGAATCAAGTAATCTTTTAAAATTTTTATTGATAGCAAAATCATTAACAGCGTCTTCTCGTACTTTAAAACTTTTATCTATTGCATCATTTTTTTCATAATCTTTCATTATGTTTTTATGAGCACTTTGAACTTTATCATAAAAACCAACGTTCTTATCATCTAATAGTGCTCTATTTACATCAGTAAGATTCTGTTCTTTAATATATTGCCTTCTCAAGGCTTTCATTGCAATATTTTTTTGATCTAAAGTTTCTGCTGTTTTAGGAGTAAACTCAACACCATTAACTTCTAACTTTATATCTTCATTATTTATCATCTCACCTTTCAGCCAATCTTCATAGTTATCAGCTGCAATCTTAGATTTCTGTTGTACGTAACTATATAAAGCCCATCCAGATAAGTTACTAATCTCATCAGCTTGCTGAAATGAACCACCATCTTCTAGTACTTCTACAGCAACAGTATCTAAGTCTTCTTTGTTTTTTGTTATTGTTGCTAAATTAGATTCGTAATCAAATATATCTTCTTGCGGTATATCTACTTTACCAGTAGCTTCCTTAGATTCTATATCCTGTTCTATGAATGCTAATTTACCTCTAAGGATTTCTTCTTCCTTAAAATCTTCTGCTTTGCTTTTGACAAAACCATCTAATGTATCTGAAAAATTAGAAAGAGCTGCTAACCTTTCTCTACCTCTTTCACGATCTTCAGCTAAACGTACAGACTCAATTTCTCGAAATCTATCTGCGTTTCTTTGTTCACCAGCTGAAAGATTACGTAGTACTTCTTTATATGACATAATTATAAGAATGTATTTTGTGTCTCAAACCCAAGACTTTGGCCTGTATCAAATGTTTTACTAGCAACATAATCATCTAACTCTGATTGTAAAAATGGATTTTGTTTAAATTGAGGTACCTCATACTGTGGAACCTCCATAGTAGTAAATGAACTTGATCCCTGATTATATGCATCAGCAAATGATGGTACTTGATTTTGTGCACTACCTGGTGGTGTAAATTGGTATGGATTACCACTTTGTGTTACATCAGGTGCTTTGTTATCTTGATATTGTTGATATCTATTAAAACCAGAACTAGCAATAGATAATGCTGTATTAAAGAAACTTGGACCTTGTTTAAATGGTGTTAATAGTGGTGGTGCTTCAGGACTTGGTCTACCAGTAATATATTCTACGTATTTACCTTGAGCAAAAGATGATATAGCTCTGCCAGCTTTATCTTGAAATAGTATCTGACTATCTTTAGCAAATGCAGCTTGTGCACCAGCAGCAGCCCATTGTTGTCCTAACTCAGCTATACCTCCTCTACCAGATCTACGTCCAGCTTGTTCTCTACCACCAGCATTTATCATCTTAGCAAGTATTCTTTGTTGAGATATAGCAGCATTACCAACAGCTTCTCTAGCTCTTAGTTGTGATTCTGCAATAGAATCTTGTGTTTCACGCCATTTGTTGTCAACTTCGATGTCACCATCTTGTTTACTATTTTTCCAAATGAGTTCTTCGTTTCTGTTTTTAGTATTGTAGGCATTGATTGCTAATCTATTTTGTATAGCTATAGATCTGTTAGCTTCTCTTGTTTGCCTTCGTTGTTCTCCGAATTGTCCTAGTGCTCCTAAAGCATCTAGTCCGAAGCCGATTCCGCTGGACATCCCTGCGGACATTCCTCCTGATCCTGCACACATGGTATTTTACAAAATTCAATAAATGGTAATAAGTTCGGACCATGTAAAACTTCACGAAGAAATTTAAAGCCCAAAAATTTTAATAATCTTAGGTGTGTTGTATTTCGTTTATCACAAATATTCCACAACAAAGATTCAGTTCGTTTATCTAACCATCGTTTCGCTTCTCTAGAAAATGAAACTGGATAGTCATGAATGACATCTGTACATATCATCCATATTCGTCCATCTGGATAAACGCCAGCCAATCCAGCAGTCTTGCCGTTTGGCATCGTGAAATAGATATTGTCTCCAGATTCTAAGAAAAGAGGAACATGGACAATAGGTGTTAATCCATGACCCTCAACAAGTTCTCGATAGTCGTCTGAACGTAAGTTTTGTGCAACTTCTAAAGCTACTGCTTTTGTAGCTGGGCGGATAGTTACTTTAGACACGTCTATAATATTTAGGGTTGTAATCTCCTTCCCAGTTCATCGAGTGAAGTGTAGCTGGTGAAGGATGTGTTGATTTAATTTGTATATCTAAGTTTGTATTTCTTTCGTATATCGGTATTGTTTGTATAAACTCTTCTACTATAGGTAATTCATTTGCTTTTATAGAGTCTATTTCAGCGGCACTAAAATTAGTTGTATAGTCCACTCTACCTTTTCTTTTAATTGTTGTATCTATATTTCCTACTGCACCAAATGCAAATTTTAATCTATGTACAACTAATGATGCTCTAGTATCTGATCTTGATTTTTCTCCAGCTGCTTTTGTAACGAATATAGTTGGTAATTCTAGTGACCAGTCATATAAATAACCTAAAATTAATGTAGACCCAGTCCAATTACCTTCTACTTCTAAATTTTGTGTACCAGTAACAATATTAGCTTTTGCGTATCTACCAATATCATTTCCAGCATTATTGTTATACACAGCTAGTTGTCCAGTACTAGCATATCCAGTCGGTTTTGCAAAAGTTGTTTTTTTAGTTGTTGCATTGTATGAGCCAGAAGATAAAGCTGATAATTCACTATGCCTGTCTAAATGTATAGGATAATTTTCTGAACCTATAACTGTTGTGTCATCTTGTTTTTTAACATCAATAGCTTCTAAAATATATTCTTGACCACTGTAAACAACAGCATAATATACATCATCTAATATTGCATGGTGTACTAATTCACCAGTTAATAACCATCTGAACCAAGCTGACTGTACTCTTTTTTCTCCATTATTATAAAACCTAAAACCCCATACTTCATTAGATGGTGAGTCAGTATCAGCATATCTAGCACCTAGTAATAGTAAACTATTTTCTTTAGAAGTTGTAGGTAAATTAATATTAATAGGTAGTTTTTTTGATATCAATTTGCTTTGTTCTAAAACTGTAGGTTCACCTTCTCTTCTAATATCAGCCATTTCAAATACTCTACTATTCTTACCAGTGCTATTTATAAATCCTGATGTGGTACCTAAAGAAAAAGGTACAGTTTTCGGATTATAATTATAGGCACATAAATAATTTATTTTTGCTGTAGATGGTGTTAATGCATCACTATCTGTAGTTAACATAAATTGTTGGTTAGAACTAAATAATAATAGTCCTGAGTTAACTTCTATACCATCAAATAATGTTGTTGGAAAAGTAGAACTAGCCTGGATATCTATAGGGTCAGCTGTAGACTCTGACATTGCAGTTGTACTAAAGAAATTAAAAAAGTCATTAGTTTTCGACAATACAACATTGCCTTTACTTAATACAACTAATCTATTTCTAAAGAATAACATTTTTTCTAATGTACTTCCTATAAAACTAGGAACTGGGTTAGTGTTGTCATCACCAACATCACGTTCACTGTAATCGATTGTTTGTACACGAAATCTTCCTTGTGGATATGTGGTACCAGCTGCTTCCCTAACAATCTTTACAGGCATGGTGTCTTTATCTATTGTTATTTCTATACCAGGTGCTGGACATTCTTCCCATACACCTTCACCAAAAAAGTTACCACTAGTACCAGCATTAGCTTGTTTAAATTTTAAAAAGAAGTCGTCATCATCATCACCACTGTTAACAATCTTTACAACATAATTATGTCTACAATTAGTAGGTAATTCTGCAATTGAGTTTGCTTCATTAGTTATGATATTCATCAACTGTGGTTCTGGTGTACTAACAGCAAAAGGTGTACTGCGTTGTAAATGTAAACAGTTACCAGTTATTGTTGCTGTAATACCTGTATTAGAAATAGCGTCTAGTGCAGTTTTCATATCACCTAATATACCCGCAGCTGTTACAGCCTCATCAGCACTAGAAGAGGTAGCAGCTGGACGTACAGCAGCAATATTAGCAGAACTTTTTATTGTGACATGTGATTTGATTTCAACAGTTCCTGAACCACCTTTTTCAGTTGTGTAATCATGAGTTTGACCAGTTGTATAACCCTCTCCACCAAATTGTAATTTTGCAAATGGTTGATAAGCATCGTTATACTGTGGTCCAGAGCTTGTACCACCAATATTATTAGGATCTACAACAGGTGAACATCTTACGTCTATTTCATACCTTAAATTTTTTGTACCACTTGCCGTTGATATTATAACTTCTCTTCCCATAGCTTGACATGATCCATCATTTGCACCACTACTTTCAGTAAAGTTTTTTCTTGCAGCTATAGATGTAGCTCTTGTTTCTGTTATAGGTGTGCCTGGATTAGATGGATCATAGATATTTAATGCGTATTGTTTACCATAAGATATTGTTTTTAATTCTATTATCGCTTCATTAACTAAAGCTGGTGACAAATCAGATGCACCGCTTTTCATAGCTGTTGTCTTTTTTCTATTAGTAAAAAAAGTTTGCTCGTTTAGTGTTAGTGCCTGTATATCAGTTGATTCTGTCCAACCAGATAAATATGTTTGTGTATTGTTACTTACATTTGGTAAACCATTAGCATCATTATCTTTGTATATAATTAAATTAGTTCCTTGGCCATTATTGTCATGATATGAAAAACCATCTCTTGTTCTCCATATCTGTACAACACCAGATGTATTTACACAACCTATATACTGATTATCTTCATCTGTATAAATGTGAAACCAACTTAATGAACCACTGTTTGGTGTAATTTTTTTTATTAATTTACTGCCAGGTCTTTTTATACAACCTAAAGTTACATCAGGTATAGCATTCACTAAATCTTTAACTTGTCCTGGTAGTTTTAATTCATCTGGCTGTTCTGATATTCCTAAAATATAGTTAGGTACTTGTTGTGTAACTGTAGACATTATCTCTGCAATGCTTTAAATGGTTTGTATGTTGAATAATGTGTGTTATGTCC
>VTLG01011051.1_pt1 | contig 41724 bp, 67 predicted proteins | sample 4694571 | NCBI WGS metagenome assembly VTLG01 (sample SAMN12604809, study PRJNA352737) | marine metagenome | biome: ENVO:00000447; feature: ENVO:00000209|ENVO:00000569|ENVO:01000036; material: ENVO:00002151; isolation source: viral sequences binned using virsorter ...
GCGTCAAGATACGACTGCTTATATTTATCCACTTTAGCAAGCATACTCTTTTCATTAGCATGGTCGGCCCAAGCCTGACCGTCCAAAACGATGTGGTTGAGAACAGCTAATTGTTCATCAGTTAGTTTCATTATTATTACCCTAAAAGAAATCCTGCGAAATAAGTAGTGGCGGCGCCACCTATTTGATCAATAACCTTAGAGCCTCCCGTGACATTGCTTTTCATGTGAGCAGTATCAGCGGCATCCATAAAGTCAATAATAACGGAACTTATAGCAATCGTGTCCTCCGAGTGTTCATCAAATGACATCCCCATATCAAGGTTCTTATGGTCGCGATTACTAAGCTCTATATAATTTAAAGTTCGCCCCTCGTTAGTTGTCAAACCGCCCAAAACATTGTTGCAATAAAAAACATAAGTCCCTGCAACCGGAGCCGTAAAAGTTCCATTGACAAAGTTTCCACCAATATCTTTGACTTCTGTCCAAATTGCTCCTGTTATATCGTACTCCGTCCCATCCCCAGTTACATTGGCTTGAGTAGATGTTAAAGAGGCCATGAAAGCAGGTTGCAGAGGCATTAGTACTTCTTCGTCTGCAGAAACCGTCATCCAAGTTGTGTTTGAATTGTTGGTTAAGCCATCTTCGCCACCGCCAGCAGCATCTTCAAAAGCAGGTGGGCTACCTGCGCCTGTTGAGGTTAACACCTGCCCATCATTTCCCGTAGCAATAGCAACTGGATCACCTGACCCATCATACGAAATAATATTTCCATCTGTACCACCAGCCATTTTAGCTAAAGTAATCTGATTGTCAGCTATGTGGGCTGTGTCTATACTCCCATCAGCATAATGTTCACTATCAATAGCATCATCTGCTATATGAGCGTTATCTATAGAACCATCTGCGTAATGCTCCGAATCAATTGCATCATCGGCAATATGAGCATTGTCTATACTACCATCTGCATAGTGTTCACTGTCAATAGCGTCATCGGCAATATGGGCGTTATCAATACTGCCATCAGTGTAATGTTCTGAATCTATAGCATCATCTACGATACTAGCCCCAGAAACAGAATCGGCTGCAACTGGAGATGCTGTAATAAGACCAGAACCCCTACCTAAATTTTTACCTACTATTCCACTCATAGATTATATTCCTTCTAATTTTATAATGTTTGATCTAGATAGCTAACAACAATATCAACATCGGCAGAATTAGCCGTTGCTGCACATAGATGATCTGTCCCTCCAATAACAAATTTAGTTGTATGCTCAAAAGTTTCATTAGCACCTAGGGCTTGATCGGAATAAATCTCAATATCTGTTCCACTCCCATCATTGTCGATATAAAGGTCAAATGTTTCTGCAGCGCCTGCTGTTTCGCAAATCAAAATTGAAAGAATTGTGTAAGTATGTCCACTTACTCCATCTATGAGAACTCTTTCACTATTGGTCACGCCAGCATTGCGTGATACTTTTAATAATTCGCTTGCCATAATTTTCTCCTAAAATCCCATGACTAATGCTTTGCCTGTACTTGTAGTAGATGAAGTCGAAGCGGCTAATTTAGCTGTTACATTAGCAGGGGTAACTGCTCTAGCTGTATCCGTCCCTGTTAATATTTCAGCATCTGTTGCTAATTCAACTATCCCTTTTTCAGTAGCAGACGCAGAATCCGGTGTAAATGTTAAAGTATCAGTGGAAGCATTAGTTGTAATAACAAGACCATCTGCTTCAACAATAGTTAAAGCTGTTCCTGAAGTTGCCACAATATCAGATTGTCCAGATACAGAAATAGTATTAAAATTATCTGCTCGAATAACTCTCTGTGTAATCTTCTCACCAATACGTAAGTAATTATGTCCTCTATAGTTATTTCTAATAGACATTATATATGTTGCTCCACATATCCAACTATATTAATAACTGATGCTACCGAAGCAAAAGCTGTTATTAATTTTCCATTATGAACACTCACTCCTGGTAAGACCACAAAAAGTCCATCATCTTTTGGGATACTCACTTTAAACTTAGAAGTTGACGTATTCGCAATATCAATTTCAATTGTTAAATCAACCGCAGCGGAGTGACTATTAGAAGCAAATAACCAAACTTCATCATATCTAGATGTTGATGTTTGTGTAGTTGCGGTATGTACAGTAGTCCCAACTGTGGATGTTGCAGTTATCAAAACCATTTCGCCATCATTCGATGTACTTAAACCAACCCGAGTTACCTCCGTCATTCTATCACCCCCAAAGGATCATACTGTTGTTGTTCTTCTGCCATTATTTTATAAATTCTTACATCTGTTGAACTAGTAAATTTAACCAAAATTGATAAATATTTGGTATGGATAGCTGGATCTATTTGATGTCTTAACCTAGATGGCCCAGTAGCCTGCCATTTAAATGTTCCCCATTGAGCAGCTCCCCATTGAACTGTCTCATCTGTTAATGATAACACATCCCCATTCTTAATTTTTTGTATAGTATCAAAATAATCAATATTATAACTACCTGAAGTAGATAAAAGTTCAAACTCTAAATGATGTAAAACTTTATTAAGAGTTTGTACTGATAATGGATTATAAAAAGTTTGAAGTTCAATATCCATAGCTGTTCCTGAATCAGAGAATGTTCCACTCTGACTCGCCTCATATACAAACCCACCTACAGTAGCATTACTTTCTCCCCCATACCACTCTCCATTATCTCCAGGACCAGAAAGAACTGTTTGCCCATGAAATGTCATTCCTTTCATCGGACCATACCAAGGTCCCCAATATCTGTTTTCATCTCTTACTAATCGGGCAATATCCAACCACCATTGTCGATTATTTGTAGTTGCACCAGTAGCAGCTATGGATAATTTATAAAATCCATCATGATACACTGCTGAAGCATTCGGAAGTTGTCCTGATGGAATCGATTCTAAACCATCCTCTTTCTGATTCCCTTCAGCTGTGATTTTATGACCTACTGGAACTGGAGTAAGTGAGTTAAACGGTAATATATAAACTTGTTTATCTGTTCCAAGATATATAGTCCCAGCTGGTGTCCATTGCATTGTTAATGGTGCATTACATCCATACCTTGTAGCAAGACTTTCAATTTTATAATCTCCAGTAGTCGCAGGGGTTCTTAAATCATTCCCACTAAACAAATACATTCCATTTGCACCAGCTAAAAGTACTTTTGCAGCTAATCCTGCATCACTTACTTGAGCCGCATGAATTACCATCCCATGAAGTTTAGAATCAGGTTGAACTCCCGTTGTTGATGGAGCTGACCACGCATCATCTACAAATGAATTACTCCACCCTAATCCTCCTGGGGTTGTATTTGATATATATAAAAGTCGATCTTGATACGCTAAAAATTGAATCACCGCATTGGATGTCAAATTAGTTAAAGCAGCTGCCGAACTTCCAGACCAAGATTTAGCATCTTCAACCCCATTTGCTAAATAAACTTTATCAGTTGCCCCCCAGGTTTCCATTAATACCTGGGAACTATCAGTTAAAGATGTATACACATCAACCCAAGTACTTCCATTATGATATCTTATCTTAGTACCCGCTGCAGCTAAAGTCTGTTTCGATGCTGTACCATAATAAAACCGATGAATAGCTGTTACTTTTTTTGATGTAAAGACTTGATCAGTTTCAAATTTCGCATAGCCTTTCCTCTTCTGCATCCCATCCCGCCAGAACATATTAGTAGTCTTAACAGCTTCCTCTTCATTAATTTCAGACTTTTCTACATACAAATTAACACCTAATTTTGGCATTTTATATACATGTAAAGCAGTTGCATCAGCTTCGACTGGCATAATTTATCTCGGGTATCCTGAAGGAAACATTACAGGTATCATTGGATATACAGTACCAATTCTCCTAGAGGGTATATTATTCTGTTTGCTTAATATGTACTCATTCATTTCTATAGCATCATCCAACATTATTTTATAATGAGCTAGTAAGGTAGATCCTTTAATTGAAGAGTTGCTATAAAAAGCCATCTCACCTTCCACTAACTTTAAAATAAGAGATTCACATTCTAAAGGTAGGTCAATGGTGTCAGCATCTACTGTTAAAGTAGCAGGGATCTTGAAATATCTATCCAAAATTACTGAAGTTGAAGATGGTGTAGGGTATAATCTGAACTGATTCCCAAAGGCTGCATAGGAAGATGGATTACCCGATTGGGAATCATCTGGGTCTACATGTGATATAGCCATTGGGGATACCTCAACCAAAGCTGTATTCCCTGTTGAATCTAACAACGCCACCGATCTCCCAAAGTCAGAAGCCATATCATACAAAGGATTGTTCGCTAAAGCTACCGTATATACATCAGAATCAGAAGTAGCAATAGCAGTAAACCCAACATCATCTTCAGCTCTGTTTCTAACGATAATATTTTCATTACTGACTTCAGTTTCCACAACAGTGGTGCCGAACGAAGTAACAATTGCAGCTGCCAAAGCCGTAGCCGATACATCATTTGATGTAGCATTTGACCAATCTACTCCTTCAGTTAATACCGTATTCGTACCATTACGGGTAAAAGTTATTGTATCGGAATCTGAAGTATAATCATCTACTGAAATAGTAACATTTTGTGATGTCCTAAATTTTCGCTCTGTATATAAAGAATACCAATTTGTTTTAGTGTAAACAGTATTAAGAGCTTCATTAATCTTATCAGTTACAATAGCTGCATGCCCTGTAGAGGATACAACCGTAGCTACCTCAGATTGATTAATATACCTTAAAACTTTATTTGTTAGATCTAAAAAACTAGTCTTGGCCATCTAGCAATCTCCGAAGATCGTCAATCTGTTTCTGTTGCCTATCTCTAGCTATTCGATGAGACATAGGTATACGTTGATTTCTCTCTCCTTGTTGATTTAAAGCAATTTGTCTACGTTCTGCTTCTGCTAACGTTTGTCTCAACGCAGCCATTTTCTTTTTCTCTTTGAATGGATCTATAGTTCCAACCTCTTGTGAGCTTTTTGGTGAAGATAAAGATATTTCCATCTTAGCATCTGGTTTTTTTGCATACTTAGATTTCATGTTATTCGTCATCTTTTTTTTAATAGCCGTCATTAGACCCCTTACGCCAAGTCCAGCTCCAGAAGCCAAACCTGCCCCCTCTGCTAAGTCAACAGGAGTAGTTAATCCCTCTCCTAAAAATCTCAGGAAACCATTAATGCTGTTAGGATCCCCCTGTGGTGGATAATTAGCTCTACTTAAGGTTAATGGATTAGTAACAGCATCGAACCTATCTACTGTCTCATCAGGAACACGCCCAACCATATCATAATAACTAGCCGCATGGGAATTTAATCCTTGTTGTATTTCTTCAGGACTCATTCCATAGAACTCATCTGCTGGTCGGCTTATATCAGGAAATAAAGTTTGTATTGGACTGAGTACGTCTTCCGCCCCCTCTAGCGTATCCAAAACACCATACATTGCATCATCTAAAGTCATAGACCTAAGCTTGTCAAGTTGAGACTCTATAGGATTAAATTCCCTGGCGGTCTGTCTATCTAACTCAGCTTGAGATGCTGGAAATACACCACCAGATTGACCAGTTAGATCCATTGTATATTGATCAGCTATTCTTTGCTGAATATGAGCTGGTAAATTTTGAAATTGTTGCATGCTATTTTCATTTAGATTAACTGGCATACATCCCCTTTATGTGGTAAGTGATTGAATCATTTACCATATTTCTAATTTCTTCCAATATCCCCGAGATATAGTTAGAGAAAGGATTAACCCTCACCCTAACCATATCCCTCAGCCACGACACGGTTGATCTCAAGACGAAAGTATAAAACTTAGAGCTGGAGTGCCGGAGTCCATGAGCTATTCCATCTACGCGTCTCAAGTCATCACCTGGGGTTAGTTTCGTCCTCTTTGTGCTAGTGAACTTAGTAATTCAACTATAAAATTACTTCCACGACTCATTACTTGCCCCCTACTACTGCCTCCAGTCAAACCTGCTGATGGGACAGCTCCTGGTTGTCTATAATTCTCTCGATGTTTAGCTAATCTCTCAAATATTTGTTGCATTAAATTCGGCTTTTTAAAGTACCCACCTTGGTTTGAGATTCTCCCAAACCCTTGACCCGGAGTACCACTACCGCCACCGCCACCTTGTCCGAATCTGCGCTCGTGCGGGTTATCAAATCTACTAAAGTCCCATGCCATTATCTAAATCCTTAAATTAATGCAAGCTCCTCTCCCTATCTCTAAAGAGAGGAACTTACGAAGGTTAATCAGCTAAAGCGTCATTCACAAATGGTCTGTGAATCTCCATTTCAGCTAGTCCAGAAGATGGAGTACCAATGGCTGAAGCACCCTTGGCATGTTGCACTCTATCCCCAGCAACAATAGCATCATCAATAGAACCAGCAGTAGAAGTTCCATAGACATTACCATTATCAGCAAAACCAGATAAAACCTTCCCAACAGCTTTGCCATCAATCTGATACCACCCATATTGACTAGCTACATTAATGGACATGGCTACCGCCACAGGTCCAATAGCATTAGCAACTAGGAGAGCAGTGGAATAATCGTCAGCGGCATAAGTAACCCAGCTTCCAACAACTGTAGAAGCTACACCTTGCAGGTAGATAAAAGTACCTGTCAGGTAAGTTGAGTCCCATGCCTGTACGATATGTCCCAGAGGATGTTGTTGAGTAGTACTAGTATCAGCGAACTTTTGAGTTCCATGAATTATAGTATCAACTTGTTGAAAAGCCATATCATCCTCCTTTCTTATGTAATAGACGTCAAATAACCAAGTCGGCGTCGGTTATTCGTCGTTGTTTGCCCCATGAATAGAATCTTAGTCATACTAACATCCTGCCCGATTGGGGTTTGGAATCCAGCAGCATCCATTGTGAAATCAGCTTCACTATGAACAACCCACTTAATATGCCGTGGATCCAAGAAATACATAGCTCCAGACGTACAACGATTATCAAATATTACCGGAACTTCATTAAAGGTAACATTTAAAAATCCAGCATCCATTACCATGGTGTTTGTATACCGTTTCTGTCCTTGCTGATCTGCATTATACAGTTCATAGACAGTCGGTGTGGTGAATATAACTCTCGGAAAGCCTCCTTGAATACGAAGTTTGTTATACATATTATCCATCTTCGTTACACCAGCACTTGAAAAAGTAATGGTGTCTGTAACAGGGGACAACCAAGTTGCATCTATATCTGTAACACTTAGTCCACCAGAGGACAGTGTACTAGAAACATGCAACGGCATACCGTTGATGTTCTTACCACCATTCCCTACTGTACTTGCCCACAGATCAGTGCTTAACCTTAAGGAGAGAGAACTTTCAAGTTGCGTAGTCTTCGCTCCTAATAGGTTAATCAAAGCATGCTTACCACGATTAGATCTCTTTTCAAGCCCTGTGATTCCCACAGTACCCGAATACTGAGACCAAGTGTACTTTGCATTTGTCATACCATCTTGAAGCGTGGTATCAATAGCCTCAGCGCCAGAATATGAATTTATTGTACTATTAGCTTCATACAAAATTGGCTCTAGGATAGATTCACCACCTGAGAGGACTCGCTTAGCGGAACCATCCCGCCCTGTAGCCTTCCCAAGCTTCCCATTCATCCATGACAACAATGGCTCTTCAATGAAAATATTATCTTGAAGAGTTGGTATATACTCTTGCAAAGTAGTCGTGAGTAAGGCATTATAAGTTCTAGTTTCAGAACGGAAATCTGCCATTTAACTACTCCTATTTACGGTTACGCCCACGGAAAGCCGCTTTTCTATCCGCGATCTTCATAGCATCGAACATATTTTTCGGCTTATTAAACGAGGGCTGATTTGGCTCCATCTGACCACCAGCTGGAGATCCCGTTGACTTGCTTCTTTTCCTATTAGTCTTAGCTTGGTACTCATTGAGGTAATAATTCTCAGCTTTCCCGTCCTCTCGTAAAGATTTATGAAACAAATCTTCCATAACTTGGTAAGTAGGATTATCCAGCTGCTCCTTAGGAAGGCTTTTTGCTAACTGTTCAATTGTTTCCAACTGATCAGTAAACTGCTCCCCATAATTAGTAAGCAGGTCATCTGCGATAGTATCCAAGTTGCCCTGACGGACCTGATCAGAGAGAGGATCAATTTTGTATTTCATTAGCTTTTGTAGTTCACCACGAAGTTCAGAATGAACAGTCTGCTTAACTAAATCAAGAGCTTCCTTTTGATCTCCGGTAAGTTTAGACTCATCAATACCAGGTATAGTCTGTCCCGCCTTCTTCATTGCTAATGAACGAAATTCTGGATCTGTTTGTATATAGGTCAATGCCTCTACAACCTTATCGAGACCTCCTAGGGGTGCGAGACGGTCCTCCATCTCCTGTAAATTCCCTTCCAGCTCGGAAGCCTTACTATGAGTCTTGGAATACATTGATTGCATTTCTCGATAAGACTTAGACTCTGGACTAAATTCGTCCTCTGAGGATTCTTCATCATAAAGTTCTTCCTCATCTTCTCCTTCATCCAGTTCTCCCTCATCTTCCTCATCCATAACGTCTTTTCCGAAATCATCAGGACTTCCGAACTCGTCGTCATCTTCCATGATTAAATTAGACGCTCTTGAAGCAGTTTTGGGTTCTGAATTTACATCTTCTTCATTTGCCATGTTAATCCTTTCTACTCGGCGTTTTCGACATAGTCGTTCGCCAATCTTCGTTTTTTCTCGTTCTCCCTTGTAATTAAGTGAGTTGTCGAGATGGTTTCATATGGAGAAAGTTCCTCCAGATTCTTTTCCTTCTTAATTAAACTTTCTGCTTTTTTACTATGTACATATGCTCCTAAGCCTGGGTTATAATAACCATAGACTTCAGGGGCTGATTTGCATGTTATTAAGGTAATACCAAAGGTTCCGCAGAGTAAGCAATTAGATTTATCCTTATTAGATACAGAAGTAAATGCTTCCCATTCATAGTTACATTTAGGACACTTTAGGTCATAGATTGGCATTATTTTCTTCTATCCTTTCCAGATCTAGGCCGTCTAGGAAAATTCTTTGTATCTTTATTTACACTGCGAGTAATGTCATCGAGCAATTTTTGACTAGGCAGTTTAGATACTCCACCTACAGTCCTAGGCTCCTCTGGTTTACGCCTTTTACCTTTACGTTTAGACATAACCTTTTTTGCTACTATTTTAAGTAATTTAAATAGGCTCATTACTTCCCACCTCCATTCTTATCTTTATTCCTAGCTAACTCAAGAACTTTCATTACTAGATTATTATCTCTAGTCTTCTGGTCAGAATCAGCTTTAACACTAGCATCCTGAGTATCCGTTCCAGCTTTAATCTGTGCAACCCTCTCAGCTGTTTGGTTCTTAGCTTGAGTTTTCTGGAGGTCAGTTTGTGTCTTCAACTGAGGCTCAGCCATTTGCGCTTGCATACGTTGTTGCATCTGTTGTTGCTGCTCCTTCGCAACCTCTTGAGGATCTCTTAACAACCTCGGCATCAAATGTGAGAATCCAAACTTTTCAAGTAATATCTTAGTCAATTCAACTTTGTTAATTAAAGGATTCTGCTGAGCCATACTCCCCAATGCCATAGCATCTTGTCTCTCAGTGCTCTCATTAGTATGACCAGTTGAACCTACTTTGATTTCAAATAGGAAATCCCCAGAGAGTAAATCTTGATCTATCTTCATAAAAGGTAATTTCTCTTGAACTTCTCCACCAGCCACTTCCTGAGACCTCCCAGTTTTAAGCAAATCTGGATTGTTAATAGCTAAGTCTGAGAACTGTGAAGGATCAAGGGGAATCTCTGTCTCTTCACTAACCTGTTGGGCTACTTTAGCCAATTTAGTTAATACTTTAGATTCAAACCTTTCAACAGCTCGTGCCCTAAAACTATGTTTAGCAGTTGATCCTTGGGATATTTTGTCAGCTTCTGCAGCTGTTTCTAATTTCTCTGCATTCCCAACCATGAATTGGTCAACTCCAACCTGAGCTAAGATATCCCGTTTCAAGGTCTGAATAACAGAGTGTAGTTCACCAGCTCCAGGAGCTGTGCTTAATAAGGTAGCAGCAGTTGAAGTATCCCCCTTTGTATATAACCAAGACCATGCAGGACCTTCTGCCCATTTCTCAACATCCTGCCCAGGAGGTAATTTCTTCTTATCTAACAAAAGCTTAACATTTGATTGAACATCTGCATGATCTATTTGGAGGGATTCTAAGAAATTCAAAGCCTTCTGTTTACTCATGTATAAACCAGTATCAGCTAAAGCATGGCCTTTGATTGGGTTGTAGTTATACCAAAGAAAGTCGATTGGAAAACCATTCCCATTGTACTCTAAAGGCCATTCCCCCTCCTCCCGTAAAAACTTATCATGAGTTAAGACTAAGGTATAAAGACGTTGATTTTTCTTATCCCAAATATCATACCCTTCGACAGCTTCAGCCCATCTTTCTTTAGGCTTAGAAGCAGGTTGACCCGCTTCCATATTCCCAATAGAAAACTTAATCCTCTGGGTAACCTTATCGAAAACAACATTTCCATTTGGTTGGAGATCCTTCGTATTCTTAAACCTTGTATCCTCTTTAACCTCAGATAACTGTCTCTGCCACTTAATAGCAATCCATCTTGCTTTCTTAAGATCAGGATCCATGTTCATTGGATCAACTAAGATAAAATCAGAATCAATCCTCTCACAGACAAGATTCTCAGATTCGATCAAATCCACCTTAAACCCTTCATCAGTTTCAGTCTCAAACACTTCCATATCATAACCTGTATAGAAGCACCCGTCATGAGCAATAAGGGAATCATCAATAGCTTTCATAAACTCAACTTCAAGGTCAAGTTTCTGCCAAAGGTAATCAATTAAGACCTTTAATCTAGCAGCAGCTATGGAAGGATCTACAGGCTGGCCATTGACTACTACTTTAGAGGTTAAAGGTTTAACAAAGGTTTCAGGACGGGACATCCCAATAGCTGGGCCTAAAGTCGATACTACCATATAGACCATATTATCAACTATCTCATTATTGTACTTAGCCTTATCTTCCTCTGCCCACTGATGACCTTCATAGGCGATGCGGTACTCCTTCATCTCCTTACCCTTATTCTCCTCATGCCAGTCCTTGGCCATCTGAATCTTAGCCAACCAGACTCTATAAAGTTCATCCTTATTACTAGCGTCTTTGTCTTTTCTAGCCATTATTTAGTTCCTTGGTAACTCATCTTCAAATTTACGTTGACGACGATCTTTCTTTACTTTTCTACGTCTATGTCCAGTATCTAAAAGGGACTTCTCCGCTTGTAAATGCCCCATTAATTGATCTCCAGTTTCTCTCGTACTTTCATGTGTAGATTTCCGCATCTTCCGAGCGTCAGCTATGTCATCATCAATACGAGGCCCAATCCTAGATACACGTTTACCTATCTTAGCTTGTTTTTTACTTAGCTCTCTAGCTTTTTTGAAGATAAACTTCATAGCTGCTGATAGCATTATTTTACTTTCTCGCTTGAATTATTTCTAACAACTGTTCCACTATTCCTCTATTAGTAGGAGCAGGTCTTTGTTGATTCGGATACATAGCTTGAGCAACTGCCTGTCTCCTAGGATCATTTAATACAAAAGAAGGATGTCTAGGTTGCTTAGTTGCTGGAGTATGAAACCCATCTGGAAATAAATGAAATAGTTCTCTTGGATCTCTAGCATTTTGCATTTGTATAAGTGAATCCAAGTTAGTCCCCTCAGCACTATTATCCACAAACCCTTTAACTAAATCTCTCCTATTCTTAGTAACAGCAAATGGCTCATTTTTATCAAATGTTCTAAAGAACTCTAGTAACCTCTCCATAGGATTCAATTTAAAATCATCCCTCTTTTCTTACTCCCTCTCCTATTCCTCATTATGAAATTAAAAGAACCAGGAGGAGCTTCATCTTCCTTTGCTCTTTCATAAGGTGAAGGTAAGGACATTATTAAGTATCTCAAAGCATCACAAGCATGATCATTCAACTTCCTAGCTTCTTCCTTTGGGTTAGAGTTCTCATCAGCCAGTCTCTTCCAGATATATTCAGGTATTTCGGTAAGTAAGTGTCTACACCTAGTGGAGAAGAAAAGTCTAGGACTTCCTTTCTCTCCGGTAATCGGGTGGATATGCTCTGGGTCGACTCGTAGATATTCTCCGACACGATTCCATCCGGCTTCTTTAGAATTATTTGCTGGACTAAGTGATATTCCATATTCATCATACTCCTCAAATATACTCCATGGCATCCCGTTTTTCTCACGGGTTTTTGCCATCATAGATGGATCAGCTTCTATATAGTCAAAGTCCCCAATTTCAAACCGTTCTGATAGGGAACTACAATGGCTGGAAACTAAGCCTTTTGAGTAGTACTCATCAAACACGAAGATATTCCCATCACTGTCAGTGTAGGCAGCAAGAAAAGCGGTCGGATTAGTTTGTCCATGATCCAAACCGCCAAACGGTTTAAGCCCAGGAGTATTAGGAAATTGTATATCAAAATCACTGGTTTCATTAGGATATACATGAATATCTCTATCAAAATCCGGCCAGACCTGACCCTCCACAGCATCCCATGATCCATTAACATACCTCTTTACCCATGCAGGAGGATTATCTCTCTGTAGTTCAACTAAGTATTCAGGAGGCAGCCAAGGATTGTCTCTTATTAATGCTTGCACAAAAATATGATCTTCTCTTGGATAACCTAACGCATGCGGAGTAACAAATTCATCCTTTAACCAACCAGGCTCAGGATTTGATGCGTACATCCCAAAATACTTAGGAAAAGTTCCATTAGGTAATTTAAGTCTTAATCTAGCCTTCAACATATTCACTACCTTAACTGGAGCCTCAGATGCCTCATCTACCCCAAACCACCCAATTTCTAGAGATTTGATTCTATCTTGATCTTCTGGAGTCACCCCAAGGCCTCCATACATAATCATGCTCCCATTTATAAGGTGGATTTCCTTTTTCGTTTGATTGTGTCCGTTCTTTGCTACTATCCTTTGGCCCATCATATCTTCCACTTCTGAGATTGCTGATAGTAAGGTATTTAAAGTAGTCCGTCGAAATGCTTCCGCTTCTGCTCGACATAAGAACCCTCTGTTACGAGCGAAGAGGAAAGATAACCGTAATCCCTCAGCACATAATGCCCTTGACTTGCCTCCACCAACACCCCCTCCGAATAACTTATACTTTTCTAAAGCATCTCGGAAAATAACCTGTTTATCAGTAGGTCCTTCCTTCCCGTAAAAAGCGTCAACGCTTACTGGTGGCTTTGGAAGGGTGTATTCTTTGATGGGTGGGTCGTTTAGAGTTACTTGAGCCATCTTTCTTCCTATTTGTAATAGTTAATCTAGATTCAGTATGATGGACATAATCTTCCATATAGTCCCTAGTTGATTCGTATTCTTCTTTGATGTTTCCATCTTCTGTAATTTCTTTTAAGTGTTTCATTGGACTCTCTTTAATTTAGAACCTTTAAATTCTTGGTGTATAGATTCAAGTTTTTGATCAAATGTTTTCTCTCTGGCGTTCAATTTTTTCTTTTTCTTTTTCCTGTTATAAGCGCCAGCAGCTGTACTAGCCGCAATAATAGGAGTAGCTATTTTTGCACCTGCTACGTAACGGTCTATAGCTTTCCGTTTGTCAATAGCAAATTTGATCTCCCTTCTACGATCTTTACGGAATCGTTTCCCCTGTACCCAACCACCTGGAGTTCTTTCTGTAAGCTCATGTCCATTTGACACAGCCCGTTGCTCTATCCCCTTATCATCCTTTCGTCTATCCTTAAGACGTCTAGGCTTTGGCTTTTTTAGCATTTTAAGTAGTCTAAAGAGCATTATTCTCTCCGTTCACTACTACGCCTATCACGAGTCTTTCTCTCACGGATTCTCCGAGGTTTAGACTTCCTTCGATTCTTTCCATATCCGATTCCAGGAGGCATTATTCAAATCCTTTCTTTTTCCCCGTGAGCTTCCTGTACTCAGAAGGAGACATATTTTCAACTTCACCATGCGGAGATTGAGATTCTTGAGGTTTCTTCTTCTTTTTTATTTTAGGTTCATATTGAGGTCTTAGAGACCCTCTCCTCTCCACACCGCTTCTCTCATCAGGCTGGCCTGACTTCTTAAACTTTTTAAGTTTCTTCTTTGTATCTTCATAAATCTTCCGATCTCTTCGGATTCGTTCAGTTTTTGCATCTTCTCTCAAATCACCTTCAACTTTGGAAACAGATTTCTTTTTACCCCTGCCACTTGTCTGTACTACTCTCCCTCTGATCTCAGTTCCAGGTTTAGGCTTTCTAGATCCTAACTTCGCCCTAATCCGCTCAGACCTTGCAACATCACTCACAATATCCTCTGACCGTCTACCAGAAGCATGACCCCGTCTACCTAAAGTAGATTCAGTCTTAGGTTTCTTTAGTATTTTAGGTTCCTTACTTTCCTTGAGGCGTTCTTTAGCCTTCCTAGCAGCAGCTGAAAGTATTTTGCCAACTTCGGACTTATACTTCGCCATAACAAATTCTCCCTATGCGTTATCTAAAGTTTTATAGTACAAAGCAACATTAAAAGTACCGCCTTGATCATTAATAGATAATCCCAAAGGACATGGGATTCCTCTATCTCCAAACCACTCAGAAGCATATCCATTAGCAACTAACCCAACATAAGCAATTTTACCTGCTGCATCGCCTGTTGCTCCATTAACTATGTCAAATCCAGCAACAGCCCCAGATACTTCACTTGCAGTAAAACCCATTAAAACAAGGTTGTCTGCCGCAGCCACAGCTGCATCTACATCAGCAGTCACACCAGCATTGATCTCAACCGTGACCTGTTTGTTGTCCATAGCATTAGTGCCCATTTCTTTTTCCTTTTTTAGTTTTTTATTTTCTTAGTAACCCATCCAATTTCTTAATGATTTTAGTGTGGGATTATTAAAAGTTTTAACTGATACACCAGATTTGCCCCCTTTTACAGCACCTGAATATGCTTTTATTTTATCACCAACATATGTATATGTTTCAGGTTTACCAGGAATGTCTGAATGGCTGTAACCATGCTCTTCAAGAAATGTTTCAGTTAATCCCTCTCTTCTACCTGTTAATGGGACATCTGGCCAATCTCGTTGTTTTCTCGGCTTCTTTTTAATCTTTCGAACTTTGTTAAGAATAGAGAAAATAGTCATTATAAATTTATTTCTTCCTTTTGTCACCTTCTAGTGTCTGAGCCCGACGTATTGTAGGACCTTTTGTTTTATCTGCTGAACGGGTAGGCTTCGCACGTAGATTAGCTTCTTTTTTAGCTTGTTTCTCAGCAGCTTCCCTCATTTGCATTCTTCTTATAACAGCTGCTGTGAGGATCTTCTCTTGAGTTTCTACATTTCCTCTAGCTGAATACTTACTACCATATCTTCGGTCAGGATGACCAGTCCATCTCCTAAGGTTAACATCTGGACTCTTTACAGCTCGTCTCCTAATCTCAGTATCCATCATGTCCCTATTTCTTAAACCCTGTTCAATCTTTTTAGGATCCATCATTTCTTCGTCGGATATCTGGAAGAACTTTTTAATATCTCTAACTCTCCTCTGTCCTGGGGATCGACGCTCTGTTGTTCTAGATACCAATTCCCCAGATTTCCTCGGCTTCCCTTTTTTAGTTAGCTTAACCTCCGTACCTAAATCAGCTTGCATTATCTTATGAGCTTGCTTAGGAGTCATTAGCTTTGTTTCAGGATACCACACGGGGTCTCTCTTACCTAACCTTTCTTCAAGTTTCTTCTTAGCAGCTTTAACTAGTCTCTTTTTAATTGCCATTAGAGATTAACCTCCACTTGAATAGCCTCTCCCTCTCCCTCTGCCCAAGGCGGTCTATACATCTGGATGACAATAGACTTCGCGCCATTGCCACCACTTTTGTCCCCATATCCTGCAATTTCAAGTATCTTAGAAGCTGCTTGTGTGCGTGATGCAGGTGGATTAATACTAGTTGAATAAATATTAGGATCACCATTTTCTCCCTTTTCTGCAAGAATCCTGTTATTCATAACTTGACTTAAAGTTTCAATAGCATCAGGAACTAGGTTACCGAGCTTAGCTTTATGTAATCCATATACTTCTTCTCTTAAAGCATCTTCCTCTTTCTTCCAAGCAGGGGAGTTTTTGATAGTTGGCATATACCCTTCGTTCATATCGAAACGATTAGCCATGTCTCTATTTGAGAGTCCCTCAGTCACATAGGCATAAAGCATCTTGTAATGACGAGAGTTTAATTTATCGACAGTGGGGGTCATATAGGTATCTTCCTATTAGCAAATCGGAACTTGCGAGCCGCACCTGTTATATCTCGCATGGTTTTATTTTGAAAGAAATTACGGCCAGAGTAGATTGTACCTTCTTTCGTTGGGTTTATTGTCCTACTCCTTAATTGACTTTCAGGAACTTGCTCCATCCTACGCCTATGACCGTCTGATCTAGCGGTCCTACGTCGTATGTCTTTTTTCCTTTTAGACCGCTTTGCAGCATCTCGTATAGCTTTATTTATTCCCTCTGCCTGATCCCTAGAGGTCTTTGGAACAGGAATGATACCAACTTTCCTTATGAGTTCGTCCATAGCGGTCATTAATTCTTTCTCCGTGACTTATACCCACTTGATACAGTTTTCTTCTTTGGCCTCGCATTGTCAAGGGCAATAGCCACCGCTTGTTTATGCGGTCTACCAGAACCTTTAAGCTCACTAATATTCTTACTAACGGTTTCTTTTGAAGTACCTTTTTTTAGAGGCATTATGGTCTTTTGGTGGCCTCATTAATAGCTTCATCTGCAAGTTTCTGTGACCGTTTACGGATGAAGGCTGATTTAGAGTTTTGAGCTTTCTGTTGGAGATCGAAGATGTACGTATCTTCTACTTCAGTAAACTCAGATGGCCCTCGACGGTTCCCAGGAGTTCCAAAAACCGCCTTGGCTAATCCCCTATCCCGTGGGTCTTTATTCTTTTTACCTACCAAACCACGATTAACCCTACGGTCAAGTTTTCCGACTCTACGCCTTTTTCCACGACCAAGCAAAGTCTTTTGGTCTTGCTTCACACTTTTACGATTAACACCAAGTTGATTTCTTTTAGTAAACTCTGTTGGATGTGGAGGTCTAAACTCTTTTGCTCTCTTATCAAGGGCTTTAAGGATCTTACCAACTCCTCCTAGTAATGTCTTTTTCAATGCCATTAATTTCTACCAATGTATTTGATTAGCTTAAAGACTGTCACTAACACTCCTCCAGGATAAAAGGATGTGGAATTTTGTGGGAAGTCGATCCCCTTACATATTGAATATATATCATTTGGGGAATTGTGTCAACCCCTTAAAATAGGTCCTGTATAGGGGCAAATTTACATTATTGTTTTTGGCATGGGTGAGTGGTATGGTATGGCGGTAAAATTGATTAAAATGGGTCTGGGGAGGTTAATCCCACATAAACCCACATCAGGAGCTAGTTATAGGAATATAAGGTTGTAACTCTTAACTGGTAAAAAATATGGGAAGTGATAGGATCACTTACCACATATTTTATATCTATAAGTTAAAAATCTATTTTTTATTTTAGATTTTTTATTTTCTAGATTATACACATACCCCTCAACATTTTCGCGTTTACATTGACATCTGCTTTCCCCCTAACGGCTAAGTCATTGTAAAAGCATGCTTTCGAGTTTTGACGCTCGTTTAGCTCCGCCATGTTTTTGGCGTATGGGTTTTTGACACACCACCACATGTAGATGTAACATTTGGTGTAACATACCACATATTGTGGTTTCGGTTTGGCACGGATGTTGCATTATATATGGTATGACTCCGAATATGAGTCTTTCTACCATACAGGCGGGTATGTTGTGTGCATCTAACATGTGGCATACCTATGGTACATTCACATATGATGTTGGTCTAATGTTAGGGGTTTGAATGTTTTTACTTTAAATGTTAAGGAGTAATAACATGCCAAAAAGAAATGGTGACAAGCCCCCGACACGAGAAGAATCCGTTATAGCATTTGCCAAAGTACAGGATGCTATGGGTCATATGAATCAACACCCATTCGACAGTAAGGGTGATCCATTTTGGACGAAGCAATCACTTGTGTTCAATCAGGAACATGCCTACCGCATCAATCATGATGAAGGTCTTACCGAACTGTACAAAAGCAAAGGTTACTATTGGAATCCTACCAAAGATAAAATATCAGGAAAAGTTACCTGGCAAATCACTCTCGAATTCAGCCACAATCATGAGAAACGGTTCGATGAACTCATGAAAACGCCTGAAGGAAAGAAAACTCTCATGAAATTATTCAGGGACGGTTCAAGGGTCAATGTTAGAAAACCCATGAAACTGGAAATGGAGAAATTAATGAGGACGGTGAAACAGACTGATAAGCAGAAAGAAACGGCCAAAGCTAATGATGCGGAAGCTCTCCGAATCGCAGCGAATGGTATAGTTTCCATGTGTCAAGATGGATTGATACCAAATAATCCCGCTACAGACAAACCATGGACTTTCGTCGAAGCAACGGAAAATCTCCAAGCTATGGAAAAGAAAAAAGCTCTTGCAATGTCTAATGATGAATCTGAATAATTACTAATCTAACATTCAAATCTCTACCATTAGGCCAACATGATGTGTTTCCAAATGGGTGGGTTTGTATCATCCAATGGAGTATGCTATGATTATCAAAACTACTATGTTAATACATGAGCAAGAGGAAGTTACAATAGACCCATCATCAAGTGGTATAACAGTTGGCTCGCTAGTAGATAAACGAATATGTGAGTATATGGATAATATGGAACGTGTCATAACTCACAAACGTAACCCTGCTGAGGAAGATGAAAAGGATCTTACTTTTATTGATCGTATTCAAACAGTATGTGTTGAGTTTGACGAAATCGACCATAAAACAATTCGCCATCAGGTACAAGAGGGATTATAATATTAATAATATAAGCCCATCCATTTGGAGGCACATCTTAATCATATGAATGAAAGGATTTAACATGAAAAAGAAACGTAAGGGTGAACATAAAACATGGGCTTCCTTCCGATACATCCCTAATGATGAGGAAGGACAAGAATTCATGCGTATGTTCAAGAAATACCGTAACCCTGAAGTTATAGGGAATTGGTATAGACGTGGACGTAGGCCAAAGAATGGTAGATATGATGCCGGTGGTAATGCAAATCTTCAAGTTGCTACCGAATTCTCTCTTTACATTCATGGTTATCACAACCCAAACCTTGACTTTGACAACGTCCGATCTCAAATCAACTTTTGGAAAAATGACGCAAGGATTTGGAATGAACGATATTGGGACTTAATGAAATCCCATCAAGATACTTCGATATGGGCTATCATCATATGGAGGATCAAAGTATTTTTCAACCTTAACAAGTAGTTAACATTAACCCGTACCATTCAACCTGTAACATTCGAAAGGAGAACATATGGTATATAATGTATGGCTCATCTGGTTAGAGGATGAGATATCCATGATTAAATCAGAAAAGTCTTATGAGCTTAAAGAAGCTGAAACCGAAGCTCAAAAGATGTATGATGAACATGGACAGTCTGGTGTTAGGGTATGTATTGTACCAGCTGAAAACTCATCTTCATTCATGGAAGAAGTTAAACGTATGAATACGCCTTATAATGGTAACTGTATTAACTAAGAAAGGAGTACCATGCCATTTCAACACCCATCTCGTATTAGAGGTGGGAGGATGAATCTTATTAAGGAAAGGTTATTTAAAATAGCCGAGAGAGGTGACGAAGAAGCTGCCTCCGACCTTAAAGCTCTTCACAATATGAACCGTAAGAACATGGATCCAGCAACCATGTCTGAGTTCTTAGTGATTGAAGATAAATATCCTTCTACCATAACTGTACAACATCAAGAATAGCATCTTCCTCTCATCTCACTCACCGAGGAGCATCATGGCCACCTCGCCAGCTCCCTCTTACCTGGTGGGTGGGATGAGATTTTTCCCTTAACCATTTAACTTGGAGATGTTATGCTTATATTATGTTTGATTGCTCTTATATTCTATATATGTTTTAATTAAGGAGATTTTATGAATAAGACAGTTGATGACATATGGATTGAACGACTCCAATTCATAACTAAATATGCTTGGGAGTTAAATGAAGATCATGATTTAGACTTTGAGGTATCATCACAAGGGGATACTATCACTGTATCCTCTAAAAGGTTAGATTTAAATCATGATAAAATAGATGATATAGCTGGTTACTTTCTAATGAAAGGAGTTAGATATGGGATTGAGATGCTTAAATGAGAAAAGGAGAATTATATGAATAAGACTTGCAATCTTAAAGGTTGTCGTGGTAGGATGTACCCCTTATCAGACAATCCCCTCTACTTTAGATTCAGATGCGGTAATTGTGGAAGGATAGTCAAACAACACAAGAGGAGGTCTCAAAAATGACATCATTTGAGTTAGGTAAGTGTTATGTATGTTCTAAACCAAGTAAGTGTCAAGTTGGTATCGCTAATCTCTGCTCTGAAGAATGTTACGAAGAGTATAGGGAAGTCTTAAACGAAATGGCCGAAGCTATGGCAGATACTGTCCACAATGAAGAAGAGGAGGATCTCAACAATGCGTTACATTAAGGAGTTAGGTATAATCTCCACTCGTTATACCTATCGGGTGGTGATTGAAGCTGCACATAAGACATCACTAACTGAACAACGTCATACATCTATCTTAGATGATGAGCTTGAAGAACTTGACATCATGAATATGGAGTTCATTGGTGGTCTTATCCACGGGATAGATGACTTCATCACTAAGAAAGAAAAGGAGGCGAGATGCGATTAGTTTATGATGATTCAGGAGAGGAAGTTAAAATAGGTGATAGGGTTCCTGTTGATACTGAGAACAAGATGGCAACCGTAACATCTATGGCCCCACCTCACAAACCATCCTCTGTTGGATTTGTGACATTAAAAGAAGATGGAACAGAGGTTTCTTTAGAATTCTATGTTCCTGTTATTAATGCTACTTGGATTGAGAGGACTGACCGAAATGAGTAAAATAAAAGACCTAGCTGAAATCGAAGGATTTGACTCTGTAGACGATATGCTTATCAATGTTGGCTTAGACTCAGTAGTACCTGGAATTTGTAAGACCCCAGATTGCGATTATGTTACTGAAGTAGAACCTGACTCTCGCTCAGGATGGTGTGCAAACTGTGAGAAACAAACTGTAGTGTCAGCATTGGAACTTTATGGATTCTAGCAAGAGTTCCAAATACTAAGGGTTATGTGGGCTTGCCTACATATCCCATTAAATGTATTAAAAACAATGGTTTAACAGATTTCCATAGATTTACACACTTAGGAACTTTGAGAACTTTGACCATGTAACCCCTTGTATTTAAAGGATTTTCACAATTCCCAAAGTTCTCAAGGGGTATCCCATTTTTAGGGGTATACCTTTTAAGCATCTTTAGCCTTTACAAGGGGGGAGCTTTAACTATAGTTCTTTCTTTTATTTAAAAAATATTTTTTAATAAAGAAGAGAATCAAAAGATACTCCCCCTTACCTTTAGAGAAGGCATCTAAAGGGGCTGTGGTATGGGGAGGGGGGGTGAGAACTTTGAGAACTTTGAAATGTCAATGATTTCAATGATTTACGGCTCCAGAGTTCCCAAAGTTCTAGACTTATATCATGTGTGTATGTATGTAAACCCTTATAAACAAAGGGGTTACATCATTTAAGATTTAACCCACATATCCAAATCTTTTGGAACTTTCTCCTATACATTCCAGGAGAAACCACTTTTTTATTTAAATCAAAGGAGAAAAACTATCACTTTACTTACTCTTGCTTTCATAATATTAACATGTAGCATAGGTCTAATCTTAATCTGTATCCTTTTTATATATTGTTATATTGAAGACCTTACAGAAAAAGACTACCACATCCTGTGGAATACTAACAAAGAAAAGGAGAAAACACATGTCTAATCTAAACTCATACCTTTCACACGATCAACAGCTTAAGTTAGGAATTGACCTCTTAACATCTACTCGAGGTAATCTCATCATCTCAAGGGCTTTGGTGGAATTATATGTTACCATTAAAGACAATGAACCCTCCACCGCTGCTGATATTGAACTCTTACTCGCTCATGGATATCCTGTGTATTTAGATGAACTTGAATCAAAGGAGAAATAATGAATCCAACTTTAAAACCACCTCGTTTATATCAAGACGATTGCCAACATACAGATGAAGAATACCTCGGTAGGGCTGTATCATATGGGCACTCCACTAGAAGGGACACAGATTCCCCTGCTCTTGTGGATGTCTATCTATTAACCAATCACCCTGGATGTATTGAGAAATACGTTGTATGTTTACGTCATTCATCCGAAGGCGGTGACTACACCTCAACCAACATTCGAAGCCTCTTATCAGTATTTGAGAACGAATCTTACACCCATGCTACTAACAGAAGGAGAATATTCACTATGTGTGCCCATCATTTAGGCTTAGACTACCTCTATGATGAGAGAGATTTAAACGTCTGGTGGAACGTAGACGGGGCTTGGAGATCAAGTCCTTATTATTCTGATATTTATGAAGGAGAGTAAAATGAAACATTTCTACGGTCACATACAAGGTGATGCTAAAAATGAAGGCCATGCTTCTGCATCTAAAAATGGCTCTCTCCAAGCTCATATAAGAACAATGAACAATGGTATATTTGTATGCTTATCCCACCGAGATGGTAAGGATGAGATCTTAGTATATGAAACACTTGGAACAATGGGAGATCGTAAAGGTCATCCTATGTCATTAATCTACCAAAAGGAGTTTCCTAATGGGAAAGATAAATAGGTCAACTAACAGATTATATGGTATTGAACGCCTAAATTGGCATAATTTGTGATATAAAAAAACATTGTAACCCCTTATTTTACAAGGACTTACAAACCATAATAAATTTGACATTCAATTCCCCATATGCTATACTAGCACCAAGAAATGGGATATTATTTTATCTTATTTCTCTGTCACGATTTATTAGGAGTCTACCGATATGAATGTTTCAAAGATTGGATTTACTTTTTATGGTTCAAAATTTGAAGATGGGGCTTTGATTCAAGGTGAGTTAGCTTATCGGTCTTTCTTACCCAGATTTCCGTCTGTTGAGCCTCGGCCCCATCTTCTTCCTTTTTCTACCGAAGAAGGTATCCCTCCTTATCCCTTGCTTTTCCACAAGCGGTCAGAATCAATCCGCAATTTACTCTGGAAAACCACTCCTAAAAGAACTAAATCCCCATCAGCATCGAAGGCTAAGCTGCGTAAGCAGATCCTAAACTGTCCTCCCGATCAAATGCTGGAGCTACTCAAAGCTCAAGGTTTATTAAATGATGAAGAACCGATATCTTCAGCAACAAAGCTGAAACCTGTTCTTCCATCCATTAAGTAAAAGGAGTCTTAGATGAAATCTGTAACGATTAAGGCAAAAACTGGCAGTGGTGATGACGAAAAAGAATTTAGCTGCGAACAAGAAATGCCAGAAGATCTGGATGAAGCAATTTCTGCTTATGGTTCAGACGAAGTTTTTAAAGTCTGGTATGGAGCTACTGTTGTCCGTGTTCAAGGTAATCTCAGGAAACCTGACGGAGCTAAGAATACTAAAACTCTCGATGTCTATCGTAAGCTCATTCCAATGGTTGATTCTGGCGCCATGACCGATGACCAAGCTAGAGATGTTTCTGGCTACCGTGGTGACTGGCCTGTTAGTTAAATCCTCCTCCAATAACTGACTAGGCTAAGAGGGTGGAGGTTATTATACCTCCACTCTCTTTTTACCTCTTTAAATTCCCACATTTTAACTTTTGAGGCCACATAAAATGAAGATAATAGACAAACTCGATAATTCAATGATGAGTGAGTTTGCTTCTTGTCCAAGAAAGTTCTATTACCGTTATGCTTTGAATTTAACAAGTAAAGATGGTTCCTCTCTATTCAAACCAGAATTCGGATCAGCTTTACATTCAGCTCTAGAACAACATTATTCAGGTAATGGATTAGACAAGGCAAAGGAAGCCTTCACCCGCCACTGGATGCCCTACGAAGGCCATGATGTAAAAGGTATTAGATGTTTAATTAAAGGATTAAAAATCATAGAAGGGTACGTTACAACTTTCCCTTTTTCTGATGAACATTTTGAAGTTGTTAATATTAAAGATGTTGAACTTGCCGGAGCTGTAGATATGGGTAACTTTCTATTCCTCTACCGTGCTGACCTTTTAGTAAGGGATAAAAATAATGGAGCTTATAAAGTCTTGGATCACAAAACTACAGCTTACAAAGGATTTCTTACTCCTAAGCCTAACCAGCAATTGTGTGGATATGCTTATGCGTTGGGAGAACAAACTGGACAAAAGATTGAGACTGCTATACTCAACATCCTCCACTTCACCAAACTTCAGATTAACTTCATGCGAGAGGAAATTAGCTTTCCTTTTGACTACATCCAAGAAGAATGGGTGAAGGATGTTAGGCTTTGGGCAGAGAATATTAAAAACTCTTGCCGAATAGATCACTTCCCTAAGAATACAAGTATGTGTACAGCTTACGGTGGATGTCAATTTATCCACCTCTGCAAACACAAGATGGGTTCCCCTACTCATCAAACCTTATTAAGCTCCCTCTATAAAGAACATAAATGGGAACCTTTTGAAGGTGCAAGAGAGGAAACAAAGGAGACTGCTAAATGCTAACCTTGGGCATTTGTATCTTAATATTAACCACGATTTGGGCCATGACAGGAGATTAATATGGAAATCTTAAAAACAAAAGACATCAAAGATCCCAAGGTTGATGCTTTAGTATATGGAAGAGCTGGGACTGGAAAGACGTTACTCGGAGGGACGTTTCCCAATCCCATTTTTGTAGACACGGATAACGGATTGCTCTCACTCCGGAAGAAGGATGTGGCCTTCATTTCGTGTCACAGAAAGGATGGAGGCACATGGTGGAATGAAGTAAGGGAGGCCACGAAACTTGCCTTAGATTCAAATTATGAATCTGTTATTATTGACTCGTTTCCTCTGGTTTGTGAAGCTATGTTAGCCTCTATTTGCTCTCAAAATAGAAAAACTAAACCCACATTTGATGAATGGGTAGCATTATGGAATGGTACTCAAGAGTACATAGCAATGGTTCGAGCTAGTACTAAAAATTCACTCTTTATCTGCGGAGAACAATTTGAAAGAAATGAAATCACGGGACAAGTATGGTGTCTACCAGCTTTACAAGGACAAGCCAGAACTAAGGTCGATCATCTCTTTGATGAAATTTATCATGCTGAAACCGAGATGGTCTCTGGCAAGCCAGCCAAATACTCTCTCCTTGTACGACCGGATGGTACGTCTACAGCAAAATCAAGAGCTTTATCAGCAACAGCCACAACATCTTCAATAGATCCACATTATCAATCAATTAAAAACCTAATCTCAGGAAAATAAAATGCCTAATACAACTTTAATAGAACTACCTACAGTATGTTTAGATGAAGTTTCTAAAGTAATGGAAAAATTATTATTCAAAAAAGATGAATATCTTACAGATACTGATAAAGATGTTTTACTTTATATGGATATGATAACCCATAAAACTCATCCATCTAAACGCTCATCCCATGATGGAATTATTACTAATTACTAACCAACTCAGAAAGGATTACATCTTTTAAATGTGGTAAGTGATTCAATCATATACCACATAAACAACAACTACAATAACATTAACATTTATAAAACAAAGGAATAAAAAAATGGCTAAAGTCGAACTAGGTATGGATTTTAACTCAGCACAAGGTGCTGTAGATGAAGAACGAAAACAAGTTCCTACAGGTACTTACCGAGGAAGATGTTTTAAGTGTGAACTTACTCAAACTGGGCCTAAATCTAAATCTCCAGGTCGTCCTATGTTGGTTTTTCATATGGAATTAGTTAATGCTGGAGAATTTGATGGTAAAGAGTTTAGGTATTGGGCAGTTCTTCCACATGGAGATACCCAAACTGGTCTAGGTAATCTTATAGCTGCGACAAATGCTCTAGGAAAACCATGGGAAGGTTCATCTATCGACACAGATGATTACCTTTCTAAAGAGGCAGAGATTAATCTAGTAAATGAGCCTACCGAAAATGGCTCTTTTACTTCCATTAAATCTTTTAAATAGTTGATATGGGGGAGGGTCGTTAGATAGCTGGGATAAGTCTGGTTAAATACGCACCTTGGGATACGAGACGGCCCTCCTTTTCATCTTTAATTAAGTAGTTGCTGAAAATGGAGGGGGTATCGCATCGTTTCTGACGAAGCCTCTGCCCCCTCGGCGCTACCAAAAAGGAGTCTAAAATGAAAATCTGTAAATACTGCGGACAAGAATTAAAAATTCCAAATACACTTGGTGGACGATTACAATATATTAGAAATGAAAGAAACAAAACTAGAATTGATGCAGCGGCAGTATTAGGATGTTCAATTGCACATATAAGTAGTATAGAAAAAGAAAAATCAGATATCAGATTTGGACAATTAAAAACCCTAGCTGCATATTATAAAAAAGATTTGCAATTCTTTATAGGAGAAGACACCAATGCCAAATAAAATTTTAACTCTAGTTCGAGCATCTTACACCCATTTTGGGACTTTTGGTGTTCTTACTAACCAAGATGGTCATCCCTTAATATTAACTTTAGAAAATCCATGGAAAGATAATATCCCTTATAAATCCTGTATCCCTTTTGGAACATACACGATTAAAAGGCACTTATCTCCCAAATTTGGAGAAACCTTCATGGTAACAGATGTTCCAAACCGATCTCATATTCTCTTTCATTGCGGTAATCAACATACCGATACCTATGGATGTATACTTACAGGAGAAGAATTCACCCACTTTGAACAACCGTCAAAACCTGGAGTTGCGAATCCGGGAGTTTCAGAAAGCAGAAACGGATTTAAAAAATTCATGAACCATATGGATGGAGTAGAAACAGCTCTTCTCTTAATTCGAAACAGTTCTTGGGAGAAGGACAATGGATAGGTGTCCCGATTGTAAATCTCACAATATAAGAGAACGAACAAATGTCTCTGGGCGTTGGGATTGTGCAGTCTGTGGATTAGCCTTTTCTACACCTATTGTTGATAAAACCATTGAAGCTCCCAAAACCCTAAGAAAATTTCCCAGTGGGGCTACAAGATCAGCTGATGCGGATGATGAACGCTATGATCTAATTCCTGCAGCAGCCGTTAAACGAGAAGCAATTGTTATGGCTCTTGGAGCAAAAACCCACGGGGATCGGAATTGGGAAAATGGTATTCCTATAACAGTCTGTCTTAATCATCTAGAACGTCATATTAATCTTTATAAATCTGGCGATACTAGTGAAGATCACCTCGCAAAAATTAGAATCAATGCTGGATTCATAATGCACTTTGAAGAAGAAGAAGAAAGGAAATTACAAAATGGAATTATTTCTACTAATTAAAATGATAACTTTAATTCTTTGGTCTCAACCAGACCCCCCTATAAACACTGCAATAACTAAACATCCTTCCCCATATACATGCCAAGTATTAGCAAAAAAAGGCAACTTTTGTGTTAACTATTGGGAATATAAGGAGTCTAAATGAAAGTTACAATTAAAGACATTATTTGGGGGGATCGAGCAAGAAAGGACTACGGAGATTCTGATTCTCTTTTAGGCTTAGCCCAATCAATCTCAAAAAATGGACTACTTCATCCAATAGTAATAGATGATAGTCACACTTTACGGGCTGGCGGTCGAAGGCTAACCGCTATGATTCAACTTGGTTGGGATGAATGTGAGGCTACTATGTTGGCTGATCTATCATCTCTCCAAAAATTAGAAGTAGAACTTGAAGAAAATCTTCATAGAAAAAATTTCGAGTATCCTGAACAAGTAGCCTTAGTTAAACGTATCCATGATATTAAATCTCAAATTGCCCAAGACAATAATGAAACATGGGATTTAGTTGATACCGCTAATGCCCTAGGAGTTGAAAAAAATACCGTCCAACAAGACATAGCTTTAGCAAAGGAGATAGAACATGACCCTAGCATCGGCCAAGCAAAAAATAAAGGACAAGCTAAAACTCGTGCAAGGCGAGCCAAAGAAACCAGACGGATCCAAGCCGAGGTCTTTGCTTCTCCCATTATTCCAACTGAGGAAATCATCCTGGGTGATTGTACTGATATACTTCCTAATATTCCAAATAATAGTGTGGATCTTGTTCTTTGCGATCCTCCCTTCGGAGTAAAATTTAACGAAAATTCTAGAAATCGGGGGTATGAAACTACCTATGGAAACTTTTTTGATGATCTAAATAATGTTTGTAAATTATTAGAATCAACCCTCCCTCAACTTTATCGGACTCTAAAGCCTGGAGGTCATATGTATATGTTTTTTGCTTTATCTAATCAAACTCGTATATCAATGGTATTAGAAAATTATTGGAAATGGGAGAATGTACATGGAAAATACGCAGCAAACCCTTTGTTATGGGTCAAACCTTCAAACGAAAATCCAAGACCTTACGAACGATTTACAATCAACTATGAACCTTTTTTCTTCTGTTGGAAAGGGAAACTTAATTCTAAACTTGGGAATGAACTTAATCAACCCTCTAATTCTACTTTCCATTATAATTATAAAGGGAGTGAGAAGTTACATCCTGCTGAGAAGCCGGAAGAATTGTACGAGAGACTTATTGATCTGTCTAGCTTGCCTGGGGCTACCATTCTTGATCCTTTTCTTGGCTCAGGAGTTAGCCTTGCCGTAGGTAAAAGGATGGGAAGAAAAATTCTAGGAATAGAAAAAATCCAATCATGGTATACACTAGCCAAACATAAAATCTATAACGGAGATAATCATGACATTAGACCAGAAAATGGACAAGATTCTTGAAATATTTAAATTTGATAAAGATGACTGGAGCTGTAATATTACTAAAAACGAGATAGTAACCCAAGTAAATGACATAGACCAAAAAACTGATACTATAGATTCAACTCTGGATGACCAAACAAACCAATTAGAAAACATAATTGAATTACTAACAGATCTAACAACCGATATAAAAACTTTAACACTTGATGTAGAACAAATAAAGGAGGACTTAGATGACTAGCACGAAAAGACTTAAACATATTTCAATGATGCTTCTTCATGAAGATGTTACATACATTGAAAAAGAACTTTGTCAATCTCATGGAGATTTATCTCATATTTTTAGGAATGTGTTTCATAATTTTGTTGAGCAAATTCGAGCTTCTAAATCCCTAACTGAGAAAGAAAAACCAAAAAATGACACTAATACCGATAACAAAGCAAAAACCAAGAAGAGTAAAACCAATCGGCCCAAGAAACTCAAAGATAGTCCTAGTGGGGGAAGCACCAGGAAAGGAAGAAAATGAAACTGGAATCCCCTTCACAGGTTCAAGTGGCCATCTCCTTACTCAACTCCTTAAACAAGCGGGAATTGATAGGGCTGACTGTTACATCACGAATGTGGTTAAATACAGGCCACCTAATAATCAGCTTTCCCGCTTGTCTGAAATTGGACTCTCGCTTGAAGGTAGCAGTAAAGAGCTTAGAGAAGAGCTTACAACTCTCCAACCAAACGTCATTGTGCCGTTGGGAGAAGTCGCACTCGAAGCGGTTACTGGATTATCAGGAATCTCAAAATGGAGAGGTTCAATCATACGTTCTCTCCCAACCATTGGATCTGTAAAGGTAATTCCAACTTTTCATCCTGCATATATCTTGAGGATGTATAGATCATCGGCATTATGTTTATTTGATTTTGACAAAATTAAACGAGAAGCTTTAACTGCAAACTTTGATTCCATTCTAATCCGAGAGTTTAAAATCAATCCAAGTTTTAATGAATCATTAGAGCTTCTTAACAGATTTAGTAAAGCTTCAGTAGTTGCTCTTGATATTGAAACTGATCGAGGTGCAAATTTTATTAAATGTGTTGGATTTGCAGATGATATAAATTTCGCTGGTTGTATTCCCTTCATTGAAAAAGGATCAGCAGTTTGGTCTTTTTCACAAGAATGTATCTTATGGGATAAGATTCGTTATATTCTCACCAATCCCAACATCAAAAAAATAATCCAAAATATGGACTTTGAAATGGAAGTTCTTTTTCCATTCGTTGGAGAAATTTATCCAGTTTACATGGATACCATGATTGCTTCTCACTTATATCTTCCTGAAGTCAGAAAAGCTCTATCTGTCCAAACCTCTATATACACTAATGAACCCTTCTATAAGGACGATGCAAAAAATGCCGACTACGAACCCTCCGCCCTCTATACTTACAACTGTAAAGATTGCGCGGTCACATTTGAAATCTATCAATATCTTGAGCAAAGACTTAAAGAAATTAATCTTCATAATTTCCTCCACGGATATCAAATGCCGCTCGGTAGATTACTGTGGCGAGCTTCTCATAAAGGAATTCGAATTAATACAAAAAGAATTAATGAATACAAAAAAGAATCTGAAGAATTACTTAAAACAGCTGAGAAAGCACTTAAAGAAGAACTCGGAGAATCCCCCAATGTAAATTCTCCAAAGCAAATCTGTTATTTATTATATGATAAACTAGGATACCCCCCACAATTTAAACTAGGAGCTAAAGATAAAAATGGCAACAAAAAACAGTCCAAAACCGTTGATGATGATGCCCTTACAAAACTTAATAAACTCTATCCTAACCGAGTATTCCCCCTTATACTCGAAGTCAGACGGCTTAAGAAACTTCTCTCTACATATCTTAAACAATTCTGGGATGATGATGGTCGATGTCGAGCTTCTTTTAGGATCACCGGAGCAGAAACAGGAAGGTTATCATCAACGGAAAATATCCGACGTACAGGGCTTCAGCTCCAAAATATCCCAAAACGGATTAGAGATATCTTTATCGCCGATGACGGATGCGAATTCCTTAAAGTGGATCTCAGCCAAGTCGAGAGCAGGCTTGTAGCTTATTTAAGTCAAGACCCAATAATGATCAAAACATTTGAAGAAGGTAAAGATATTCATTCAATGGTAGGAGCTATGATATATGGAAAACCATACGAACAATGTGGCAAAGGGACTTTCGAGCGAGTGCGTGGTAAGACTGGCGGGCATGCCTCTAACTATAGAATATCAGCTCGGAAGCTATCCCAAACGATGGAGATACCAGAACGAGAAGCCCAGACCTTTCTCGATCGATACTATAACATGTTTAATCTCAACAAATGGCATCAGGAGATAATTGATGAACTTCGAAGAAGCCGGACACTTACTACACCTCATGGACGAAGGCGTGTTTTTTATGATAGATGGCCATCTTGGAAAGAGGAGACAGATAAAAAAGGGGACTTATTCAAAACTGCATACGCTAATGTTCCCCAGGGGACAGCTTGCGATCATATCAACCTCGGAGGTGTTCGAATCTGGAATAGATTACCAGACACTTGCGACATTCTGGTGCAGTGCCACGATGAATTAGTCATCCAATATCCCTTTAAATATAAAGACTTAGTTAGAAAAATAGTCGAGGAAGAATTAAGCCATCCAATTTTTATTCATGGAAGAGAAGTTCAAATTCCCATAGATATAGACATTGGCCCTAATTGGAAAATGGAGGAGGAATGAATACTGATCTACGCTCAGAAGGCTTAGAACAGTTAGATTCGAATAATTGGCTTTATAAATATCTGTTATACACAGATCAAATGGAGTCACCTTCTTCTTTTCATATCTGGTCTGGGCTTGCGGCATTATCTTGCACATTACAACGAAAAGTCTGGATAAATCGAGGGTTTTATACCTTATATCCAAATCAATATATTATCCTAGTAGCTGAATCAGCATTTTGTAGAAAATCAACTGCGGTATCTGTCGCAATCAATGACTTAGTACAAACTGCCCAAGTAGCTACAATTAATAAAGACAAAATGACTGCGGAGAAATTATGTGTTGAATTATCAAGAGGAGAAAAAGAACACAAATTGGACAACGCTATTACCATTTTCGTTCCTGAGCTGGCTACATTCCTTGGAGCGAGTGCATTCCACTCAGGCATCATTCCTTTGCTTACTTCATTTTACGAGTGTCCAAGCTCTGCTGACTACAAAACAAAAGCATCCGGAGAATTTCATATGTCCAACGTGTGCATCAATTTGGTTGGAGCTACGACCTTGGACTGGATGTCTACGAATTTACCTGGAGACACGGTCGAAGGTGGATTTACAGGCCGTGTTGTTTTCGTTGTTGCAGAAGAACCTAGACTCTCAAATCCTTGGCCAGAGCTTAGCGCCAACGAAATTGCCCTCAGAACCGAGTTGGTGGGAAATCTAATACAAATTAATAATCTACAAGGAGCTTTTAAAATAACCAAAGGAGCTAAAGATGAATACGCCAGATGGTATAATCATAGAACAGAAGGAACAGACCTTCGTCTTAGAGGTTATTATGGACGCAAAGGGGATCATGTCCTTAAAATCGCAACCTGTATATCCGCTGGGGAAGAAGGGAGATGTAATGGCAAACTTGAGATTACCTCGTCACACATACGAATCGCTCTTAGATTGCTTGGAAAAGCTGAACGCCTTATGCACCTTGCGTTCCGAGGAACTGCGTTCTCCAAGTCAAGTAAAGATATCGATCGAATATTAGGCTATTTGATTAGACAACAGGCTAAAGGGGGATTGCCAGTTACGCATTCCCTCTTATTAAAAAGAAACTCCCATTACTTAAACGCAACGGAATTTAAAGAAGTTATTAATACTTTAATAGAACAAGGGGATGTACTAGCGGTTACAAAAAATGGAACTAAAGGGTTGTTATATAACTTAAAGGAGAAACTATGACATATAAACAGAATTTTCTTACTGCACAATATCAAAATCAAGCAGAAATTATTCTAACTGGAGATGATCCTAACAACTTTTGTAATCCTCACAATCATTATGATAAAGTTACAGAAGTTAAAATCTATGATAAAGATGGAAATCTTAAAAAGATAGTCTCTCCACAAGAACAGTTAAATAACAAATGGGAGCAAATGCATATAGATCCTTTAATACATTCCCCTCAATCATCTAGACAAGGCTTAGCTAAAAGAAAAAAAGGACAAGAAAAATATAAAAAGAATTTTGGATCATTTAAATCTAAAAGAAAAAACACAAAATAAAATGGTTAATCAATTTGAGCTTCCCATTTTTCAAAAGCATAGTTTGTTTCTATTAAAAATCTAGTCAATTCCATAAATTCTTGCTCACTTAAACAAACTGCTTTTGTGTTACAAGCACAACTATTAATACCCCAAGTATCTTCAATAATAAATTTTGGTAATGTTGGTCTACTAATTTTTATTAGGCCATTTGTCTCCAAGCTTTGACAAGATACGCCTATAACCACTACTACCAGATTTAACAGTATGAAGTTCTTCAATGATAGCATCTTTTTCTTTTTCAATCTGATCCAATTCATTATGGCGCTCCTGTAGTTGCTGATTTTTTTGTATTAATTCTTTTGCTAAATTTGCATCTATGGATAGTTTTCTTATATATAAAAAACCTCCAATAACCATCCCACCTACAACTACTAGAAGCACCAAAGATGAAGTCATTTTTTAGACCCTTTTTCAAATCCATTTTTGTTATTTTCATTATGACCAAAATTCATTGCTAACCAATTAAGAACTGGCCAAATTTTACCAAGAATAGGAATTTTCTCCGCATAGTTATCCTTCAAAACAGCAGTAATACCACTTGCTACTACAACAGTTGTTGAAATAGTATCAAAATACGGTAATCCTTGGATTACTCCAAACAAAGCTTCCATTTTAAAATCTCCAATCTTAAAACATGGATAATATGTGGTAAGTTAAAGGATCACTTCCCACATTTAAAAATTGTATTCATTCATTAGATTTCTTATTTACTACCTTCATAACTTCATCCATTACTGTGTTAAATTGATCTTGCGTAATAGGCTTTTTTTCTCTGATAAATACATCATGCTCAGTTAATAGTTTATTTTTACCTTTAATTTCAGTAAAGATTTCATCTAATTTTTGATGAATTAACTGTAATGTTATTTCGGTTAAATTAGCCATATCTTCTTATTGATTATCTAATAATCTCTCTACATTGGAATTGATATTACTAAGAGATGTTTCTATCTTTGCTAGTCTTACTTCTAGCTTAGTATACCATTCTGAATCTTGAGTCTTCATTTTAAGCATTAGTTTATATTTATCCTCAGCGGCATTTGCTGTCTCCCAAGGTAGCCAGTTGATAGAGAATAAGAATCCAATAACAACAAAAACAAAAGTAGGAATAGCTACAACTGTTTTCTTATGCTCTTTCTTAAAAGGGATGTATTTGTGAATAAGATCGTCTTTTTGATCCATTATAAAGGAGTCTCCGCCCCACCAATTCTAGCTGAACCTCCACCTTGAAATCTAGCATCAGTTAACTCAGCCATCTCTTCATCTGAAACATATGTAGCTCCGAATGATTTAGCTAATGCTTGAGCGGTAGCCGACTGCATATATTTAAATAAATGATCCACTCCTCTATTTGAGTTCTTTTTAATACCATTTAATAAAGCATCACGAGTTTTAGGATTGGCTAAGAAAGCTGCCATTCCTTTAGGACTAAATAGTAAAGTACCAGCTCCAACTACAGTCATGACAGTTGTTAGGTTATTATCTGTAGCTACTCCAGTCGCCACACCAGCAGCTGTGACTACCGCAATGTGAGCAAGAGATTGCATAGCACTTGGAGCACCAAGGACAAAAGCTATTGCCCCCACGCCTCCTGAAGCTCTCTGTTGGGACTGGAGAAATTTAGAAAACTTTTTCAATTCTCTAAACCCAACTCCAGGAAATAAAGCATGTCCCACAGCCTTACCCATCCTGCCTTCAGCTTTGATTAGAACTTGCTCAAGTTTAGTACCATTTAAAACATGTACTCCATTAATAAGATCACTAGCCTGAGTTAAAATCCCACTCTGGCCAAACTTATTAGTTCCTCCAATAGTACCTAACCAAGCTGCTCTTATCCCATTTCTATGATTTTCATTTAAGACTAGGTTCCCCTTAGAATTCTTTAAATTCATTACAGCGGTCAACGTATCAGAGCTACCATCCTTAAACAAATTACCTAACAAAACCTCAGGTTTAGAGTTAGCTATGTTTTTTATAGCTGTGTTGTTAATTAATTCAGCATTCTTAGCATTGAAAGCAATAGCTTTGTTAACTAAAGAATCAGCTGATTCAGATACTTGACTCCTGATCCATTCTTTGTTCTGGGTAACTCCAGGAGTGTCAAGAAATTCAGCAATCAAATCATCTGCAGATTGAGTGATCTCATTAGGCTTACCACCATCAATCTCAGCAGCTGCTTTTTTAATCTGTTTGAGAATCTTAACTTGGGTCTTAGGATCAGCGGCATCCATATGTTTAATGGCTTCCCTGAATGTAAAAATCCCATCACCACCTATAGTATCCTTTAAATCAACTCCCCTAAATCCTTCAATCCCTTTACCTTTCACATCCAATGCTAAGAACTTATACTCTCTCAATCCTGTAGCATATTTGATTTCCTTCTTGACAGCATTACCTACGAAGGTTGAAAGTTGCTTCGGATTCATGTTAGAAGTAAACCTCCCAACAAAATCATTCACTCCTGACTCCAACAGTTCCTGCCCAGACCTCATTAACGTCTGCATCGGCTTACCACCAAAGAAAGAAGCATTAGCAATACCATCAAACAGTTCAATCATACGGTGATTAACTTCAGTAGCTACCCTAGTAGATAGTTTACCCTTCTCTATATGCTCAAGAGACTTCTTACTAATATCTCCAGAAGGTCTTTCTCCCATTCTAATCTTCCTAGCTTGTTCTTCTATAAAATCCCCAGCTTGGACAGAGAAATCAAGATTTTCTGGGTCAGCTTTCCCTATCAACTGACGGAAGAAATTACCAAATTTAGTATCTCCTGCTTTCTTAGTCATAGAAGAAAGAATATCACTTGCTACTCCTCCAGCCCCTTGAAGCACTTTACCTGTTGCCCTCATAGCTGGAGGAACAACAACCTCAGCAGCCCCTGACAACCCTGTCTGTAGATCAGACCTCTCTTCAGGAGGAACTCCATGGATTAATCCTTGATTAAGCTGACGATCAGATAACATAGCAGCCAGACCAGCTGCGCCTTTATTAAGCAGCCATCCTTTCACTCCACCAACTCCTCGAGGTCTACCCCTCTCAAGTCTAGGCTCCGTCATCCTACGCATAGCCTCATGTCCACCATAAGCAGCTGCTGCATCTGTTGCTATCCCAGCTGCGAACTTTTGATTCTCTGGATCCCTTGCAGTATCTCCAATCTTAGTCAAAATATCATCATCTGGAATATCGCCATCAGCTATTAAAGCATCCAACATAGATTGATTTTCCCTAGATCTCTCATGTCTAGGGATTGCTCTAACCGAAGATATGAAGTCTTTTTCTTCTTTAGTTAAGGGCTTTTTCTTAACGGTTGTCATTTATTTCCCTCCCTTAGCTTTATTCATTTGTGTCTTTAGTTGTTTTCTACCACTCCCACCAGGCGGAGTAGCTCCAGGTAAATCTTCGTTTCGAGCTTTCTGCATCTCATTAAAATTCTCAGTTAGAATGCCTGTTAAGGATACTGTCGTCCCAGCTTTCCTTGCATCCTCTATGAATTTAACCCTAGTACTATGCCTTCCCCTTCGTCTCTCAAGTTTCCCAATTCCTCTCTCAAAAGCCGTCTTGAAGTTAAAAGGTCCTTGATTCTCTGGATCTAAGAAAATAGTCCGTAAGAAATCATTCTCAATAGCAGACGCAGCTTGACCAGTTAAGAGGAACTTCTCCCTAGCAAATACTTCATTAGCTGATTGTATTAAGTTCAAAGTTCTCTCAAATTGTGGTCTAAGCTTCTTTGGAATGGCTCCTAGAATACCAGACCTATCATATACTTTCAACCCAAGTTGCTTAATAGCTCCCATAGTCTCTAAGACTTCTGGAGTAAACAATCTCTCAACTTGATAGTATAAATCTAAAGTATCATCAATTTTAGTAATAGCACTCATAGATGTCTTTAAAACATCATTAACTGGAGTCTTAGCGAGGTCATTAGTTGTTACTAACCTCCTACTAGGAGCTGGTGTGATTGGTATTTTCTTTCCGAATTTATTCGTTTTAGTAATAACCGCAGTATCATCAGGATCATTCTTATTAACCAAAACTGATCCAATCTTACCACTATCTAAAACTACATCTTTAATCTGTGTATGTTCATTTTTAGCTGTTGTCGATAAAGCCTTATCAAGAGCAATACCCTCCGCTTGCCACTTAGAAACAATAGTAGAAGGATCAGCTCTACCAGCTTGAAGGTCAGTTAACTGTGAAACCGCATCCCTGAATATCTCTGATTGTCCCTTATATCTAGCAGTCGGATCTCCAACAGTCCCATGCTGAATTGGAGCAGATCCTGGAATAGGTCGAGGTGGTCGGCCAGGAATAGTTTCAGTATGTTTTGTAATCTCAGCTAAATCCTGAGATGTAAGATTGCCTTCTTGATCAACATTCCCTTCTTGAATATATGAATCAGGTTTTAGTAATCGAGTTAATTCAGCTACCCCTTTATCCATCTTAGGAGTCCCTTGAAATTGAAATGGTACTAACCCTCTCTGCTCAACCCCTTGAGGAACTGGTCTACCTTCCTTAACAGCCTGTTCCTGTTCTTCAAAGCCTACAAATGGGCGGTTAGCCAGATTCCCTTCACCAAGTAGATTACCTAAAGCTTTAATAGCATCGCCTGATCCCTTTAAATCTCTTTCGGCCCCCATGTTCTTAATAAAATCAGCTTCATAATTAGCTAATGATGTAGCTTTTTGAGCAGACGACATCTTATCTACTGCCTCTTTAGGATGCCCATACTTGATTAAAAGCTCAGCATTATCCCTATCTTGAGCCATCTGTCTAAAGAAATCAAACATATTCCCGACAGACCCAGCGGCTCCAGGGTTTCCAACTGCGCTAATACTACTCCCACCTGCTAACTGGATAACACGGTCCTTTGGTCTATATACTGCTACATTACCATATTTTCCCATTATTTTATCACCTTATCATAATTAACAACATCATAACCGGATGAGTGTACTAATACAGCTTCAGGAATTAACTCTCTCACCTCGTCTGACATTACACCAATTCTAGGTTCCTTATCCCATAGATAGTTAAATGAGTAAACAAATAAACCATTAAGTAATTGACCAATCTTAACTATATTCTCTTTAAGTCTACGATCAGAGAAAATCGCAGGAATAATACCAGTTTCGGTTTTTGATCTACCACCTCCACCACCCACAACTGTATCTCTCTTATCAAGCCCAAGTAAGCTAGTAAGAATATTAGCAGCTTGGGCTGTCTTATCTGATGTAAAGTCAATATCTTGTCCACGACCAGTAAGACCAGCTGCAATATCAGCTCCCCTTTCACCGATATCTTGTCCTCTCCCACCTAACACTCCCTCTAACTCCCCACCAAAAGCACCCTGCAAATTCCCAAGTCTTTGTTGTCTTAAACCAACCAACTGAGGAGCAATAGTCTCAGCTATCGAAGCAAATGTTGGATCTAGTCCTCTCACAGCTGTCTGACCTTGCATCTGAGAAATAAGCTCATTAATCAAAGACTGCTCACTTGATGTCTGTGGTGCAAACTGAGGATTAATCAACTCATTATACAAAGGTTGGCCAAATCTAGAGCTAGATAAAAAAGAATCAAAATCAAATCCTGGTGTTGACTCAGGAATGTTAAAAGGGTCTAAGGTTTGACCGATCCGATCAGTAGCAATGTTCTGTAGAGCTTCAGCTCCTGTCTTGAAATCAAACCCAGGTTTTAGTCCACCGAATCCTGTTTGAAGTATCTGATCTGGTGCTTGCGTAGATTCAGATCCGCCAAATAATGTACTCATAAATCCCATTTTTTATTCTCCTTCTTTGGGGAATCTAGCTTTGATTTCTTTAGATTTATCAATAACAGCTTGCATTTCAACCGATTTAACAGGTTGGCTATTAATAAATTTTAAGATTTCATCTAATTGATCGCCTATTGTTAACTCAGCTGAAAAAGCTACTCTTCGTTTAGTATCTGGTAGAGAATCAAAAGCAATCTGTTTAGCCTGTTCCTCAGCCAAAACATTGCTCAGCCGAGTTTTTTCTTGTGAGTGTAAAGTCGCAAATCCCATGAAGGCATCCATTTCCTTACTCCCAATCGTTGTATTATCTTTATTCGATTTGTACTCAATACATCCAGTTTTAGTTTCTTCGTTCCATTGAACTGCATGTATATCAGGGTCAATATCTACATTTAAATAAATACCATTACCATCAAGTACCACCATATTATCTTCCGGAATTATTGTTAATGTTTTCATTGTTTTCCTTTTTATGTTTTCATGATATATGCTAAAGCATAATATGGAGGAATAGTAGATGCGTGAGTATGGGTTGCTCCACCTCCAGTGGAGGTTGTAGCGTCAGCTCCAGTTTCAATTAAGCCTCGAGGACTTCCAGTAGAACTTCCAGCATTATTATCTGCATCCGCAAATGGTAGATTATGTGTATGAGCTGCAAGTTGAGATATGGATAAAGTTGATGTACCAGTTGTAGTTGACCCACCAGTATCACCCACATCATACGTAGCTCCTGAGTCAGCCGAAGCATGGATGACAAACCTATCTGTTAGATTAGGAGTTGAATTATTTCCATCACATATTACCCATCCACTAGGAATTGCCGAGATCGCCCCAGACCACAAAGAAATTAATCCAGAGGGAATACTATCAACACTAGCACTATTAGAAATCAATCGCCACTTACCTGAGACATACTCAACAAAGGATAACACACTTCCAGCAGCAGTTGTTATATTTGATCCCCCTAACATTAAATTAGTTGAATGGTGAGTTAGAGTTACAATCCCATCAAACTGCAGAACTATAACAGTTCCTACCCCTTTTGAATTAATAGAAGTAATTCCCGTTGTTCCAGTAACATCAAATATATTCCCAGCAATATTAACAGCTAAAGCTGAAGCTGAAGAAACATCAGCCCCTAACTTTTGTGTGAAAGTTGAAGATAGAGTTAAAGTTGTAGCTGTTAAAGCTCCATGCGTTCCATCAGCAGCATGCTCTGTTTGAAGAAAAGTTTTAACATCAGTCAGACTACCAGCTGGGTCTGTCCCTAACTCAGTTTGGACTCCTATTATAGCAGCAGCTAAATCATTCGGAACATCAGCTCTGACGGTAGTTGAAGAATCAACTTCAACAGTATTATCTACATCTAAAGAAGCAGGATACGAAGTCCCATTTCCAGCACCTAATTCAGCCATTTTAATCTCCTATTTCTTTTTCTTATCATTATCTACAAGTCTAATATCCTGAACTTTATCTTCTTTTGATCGTTCTAACTCATTAATTCTCATATGTAAACTAGCAATATCTGATTTATATTCTTGTCTTGGTACTGTAGTGTGTTGAATTTCATCAATTCTTCGATCTGTTTCATGAATTAACCCTGAATTACGCCCAACAGCATCTGCATCAGCTTTATCTTTTTCTAATCCGTCTATCTTGGCGGTCATTCGATTCAACATCCACCAACCCAGTCCTACAAATATACCCCATATATTCTCTAGTATTTTTTCCATTCATTTTATTTATTTTATTTATTTGTAAGAGGTGTACATGGCAAAGTTTTTTTGTCTTCGATAAGAGGAACAATTAAATCCCCAGCAATATTACCTACCGTGCCTACAGTTAAAGCAGTCATTTCAGCACAGCCTAGTTGAAATAAAAATAATACTAAAAATAACCCTTTCATTATGGTGTACACACAAAGTATGCTAAACACCAACCGACCATTACCATCACTGTCATCATAATCCATTGAAACATATCCATAAGTTATCCTTTCGGGAAATCTGTTTTCACTTTATTAACAAGAACCTTCATGGCATCAGCATCATCTCCACCCTTCCATAAAGCATCTAGCTGATCACCCATAGGAGGATAAGCACGTTGCCTTTTGATGTTGTAAGGTAGATTGTTCTGGCGTTCAATCTCTGCCTGTGCATTCGCATCATCACGTTGTTGTCGAGTTTTGTAATTACCTTTAGCTACAGCTTCATCATAAGCGGATTCATATTTTGCAATCTTGGCAATAATATGAGCCTCTTTTGTTGCATGGTCAGCCCATGCTTGCCCATCCTTGACTACATGATTGAGTATTGCCAATTGTCTTGAAGTTAAGTCCATATTAATTATCCTAGTAAGAATCCTGCGAAATAAGTAGTGGTGGCTCCACCTATTTGATCAATAACCTTAGAGCCTCCCGTGACATTGCTTTTCATGTGAGCAGTATCAGCGGCATCCATAAAGTCAATAATAACGGAACTTATAGCAATCGTGTCCTCCGAGTGTTCATCAA
>VTLG01014553.1_pt1 | contig 41708 bp, 48 predicted proteins | sample 4694571 | NCBI WGS metagenome assembly VTLG01 (sample SAMN12604809, study PRJNA352737) | marine metagenome | biome: ENVO:00000447; feature: ENVO:00000209|ENVO:00000569|ENVO:01000036; material: ENVO:00002151; isolation source: viral sequences binned using virsorter ...
TAATAATTTACATAAGCCCTCTGTTCTTTAATCAGTTTATACCACAAATATCGGTGTGGTGGTCGTGATAGTATTTACATAAAAATCTTGATATATTTTATTGATATTGAGAATCATAATCAATAATAACAAAAAGTAACAATGTAACAATATGTAACATTCTCATCAATCTCATTTGTTGTTGCAATTGAGAATCATTATCAATTATATTTGATAACAAAAAAGAGTCTTAATTAAGACTCTTAATTGTTATTTAGTAGCTCTTATTTATGGTCTTAATAGAAGTATTAAAACTAAAACACTACACGATATTAACGGATATAACATAATATAAACTTATCTAATGCTCTTTAAATATAACTATTTCTGATCTATTATATTCTGAACATTTACGGCATTTAGAACAGTTACTTTCTTTATATTGTGCATCGCATGGAAAGAGCTGAACGGTTCCCTGGTCGGTTTTAAGTTGCTTTTGCTTACCCGTTTTTATTTGATGCTCTATAGCTTCATTAAATAACCTGGTATTTGTAATTACCACGTCATGACCATTAAAATAATGCTTTAATGCATTCTTTTTAATTTCCGTACTGATATTGATAACAAAGTTTTCTTTACTATGTTCTTTAACTGCATTAAGGTTATATTCTTTATTCTTTTTATCACAATGTAAATGTGTATAAGTGTATGCAGTTGTATTAGTTTTTTTAGTAGCTAAATATATTTTATTTAATGCATTTTTATCAATTTTTCTTTCGTCATTTATATAACTTTCGCTGGGTAAATCTCCACTAACATTTAACCGTAAAAATGAATTAGTTCTTAATTGTTCTATTTCATTAATTAAAGTATTAAAGTTGTAACCTCTTTCTTTTTTTGTTACCTTGTTAGCGTTCCAGGATTGAGGACCTTTCTTTGCATAACACTTGTTAAACAATGGGCAATATTTTGAACAAGTTAACCAACTGGAAGTAGTCGCACTTACTAGTTTTTGAGGCTTTAAACCTGTTAATTTTTTGTTGGATGTTGCCTCTTTTAAATGATAATTAGTCATGATAGTAATTAGATAAAAATAAAATTTTGCATTAAAAAAGAACCCTCATTAAATGAAGTAATAAAGGTTCTTAAGTTAGGGTTAGATTTGTATTAAATTAGTAAGCTTTAATATTTTTAAGAAATATATAAAGGAGAATAATTGTACAAATCAAAATAATAAATGAAGTCATTTAATTTGCTGTTGTAAATGGTAAATGTTTCTAAGTTTTACTAGGATTAACTCCCAGTAATCGACGTTAAAATTACCTTTTTCCGTAAGGTTATTGTCATAAATTAAATCAATTAATGATTGTGTTTCTTGCATTGTTAAACCGTTCATTTATAAAGCCTCATAGACGATGCTTTTTTAAGGTGAAAATACCTTAATGTGGTTTTTTCTAACTCTATTAAGAGCTGACGATCTAAGCCTGGGCAAGTGTTATTGTTTAAGCTTCTAAGCTTTTGAATAACAAATGACGAATCAGTAAATTCTTTTAACCTCATTTAAGACCACCTTGAATTAGTTTTAATTGTGGTTTTTTGTTTAAGAAAGGTGCGGATGCTCTTTCTATAAACTTGTTAAATTTTGCAAGCATGGAGATTTTAATAAAATCGTCCTTTATTCTATTATCATCAAGTACATTAATAAATTTATTTTTGGTTACTGCTTCATATAGTGCTATTTGTTGTAACTCCATATCAAACAAAGAATTACGAATAAACCCAGTATTGGCATATTTGAATGTGTGTTGATGTTTTGTAATGCTTCCATTAGATTTGATAATTCTTTTTGTACATCCTGAACAATGCGGGAACTTTAAGTAAACCTCATTAACCAGGGCGAAGTCATCGGAAGCAAAAAAACTTATATATGCGTCCTTGTAGTGCGGTCCTTTTAATTGGAATATGTAACCGTCATGGTCACAACCATCAAACGGTAACCGCTCTCTTTCAATTAATTTAGTCATAGGAATAAGGGAATTAATAAAGGATTAAATAAGTAAATAAATTACTTACAACCCATAGTTACAAATACTTAAAACTTGTCAACATAAAACTTTAGTAATTGCAAATAATAAATCTTATATTTGTCATAAGTTTTACTAATATGTTGTGGTCGTGGTCGTGTAAATAAAAATAAAAAAAAAATATAGATGTTGCTAGTTGCAAACGATTCTCAATATCAATAAGCATTTAACCAGTTACAAAATTGGCACATTAAAATGAGAATGAGACTCAATAAGGCTGTGCCAATTCTACAACTGGCATATAAAAGGAAGCCATAAGCCCCCAAGGGGGGAGTCAGCCGCCAACATATTCGTAAGGTGCTCAAAAATTAGCAACAAAAATATTTCACTACTTTTTATAGAGACTATCTAAGTATTGTTTATACAGTTCTAACCGCATTTCTTTAGGATTTAGTAAATGCCACCTGTTAAAGCGTAAAGACCTCTTAAAATTTTTGTAATACCTGCTTTTCAGGAACATTTGGATGTATTTTTGCATGATTCATCTATTTCCTAGACCTATTAGAACTTTTTGATCTTACTCTAAGGTTAGCTATACTGTTGTTTTTTGGGTTACCGTCTTTATGATCAACATCTTTACCTTTTAACTTATAACCAGAATTTTTTAGCTTACGTCTAGCGGTATTTCTACTACTTCTATTAGCAATTTGTTCAGGTTTACCTTGGTAATTATCATATTCCTTTCTATAATTTCTAGTCATCTATATAGTATGTATATAATATATATTATATGTCATTTAACTGAGCAGTTAAAGAAGTAGTTAAATAACAGTTATTATTTAAATGTTCTATTAGTATAGTGTTTGTCTTTTTCATTAATATCCGTCTAACCAGTTAGCACCACCTGAAGCACCTAAAGAAGCTTTTTGTAAATCTTCTAAAGATTTAGCGTAACCTAGTACTCCTACGTTTAAACCACCTTCACCTTGTATAAACTGTCTTTCTAATTCCCATTGTTCTCGTTCCCTAGTTTTTATAGCTTTTTGTTCAGTTAATGCCATATTCTCTGTAAAGAATTGCACAGCCATTGCAAGAGCATCAAGGCGGTCATCATGTCTAATCGAATTTTTCTCTTTGGTAATCCTGGTCATTTGCCAAAAGAGCTGGTATTGAGATCTAGTTTCTGTTGGATAGCATTGAGTGGAAGCAATATCTTTAGCGATTATGTCAGTATCGACCATGAGCCTGTGTTGGTTCATGACAGGTTCAAGAGTATCAATAATCCTAGTTTCTTTTTGTTTTGTATGTCTGACCTCTTCGATAGAGCATGGGTAAATAGTACCCAAATATCTTTTCAAAAGCTCGCTGAACATACCGAGTCCAAGGTTACTTTCAACCAATATTTGTTTAACCTTGTATTCCTTCGCAATGAGGGAGAGTTTCTTAAGATTAACTTCGCTGTAACCGCCCCTAAGACCACCAGAAGCAAGGAGAAAGAGGTTACCATTCAAGTAGGCAACTACCGCATAGCCAAGCTCATCGCTGCCTCGTCCAGAAGGGTCCACAGCGAGTACAACCCCCGTGTAATCAATAAATTCAGACCCGATTTGAGCAGGTTTGTAAAAGAGATCACCGTGAAGCCCCACAGAAGGTAAATCTAAAGCTTTATCACCGTTAGCAAGCCATACAACCTTATCTGGACCTTGTTCTCTGTTTAAACGAAATATACATAGATCCATTAATTTAAGAGGATACCTTTCTTCATCAGATAAACTAATGTCTAATAAGAATTGAAGATTAAAAGTAGACCTACCTATTGATTCTTTACGAGCCTCTAGTTCTTCCCAGTTAAATCTATCTGGATCTACAGGATGACCAGCTAAACTAGAATCTTTATCTAAATCAGAAGCTATTTTAGGGGCTAGTCGATGTTGATAATAGTCTTTACGTTTTCTAGCTGTTGGGTATAGAGCTGTCCATATTCTGGGAGTATAACCAGCTAGTTCTAACTTTCCATAAATACTGTCTTGTGTGTGAGGAGTACCAAGAAAGACTATTTGACCTCCAGGTTTAATAATTGAGTCAAATTCTTTAATAGATTCTCTAAGTTTGTCTCTTATAAGTTGAGTTTCACAACTTTGAGGTGTTTCTACGTCATCAGCTACGATTAAATCAGCTCTGGAACCAGTTATTTGTCCAAAAATACCACTTGACCGTACTGAAGGACTTTGATCAGGTTTAGAACCATAAACATCAAAAGCTACCTTAGAAAATCTTTGAGTGTCGCTAGGAAATAAATCCTTAACCATAAACCAGTTTCTAAGTAAGTCATGGCAAAACACGCTAAAAGCGTCTGCACGGTCTTGTGCTGCTGATATGACCAATACTTTAGTATCTGGGTTTTTACGCAGTCTCCAGAGCACATAGCCAGCAGTTAAGAAGCTTTTACCACAACCTCTATATGCCATAATAATTCTTCTGTTAGGACCATTTTGCAGGTAATCAGCTAATTGATACTGAACAGGTGTAGGACTAGGTAACCTTAAAAAATGCCATAAATGTGTAGCAAATACAGGAAAACTATCTATAGCTTCTTTTATAATCTGTTGATGTTTATCAGGCACTAATCCAGTTGTTAATAAATTGTTCTCTTTCTATACAATAACGAGTATGTTTACGATACCACACTTTCCAATTATGACTACCTTTTGCTTGATTACAAGCTATACAAGCTGGAACAATATTAGTTGACAAGTTTTCTCCTCCTTTAGTTTTAGGTTGTACATGATCTAGTGTTAAGTTAAAACTTTTTGTACCACAGTAAGCACATTGAAAATTAAAAGCTTCTTTAATTGATTGTCTCCATTGTTTAACAGCATCTTGTGATTGTAGGGCTTGTAAATTTGCCATAATATCCTCTGGCGTAGAAAACACAAAAACCCCAACATGAGGTGAATGTGTCATGCCAGGGTTAATGATTTTTGCATTAAAAAGAAAAACTCTTCTTATGCATTAATATAGGACTTTACTTTAGACATATCAATATCAGGAAGTGAAGAAATCATTTCAGTTATTGCTGAAACATCTCCATTCTTGTCTAAGGTAATACCTTGATCTTTAAGGAATTTAATAGCGTTAGCAAGGTCAGAAGCCTTTACATCCTCTCTATTTAGTTGATCTACTAATTTAGTAGCAACTAACCTATGGAGAGCTTGTAGCTCATCCTCAGATGCCATTCCTTGTAGTTTTCTTCTAGCCATCTTTTTCTGGGAATAAACTTTTCTCAATAAATTCTACAGCTTTGTCGTCCACACTATTATCTGTGGTAGAAGCTAATTTTTTAAGAAGTTGCACAATTAAAGATTTTACAGAATCTGAAGTGGCAAACTTCATTAAAATTGGTTTGAGTAATACAAGCATGATTAGTTAGCGTGGTTTTGAATGTAATCGGAAACGTCTTTATCCGTCCAATGATCGGGTTTTGCACCCATTTCACCTGAACTATTATAGTAATTAATTAGATTTATGTGACTACCTCTTTTCTGTTTTGTAGTAACATCTACTTTTTTCTCTTTTTTCTTTTTCTTATAACCAAACATAATTAACCTCCTTTTTTTGGTGCTGGTTCTATACCTCTATTATTTTGTTTTTCTTGTTCTTCTCTAATCTTTTTTAATTGCATACGCCATTGCAATTTTCTTTTGTATTCTTTGAAAAAAGCTTCTGACTTTTTTGCGTCTTCAAATTCACTCATGGTTTTAGTTTATAACCTTTCTTTATTTTTGCATTTTTTGAATCTTTTGCAAATTTTGCAGCTACGTTAGGTTTATTAACGTAAAGATACTTTTTTTGTTTTTCACTTACAAATGGCATTATTTTTAAAAAAACTTTCAAATATTCAAAAAGATAAACTCTTGCATTTTTTCTGGGGAGCTATTCTTTCTTTTATTCTTATATTGTACCTTGAAAAAATTGGAATAATTATTGCTCTTATTATTCCAGCAATTAAAGAATTATATTATGATAAGTATCTTGGAAAAGGTTGTTGTGAATGGGCGGACTATTTTTATTCAATTGCTCCTACAATAATGTTAGTAATTATATTTTGGAAATAAATGATTAACCAATTTGTAAAAAAACTAATTAAATATTACATAGATTTAATTGTTAGTTGGTATAGAGAAATAAAAACTAAGGCTAATATTACTAGTGAAATTAAAAATTACCATAAACAAATGGATGAATTGGAGCAAACTACACAGCCAATTGTTGTAGAAAATGGTAAATTTGGAGAGAAGGATTGGTTTATAGAAATCAAACATCCAGGATTTAACAATGGAACAAGAAGAAAATAAAAGAGAATGGCTGCATGATGCAGTAAAAATCACAATTTTATTGTGGTCTGGACTTTTATTAACCGTTTCATACTACGAAAAGCCTGATGGTAAAAAGATTTTGGATTTTGATCCAACTTTTATAGCAAGTGTGTTTTCAGCATCAACTGCGAGTCTAGGCTTGTCCATTGGTAATGGTAGAAGTGGTGGCAGTTCTAAATCAAGAGAAACTAAACAATGAAAAAATTATTATTAATAGTATTACTAATACCTAATACAGTATTAGCTAACCAAATAACACCTGCATTTACTACAGGTAGTAGTAACTCAACTACTAATACTACTCAAACAGTAACCCGTACTCACCAAATCCAGGTATATGGATCCCATGTGAGCACATGGGAAGGTACTAACGTAACTCCTAGTGCATCTATTACTGCGTCCGATACAACTTATACTGTAAGTGATGCAACAGTACCGTGGTCACTAAACATTACAACCAGAGCTGCTGGATTAGTAGAGCAACACGATATTTCAGAAAATATCACAACAACTTCTACTATTACTTCCTTATCTGTCTTCTCTCAATAGGGAATCCAGTAAAAGCAGAAGAAGAAGGTAATCAATCTATAGCAGCTCCTAATGCTGTTGGTAATTCCAGCATCATTAACCAAAATATGCAAATAAACCAAGGAGCAACAAGCAAAAATTATTACGGACGTAATATTGTATGCTCAACTCCTAGTATGAGTTTTACACCATTTTATACTGGTAATGATTCTCAATCAGAAGCATACTCTATAAGTCAAGGATGGGGCTTTCAGATAAGTTGGATGGTTCCTTTAGGTGCAAAGTATCATGAAAGCTGTTTAGAGCTTGTACAAAGGAATATAAAGCGGTCTGAGGCTGAAAATTTAAAAGTTAACTACGACAGAGAGCTTATAAGATTTAACCAATGTGCAAAATTATATTCACAGGGTTATATGATAAATCCTAAAAGTCCTATGTTTGGTTTATGTGGAGACATAATATCTATTTCGAGTTATGTGAAGAAGAATCAGAAGTCTTTTGAATCTCTTTCACTTCCTTCTTCAAAACCTTAGTAAAGATTTTTTTGAATATTTTCTTTAAATAATTAACAGCAGTTTGAGTCGCCATACCACCTGCCACCGTAATTAAAGAAGCTGTACCAGCAGCTACAACACTCGTTGTAATAACTTCAGGTGTTGGAATTGCCATTTCCATACCTAACAAAGGTATAGTGAATGTAGCTAATACTTCTTCTGATGTTACGTTTTCTTTGGGTTTCGGCAGGTTTGTCGGTATTGACGGTGGTTTTACTTGTGGTCCTATTTCCGTTGAATTTGAATCGTCTTTTGATTCTTCGGACTCTTTCACCTTCTCTTCCTGAAGGGCTGACTCCATCTGTTCCTTTGAAGGAATTAGAAATGGATCGTGAGAAGCTGGAGTTACCAAAGGCAATTCAAAAGATACCTTTCCAGGAATAAATATAGAACCACTTGAAGGTATGTTAATTAAAGGCTTTTCCACTAGCCTTCTTCAGTTACTTCCTCACAACTAGCTCTGTCTTTTAAAATTGCTTGGATTTCAGTAAACCTAGTTTTACATTGGTTTTGAATTTCTACAGCATCGTTGTGCTTTTTAACTACTTCTTGTAGTTCAGTTTGAAGTTCTTCAGTTGTAGGTCTGTGCATTTGTTAGATTTTTTTGTCTGCAACTAGTTTAGCTTTCCATGCGTTTTTGACATCAGTAGTCCACACAGCGTTACAAATTGCTACAACTTCTGCTGGCTCTGCTGATAGATCTGTATCAACTAAATTATCTGAATTATCTAACGTACCAGGTTGCAGTAAATATCTATGGAAAGACCTTGTTAGTTCTTCGCCATCTTTTTTAATAACTGTCGCTTTACGAACTTGTACCGTTTTGTATTGACCAACAACTTCTATCTTGTCGTATTCGATTGATTCAGATAATGCCATTAGGATTAATCTCCGATTAAAACAGGTTTAGGCTTAGTTTATAGACTTAGCTGCGGTCTATATTTTTATTTGTATTAAGGTCTATACGTGTGTTCTATAAGCAAAAGAACCAAGCAATCTAGTATCATTTGTAACTTGAACAGCGTTAACATAGTTATCTCCATCACCAGTACTGCGATCCATTAAATACACACTTGAAGATCCAGCGTTTATATAACCACCAGTTGGGTTTTCACCACCCCAATATCTTGTAAAACCAAAACTAGCTTGCATGCCATAAGTTTGAAGGGAGTTATCCATTGGAAATGGGAGACCATCCACCATGCAGTTTCCACTACCACCAGATATACCACTAGCAGCCATACGAATATCAAATTGTAGATGCACAAAATTTCCAATTTTAACGTAAGTGCCATTTTGAGTGTTATAACTTTGTGTTGGATCAGCGTTATCGCTGCCCAATACAGGAGTCCAAGTTCCAATTTCATAGTCGTCAAGTAGTTCACTTGTCATACCACCAGCATGACTTGTATCGCTAAAGTCAATACCATGGCCTGATGCTCCTATTACTAAATCTCCATCAAGAATTTTAAGATTACCACCTGACTCTAAACGGACTCTTTCTGTTAAAGTTCCAGCACCCATTGTATAGAACCTCATACGTCCATCATTTATGTCATCACTTCTAACATCTATTAAACCAAGACCATTAGTGTTGTTTTTCCAAAATATTCCTCCTAATGTTGCTGCTGTATCTCCACTTCCTCTTTGAATGTATATGTAGGGATCATTACTTGCTTCATATAAATGCAATTTACCTACTGGACTTGTTGTACCTATACCTATTTTTTGATTAGATGTTATACGCATAGCCTCAACCATATTGTTAGAGCTATCTCTAGTCTCAAATGCTAAATGTGATTGATTACTACTGCCATCTGGATATGATTTTAATCTTGATATAGCAGATACACTTCCACCGCTATTTTTACCTACTATTGATAACTGTCCTTGAGTGCTATTACTTGATGCTGAGAATGCACCACCCCCATCACCAATTACATCTAGAGGATAAGCTGGACTTGTTGTACCTATACCTACATTTCCATTTTCATCTATACGCATACGTTCATTCGCACCAGCAGTTTCAAACCTTATAGAATCTCCAGCTTGAGTCGATTGTATTTGAACACCGTTAGTATCTCCAAAAAATCTTCCATGTATATCTCCACTATCTAATTCCAGATCTATTCCAGATCCAGATGAACCACCTTGAATTGTTAAAGTTTTATAATTGCTAAAAGAATTTGGACTATCTGTACCTATACCTACATTTCCAGACGCATCTATACGCATACGTTCTTGGTTGTTTGTACCAAATATTAAATCTGTATTTTCTTGATTAAAAATTTGACCTCTTTCAGCACCATCAAGACCAACAACAAAACCATCAGAAGCTCCTGATCCTGTGGTTGTATTAGAAAAAACCATATTTGCAGCAGAACTGCTTGCTGTATGTAAATGTAATCGTTGTTGTGGGTTTGTTGTACCTATACCACCATTTCCAGTTGTAACTATATTTTGAGAACCAAAATCAGGAGAAATCTTTGTACCAGCTATTGATGCTGACGCATTAATATCGTCATTTAAGATTGTTCCGTCTTTAATTCCTTTTGTTGATACTTGTGTTAATGCCATAATTTTAAGGTGTTAATTCCTCAAGTCTAAAGAAACTAATGTTAGTTGTTCCAGTTGGTTGGTTAGTTAAACTTTGTTGATTAAATTCAACTGACGCATTTGAGTTAGAGTTAGAATAAAATAATCTCAAATATATTGTTGTTCCAGCAGAAACAGGGTTAGTAAAGTGGAAAGTACCGCTATCACTAAAATCACCATCGTCTGTACTAGGAGAATTACCTTGGAAACAAGTATTATTTACTGCTTGTTCACCAGAATAATTAGAGTTTGTTGAGTAAAATAATCTGTAGAAACATTGTCCACGGTTAGTATCAACTTCTCCACTTATAGTATAAGAATATACAAGTAATGAGCTACTGCGTTTTGTAGTCATACTTATCTGTGAACAAGTAAGAGCAAGAGAACCAGTACCATTTTTAACTTGAGATGTATTTGAATTATTAAATACTTGTTGAAGTGGAACTCCTGATGCTTCAATTTCTCCTGTTACTTTTATTCCAGTACTTGTAGTTTCAAATTTTACATTTCCAGTATGATGTAGTTCTACAGCACCTCCAGAAATACAATGAATATAATCTTCTCCACCATCTTTTCTTTCAAGTTTTAAATTACCGTCAGATTGTATAGAAAGATCGCCAGTATCGTTGTTTATAATTGCGTTTGAGCCAGTATGATAAATTTTTAAATCATTTGAATCTCCGAGCATTAGTTTATTGTCATCTCCAGCTTCTATATGACCAAATACTCCTATTCCTCCTGATCGTGTTTCAATTTTTTTAGAAGCATTCCAATATAATTCTGATGATCCACCTTTATTAAATTGAGCTAATATACTTCCATCGTCACCACTAATATAAACATCATCACCTCTTAAAAATAAATCTCCATTATTTTGTAAATATAGTCCAGAAGCAGTTTTACCAAGGAATGCAGAACCTCCATTAGTAATAAAATATAAATAATGACTTGTATCTAAAACTATATGATGGCTGTTAGTATCTAAATCGCCACCTAGCTGCGGTGAACTGTCAGAAACTAAGTCTGTGTTAATACCTGTAAGGTTTGATCCGTCAATAGCAGGTAATGTACCAGTTAATTGTGCTGCTGGAATTGTTCCTGTACAAGTAATGTTTCCTGTTACATCAAGACCTGCACCAACATCTAAGTTACCAACTACATCAACGTGTCCATCAGATTGAATAGACAATCTGCTTGCATCAGCAGTATTATCTCTAATATCAAATACTCCACCATTTACTTTTATTAAGTAATCTGGGTTTCCATCGGAATCAACAAAACTAATGTTTGGCTGTGTGCCATTAATAATTATGTTGTTGTTACTTAAAGTTAAGTTTGCACCAGATAAATTACCAGTTGTAGTTATGTTCTGTGATCCAAAATCAGGAGAAATTTTTGTACCTGCAATGGCAGCACTAGCGTTTATCTCTGCATTAGTTATAGACAAAGCTAATTTGCTCATTGCTATTGCAGCACTTGCATTTACTTTATCGTTAGTAACTGACCCGTTTTGTAAAATTGCAGTTGTAACTGTGTTGTTACTTGGAGTTCCAATATTAACTGTAGAACCCATTACGATTACAAAATAATCAGAGCCACTAGCAGGTCCAGATCCTGTTGGTAATTGTAAAGTAGCACCATTTAATGAAAAACCTTCAGAAGGTCTAGCAGTACCTGAGTTTGGTTTTTGAACTACACCATTAATACTTAATAAAACTTGTTGAGCATTACTTGGAGCATTAGATAATGTAAAATCTATACGACTACCATCAAAAGATTCTGAAAAACTAGATATAAAGAAATTACCTATACTTTGTACTTCTTCCCATCCTGGAGTACCTGTGGTATCGTATACCAACATTTTTCCAGTTCCTGTATTAAAAAATAAATCTCCAGCGTGTAAATCTGTTGTAGGATTATTTGCTCCATATCTATATCTTTCATTAAAATCATTTATTTGACCTGAAAGTTGAGCTACATCTGTTTCTGTAGCTAAGATTTTATGATATGCATAACTATGATTTGATCCACTAGATGTTAACTGTAAACCTTCTCCAGCAGCTAAAACATTGGGATTAGCATTACCAGCAGCTCCACCATACAACGCAGCAGGTACACCAGTTATTGTTACACTAGTACCTCCTACGGTAGTAGCTCCAGAAACTACTCCAGAACTATTAATAGATAAACCACCTGCATCAGAAACACTTACTATCACGTTTGCTGCTGGTTGAGAGTTAGGGAAAGATACTTCGTTAGCTATTGCTATAAAACCACCAACTGCTGTTACAGCTCCAGCTACATGGTCAGCTACAGCTTTAGAAGTTGGTATTGCTGTATTGCTATTAGTAGTTAAACTAGTTTCTCCAAGAGTTTTACCGTCTAGCTGGTTTAGCTCAGTTGTTGTTGAAGTTAATGCTGTACCACTTGCAAGAATTGAAGCAGTTCCAGCTTGCATACCAGATAGCGTTGTTAATTCTGTATCAAGAGGTTGTTTAGCATTTAACTGAGTTTGTACGTTAGAAGTAACTCCATCTACATAATTAATTTCAGCAGTTGTAGCAGTTACCCCATCTAATTTATTAATCTCTGCTGTAGTAGCAGTAACTCCGTCTAATAAATTGATTTCAGAAGTGGTAGCTGTTACTCCGTCTAATTTGTTTATTTCAGCAGTTGTAGCAGTAACACCATCTAAAATTTGAACTTCTGTTTGTGTTAAATCAGCTAATGCACTAGCAGTTCCGCTAGACATTGTTGCAAGTTCTGTTAACTCAGCATCTAAAGGTTGCTTACCGTCAATTTGAGTTTGAATTGCAGAAGTTACACCATCTACATATCCAAGTTCTGTTGCTGTAAGACCTGCTGGAATACCATCTAAAACATTTAATTCAGCAGTAGTTACAGTAGCTCCATCTAATATTTCTACTTCAGCTTGAGTAAGATCTTTTAATGCACTTGCTGTTCCTGAAGCCATTGTAGCTAAAGTAGTAAGCTCAGAATCTATAGGCTGTTTATTATCTAATTGAGTTTGGATAGCACTTGTAACACCATCTACATAATTTAATTCAGTAGTTGTAAGTGTTGCTCCATCTAATATTTGTAATTCAGTTGATGTTAACGCAGCAAGAGCACTAGCAGCTCCTGATTGCATATTTCTAAGAGTGGCTATATCAGCATCTAAATCAACTCTTATTTGACCAGATCCAGGATTATTATCAACAATCGTTACTCCATCACCACCTGACACATCAGTAGTAAGAGCTGTATCAATTTTACTGTCTACTCTGGCATCAATAGCCCCTGTAGTAGCAGCTTTAGTATTATTAGATGCCCAAGCCTCATTACTACCTATAAAGCCACCTAGAGATTCTAAATCTCCAGTACCAGTATTTAAAGCAGCAAACGTATCAGAAAATTCTTGTAGACCAAATCTAATCTGGTTATCTGCATTGTTAAGGTCAGCAGCAGTTAATGTAGAACCTGCTGTGTAGGTAACCGTTGCATTTTGAATTGACGTAACTCTAGTTAACGTAACAGTTCCCGTTACACCTGCATTTAAAACAATGTTGCCACCATTAGGTTGCTCAACAGTACTAGTTCCTGAAAAAGAATATGAACTTGCTGCTTGAACACTACCATTAACAGTTACACTAATATCTGATTGTTGTATATAACCAATAGGATCTCCACCTGAAGTTGTCAGAGCAAAAGTTGTTGTAGAAGAGCCTGGTGTATATGTTCTTGTTGCAAATGCCATCAGTTAAATTTCCATTTTGTTTTGCCACCATTTAAAGTATTGCTCATTAGCATCTTGTGGGGCTGCATATTCAATCGGTTCTTTTACCATATTACCTGAATCATCCAAAGTTTCGTAATAACCACGCAGATAAATTTCTGCTGCTCTACTAATTATATCTGATCTCAATTCCATTAACACAGTTCTCTTGGTTATTTCATCTGTAGGAAATATTTCCTTTTTATCTGCTAAATCTGCTAAATTACCTCCAAAAGTTAAACTATTTTGATCTGTTGTTACTAAATCTTTATAGTATAAACCTGTATATCCTGGAATAGGTTCTTTGTTTGTTATGATTTCTTCAAACATTTGATATACACTTTTACCTTCATCTCTGTACTCAGAACCTAAAAATCTTCTAAATCTATTAACCATAGTTTCATTAGCAACGATTCCATATTTTCTAAATACTTGAGTAGGAGGAACTATACCGTGTATAAATAGTTCACGATCAACTATATCTGCTGTATCAGGTACAGGCATATTACGACCAATAATACCTTGTAATAATGTTTTTTGATCAGGACTTACATAAGTAATATCACCTTCTTTATACCAATGTGCTTGCCTAAAATCACCTTGTTTTACATTATCACTAAAAATTTCAAATTCATCTAAAGCTTCTATTAAAGGTGTTAAACCAATATTTCTTGCAGTATTTTGAGCAAATCTAAGTGGTAATTCAGTTATACCTTTAGCACCATCAAAAAAATCAGCCCATCCTTCTCCCCATGTTGTATCTTCATTTATTACTTGTTCATAACTAAAATCTTTTGGTTTACCTATTATTCCTGGCCGTGAAGCACTAATTACTGGACGAGCTTCATATGCTGGTATATCAGTTACAGCAGGTACTATAAATCTAAATATTCCACTTCTTAATGCTGAATATCTAACACCACCTATTTTTTCAAAATATTGTAATATTAATTGTTCAGCTTTTTCTGGTTTTTTCATAGCAGAAATAAGAGTATCTAAACCTGCAATAGCTGGAGCATCTAAAAATGTTTGAGCTGTAGCAACAATTGCTGTACCAACAACATTTTGATTCATAAATGTAGTATTTTTTCTAGAAAAATCTCTATAATTTGCTGCATAACCTAATAATTCACCTATAAATGGTAAGAATCTATAAGGAACCCAACGACCTAAAATTTTAATTGAATATGTAGGTATATTTGCAGCTTGAGCTTCTCTAAAGTTTGTTTGTTGACCACCTGTAATTTGTAAATCTCCATTTATAACTAACGCTAATAATCCAGCATTAAATGTAGTAGCTAATGTTAAAGCTGACCTAGCATTAGCTCTTACTTTAGGATCTTTGTTAAATAATTGACTTTCAAATCCTAAAACTTTTTCACTTAAATCTACACTTCCAGGTTTACCATCTAAAACTTTTTGAAACTGTCTAACAACATTAGTAGCTGCTCCAATACCTTCAAATACAGCTCCAGCAGGTATAGGTGTTCCTAAGAAAGATTGTGAATGATATAAATGGAATTGAAAAGCATTTAATGGTGCTCTTACATAAGGAAATAGTACAGCTTTATATAATTGTAAATCTTCATCTCTTCCACCAGCTTGTAAAAATTTACTTGTTTTACCAAAAATATTATCTCCTGGTTCCATCATCATGTCAAAACTTAAAGCTATTTTCATAGCTTCTTCATCAGCAACAGCAAATGAAACATCTTCTGCCTTTTCACCTATACCTACTCTTATAGGTTCCATCATGTCATCTCTATATATTCTTTCTACTTCAGCTTCAAATTCAGGAGTTCCTTTTTTAAATTTAGGTACTCCGTTACCATCTAACATATCTTCAACCATAATACGAGCTTTAGCTTTAGCAAAGGCAAAAGCATGAATACCACCAATTAATTCTGTACTAGTTTCAGAAGCAAATAAAGGTAATGTACCTCCAACTCTTTCACCACCCGTCATTTTAGATTTAAGAGGAGTAATTCTACCTCCAGTTGTTTTATCTAAAATTGAATCGCTAAGAGATTGAGGATGTGTATGATACCTAAGTTGAGCAAATTTACCTGTTGCACTATTACCTTTACTTAAAGCTTTATAAGAATCACCTAAAAAGAATCTATCGTGTAATTCAAGTAAATCTACAAATAAATTATTTTTAACTTGTTGTAATTTTTCAGGAGGAACGATTTTTTGTATGGCTCTACCTAAACCATTATCAGGTAATTGTACTCTTGATTTATCACCTAATAAATCTAATTTTTCTTGTTCTCTAAAAGGATCTTTAATTCTTGAATTTCTAAATTTACCTGCATCTTCTATAGATTGTGCAGCGTCAGTAATGATACTACGATCAAACTGCCTTGCTTTATACATATAACTTAATACTTCTCCAAACACTTCTGATTTAGTACGAAACATTTGTTTAGCTATTCTTTCATTTCTAACTGCTGTTGCTAACGCTTCTTTATCTGCAATCCAAGGAACTTTATTCCACATTGCATTTATTTTACCTGTTAGTAATTGATTTAAATCGTAAGCTGCACTATAGATAAATGTTTGTGGTATAAATCCTGTTTGAGTTGATATACTAGATAAACCAGCAGAAAGTATGTGTGTATAAAGTATTCTATCGCCTCTAAGAGCTGTAGTACCTAATGATTCAGGATTAAGACCAGCTACTGTTAATTGACTTGTAATTTTATTAAATATATTTAAATCAGAGTCAGTAGGTGTTAAATCAGGATCAGTAAATTTATTTAAAATTTCTTCTACTTTTTTAGCATTAGAATCTAAACCTATATATGTAGGTAATTTATCTTTAGCTTCTTCTGCCAACTTAACAGTTAAAGTATTCGCATTATCTGCAAACTCTTCAAATAATTCATCAGCCTTTTTACCTTGTCTAACTTTAGCTTCAGCTTTTCCAAATTTTTTAGCAATTTTTGTCATAAATGTGCCTCTTAAACTAGCTAAGAAACTACCAGCTAAGTTACGAAGCTGCATAAAATCAGCAACTGATTGATATAAAATTAAGGCTTCTTGAGCTGCTAAAGCTCTGTATGTTTGTAATTCAGATGCATTTAAATTAGATGCTTGATCTCTAATAGCACCCATAATTTTATATAAACGTGAACTTGTTACACCAATCTGTAAAGGTAAAACACCTGTTTCAAACATGGCATCTTCTACACCTGCCATAGCTTTACCTCTAGCTAATCTTCTTGTTTCTAACAATGTATATAAATCTTCAAACTCAGCTTCTGCGTTAGCTAGTTTACCTGCCCATTGATATGATCTTTTTAAAAATCTACTTGTAACTTCATCTGGTTGACCTTTTAAATTTTTAACAGCATCTAACAAAGCTAATTTTCTTTGGTTGTATCCAGGAAATCTACCTACAGATCTTTCTAATGATCTTAAAGATAACCTATCCCATGAATCAGGAACTTTAGTTCCATTTTGTATAGCTTTCTGTTCTTGCATAGCATAAAAAGCTTCTTTTTTTGCATAATCATCTAAAGACTTATCTAAATCAAGATCTGTTATTGCATCACCTTTTTGCTGTTGTAAGTTAGCATAAGAATCGCCTAAACCTAAACGTACTTGAGCTTGTCTTAATCTTGCTTCTTTATTTAAAGGTGCTTGTGTTGTAGTACCAGTTGTAGTAGTAGCATCAGGATCTATTGTTACTCTGCCATCTTCATCAAGTTTTAATGGCATTTGATCTGTATTGTTATACCAAGGATCATCACTACTATCATCACCTTTCTTAGCATCTTTTGTATCAGTTTTAGCTTTAGGCATAGGTTGACCTACTTCTTCAGCAGCCATTTCTAAAGCTTTAGGATCTATTTCAAGATTACCTACAGTTCCATATTCTTCTAATTTTTGAAATTCATCTTGTATACCGTTTAATAATTTAACTTCTAAAGATTGCCTTGTATTTTCTAAACCTGGATCTAAATCTGCTCCAGCAGCTTTACCTTGACCACCTAATGCAACGTAATTATCGTAAAGTTGTTTTACATTTTTATATGATTGATAAAAAGGATCATCATCTAAAGTAGATATATTTACACCATTTTTAAGTCTTGCTGTATGTAAACTATCTAATTTTTGTAATAAAGGTTGTAATTCATTTACAAACTCATTTACTGCAAAAGCTCTACTAGCTTGTAAAGAATCAAACTGTGCTGAAGCTATACGACCTTGTGATGTTGGTTCTTCTAAATCTATAAGTCTTTGTTCTGATTCACCTTTTAATTCATCTATACGTTTCTTATATTTATCTAAATCTTTTGTATAACGATTAAAACGTCTTTTATTAGTAAGGCTATTAAAATATTCAGGATTATTTCTAGCTGCTCTATTTATATCTCTTATAGAACCTTGTCTTGCTTTTAAAAGTTTATTTATACGTTTTAATTCATCTGTAACTTTTACATTTGCACCACTAATTTCTGTAGCTTTAGTAGCTGCTGTTTCTCCCTCTTCTAATGCTTTTTGTATAGCTAAATCACCTTGATGTAAACCTGTTATCTTTTTATTTAAATTAGGTAATGATTCTTGATATATACCGTTAAATGTAGAATTATATTCGTATAATTCATTTTCTCTTTGTTCTTCTAAACCTTTTGTTTGTGCTTCCTCTACTTTTACTTTTACATCATTAATAGGTTTATTTAATGCTTTATCTACATCAGCTTCTGTTAATTTTAAATTTTTAACTTTTTTAGCTTTGTGTAATCTAAATAAATTATTTATTGAAGCTAATATACCACGAAAAGCAAATGCACCTGCCATACCTCCTTTAAGGTTTTCACCATAATTTGCATAATATTCAGCTTCAGCATCTGTATCTGAAAGTAATAAATCTATAGCTGCTGATTTAACTTCTGAATCATTTAAATTTAGTATTCTATTTATTTCAGCTTCTTGATCTTCAGTAACATCTGGAGGTGCAAATAAATATAGTTCTTCTAAAAAATCTTGAGGTAGTTCAGCTCCTATACCTTTAAATATTTTTAAACCTAATCCTAATAAATGTTTTTTGTTAGGTTTAGCAAAAGCTCTTAAAGCTGCTGTTTTTGTAGTAGTACCATAGCCAAAAACTTGACTACCTTGAGGCATAATAGAAGATAAAACTATAAGTTGACCTAAATCAGATATAAATTCACCTGTTTCTGTTTCTGGTTCAAATGCTTTGTATATTTTACCTTCATCTGAAAAAGCACCTAAAACTGGTATATCTTTTGATATTCCTAATTTATAAAATTCACCATTTTCTGTAGGAGGTGAAATATTAAATCTTGCAGCTATTTGACCTTTTTCTGCTTCTTCTAATTGTTTTTCAAGAACTTCTTTTACTGGTTTACCTTCTCTTTTTGCTTTTTCTATAAGCATAAGATTAGGATCAACATAACCTCCAGCAGCTCCAGATGCAAAACCTTGTAATACAAACTCAGGAGTTGATTGTGCTAATTTTTGACCAGCCACAGTTACCGTTTCTGGTATATGTGTAATCAATGATCCTAAAGTTTTTAAAGTCTCACTAACCCAATTAGGTTTTTTCTCTTCTTCTTTTTCTTCTTTTACAATTTCTTGTTCTCCTGTTGGTACAGTTGATTCTTGCTCTATTTGTACATTAGAACTTTCAAAAGGCTCTTGAGCTTCATCAAGAGTATCTCCATATTTATAAGAACCATCTGGAAAAATTTTATAAGGCATTATGGTGATAAGCGATTTTTAAGAAATTTGTTAAAAATTTCATTAGTAACGTGTTGTGGTAAAGGTTCTTGGTATTGAGGAAAATATTCATTTTTTCTTCTTATATCAAGAAATAAATGAAATCCAGTACCTCCATCTATACTAGGCGAATAACTAGATTGTGAGTGTTGAGTACCCCAAACTTGTCCTGGTTGATATACTTCACCAACTTTTACTTTAAAGTTTTGAGCATGAGATAACCTTATAATATCTCCTTTTTTTAAACCGTTACCATCATTAAGTACAACTGCTTCTGAATAATGACCTAAATTACCTTCATCGTAAGCTACATTAGTAATCTGCATTTTTACAGGAATATTTATTGATAAAGGTTTTTTAGCTCCAGATGTTTTAGATTCAATGTGAAAACTTATACCTGAATTACCACCAGTAGTAGTTTCACCATGATCTTTTATTATTGTTGAACGATTAACAGTAACATTCATTAATTTATTTCTTAATTCATTAAATTTTTGTGAGTTAAATTCTAAATCTCCAGAATCAACTTGAAAAACTCCATCACTAAATTGACCTTTTAAAAAGTTTTCTAAAGTTAAACCTTCATTTAATCTTTTAGCTAATTTAAATCCTTCATTAAGATCGTTAACTGCTGTAGGTGTAAAACTATTTTTATCTGTATATAAAGCTGATAATAAATTTTCTACTGTACTTGTATTTATCATTGGTTCATTTTTAAACATAGTTGTTAAAGCTTCACTTTTAACTAATTTAGAGTTTGCAGATAAAAAATCTTCGTTAGTATATACACGATCTACATTTCCTACTACTGCACCATTATCGTTTCTTTGATATACCATTAAAGTTTTTTCAGAATCAATATTATTAGCACCTGTAAATTGATTAGGATCTGTAAAATAAGTATCTGATTCAAAATGTTTAGATAAATCTTCTGCAACAGAGTTCCACCAAGTAGGATCTTGAAGATCTTCTGCTGTTGCATCGGCTATTCTCATTCTTCCATATTTAATAGCTAAATCATATGCTTCTGATTTTTGATAATTGCTATAAGCATTTTTAAAATTATTTGTTACTTGTTTTCTTAGTCTTTTACTTGTAATTGAATTTTCTTTAAAATAATTTTCTAAAGCTTTTTCATTTACTGTTTTAGCTACTTGCTCCATTTTTGTACCTAATTGTTTTAAACTAGGATTCCAATCTTTAGCTGCAAAATTATTTTTAATTTTTTGTATTTTTTCAGCTAATTTATTATATTGTTTACCACCTTTTTCATAGTTTGATAAAATATTTGAAAAATCTGCATTAGGATTTTGTGCTCCTATAGTAGTTATTCTTGCTAAATCAGCATTGTAAGTATCTATATCTACTGTTGCTCCTAACTGTTTATCTATAACATTTGATTCAAAATCTTCTATATCAAGAAATTTAGGTATAGGTACATCTGCTAATTCTACAACTCCTGTTTCTGTGTTGTATATATGCATTTTTACTGTTCCACCTGTTTTTTGAGCTTCTATTACTTGGTCAAGAAAATCTCTTTTAGCTAAATAAGCTTCACTAGTATCTAAACCCTCTGTTATCATTCTTAAATGTAATTGTCCATCATCTTTAAGTCTTTTATTATCTAAAGTAATTGATTGCTGTAAGGCAGTATTCATTCTTACTTCATTTTGTATAGCTTGATTAGATGCATTTGTAAGTAAACTTCTAAAAGTAAGATTTGTTTCTGGATCTATTTGATCTAATAATTTTTGACCAGGTAAACCATCTAACTCTACATTTGCAAGTGCTCTTTTAAATTCAGTTAATAAACCTTTATCTTCTATATCGCTTATACCATCGTTATTTAAATCAATAGGAAATTTCTTTAAAAAAGGTATTTCAACACTACTACGATATTGGTCATAAGTTAAACCACTATTTATAGCATCTCGTTTAGTAGCTAATAATTTATTTACTAATAAATCATTATTACTATTTAAAAGTATTCTTGATTCTAATAAACCTTTTACACTTTTATAATCATTTGTATTTCTAGTCCATTCAGAAACAGCAGAATATTGACTTTGTAATGCTTTTTGTGTTAAAAAATTTAATTGATATTTTCTATGTTCATCTCTTATACCTTCAAGTAATCTAGGTAAACCTTTTGATAATATAGGTGCAACATTTGCCGAATACATTTGATTCGGAATACCAGGATAATTTTTTTCATAATATTTAGTTGCATATTCATTTACTTTTCTTGATACTTCTGTCGGATCTTCAATCTGCGACAAAGTACCCATATTAGCATTTACATAATCGTAAGTCCTATAAATAGTATCTTGACCTGCAAAAGAAGCTTGTTGTTGTAACCAACCAAATCTAAACCAAGGATTACTTCTTACTACCTCATCAGCTAAGTTATTTTCACCTTTCTTTCTTAACTGTTTAGCTACTTCACCTATTTCTAAACTATCTAATTGATATTGAGCTACTTTATCAAATAACCTTTCTGCATCTGCTACTTGTTTTTCTGATTCTTGTTTTACTAAAGTACCTGTTAATTTATTAGCTTGATTTACAAAGTTTTCTATAGATTGTACTCTTTGTTCTAAAGCTTGATCAGGTACAAAATTTTGAAAATCTAATAACTGTCCACCTCTACGTTGAGGTGTCATTTCAGGAGTTGCAGGTTGTGCTCTATCTTTTTGTTCAGGTTTTACAAATGTATCCCTTAACTGTCTTTGTGGTGTTATACCAAAACTATTTGTCATTCTTCACTACCTCCTTCATCTCCTCCACTTTCATCTTGGGATTCATTACCGCCTCCTCCACCCATATCTGGAGGACGCATTTCCATATATGTATTGTAAGCTCCTACAGCAGCTCCAGCTACATCTACTAAGCTTAAACCACCTGATACTTTAGGTTGTTTAGGTAGATAAGTTTCTGCTGGCATAGGTGCTAAAGGTTGAACAGGATCATTGTAAGGTCTTGGATTATATAAAGTAACTGAATTAGTTTTATTCATAGCATCAGCATTAGCAGCTTGCATTGCTGATAATTTATCTCCTATTCTAAAGTTTCTAGTTATTTGACGATTACTAGCATTTTGTAACCATTGTTGATGATATGTATTTGATATACGCTCTACACTTCTACCAGCTTGACCACTAGCAATAACCTTTACTCCATCTGCTATAGCTTTAGTTCTTAAAGATTCTAATTTTATAGTGTCAGATGCTTCTTCTTCGTAATATCTTGCATCTAAATCTGCATATTTTTTACCTAAAGCTTCCATAGCATTTATAGAAGTTTCTGTTTTTAACTTTGCACGATCAGTAGCTAATTGATTTTCATATTGTCTTAATTCAGCAGTATATTTTGATTTAGATAACCAATTCGTCATATCAACTTGATAAGCTCTGTAATTAGCTTTATTAGTAGCAGTTGATTGTCTAATAGCTCTTATAGAATCAGCTTCCCATTTACGCCAAGATTCTATAGCAGTAGCTGATTTACTAGCTGCTGCACCCATAATATTCATACCAAAGTTTATTATACCTCCAGCTTCAGGTGTAAATAAACTAGAAAGTGCTTGCATTACTGATATTTCCTCGCTTTATCAAAGTATAACCCTGTCCATTCTAAAGCTACAAACTTAGCTTGATCTATGCTGTCGTTAATAATTTGTACAACAACTTGATCATTTTTACTTTGTATGTATGAACGGAATTTTGATTCTTCAAAATCAGACACTTGACTTAACACAATGTTTGCATTTAGAGGATCTCTTCTATCAAATTCATAAATTACTTTAGATCTAAATTTAGGAGTAACCTCTACAGTAAAATACCTAGAATCATTATAATAGACATCTAAGTATCTTAACTGTAATCTTCCAGTACGATTACCTATAAAAGTGTTGTCAGTAGCTGTTTTACTATAAGGCATTAATTGTGGTGGTTGGAAAGTAAAAGTAAATTTTTCACCAAATATCCAAGAACTATTAGAAAAATCTCCTAAACTATCTAACACAAAAGTATTAACTCCAGCAGGTACTGAAGCTGCTGTTATCCATCTTTTCTTAGCTTCATTAGCATCTGAGCTATCTTTTTTAATAACTACAAATTGAGATGGATTAACTGTGTAATAAGGTAAATTAACTGTAGTTTTATTAGTAGCACCACTATAACTAAATGTTACAGCACCTAAATCAGTAGTAATAGAACTAGCTAATTGACGATCTAACAAAAATAATTCTGATTCTTCTTGTGGTGGTCTAGAGGCATTTACCCCTTCTAAATAATATTTAACAGTTCCATCCTCTGTATACTTAGCAATTTTATATAATGTACCTTCAACAAATTCACACCAATGTATAGTTTTATTTGTAAATTGCCATTTAGACCAAGCATTTTGTCTATTAGTTAAAGAACCTCCTGATGCTTCCCAAAAGAATTGATATACATACAATGCATCTGGATCATCTTTACTAAGAATTACTAAATATTGATCAGTACGACTAACAGCTAACGAGTCTACATTTTTAGGAATGTATTTAGGTATAGTTTCTGTAATAACAGCAGTTTGACCTAAGTTAATACCAACCGTTCTATCTGTAGTTATAAAAGTATGAATACCAGTAAAATCACCTTCTTTAACAGGGAATATAACCTGTGGACCTACCTGTTGAGGTTTAACCTGTGTTTCCATGCTTATAGAACTTATACGTCCTACAGAGGCTGTTTCAGGAGAAAAGGTTACGTTATCACCTGAATAAAGTCTAAATTGGTTTTCATTAGAAAATAAGACTAATTCATCTTGTTGCTGTAAAGCATAATTTAATACCGTTACATCATTACTAACAGCAGTTAAATCTATTGGATCAGTATCTAAAACTTGTAAAGCTGATTGTTGCCAAAAATTATAATAATCACCAGCTTCACTAAGTATTATATTTTCACCGCTTATTATTCCAAAACGATTTTTAAAAAATACTATATCACTAACTGGTTTACCAACAAAAGAAGGACCAGGTAATTCATCGGCATCACCAGCTAATCTTTGCGTCCATCCTGGTATTGCTATCGTTGTACTACCATCTGTATAATTACTGCCAGTAAAAGGTTGAAAAGTAAATCTTACAAGACCTGTATCGTTTCTGTAATACACAAAAGAATGAGGCATTGTATCATCATCTAATTTTCCAGGAGTTCCCCATCCTCCTACTTCTTCCCATGTACCTCTACCATATGTACCGTTAACTGTTGTATTTTCTGCGTTAAATTTTAAATAATATGAACTTTGATCAGCAGCTCCATCTGGGGCTACTATAACTTGATAACCTTCATATGATGTATTAGGTAGTTCAACAACACTTGTTATTTGACTAGAAAAACCAGACATAAGTGTATTACCTCTAGCATCAGCAACCACAAAACTTTTAAATGACCTAGAGGCACTTGATAATCCTATTAATATTTGAGAATCATTAACAGTAAATGTTAAATGGTTAGACGTATCTGCTGTATCAAGAGCATTTTTTAAATCTGTTGCAATTGTTTGTGTACTAACAGCAGTTCCAGAAGCTAAAGTCGCAGTTGTTATATTTGCAGATATTGTATCCCCGTTATCTAATTCAATAGTGGCAGCATATTTGGTATTGTAATCGACTAATTTTACCCATATTTGAGCTTTTATAGGAACGTAAGTATTACTAATATATCCAATGTTGTATCTTGTTAAAGTTTCTGTACTGTCGTATGTTGTATTTTTTTGAATATTAGTTACAAAAACAAAATCTTGAAATGAAGTAGCTCTAAATCTATCTCTTGCTCTACCTGATCCACGAAGATATTCTAAATTTGTATTTGTTACACCTGCAAAAGTTTGTTCTACTGGAACAATTGTAGGTAATATTCCAGATATAGGTTCTACGTTAGATACTCCAGTTGCAAAAGTGTAGTTAGATTCAATAGTTAAACTAACTCCATTTGCTGTAGCTGTAGCGTTGTTACTTAAAGTTAATCGTGATCCAGAAACGTCAATATCAACAATTGTTGTATTTGCAGGTATACCGTTTCCAGTAACAATAGATCCTACAAAAAGATCTGACATACTGTTTACTGATTGAATTACAGCAGAATTATTACTTGTGTTACCTGTGCGTGTAACAGTTCTACTATCATCAGCAATTATTAAAATAAATCTTTCTGTTGTACTCCTGTTATATACAAAATACCAAGCTTCATCCCATTTAATAGTACCTACTAAAGTATTACCACCTGAATTTTTAGTTAATGTATCTATACGTTTTAACGGTACACTTCCTAGTCTTTTCTTTAAACCTTCTACTAAATCACAATTACCATTTTCTAATACCTTTGCAAATCCAGGTAAAACAAAACTATCCGCTTGTTGATTTACACCTTTGTTAAGCGGACCTATTATTTGACTAAAAAGTTCTCTAGACATTAGCGATTTAATATATCAGGAGGGAACATTGTTTGTACTCGACCTCCATACATATCATCAGGACCGCTAATAAAGTTGTGATTTTGTGCCATATCTTCAGTACGTTTTAAAGTTTGTAACGCTTGTTCCTCATCTTCTCTAGTGTAGCTTTCAATACTACTTGATGTTACAGCACGATTAGCAAACATTCTTGCAGCTCTAATCATAATGTAACGCTTTCCTGTTTCAGGAATATTATCCCATTCTAACTCCTCTACAAGTTCTGCAACTAAATCACTAGCACTTCCAGTTAAATGTACTCCTAAACTACCTCTTAAATCATAAGTATTTTTCTTTCTATCAAACAATTTTAAACCACGTAATACAAATCTTTGTGATGGATAAGATAGAGGATTAAATCTTACCGCTAACGTATTACTTGGAAGTGTTGAATGTCCAGAAGAATCTAATGGAATATTAGTGTAAGTCATTGTATTCCATGACCAACCAGCTCCTTGTACTTCTGTACTTATTTCATTTAATACACTTTCTGCTAAACTTGCATCTCCTGTTAAAGGAGGAACGAGTGAGTTAATAGGAGATTCACCAATAATTGAAAGAAGAGTATTAACTGCACTTAATTTTGTAGTTGCCATTATGTCAAAAAATAAGGGGAAACAAACTGTCTCCCCCTATTGTAATTGAATTAGTTAAAACTAATTAATATGGGTTACCATCATGAAGTAAACTTACACAACAATCAGGACGGAGTATACCGTGTCCAACTGCATAAGAAGCAACCATCATGGTTGATTGAGTCATTGCTTTGTACTCAGCACCTGTCATTTGCATTGAAATGTCCTTAAGTGCAACTGTACCTACAGATTCTTTTGTAAAACAAAGTCCGAATAGGTTAGCAACACTTGAACTATTTCCTTGCTCATCTTGGTAGTAATCATTAGTACCAGCAGCAGTAGTTCCATCAGAACCATCCTTACCATTGATATAGTTAGGACGCTCTCCTCTTGTTGTAGCAGATTGGTTAGATAGACCTGCATATGTCTGACCACTTGTGTAGCTGTTAACGCCTAAGTGGTTAGAAGTACGGATTTGGAAACCAGCTACTTGAGCAACTGAGTTACCAGCAAATGTTCCATTACGTCCATCACCACCGTTAAAGTCGGTGTTAATTGCACGGTCAGAAGATATAACATCGTAATAAGCTCCTGGGCTTAATACTGCTATACGTCCATCTTTAGGAGCATCTTTTTCATCAAGAGCTTGACAAGCTTTCATCAAGTTTTCAACGATTAAGTCACCTCTAGCATTTCTGTCAGAAGCACCGTTAAGGTTGATACCTGTGTAAGAAGTTCCACCAGGAAGTTTGTTAAGAACAAATAAACGCTCTCCAACTGTAAAGGTTGCATTAGAACCAGTACCGATAGCTCCAATTGGGTTAATAACAAATGTAGCTGCACCGTTTGTAGGAGCAGTTGTTATAACACCATAAGCACCTGAATCTTCACCATATACAACAGTTCCAGCAGCCCAGTATGATAACTCAGCAGTTTGGAAGTTGGCTGACATAGTGATGGTGTTTGTACTTACAGAAGCATAAGTACCATTGTTTAACTGGAATCTCTTAGAATCCCAATCGTTAACACGACCATCTGATTCAGAAGCTGTAAGAAGTGTACGCACAAGACGCTGATCATAAGCTCTTGAAAGTGCTCTTCCTAATTCTCTTGAGTAAATGCTTCTAACATCCCAATGTAGCTTGGCTTCTTCTAAATCATATATACTAGCGTCAGCGATAAGTAGATCATCAATAGTGATTATTTTTTCACCAATTTGACCTTTGTTACCTTGACCTGTAATCCAATCACCTGGGCGATGGTAGCGACTTGAAAAGCGTCCTGTTATTGGGAAGCTTGCACTTTTACCTGAAGATATAGTACGTTTTTGTGTTAAATCTTTGAAGATTGTCTCTCTGTTAAAAACAGTAAGAACTTCTCCAGAGAAAATTTTAAGAAAATTTGCATTTTCTTTTTCAAAATTACCAGAGGCAGATCCAGCGTTATATTGAACGCCATTAATACCACCTAATCTGGATAATGATGCAAAATCTGGCATCGTATTAAATAGATAGATGTTTACGGACGCTAACGTCTAACTGCTGTTATCTCCTCAGAGGCAACAATTTTACATAAGCTAATCTTATATTAGCTTAAAAAAGGTTTTTTATACTTATCTAAGAAGGGCTTAATACATTACTTCTACTAAGTTTTTCTTCTACATCTTTTGTATAAGCTGGATCACTAAGATAACGTGGGTCATTCATAGCAGCTACAACTTCATTTGTAGATCTATAAACATCAGTTGAGTTGTTACTTATAGTACCTCCTAATAAATCAGGTTCAGTACCAACTTCGGATTGAAAAGCATATACCAATGATTGAAGAGCATTTCTAGCTCTAATAAAATCACCACTATTAACTTCTCTGTTGTAGTTATCAATTTCTTCTTGGTCTAAGTTATCCCTAGCCCATTCACCTACAACATCTAAATTTTCTTTACCACCTACACTTTCTAATAAAGTATCTTCATCTTGTTGAGATAAAGGTTGTTCTTGAATAGTAGTTGTAGTTTCTTCTTGTTCTTCAGGTGTTTCTTCATCTTGTTGATTAACAGGACGATCACCTAATTTTCTTTCAAGTTGTTGGTAAGCTTCTAACAACTCTTCAGGAGTTTTAAATTTACCACCAATAAGTTCTTCCTGATTTTCAGGATTATCTTTACCTTCAAGAATAGCTTTATCAGCTTCTGAATAAGCTTCTGTAGGATTACCTAATGCACCGTCTAATTGTGTTTCCATAAAATTAACCTATACGAACTGTTAGATCAGGATAAACCCATGCTGGTTTTTTCTGTTCAATAGCTTTTTTGTACTGTTCATAAGTAGTAGGTTTCTTTTCTTTTAGTTCTTCAAGTAAAAGATCTAATTTAGTTTTTGAAGCACCTTTTGGTGGCTCTTCAATAACTTCTGGTTTTGTTTCAACCTTACTGGTTGGTTTCTTGGTCTGTCCTGATTGAGTCATTTTCAGCTTTTAGTAATTGGGCTTGCTTGCTAGGATCGTTATTTGGATCTTGTGCAGCAGCCTGTTGTTGCATCATCATAGCTTGCTGCTGCTCTTCTGCCATTAATTGTTCATCACTCTTAATAAGTTTATATGTATCTAAACCATCTGACGCAGCTAATCTTGTAATTAATTCTCTATTGTTTACATATTTAGCCATACCTTCTGGACCCATAGTTTGAGCTAATGTTGTTATAAATTCAATTAATTTAGCTTTATCATTACCTCTACCTAACGCATCTAAACCTGTAGTTATACGAGGTGTTACTACATTTTTAGGTAACTTTGGTAAACTACCTTGACGTTCCATAAGAGCCATCTTTCTTTTAACTAGTGGTAGTTGTAGTTCTACAGACAACACAGAATATATTCCACCTAATCCTGATTCCAATTCATTTGCTACCATTCTTATTTCTTCCGCAGTAACTCTATCTCTACCTGAATTACCAGCTTGTATAGCACTATTAAGTAAAAAAGCAAAACTAAGTCTTTGTTCTATACGAGCTATTGTGTTTAATGCAACTGTAAGATCTGCTTGTTTTTGCATTTGTAGTGGTGCAACATCATTTGGATTACCAGCTACGATACTTCCATTCGAGGCTCTAGCTAAAGCATCTGGGCGTGTTGTACCAGAGGGATTGCAAAGAAAAATTATTTTTGCAGCAGCAGCACTACCTTCGACAATTGCTTTACTTAAATATTCAAGAGATTTTAAATCGCCCAGTATCTCTTCACAAAAAGAACGTCCGTAACTTTCATGAGCTACACGGAATAACCTCAATGGAATCCAGGGAGATTTATCTATAGGTACTGAACCTTTTGGACCTGTTCTTTTTCCATATGCCTCTTGATGCCAATTGCATCTATCTTTTGGATAATCCCAAGTTATATGAGTATATAAAAATACTGTTTTATCCTGAAATTTTCCTTCTGTTGTTTTAGTAGCTATACCTTGAGGTAAAACTTCAGGACTAACTTCTTCTCTAACTACTACTTCTAAAATATTTCCTTCTGGATCTCTGTTTAAAACAAAAGATTTTAATGGATAAACTCTTGTACCATTTTCAGATATATACAATAAAGCATTACCACCAACAATTAAATGTTTAAGTGCTTCAAACAATGCAGTTCTATCTCCAGACTCTTCAATGTTACGCATAACAGAGCGTTCCATTAAAGATAATTGCTGTTCAAATTCAGATTGTAAATCTTTAAAATTATCTAATTCTCTTTGTAATTTCATATCGTCTACAGATAGACGAAAAAATGCTTGGTTAGGAGGTAGGAGAGCTATTAATAATTTTGCTGCTAAGTTATTTACACCACGAGCACCGAGTCCTTGATATGTAGTATCTATTTTTGTGTAAAAATTTTTACCAGTACTACGATCATTATCAGTAATTAAAGTAGGTAATGTATATTTACTACATTCAATAGATCTATCTAAATATATAGTTTTTTCAGGTTCTAGAAAATTATACCTAGATTCTGCTGTACCTTTAGACATTTAATGCTCCTGTGTTTGAAGCTGTGCCTCCTCCACCGCCTCCACCAGAGCCATAAGTATCTAAACTTACTTTTGTTCTCATACTTTCTGGAGTAGCTCGTTTTGCTGTACGTTTAACTTTTGTTACAGGAGTAGCAGAACCTTGTCTTGCAATAGCAGATTGTAATTGCTGTTGTTGTATCATTAAAGCTGATTGATTTCTTTGTTGAGTAGCTTGTGCTTCAGCTTGTGCCTGTGCTTGACTAGCAGCATCAACAGCTTGTTGTGTTTGTGCTCTACTTTGTTCTATTTGTAAATTAAATTGTTTAGCTCTTTGCTGTGCATCAGCTTGCATTTGAGCAATCTGTTTATCTGCATTTGCTCTTGCTTGAGCAGTAGCAGCTCTTGATGATGCTGCCTGTCTACGAGCAGCTTCAGCTTGTTTACTACCAGAGTAAATTCCAGCTCCAAGAATAGCAAGTGCGGTCCACGGAATAGCCATTTATAACCTCAATTGTATTTAGACTCCTCTTGTAAATTGTACTGGTCTTTTAAGTGACGCACAACCGCCACTTGACCAGCATTAAACCAGATTAGCTTTTCTTCCATACTAAGATCTGGAGCACAATCTGGATACAAAGAATCCAAATAATCTACAACAGATTTTTCTATGTATGGTACTGGAGTCATACTAACCTATTAATAGTTTACCTGCTTTATCCTTTACACCTTTAGTTTTACCTCTAGCAGATCCAGTTTTACCTGTACCTCCTACATCTCCTGGTCCTTTAACTACTGTAGTTCCAATACCAGGAGCACTTGCACCAGTTTTTTTAACAGTTTGTGCTCTTTTAATATCAGCAGCAGCTTTAGCTTGCTTTTCTTGTTGAAGTTTAGATATAGTACTTTCTCTTAACTTAGTTGCATAAGCAACATTTCTTTTACCTGACTCAGTTACATTTTTTAAATTAGTTTCAGCAGCTTGTCTTTTTGCAGTAGATTCTCCAACTAATTTATCTTGTTTTGCTTTTTCAGCTTTTGCTTGTGCTTGTCTATTTGCTATGTTTGTATTTATTTCAGAGGCTACTCTGTTATATTCAGCTCTAGCTCTATTAGCTTCTGCTATTGCTTCTTGTGTAGCTCGTTTTGCTTTCTTTTCAGCTCTTCTTGATGCTCCTAATGTAAGAACATTAGTAGCTGCTCTTACTACTCCTCTAAAAAGTCTTCTAAAAAAATGCTGTTCTGGTCCTTGAAATTTTAAATCATTAGGATTGTCATAAAAAGGAGAATCTTCAGGAACTACTCTGTGAAATGGGTTAAAACTTTCGGGTAAATACATCATGAATAACTAGGTAAATCGGAATTAGATGTTTCAAAAAAGGCTGGCATTCTTGCTCTTTGAGTATCTTGTAAACCCTTTGCCTTTCCAGCATACATCAAGTTGTCACTTTGATCCATCCAAAACTGTTTATCAAGATAACGATCTTCAGACCTTTTTAAGGGTTCAAAAATCCAGTTAACGGTGGCTTTCCTAAGTTTATCCAAAGAATTACTATGCCGTAAACCCAAATCAAGACATACGAGAGAATTAGTGGCAACATGGATTTGCTCATCTCTGGAAATATCAGCCGATATGGTTCTAAGACCAGCATCACCACAAAACCTAAAGAAAGGTAAAACCACAAAGAATACTGCACGTTCTGCTACTAACGCTTTACAGAGGGTGTGGTCTGGGTGGCTATCCCAGGCTTGTCTAAGTTTTTCCGCTTCTGCTTCTGCTTTTTGATTTTTACCATGAGCATCGACAGCATAGTTAAGAGCAAGGTCATGACGTATTTCGTCTTTTACGTTTGATTTAAGAAGATCTCTTGCAGCTCTGGGAACATCTTTTTCAAGGGCTTCCTCAATATAGGAACCAACTGGTAGCTCCATGATGCGTATTGCAAGAGCACGGTGGATGGCTTCTTCTGCTCCATACTTTAATTCTCCTTTACTTGTTTTTACAGGAGTCCATGTTCTTTTTCTAGCAAATAATTTTTCGTAAGGGTTATTCATTCTGCACAATCACAAGTAACTGGTTGGTTTTCGTTTGATAAAATTTCACTTAAATAGCTGTCTACATCTGCATTATCTAACGCAGCATACACATCAGATTTATCTTGAGTATCTGGAAGTACCTGTAAAGAATAATATAAACTCTTTAACGGTGACTCTATCCATCTTGACATAAAGTCTTTATCCATTGTAGTCATATCTGACCACCAATTCATGGAAATTGCATGAGCTAATCCTGTTTTGTCCATCATCACTTGCCACTCAGCATTTAATTCAAAAAATGTATCCCATCCTACTTCTTGAGCAATTTCACACTTAGGATTAAATTTGTAACTTTGTACACCCAATGTACTACTATCACGATCTATTTCTCTTGATATTGGAGGAGCAATTTCTGGAGTACAAGTGTAACCTTCTCTGTCTGTATAGCGGTACGCACAAGAGGCTGTAGGGGCTATTGTAAATGCTCTAGACATATTGAATCGTTTAGCTACTTTAGCAGCCTCCTTGTAGCCTATTTGAATTGCACCTGCAATCATGTCAGAAGGTAATAAATAATTTAATTTAATACCTAAATTAACTTTGCGTAAAGATTGTAAAAAATCCTTATAAGATACATTTTCAATTGCTAATAAATTAGATAAACCTAATACTCCTAAACCAACTTGGTTGTCTTGTTTTTTATAAATACCTGATTCATGTACACCAGTTTTTTGATACAAAGCACATAAAAATTCCATACCATGTACCATTGCACTTGGAATATCAGCTATAGGTGTAGCAGATAAATTTATGTGACTTAACAAACAAGTGTCTCTACTTTTTAAAAGTATTTCTTGACATACATTGTGATAAATTCTTTCACCATTTTTATCATATTGTTTTTTAACAATCCAAATGTCTCCCTTTCTTGCACCTTCCATAATTACTTCAAGTAATTCTTCATTCTTTAAAATTTCTGGAGTTACATTTACTGTACGTTTTACCCAGGGAATTTTAGCTCTGTCATAGTTTATAAATTCAACAATGTCAGGATGGTCTGCGTCAAGTTGACACACTATCGCACCATTTCTGTATGTACCCCCTCTTCTCAGTATTTCATTAAATTTGCTATAAATTTCCATAAAACCACAAGGTCCACTAGCAACCATGCCATGTTTGTTTTCTGTACCTCTTGGTCTTAGTTTAGAAAGATGAATACTGACACCAGCTCCATAACGTAAAGCTTTACTAGCAAATTGCCATGATCCTTCTAAACCATCTTTGTGCTCGTCCATAGTATCTTCAACTACCATGACGGTACAACTTACTGGATAGCGTCTTACAGGATCATTAATCCAACTTTCTACACGCCCTGTCATTGCAAGGCTTGGTGTAAAAAATTCTTTTAGTTCTGGTTTTCTGAGTTTCATAAGTCTTTTAAAAATGGAGGAACATAGTTTGGACCTTTTTGAACTTTACCGTTCTTATATGTAAAAGGTAATTTAGATTGATTTGAAGCATAAAGCCTACCAAAAGCTTCATCAACATCAACGCCCATTAAATGTAACAATCCGTAAGTTACCCAAATTAAATCAAGACTTTCCTTGATTATATGGGCACGTTCTTCTTCCCAAAAAGCATCAAGAAGTTCATTAAATTCTTCATTAACTAAATCTAATTGAAATTTTTGAAGATCATTAGATGCTTCAGATGTCACATTCACACTCTGAACTTGACCTGCTTGATTCATCCAAATTTTTACAAGGTGGGCATTGGTTGATTTCATTTTGTTCTTGAAGCAAGGACTTGTATAAAGATACACTATGTTCAGAGAATTTGTTTTCTTCTCTTTCAATTAATTTATTAAGATACCAACGTGCCTTTTTTAAATCTTCCACACCATTTTTTTGTTCATAGCGTGTAAGATATTTAATCACATTGCCCTCTAAAAAATCAAAAGCATGACTTTGAATGTAGTCAATACACTCAATTACATCGCTGTCGTGACCGTAGTAGGTCGGATTGGTGGCATCCATAACGTAATCAAATCATAAACATACTCCGTATCCCTAAGAATACGAGCAAGACGGGCTTGCTGCAATGCAAGCTCTTTACTTAATCCTTTTTTCTTGTATGTATTTTCTACTGTTTGCCAAGCATCACAAGGATTAAAATCTTTAACAGGAATTAATTTTTCTGCTGTTTTAGGTCCAACTCCTGGACAACCACTATAATTATCTACTGCATCTCCTATTAAAACTTGTCTGTAAAAATACAAATCAGCTTGTTGTTCTGTTATTTCTTTTATGTCACCATCATCACTTAAATGAAATCCTGGAATTTGTTTTAAATCTTTATCTCCTGACCAAATAACTACATCTTTGTCTTTGTTTTGTGTAGCTAAAATTCCAAGTACATCATCAGCTTCTAACTTAAACCAACATTCACTATCATATTCAACTTCTGCACATTTTCTTGCCTTTTTAAACCCAACAGGCTTTATTCTATGTTTAGACTCTCTACGGTTTCCTTTGTATGTCGGATCTATTGTTTTACGAAAATTATCTGCTGCTGTCCAACATAAAGTTGTACGCTTTGCACCTACTAGTTTTTGTTTACTTTCTATTAAATTATGCAGTACATATTTAACTTCTTTTAAAGGTAAATGTGTAGTAATTACATCAGGTTCCCATTCTATTTCTGTTTCGCAAGAAGTTACAGCTTGATATAAAAGCATATCTGCATCTATTAACAACCATGTCATAGTATTTTTGCAACTATTCTAGGGTACTATTTTTAATTAAATAATTGTAAGCTTTTAGGACACCTTCTGCATTGTCACCTAGTTTACCTATACCCAAATTACAACTATTACATATCCATCCACGTTCTTTTAAAGTTTTATGATCGTGATCCCATGTTAATTTTTTATCTGTTTTACCACAACAAGCACAAGCTTGTCCTGGTTTAGGTAATGTTCTGTTTTTCTTTATTCGATTATATTGTTTTAAATAAATACTTTGACAAGCTTTACATTCAGGTCTAGTGCCAGATCCGTTTGAATAAAATTCATTCAACAATTTTTCTTTCTTACAAATCTTACAAACTTTAATGACACTCACCCCAATTGTTTCCTATTTTATATTCACTTTCAATAGGTATTCTCATTTTATATTTTTTACCAGCAAGCAATGAAGCATTAGTTGCAATCTTAGCTAATTTTTCTGCATAAGGTTCTCTTACTGCAAATTGAATTTCATCATGAACGTGGACTAAAAAGGACCAATCTTGCCCGTAGACAAGACCAGCCCTTAAAAGTTCTTCATAGCAAATGTTGTACCATGCTTTACTAATGATCGCACCCATGGATTGTAAGCAAAAATTTAATGCAGAATGAGGAGATCGTATCTTGATCGGTCTTCCATCCAATCCTTTAATTTTCCCCTCTGTCTCTGCTTTTGCTGTTATCCTTTTAGTAAGTTCCGCTAAAGCTGGCATATTTTTATAGTATGTTTGCTTTAGCTTTTTACCGTTTTGCCCAGTTATCTTACCTAGTTTTTCCGCACCAGCTCCATAAATTAGCCCGTAGAAAAAAGTTTTAGCAAGATCTCTGGAAGCTAAACCAGCAGCTATCTGGTTTGCTTTATGGATGTCTCCCTCAATGACTTCTTTGGCAAACTTACCTCCATCAAATGGCTGTAATACATGAGATAAACATCTCGCTTCAATTCCAGAGAGATCCACGCCAACCTGCTTGGTGAGAACTATACCAGGGTTCTCTTTATTTACACGCCTCATAGAGGTGTACAGTTTTGGTAAGACATCAGGTCCAAACAGAGTTCGGCACTCCGTACCCAAGAAAGACCTGACGGCAGGTACTTGAGCCATATTGGGGTTGACATGGGAGGCTCTCATTGTGGCACATCCGCAAGTAATCACGTTTCCGTGTATGCGGTCAGACTCAACAAGTTTCAACCAAGCATTTGTGCCAGTACTTAATTGGCTAAGTCTTTTTTGAAGAGTAAGCAAAGATAAAAAACCTTCAGCTCCAGGTATTTTCTTAAGAACAGTTTCATCAATTTTAGGTTTCCCTGTATTGGTGAAAACATCTGCATCCCAGTTCAGATGGTTCTTGAGCACCCAAGCTATATGATCCCTTGAATTTGGATTCAATGGACTCAAACGACACATAGTTGCTAAAGCTACATATCCTTTGGAGGAATCATTGCGTTTAGGAGTGAAAAGACCTCCATTAACATAAGGAAAACTTTGACGTAATTCTTTGTCAATGTCCTTCAGTTGCGAAACAATTTTAGCTTCCAATTCCATTGCCCCCTTACAATCAAAATGGAAACCAGATTGTTCCTGTAATGAAATCAGACTTGCAAATCTCATTTCAAGATCAACAGCCGAGGGGATTGCGTTAATCTTAGGTTGCAACCTACGCCAGAGCATAGCAGTAACATCGACATCTGATATACATCTTTCACCTAATTCGTGGGTAAATTGTAAGAAATCTTCAAGATCAGCGTGTTTTTTATGAAACCCTAACCTATATCCGTATGCTTCAAGCTTATGTTTGCCATACAATTTCAATGGCATATCTTTCCATTTTCTTTTGTAATCAATATCCAATATGTCAGGATACATCATTCTTGCCAGTATTAAAGTGTCAAGAATTTTACCTTTAGGTTTAAAATTTGGGTAAATATGCTGTATGCAAGGTATGTCATATTGAATAATATTATGTCCAATTAATACATCAGCTTCTTCTAATATTTTTAACCAATCTTTTGTATAAATTTTCGTAGATCTACTATCATTTATTCCACAACAATGTATTTTAGTGACTTCTTTAATTTTTAAAGCATCTGTTTCAATATCAAATACTATTGTTGATGTAGAATCTAAGCTTGTTTGACTCGCAGTACTTAAGGAAGTCCTGGAGTCTGTCGCTGGTAAGTGAGTGGAAGGATTCATTGCTTTTAAAAAAGGTTTGTAAGGGTCGTGTAGCTTTTTGACTTGCTGCTAACACATTTAATTTTCGTGAATTAACACGAGTTAAATGTACATCAAAAGTCGGGTACAACATCACCATTTAATTCCTCCACATTTTGTTCAAGCATCCTACCTGTGTGCTCATCATAATTTACCTTCCCCGTAACACCCGTCCAACCAGTAAAGCGGTTTTTGAGGGTACGGACGACAGTTCCTTCTCCACTTTCTGTATCCTGTTGGTCACGTTCCAAACCGATACAAATGTCACTAAGGCAAGCAATAGCTGAAGAACCCCTAATCCCACTAAGACTTGTTTGTTGCCCATCTTCATAACCTTTATTTCCTTGAGGTCGCCTCAAGTGTGACACAAGAATCATAGAACATCCAGTTTCTTCTACTAGTGATCTTAATTTTGTAACACATTTGTCTATGGCTTTTCTCTCGTCAGACTCATCCAAACCCGATACGAGTATTGATAAGTGATCGAAAATAATGAACCTGCAACCCATGCTAACAATAAGATGCCGTATACGATTAAGCATGGTATTAACATCAAGAGAGCCAAAGTGGTCGTAAAGATATAACCTACCAGACCCAAGGGTTTTACTAAATGCATTTTTGATTTCTTCATCGGTGATGTCTCCACGGTGGATGTGTATAGGATAGTTGAGATTGATACTAATAAATCTTTGAGCTGTGCGTCTGTTATTTTCCTCAAGGGCGATAACTCCAACGGTTTGCCCTTGGCGTACCAGTAAGTCATACGCAATTTCATTAACAAAAGTTGATTTGCCAATACCTGTGCCTGAACAAACTAATACTAATTCCCCTAATCGTATTCCTTTTAACTTGTCGTTTAAAAAAGAATAAGGGTACTCATAAGAGTGTACTTCAGGATCTTCTAAAACTTTATCAAGTAGTTTAGAAGCGTTAACAATTCCATCAGGTTCATATTCAACAGCGTCATAAACCATTCTCATAATGGCTTTATTATCGTTAGCTGTTAATGCTTCACTAGCATCCTTGTAACCTTCTACTGTACCTATCTTGCCTCTACGAGGTGGTAACAGTTGTATGTCTCTCTGAGCAGCTTTCTTACCATGCTCATCATTGTCATAACACAAGATAATTGTTTCAAATGTAAGAACCCAGGGTAACTGTGCCTTTAATGTTTTGTTACCTGATTCAACACCATTTGGTAATGAGACACAAGCCCAAGATCTATTTCTTGCTTCTGCATATGACAATGCATCATACTCTCCTTCAAAAATTACAAGGAGTTTACCTCCACCTCCCCATTTTTCTTGTCCAAGAAACCTTGAATCAGGATTAGATCCTTGCATTAAGAATTGTTTGTTTGGTTTCCTTATCTTGTAACCAGTTAATCTTCTTTGATTATCGTAGATAGCCCAATAGTATGCAGGTTCTCCTCCATGCATTCCTTTTTGGTATCCAAAAAATTTACAAGTATCAACGCTTATACTGCGACTTTTAATAGGTACATAATTACCTATCACAGGTTCTATTTCTTTTATTGAAGAAGTCATTGGTTCGGAAAGAGTAGATGGAATGTATGTGTTGCAGCCAGGAGTGAAGCACCAGCCATGCCCATCCTCATATACTGCTAAATTGTTTTTTGACCCACAATTAGGACAAGGCTGGTGTATTACAGACAATTAAAAACCTCCAAAGATTAAAGTCCTTGGAGGTTTGGTAACCCTTTCCCTTACCAACCGAACTATAACATAGTCAACCAGCTTTTAGGTAAATTAGGACCCTCCGTCCAAGGAATGTTGTGCTTTTCACACCAGGTAGCATATGTCATGCGACCTTTACTAGTTAATTTTCGATGTGCCTTTTGAAAGACCATACGAATATCAACTTCAGGATGCTGCTCCTTAAATAATTTAATGAGCCTTCTATCTTCTGCATCAAAATAGCCTTTTACTTCTAAAACTATTCCGTTGTCAAGAACAAAATCTGGTGTATAACTTCTAGGAATTAATATGTTGTATTTACTTTTTTCATACAACCAATTAACTCCTAAAGAAGTCATATCCTGTGCCACCTTAGATTCAAATCCAGACCTGAAACCATCAACAGTTCGTTTACCGTATTTATGGAATCGTCTGGGCATAATCTAAAAGTCAGGATCGGGGATCTCACACTCTGGAACACTAGCAGGTTTTTGTACATTTGGCTTGGATTGTTTAAATCCTTCTGTAACTTGAAACTCTTCGTCTAAGTTGAGATCGCCAGCATCAGTACTATCATCAAGCGTTACCGCTTTGATAACTTGTATTGCTTGTGGTCTAATCCTCATGCCTCCCTTTGGGCTGCGTGGTGAATATCCCATAAGTAATGTTGATACATTTACCTCAGTACCTTCCTTTAATACCAATCCTTTATCAACTGGTACAAGTTCACCATCGACAACTGGAAATGGAAACTCCTCATACTTGGGTTTAGCAGTAAGTCTTACAGTAATTGTACCGTCATCATTCTGTATCCAAGGCTCATCATAAAAACCTTTCTTTCCAGTTTGATCTCTGTACCAATCACATAGACCTTCGTACTTTTCTTGTAATTCATTTAAAAGTTTATCGACATCTTTTGTAACTGTTACTTTGATGCGAAAATCACTTGGTTCTCCTTGATACTTTGGAGTGTCAAAGAAACTAGGAACAAATCCTGTTAATGTTCCTGAAAACTTTAATTTAGTCTTAGCCATAATCTTTTTTGAAAGGACAAACAAATATTAATTAAAGACGAAAAAGATGGAACATATATTAGGACACTAATATAACTGTCCTTTAAAAGAAGATGTTGTTACTGTTCTGTTAATGCCACATTATACTTAATAATGTATATATACTTATTACTATGACTCCTGAAGCAGAAAGATTTAACGGTTGGGCAGCAATGATTGGTGTAACTGCTGCTATTGGTGCTTATGCACTTACAGGTCAAATTATTCCAGGTATTTTCTAATGGCACATAAAGGTAAAGGTTCTTGTAAAGGTAAAGGCAAAGGAGGCTACAAAAAATGAGTAGACCAGGCTTGTATGCCAACATTCATGCTAAAAGAAAAAGAATTAAAGAAGGTAGTGGTGAGAAAATGAGACCAAAAGGTGCTAAAGGTGCTCCTTCTGCAAAAGATTTTGCTAAATCAAAACTTACATCAAAAGCTTATTTAAAAAAGAAGAACAAATAAGTTCTCCTTATGTAATGGTTGTTACCACAAATTACATACTATAATGTAGTTGCACGTTTATCCTTTCGGACGCATGAAGCTCAATCAGGAAACGGGGATTGAGTTACAGGAGGTTACGATGAAACAAATTAAACTTGTTTATCGTGGAGTTGTTTACTACATTAACAACTAAGTGGTCAGGTGCTCCTCGTGTTCATTATGTTTCCAATCATTAATGATCTTCGAGGTAGCATCATTCTTTTTATCGCTACTCCAACACTCTTTCTTTGCTATCTCATCTATCTGAGAAAGTTGAATAATTAATTTATCTGCCCTTGATAAACCCATCTTCTTCTTCATCTTCAGGAGGCAGATCACCATACAACGATATTATCTCTCCATCTTTACCTAAAAAGTAACATTTGTTATCTATAATTTTTCTACGGTCATCTTGTAATAAATCTATAAATGCACTAAGCAATGCTTGACAAGTACCAGCTTCAAGTACTGTTCTATGTAAACTAGTTTGAGCCTCCATGACCTCTGTAACATCTTCTGCTTGCTCTTCTTCTGAATCAAGATACTCAAGTGCCCTTTTAGCTCTAGTTTCCAGGACACGCATTCTACCTAAAAGCATTGGAACGTAGTCACTAGCTACCTTACGAAGTGGAGCATAGAAACGATCTTTTGGAGTTGATCTTTTAATAATTGACATAAGCCCTCTGTTCTTTAATCAGTTTATACCACAAATATCGGTGTGGTGGTCGTGATAGTATTTACATAAAAATCTTGATATATTTTATTGATATTGAGAATCATAATCAATAATAACAAAAA
>VTLG01004067.1_pt1 | contig 41681 bp, 41 predicted proteins | sample 4694571 | NCBI WGS metagenome assembly VTLG01 (sample SAMN12604809, study PRJNA352737) | marine metagenome | biome: ENVO:00000447; feature: ENVO:00000209|ENVO:00000569|ENVO:01000036; material: ENVO:00002151; isolation source: viral sequences binned using virsorter ...
CCAGTACAATCACAATACCCAAGAGCACCTTCTCCTAACAATCCTCGATGAATTATATCAACATCTAATTTGTGTCTTGGATAAAATGTTTTTATAAACCAAGAGGTAATATCTTCGCACCTCCGTTGAGAATAACCATATCCAGAGTGAGTAATGTAACTCTTGTGCCCCAATGTAATGCCCATATGAAAGAAATAATGAAAAGGAGTTTCTCTTTAGCAGTCATAAAAAAACGAGACTGAATGTATAATACATCCAATCTCGATCTGTGTCAAGTGGTCAATTTATAAACTGTCTACGCAGATTCTAGTGCAGCAACCTTAGTCTTAAGAGTTTCAATTTCAGCGATTGCTTCTTTAAGTGCAGCAGTAAGGATGGGAGTTATCTTACCATAATCCATACCTTGATAAACAGGATTGTTATCCGAATCAACTTGATCTTTTGTACCATTAGCAGCATAAGATAGAGGTACTGCTGCCTGAACCTCATGTGCAAAGAATCCTTCTAATTGATTGCCAGGATCAGACTTCATTTCAAACCTTATAGGTCTTAAAAGTTTTACCTTTGCTATTCCGTCAGTTATTGGTACATCATTCTGTTTTAATCTATAGTCAGATGCATTATCATAACTTACAGTATTATTTGTATAACAAGATATCTTTCCACAATATGCATCATCATGCTGACGAATATACATTGGATAATATGTAGCATCTGCTCCAGGCATACACTGAATACCAGCATAACCACTCCTCATTCCAGAAAGTGATAATGCATCCCATGTATCATTTCCATCTGTCTTTATAACACATTGATAATTTCCACCAGCAGTACCAGTTGATGCTGAAGCGTTATTAATTTGAATTTTACCATCGGCATTGATACGGAACCTTTCTGTTTGGTTTGTTTCCAAAATCATTTGACCAGTTGTTCCACTACCACCTCTTTGAAAGGTTGTACCTGTAACAAAACCAGTATCAAAATATAAACCAGCCCTTATACACTTATTTCCATCACTATTTGAATTGTCAGGCCCTGTTCCTACTCCAAAAGTCCAACGATCATTACCATTACCAGTAGCAAGAATAGAAGTATGAGAATTATTCGCCGCAGCTGATTGAACATGCAATCTTGCATCGGGATCAGCTGTACCAAGGCCAAGGTCGCCACTTGAATCGAGACGCATCCTTTCTGTTTCTGCTATACCACCATCAGATGATGTTGCAAATACAAGTCTTCCAGGCATATCATTACTGCCTGGAGTTCCATCTACATAAGCAGAAATTGATGCTGCGTGAGATGCTAAATCTGTTCCATCAGCACCACAAAAATTAATCTGTCCTAAACGATCTCCATCTTGAACTATAGTATATGCCCCAATACCACCACGGCTTTTTCCAAGGTTTATATAAGGTGAAGAACCATCACCTGACCATCTAGTGACTGAGAATGCTGCTGTAGAATCAGTAGCAGATATTTGAAGTTTACTATCAGCATAAACAGTATAATTAGAAGTTTGATTTACTACTAATCTACCACTTGAATCAATGCGAACTCTTTCACTATTTCCAGAAGCAAAACGAATGTCAGTTGCTCTGATACCAAATGATGTTAAAGCACTGTTAGCAGTATTTGTTGCTTGAAATCCTGTTACACTACCAATCTCACCAATACTACCAAGGAATCTAACAACCTTATCAGTGGCTTCATGAATAGAAAGTGCAGTTGCATCAGTAACTTCAAGTCTTGTTGAACCACCTGTTTCTAAATTAATTGTGTCTTCATTAGGGAATCTTATCTTTGTATTTGTATCTCCTGTATGAATTATACTATCTGCTATCTGTAGAGTGGTTGTAGTCGTAACACCAGAAATAGTAGCACCGCCACCAGAACCTGTTCCTAGTACAATGTTGGCACTAGAAGCATTACTCTCTTGTAAATTAGTGGTCTTTAGGGTACTCATTTGTATGTAATCTCCGTCATACTATTTAGTCTGCCGCCTCTGCGGTATTTCCATCAGCAACCCAGGCCAAATACTCTTGGTAGTCTGTGTTTGTTGGTTCCAATGGAATGGATAGATATATACTAGAATTTGCATCGTCTGTTTTTAATATTGAATCAAAACTTCCGTTGTAATTCATCTTCTTATACTTGATAGTCATAGTTAAAGCTCCGCACTGAACGCCATTTTTGCATTTGAACCAGATCTTGAATAAACCATACAAGCTTTACTTTCACTAAAATTACTACCAGAACCGCCTGGGAAATCAACCCAAGCAGAGTTAACACTTGTAGCATCAGCCCATATAGCACCAAAGGTAGAATCATTAGCAGCAAGACCTGTATCGTTCCTGAACTCGTTTGCGTTGTGCCATGTAGCACTAGGTTTGGTTCTCATTGGAACAGGGAACCACATGATTATTTTACCCGTTACAGTACTACCATTTAATCCCATCATCCCAGTACCCTGCAATCCGTAAGAAGTAGAAGAACCTGTACCATGTAAATAATAATATCTTTGGCAACGTGCAAGTTCCTCACCAAAATTACGATGTTCAAATGGTGTAGATACAGGCCCTCTTTCAAGTTGAACGCCTGTTAAATGGAATGTAGCATCATCTGTTGTCCACCATGTAGATGTCATATTAGGAACTCTTGCACTATCATTATTATTAGCCCATGTATTTAAAGTTGGACTTCCTGTAAAATCAGTACCCAAGAAAGGCATAAGCATAATATGCATACCCAAATCATTATTATTATCAAATTGTAGATTTGAATCGCCAGGTATAGTTTTAATAACCTTTGTCCAAGTATTAGCACTTAATGATCCAGTCTCAAAAGGATACATCCTTTGCGTACCATCAATAGTCCTAAAATAACCATAAAAATTCTGAGCAACACTTGATTTTACCCAAAAAGAAAGTGTTACATAATCACTTGATGACGTATAATTCCATCCCGAAGAAGACAGATCTTGAGACTCCATTCCATACCGAATATGAACATAATCACCAGCTTGCGCTCCACTTGACTGATTACCATTAACTAACTTATATGCATTTCTAAATCCTAGAGCCCAAGGACCAGTATCACTAGAACTTAATTGTTCCTGATGGGTTTCTATAATAGCATTTGCACCACCCCAAGTTATTTGCCACCTATCTACAGTTGTAAATCCTTGAACATCAGTAGTATCCGAAGTGCCTCTCTGAGCTACATTCATAGCTCCATTAATCATTATATTTCTATGACTTGATTGTCCTTCTGTTGGAACAAATGTCTTTGCTGTTACAATACCAGCAGAAGCATCAATATTATTAACAAAAATTTGTTTAAATTTTAAATTAGAAGCACCAATATCATATACCCCATTAGCACTAGGATCTATATCACCAGCAAATGTAGAGTTAGTTGCTGTAAATGTTGTAACAATTCCAGTATTAATCCTTGAAGTTGTTATATTTAACGTCGTAGAAATACCAGATGTAATTCTTGTAGTACCACTAAAATTCGCATTAGTTGACTGAACAGAAGTAACACCGACAGCACCACTCGAATCTTTACTTATGATAGTTCCATCATTCGGTAGTGTCAGAGTATTATTACCAGACGCAGCAACAGGAGATATCTCAGTATAGCCTGAACTCGAACCATGTAATCTTAGCTTACTCATTTGTGTCTAATCTCCGTCATACTATTTATAGGGGTAATCATTATGGAGCTTCATATGTAATTACACCATATATGGCTTTATTACTAATAGAAGATCCTGTTGTGGCGTTATCATCTAAAGCCTTCCAACATTCAATTGTTTGTGAATTCTTTTTAACAATTAATTGTATAGCATTCCAGTCTACTAATCCATCTACATTACACCAAATAACATTACCACCACCTAATGATGTTACGTCTACCGATGTAAAAGGTAAACCAGTTAATTCAATTCTATTACCATTTCCCTGTCCTGAGAATTGGTAAATAAACTGACACATAACTGATTTACCTATTCTGCAATAACGAGCACTAGCATCAAAAACTTGAGAAATACTTGACAAACCATTACTTATGGTAGGTGTCCATGTGCCTTCTTCATAATGATCTAATATCTCTGCTTGGTTTGTTGCACCTGAAGAAGAAGTAGGAGTTTGAGCACTAAAATCAATACCTTTTCCAGCAGTTCCTATGACTAAATTTCCAGAAGTTAATTGTAAATCTTTAGCAGAACCCTTAAATGCTGCAAACGTAGTTCCACCACTTTGTACATAAAAATCATTATTACCTGCAGCAACGTTCAGATGCATGTTTGACGATGCTTCATTTAAACTTGAATTAGGAAATGTTACTCCTTTACTAGTAGCTTCTATTCTTACGTCTCCACTCTGTATGGATAAATCTCCATTAGACTTGAATTTTGTATGTAATTCAGCAGTTTGACTTGCTAACGCTAATGTAGTGTCATCGTTATAACCAATAATTAATGAAGCATCGCTAGATTCTGGATGAAAATTCCAACCATCATTACCAGTATTATCTTCTAATAAAAGTCCAGCTTCCCAGTTATTATCATGTGCTTTAACGTGGAGAGTTGCTCTAGGACTTTGAGTCCGTACACCTGTCATTCCAGGCCCGTCGATGCGAAGTCTTTCTGTACCACCAGTTTCTGCTGTGATTGTATCTGCAGTAGGAAATCTTAGTGCTGTATTTGTATCTCCAGTATGAATTATCTTATCTGCTATTGATACATCACCACTAAATGTCCCTGTAGTTCCTGATACAGCACCACTACTAACAACAGATGTAAAAGTACCAACACCAGTTACATTAGCTCCAGAGGGGCCAATAGTACCTATACCAGCTCCTACTATTCCCGATGTTCCGCTTAAAGTTAAAGCCATACTAGTCTCTGATTACTCCTATATTTATACGATAGTCCACTCACTTCCTGATGGAATAGTGACTGTTTTGTTAGCAGCAATAGCAATAGGGCCGGCCGTCATGGCATTAGCACCTGAGTTAATTGTGTAACTATCGGTAACTGTTTGATCGTTCTCATAAAATACTTTATCAGTTCCAGTTCCAACTGCTCCACCACCACCACCAGCAATACTAATGTCAACAGTCTTTGTAGCTGCATCATACAAAAATGTATTACCAGTACCAACAAAGTTAAATGCGGTAATAACACCAACCGCCATGTTATTTCCAGCGGACTGAATACCAATAGCTTGAAGACCACCTACAACTGTTGCAATACCACTTACATTCAAGTTACGTGCAGTAGCTTCATCATAACTGATATCACCAGTTACACTTAGATCACCAGTAATAGTTGCATCATTAACAGTAATATCATCAGTACTCTTTAATGTTACGTTACCAGTTCTACCATAGAAAGCAGTTACATTTGAAGTAGATGCACCAGCAAAACCAATATGTCTTGCTTGAATAATAACTCCAGCAGCAGGAGCAGTAGTAAATATTAATGAATTATCAGCAACACTATATGCTCTTGTTGCTGTTTGAGTATTAGGATATTGAGTTACACCATCTAATGTAACTAATACATCTCTACTTGAAGGTACTTCTTTTGATAAAGTGAATAATGTTGAAGTTCCATTAGCAGTAAACTCATCAACAATATTATCTGTAATATCAAAACTTGCTGCAGCTTCACCAATGAATGAACCAAATACTTTATCACTAACAGCAGGCGGTGTACTGAATACAATAGTTGAATCAACATCAACACCATAACCAACTGTAGGACTTGAAGTATCCTGTGGTTGTTGAATTACACCGTTAATTGATAGACTTAATTGTGCAGCTCTACTTACTTTAGATTTTATTCCGTTAGTATGTGTTGCTTTAAACTTTGTATTAACACCATCAAAAGCAATATTTAATGTATGAGCATTTCCAACACCTACACCAGTAATATTAATTGCAGTACCAGTATTAGCATTACTGGCATTCGTAGCTAACTTTATTGTATCATTGTCTACCTTAATTACGTAATATGCTGTGTTATCGGTCAAACCACCAATAGCAGTTCCTCCATTATCAGCATAAGTAACTCTCTGTGCATTTATAAATCTGTGACCATTAAATGATAAAGTATCATTAGCGACAGATACCACAGAGGTACTAGCAGAATCAAACGTCAAAGTGTAAGACGCTATGTCATCTAATAACTTAAAAGTATTTGTTGAATCTCCTACTACAGCAGGATTACCTATGTATGGCATCTGTCTCTATTTCTAGTTATTTATCTTAGGAATCTTTAGTAGATACCAAAAAGGCAGTATAGTCTGTCTTTATTTGACTCGTCCACACAGCGTTGCAGATAGCCTGAACATCGGCATCCTCTCCACTGATGTCTGTTTCTACAAGATCATCTTTATCAGATCCTGTACCACCTTTAAGTCTGCCAGGTACTAATACATGACGCTTAAAACTTCTTGACAGCTCTGTACCATCTTCTTTGATGATAGTAGCGGATCTCACCTGTATATTCCATTTTTGAACGACCTCTATTTTGTCGTTTTCCAGTGTTTTTGTAATTGCCATTAGGATTAATCTCCGATTAAAACGGGTTTAGGTTTGCTTAGTTTTAAGACTTAGCGCTCGGTCTATTAACTTGTCCAATACGATATTGTTCCACTAAAGTTTGTATAACCATTAATAATGCCGTTAAATGTAGCAGCTGCTACATCACTACTTGATTCACGAGAAAATTGTAAGTAACCGTAAGAGACTGATGAACCATGAAGAGCAATACCTAAATTGTAATAACTATCATCACCCATATTGAAATAACCAGCTTGAACACCACCCCAATATTCACTCATCTCAGCAGAAGCAAAAGGGAAACCTTGTAAAATCATTGCGTCACTATTTCCTACTGTGGGTAATCCCCAAGTGTAAAAATGTGCTATTACTTGTCTACCTATTTTTGTATATCTACCATGCATTTGATTAGAACATGTAGTTCCTCCAGTTGTTGCATTAGACCAAAGAGGGCTCCAAGTGCCTTCTTCATAATCATCAAGCAAGTTACCAGTAGCATTATGTGGATGGAATAAAATACCTTTACCAGATGTATCTATTATTACATTACCACTAGCTAATTTTAGATCTCCATCAGCTTGGAGTTCCATTTTTTCTTGGTCATTTGTAAAGAATCTGATATTGGCATTTTCTCTATTTTGAAGTAATAAATCATTTCCACTAGCCCAAATATGTGTTCCATTACCTGTACCAGTTCCTGTAGTTGAGTTCTGTAGAGCTATACCTGTACTACCATAAAGAGTGAGAAGTCTTGATGATACTGTTGTACCTACTAATACATTTCCATCTGATCCGATGCGAAGTTTTTCTGTTGCTGTAGATGCACCATCAGCAGTAGTGTAAAAACGAAGAGATCCAGGCATATCATTTGCACCTGGCGTCCCATCAACATATCCAGCAATCTTTGCAGCAGTAGTGTTTATATCTGTACCATCATCACCACTAAAAGTTATTCTTCCTAATTCATCATCATCTTGAACAATAGTATTTGATCCTATAGTTGCATTACGAGACTTAGCAAGATAAAGTCCACTTGCAGATGCATCAGCACTATGTCTTATATAACTAGCACCAGCTCTACTATCTGTACCTTTAATTTGTAAAAATGGATTTTCTCCATCTGAACATGTTGTAGCTGCAGTATGACCAACTATTAAGCGAGAACCTGAATCAACACGAAATGATTCATCATTATTAACTGAAAATCCAATTGTTCCAGCTGTAGGAAAATAGATTCCAGTATCAGTATCTCCAGTTACCCTAATAATAGGATCTGTCTTATTGCCTCCAGAAGCAACATAGAGTCTGGTGACATGAGCTGAATCACCACCAAGAGTTGTTATGCCTGTAGTATATACATCTCCATCAGAACTTAAAGTTATTCCCGTTCCTACCTTTATACTGCTATTCCCAGTTATATTATTAGATGTTAATGTTGTTACTATACCCGTTGTAGCGGTTAGGGTTGTAACAATACCCGTCACAATTTTTGTTGCACCAGTACTATCTACTCTTAATCTTTCAGTAGTATCATTTGTATGAATAGTGAATAAGTTATCACCACCTGAAGGAGTGGTAATACTTGTTATACCAGATATACTTTTTGGATTTACTACAGTCATTTGGGTTCACTTTCCCCCTATTGTTTTACTATTTAGACTACAACGTAGTTTCCATCAACGGTTAAAGTACCGCCAATAGTAACTGGGCCTGCCATTAAACCTCTAAAGTTGGTGCCAATATAATGAGCACCATTTAGAGTATTATCATGAATAACCATCCCATTAGAAATATAAAGACCTTGGAAAGAATTACCAATACCAGTTAAATCTTTATCATCAACAGTTGCAGTATTAATACCAACAGAGGTATTTGTAACAATACCAGCAGTTTCAGTTACAAACTTACCAGCAGATAGTTCAGTTAAATATTTACCACTTCCATAAAATGCTGTTGCACTAACAATACCAGTTAATGTAAAACCACCTGTTCCTGAATAAGTTCCAAAAGGATCTCTAAGTTTAGTAGCATCTACCGTCTGATCAGCAGGAGTACCAATACTCACTGCTGAACCCAACGCAATTAAAAATATCTGAGCATCAGAAGTTGGGGGATTTGAAAAAGTTATCTGATCGTCAATTACAGTATATGACTCAATCGGTTCCTGTATTATACCACCCAAAGACACTAACAAGGCACTAGCAGATCCAGGCTTAAATGCCTGTCCACCAGATGTAAGACTAAATGTGCTAGTAGTACCATTAAAAGATGACTGTAAGTCATCAAGTTTAATATAGGTTCCTTGTACTAGACCTCTTCCTATGTATGCCATTTGGGTTCACTTTCCCCCGTGTTTTAGTTATTTATTCAACTACCTGTGTTTCAGGCGTTTCAGATGCTGATTCTTCAGTAGTTGTTTCTGGTTCTGGAAGAGTTACTCCAATCTCAGTTAGATACTCAATAGCACCACGAACCTTAAATAGAAGATTCCTCTTATTCTCAACTTCATTAACAAGTTGTTGTTCTTGCTGAACAAGTTGTTGAAGATGTTCTTGATGATTAATAGATTCAGTCATTTCCTATAAAGACATTTGTTGTTTATTATATATCATAGTTTTGATAAAGTCAACCGAACTTAAGCGGACTTAAGTGCAGCAACTTCTGTCTCAAGAGTTTCAATTTTGGCAATTGATTCTTGTAAAGCTGCGGTTAAAAGTGGTACTAACTTTGAGTGATCTATTTGTTGATAAACAGGATCACCTTTTTTCGCTCCAGTTTCATCAACATCTTCTGCTTCTACAGCATCTTTGGTGCCTGTAATTGCTTCAGGCACTAATGAAGAAACTTCATGTGCTAAAAATCCATCAACAGGAGTATTTGTATCATCTGCAATCCAATTAAATTTAGAAGGTTTTAATTGTTTAACTCGTGTTATACCATCTGTTATACCTGAGACGTTCTCTTTTAAACGATAGTCAGAAGATGTGTTATACGTAGTACTACTACTAGCTATAACAATTGTACCAACTGTAGTGTTAGCCGATAAGAATACATGAGAGTTATAACCACCAGTGTCAATAGTTTTCCAGTAACTCATGTTACCGTTTCTTCTAACAGTTATACCTCCATAACTGTAAAGGCAACAGCCAGGATCAGTACTGGTTGTGGCAACGGTAGTAGTACCAACCATTAAATCACCAGCAGAACTTAGTCGCATCTTCTCAGATGCACTTTCATTCAAAGCAGTATGCCAACATATATAACCATCTTGGTTACCAGCACCACCTACCCATTCCTGTTCTTTACCTACAACAATTTTTGCAGCAGAGAGATTTATACCACCACCAGAACGATTAAACTTAAAGTCAATAATATTTGTCGTCGCAGCACTACTAGTAGAGTTCTCGGACATATTTCTGATGTACACCGTATGGGCACCATCAACAGACCGATCAAACCAAACATCACCATCATTGTTAATATGCAATCTTTGTGTATTATTGGTATATAATGAAGCACCAGCATTTTCTACATTACGTAATTCTAATTCTTCAGAATTAGAAAGACCAATATAAACTCCATTACCAGTTCCTTCCCCAGTACTTGTATTAGTAAAACGAATTAATGCTTCAGAACTATTCCCCTGATGAATGGACATATGATGTCCAGCAATACTTTGTGTTCCTATTCCAAAGTGAGTATTATCCCAACGGAAACATTCACTTCCAGCCATTACCATTGCCCAAGTATCAGCAGCAGGCTGCATCAAATAAGTGTTAGTATCACCATTAAGCATTAAATATCCTCTACAATCAATACGCAATGCTTCTGTTGGACCAGAAGCACCATCTCTTGTAGTAGAAAATACAAGTCTACCAGGCATATCATTCGTGCCTGGTGTTCCATCAGATTCAGCAGTTATTTGTGCTGCTGTTCTACCATTAGCTCCATCATTACCAAGGAATCTAAGTCTTCCTACAACATCACCATTTTGAACAATGGTTGCACTTCCTTTAGTTGCATTTCTTGACTTATAAAAATCAATTGTTGGTCCATTTGCATCAGCAGACCATGTACTTAAATCTAAACAATATTGTGTTGTATTGAATATTTGGGACAATCCACTACCATAAACTGCTGTATGTCCTGTTAATACATTACCACCCTCACTATTAAGAAGAAGACTTGTGGCACCACTTCCAGAATTAATAGCTTGAATATTAATATCGTTCGTTGTAGCAGCTCTCTTAAAATGAAGTACTTTATCACCACCAGTACCACTATCACCAATTGCAAAGGGGACTCCAGTAGCAGTTTTACCTAAAGAAGCTTTTCCATTCATAGTGAAAAGGCCAGTTGCATCAAAACGACCTCGTTCTGTACCTTCAGTAGTAATTTTTACATGGCCATCAGATCCAGTATCTACCGTCTGAACACTAGTATTTCCAGTAAGTATTTGAGTAGCATCTATTCCTGTTAATGCAGATCCATCACCTTTATAAGAAGTTGCAGTTACAACACCAGTATAATATCCATCTCCATCTTTACTTAAAGTTATTCCACTTCCAACTACGATACCATTTCTAGCAGTTATTAATCCAACCGAATCTACATTTGTAACATCTTCATAAGTTAATGTTCCACCTACGGAAACGTTACCACCAAATGATCCAATACCACTGAATATACCATCAGTAGCGGTAACCGTTCCAACAACATTTAAGTTGTGCAGTAAAACTGTTCCAGTTGAACCAATACCAGCGTTCGTAACTTTTGTAAATGCCATCTTATCTTTTTACCTATTTATTCGGAAACAACGACAGCATTATTAAATCCACCGTTTTTACCATCCGTGTTTTTAATTTTGTTATCAGCAGTAGACTTATTTACATAAGTCTTCTTTTTTGATATATCATCAGACCAGTTTGATCCACCAGTCCAATAAACATCGCCTGGTATTAATGCACCTGATTTTTTGATGTAATATGCCATTTGTTTTTTAGTTATTTATGAGGATTTAAGTGCAGCAACTTCTGTTTTAAGAGTTTCAATCTCAGCAATTGCTTCTTGTAATGCAGCAGTCAATAATGGAGTTAACTTTGCATAATCTAATGATTGAGCTTTTATATCACCCGCCTGTCCTTCAGCATTACTTTCTGTATAAACTGCATCTTTCTCACCAGTAACTATACCGTTTGGTATAACTTCTTGTACTTCATGTGCAAAGAATCCTAAATGTTTATAATCTGGATCATCTTTAAAGTTAAACTCATAAGGTTTTAATTGTTTAACTTTTGTAGAAGCATTAGCGATAGTTACTTGATTTTCTTTTAGTCGATAATCAGAGGATGTGTTATATGCTGTAGCAGAAACACCAATGTGTATAGTCCCAACAGTAGTACCATCGTTACGTTTGAAATTAAACATTACGCCGCTATAACCACTTAATCCTCTTCCATGTCTACATATGATACCAGAATGATCATTTGAAGAATTCTGATTTATGTACAGACCACTAGTTTCTGCAGAATTCTTGATTGAATAAAATTCACTATATGTTGTACCTGTAGTACCAAGTAGTATTCCACCATCAGTTTTGATACGCATTCTTTCAGAATTTGCTGTACGGAAATATAGGTATTCAGATCCGTTCAAATCAATAGAATGTCCATTAGCAGCACAAATACTATTAGTATTACCAGATCTAGTACCACTACCAAATCTTAATTCACCTGTTGATGTAATACGTAGTCTTTCTGTTGGAGAATATGCACCATCCGCAGTTGTCAGGAATACTATTCTTCCTGGCATATCATCACTGCCTGGAGTTCCATCCACTTGTGCATCTATACGAGCAACACTTCTAAAGTTACTACCATCATTTCCTTGGAATTGAATTCCACCAACAGTATCACCACTAAGAACTATTCCATTACTTCCTTTTGTATCATTACGAGAAAGTCCTAATCTTAATATTGGTGGAATAGCAGGATTACCACTACCATCTCTATAGTTAATTAAAGCAAGACCATTATTAAAAGTACTATCAGCAGTTACAACTTGCAAAGCTGCCGCTTTTAATCCTGAACCACCATATCCCATATTGCCAATGGAAGAGGTATGACCATGTAATAATCTACCACTTGAGTCGATCATTAATCTAGTTTGGTTTCCACTAACACGGAACAACATAGAATTATCACCGTGATTATACATTATCTGACCAGCACGTTGATCTCCATCATCAGCAAACTGTATTACTCCACCACCACCTTGTCCATAGATGGTCATTCCACGCCAACCAGAACCACCAACAACTAAATCATCTCCTTCTGAATGAGCAGAAAAAGTGTTATTTATATGTACAACACCTGCTGCTGTGATACGAAGTTTTTCTGTCGGTGCTGCACTTGCAGATGTATAGAAAGCTAAATGATTATTTCCACCAGTTCCACCTGATACAATTGCAAACTCACCAGAGTTAGTATTCTTATGTAAAGCTCCATGAGCACTAGTATCTGAGTTTGTATTAATACTAGTTCCGCTTTTTACATTAATCGTTCCCGCAGTGGCTTTTAGATCATTAATTGATGTTACAGTCTGTGCTGATAAAGCACCACCAAAAGTAGAAATACCAGAAAATATTGCATTACCATCTACACTTATACTAGCAGCAACGCCTGGTCTTGCTCCTATCTCAATTCCTTGTCTTGCAGTTATTAATCCAACTGAATCTATATTTGTTACATCTTCATACGTTAAAACACCACCGATCTGAACATTACCAGTGAATGATGCAGCAGCACCAACCAATGTATTCTCGGTAGTTAAATTTTCTATAGTTGTTATACCAACCAAATCCTGACCAGTTTGGGAAACTGTGATAGTTCCGAAACCAGTGCTACTATTAATAGTATTAACTCTTAGTTCTGACGCCATTTGGGTTCACTTTCCCCCTATTGTTTTATTATTTATGAAGACTCTAATGTAGCAACTTTTGCTTCAAGAGTTTCAATTCTAGTCATAGCTTCTTGCAAAGCTTTGATTGCTTTCATATAAAGAATTGAATATTTAACACTCTTTGTTGTACCAGTAACAGTACCTTCACCAGTAGCCTCATCTGTAGTAGTGTCACTATCAGTATGAACTAATCCAGGCGATACAGTTTCAATTTCTTGTGCAATTACACCAATATGTTTTGATGTATCTTGTCCAGTAGATGCTTTAAAGTTAAAGTTTCTTACTTTAACTGCTTTAATATCTGCCCACTGAGAACCTGCATCAACAATATTTTCTTTTAGTTTGACATCAGATGTACTACCCCAACTATTGTTTGCATTTTGAGCATTACCATTCTGATAAATTCTAAATTTAAGTGTTCCATTATCTTTAAAGTAAGCATGGAATGCAGTACCACCTGAGCTTGTTGTAACTATATTACTATGATAACAGTAACCATCAGTATATGCACCAAGACTCTTATTCAGGTGTGCCTCAAAACATTTCTGGTTACTATAATTTCCGTTAACTTCAGATTGAACACCTGTCCCAGACTGAGTATACTGCTGGTTTACATCAATAATAATACCTGCTTGTAAATTAGCATTATTAGCACAGTTAAGTGCATCTATTTTTAGACCATAATGAGGCGCAGCAGTTCCACCACCTTGACCATTACAATGAACATATATTCCACCCTGTCCACCATCTGTCTTAGTGTTAACATGTAAATTTGCATCATTAGACTCTAAATTCATATTCTCGCCAATTATTACATTATGATCGTTGTTTATAGTAAGTCTTGTATCACCTGCAGAAGACAATTGAAGAGCATCTATGTTGTGGTCATAATTTATAGAACCTCTATACCTTTCATTACCCGATGTTCCGTCGGCAAAAGCGAGCATCCCATCTTTATCAGTATCAGAAACAATAGTGATACCGCTTTGAGCAGCAGTTCCTATATCAACTACTAATTTAGCTGCATAGTATGAAGAAGGACTATTAGTTCCTACAGCAAATCTTCCACCACTATCAAATCTAGCTATTTCAGTCGAATCTCTATAAAACTGCAATGCATCAGCACTACCATTACGAAGAGAATAAGAAGATGTACCTGCCTGAGTTAAATCTAACTTTGCAGTATTACCACTTGATGCCTCTGCATATAAATTACATGCACCTCCTGTATTTTTTACACTTATTGTAGGTGTTCCACTACTACCTTGAGCATGAATTAGATTATTTGAAGCTGTAGTACCTACTACTAAGTTACCTGCAGATGTGATGCGAACTCTCTCAGCATCAGCAGTATGGAAACACATATAATCACCGTCGTGATCATATCTAACTAGACCTTCACTAACACCATCGTCACCTTCAGCTCCAGAATTATCGCAGAAGGATATATCACCTTTATTTGTACTATTACCTCTAATAACTACACCAGGCCGTGCATAAGCACTAGATCCAATACATAAAGATCTATCCAATGTCGTATTACTATTACCAGTAGCACCAAGAATTAGGTCTCCAGCTGCCTTTATACGAGCTCTTTCTGTTAAAGTATTTGCAGTAGTTGTATAAAATAACAAATCGGTAGTCATATTACTACCATCTACTGTTCCATTTGTCAGAGCAGCTATTTCAGCTCCCTTTTCATTAGAAGTTCCATCATATCCTGTAAAACTTATCTTACCAAGATAATCTCCATTAGCAACTGTAGTTGGTGAAGATCTTGAACCTCTATATTTATTGAGTGATATATCAGGAGCAGAAGTATCAGTAGAATGTCTAATTGCACTAATATTACCACCAGCTGATATTACTGACAATTTACCAATTTGTCCAGCAGTATCACCTACAATTACACTTCCTGTATTGTTAACACGGACTCTTTCTGTTCCTTCTGTTGTTACTTTAACGTGTCCATCAGATCCAGTATCTACTGTTTGAACACTAGTATTTCCTGTAACTATTTGAGTAGCATCTATACCAGTTAAGTTTGCACCAGATCCATAATAAGATGTAGCAGTAACTACACCAGTAAAATATCCATCTCCATCTACACTTAGAGTTATTCCACTTCCTACTTTTGTACTATTAAGTGTAGAAATACCAGAAACATTAAGAGTTTCAGCATCTATAAAGTCTGTTTGACCAACACCCGTCATATTGGATGCATCACCATAATAAGTAGTAGCAGTTACAACACCAGTATAATATCCATCTCCATCAGGACTTAAAGTTATACCCGTTCCAATTTTTGCGTCTTGAGTTGTTGTTACACCAGTTAAAGATATACCTGTAGCTATACCAATACTCTGTATTCTCGTCAGTGCCATAGTTAGGTTATCTCCATAATAGTAAGAGCTGCGTCAATACTATTGTTTGTATCACTATCTACCGTTACTGTATCTGTTGCTTCTAATACTACTTTATTTCCTCCCATAAATTCCAAAGAAGATCCTTGTGGAACAGGAGCATTCTTAAGTAACTTAATATCTTCACCAGTTCCTCTGGTAACACCAACTCCCACGTTACATCCAGCACCTGAAGTATTAGCAAGTGTAATACCAATAACAACCGTAGTTGTAGAAGCAGGAGCAGTGTAGATACCTACTGTGGCAACTCCAACGTTTGCTTTTGTTTTTAATTTAAAAGTGTTAGCCATTTGTTATTATCCTAGAGCAATTGCAAGAGCGGTAGCATCACCAGCGGCTGTTATAAGAACACTGGTTCCATCTATTTTAAGATCGGTGGAACTATTTATGTCACCTAATGCATCAAGAACATATGCTGGATTCATAGAACCAATACCAACTCTAGAAGAGTTACCGATCCCCTGAACTACCATCATAGTTGAAGCAGTTCCAACTCTGAAGTCACCAGCAATTTCAACATCACTACTGAAAGATCCTATCCCAGTAATTGTTGAAGCACCACTAACTCGTAAATCTTTACTTATAGTAGCACCGATAGAAACGGTTAAATCTTTAGATGATAAAGCTTGAACTGTAGTGAAACCAGAAATTACATTAAATGACGTAGCATTTGCCTTTCCAAGCGTTGAAAATCCAGTAACAACTGCATCCGTAGCAGTCATTGTGGTAACACCAACTGCACCAGCAGTTACAATACCAACAAAATTACCTACCCAAGCTTGAACTTCACCATCACCTTTTATTTTTCCTCGGACATCCAAAGTTGCCGTTGGAACTGTTGTACCAATGGCTACTCTATTATTCGCTGAATCGACAAAGAGGGTATTTGTATCTACCTCTAAGCCGTTCTTTACGACAAAATTCTTGTTAACTGCCATCGGGTTTCACTCTCCACCCTTTTCTTTTTATTTATACACTATTAACACTCAGAGCTCCAGCATTAGTAACTGTGACTCTAAAGTTAGTTCCATTTGGTGAAACTAGAATCAAACCATATGTTGAACTTCCACCAGCTTTTACATCACCATTAACATCTAATTTATAACTAGGAACTTTTACATTGATACCAACATTACCATCTTGGGTAATACGCATTCTTTCATCAGCAGTAACTGATATTGTACTACCATCTGCTGCGGTTCTGGTACAGAAAACCATATGCATTGCATTAACACCTGAACCAGAAATAGCAGCAATAGCGGCTCTTCCTCTATTTGGATAAGTACTATTTCCAGTCCAAGTAATACCTGCTAATACTTGGTTTGTTGACATTTGTGCTGTAGAACTCACTAATAATCCACCATTACCAGCCAAATCTTGGTCAGTATTTGCACCAGCAGGAATCTGCATATGCAACTTAGCTTCTGAATCAGTAGTTCCTAGAAGGAGTTGACCTGATGGTGTAATACGAACTCTTTCTAATGGAGTCTTTGAACCATCAGGAGTTGTCAAGAATCGAAGGCTTCCAGGCATGTCATTTCCGCCTGGAACACCGTCTACATTTGCATCTATACGAGCAACAGATTGGAAATTAGTACCATCACTTCCTTGGAATTGGATTGAACCAACAGTATCACCATTAAGAACTATTCCATTAGTTCCTTTAGTATCACTACGAGAAAGTGCTAATCGTAATACAGAAGGAATAGATGCAGCGCCACTACCATCTCTATAATTAATTAAAGCAAGACCATTATTATAATCTGAATCTTGACTTACAATTTGAACAAGAGCAGACTTAGTTCCAGATCCCCCAAAATTCATATTAGCAATGGAAGCGGTATACCCTACTAATATTTTACCAGTTGTAGCGATGCGAAGTCTTTCAGTATCACTTGTATAAAATTTAGTATCACCAGCTTCTCTATTTTGAAGTAATAAATCATTTCCACTAGCCCAAATATGAGTTCCATTACCCGTACCAGTTCCCGTTGTAGAATTCTGTAGGGCTATACCCGAATCACCATAAAGAGTAAGAAGTCTTGATGCTGTTGTTGTACCAATTAATACTTTTCCATCTGATGCGATACGCATTCTTTCTGCACCAGCAGAACCGAAAACTAATGGTTGACCTGTTCCAGAAGATACAGTTGGAACATTATTGGTACTCCACTCATGACCATCTACAGCTAACCAAAGAGCATTACTAAGTCCAGAACGATCAAATCTTAGATGTTTTCCTGCATTACCATCACCAACTCTAATATTACCATTTACATCAAGTCTCTCTGTTGGATTTGATTGATTGATACCAACCTTATCAAAGATACCAATATCATCAGAACCAGTTTTAGATATCTGACCAAATCTCTTCCACTCATTTTCAATCGTATATATCCAACCAGCTTGGCCACCCTCAGATGGTTTTGTATCAAATACAATGTCACCAGATGCACCACCTACTGAAGGAGTAGCAATACCAACAGTAATCTTTCTTGCAACCTTAGCATCACCTTGAAGTGATATAGCATTAGCCTCAATACCATCAGCAGAAGTTGATGTAATCTTATTCGTGAATACTACAGGACTGTTAAACTCAGATAAAGCATCTTTATTTGTTCCACCACTAACACTAATAGAATCAGTAATTGTTGTCTCGATACCTTTTTCTTCACCAGTTACTGTTGTAATAGGTGCATCAAATATTTCCTCTTCACCTGTTGTACCCTTAATAACTTTATTTCCGATAAAGTATTCACCACTATCGTTCAGACCTGTATAGTAGTTCTGTCCACCATTTCTCTTCTGAGTCTGACCAAGTTTTCTATCTTCTGTAGATAGAACCTTAGTTTGTTTTGAAGGTAGAGCAACAGAGTAGTTACCTTGACCGAAACCAACATATTCAAATGTTTGGTTAGCAGCACGTATAAGTGAATTTCTTCTCAGTTCTACAGGAACAACTTTAACCTTTTTAATAACAGTTCCAGAATCGTGATTAGTAGACTTACTTCCAAATACACCTCTGAATACTTGATTAATAGAAGTATTCTTAATCCTCATCATCTCATCATCAACCATAATATAATCACCAATGGTTAATCCACTTGATGTAGAATCTGTGATAGTAATCATAGATGATGTAGAAGTTATACCAGCAGAAAGTGTAGTTGTAATACCAACATATAGACTAGACATTCTACTTCCTAGTTTCTCATCATTGGCAGTAATACCACCATCCTTAGATGTGTACCCACTAGGGAAAGCAAATACATCTCCAGTTAAAGTTGGAGCAGAAACTGTTGATATACCAAGATTAATATGGAACTTAGTAAGACTTTCTTTCTCTTGAACTATAAACTCACCTTGATAAGCTGATTGACCAGCACCTACAAGTTTAATCTTAGAACCAGCAAGTAATCCATGAGCAGTTAAACCTGTTCCTACAGTTGCTATACCAGTATTAACATCATAGTTAAGTGCAGTAACACCTATAGCAGGTCCAGCAATAACTAGAGAAGCATTAGACATTGCAGATCCAACTACAACATTATTACTACTTCCTCCTAGAGATCTACCATAATCAATAACTTCAGTAGAAGCAAAACATACTCGTTTAGCACTAGGAACTGATGTAACCTTAAATAGATTATTCAGTTTAGAGTTTGTATCAGAACTAATACCCGAAATCTGAATAACTTGTCCAATACCATCATAAAGACTGGTTACTGTTAAAATACCAGAAACATACCCTGATTGTGTAGTAATACCAGTAACTTCTAACGAATTACCAATACCATATGCACCACCACCATTTGTAACGGTAACAGCAGTAATCTGACCTTCATTATTAATAGTAACATTTGCTAAAGCACCACTACCTGATGTGCTACCTACACCAACACCAACAAGTTTAGCGCCATATAGAGTTGTAGCAGAACCAGCACCATACTTCCAACCAGCAGATTGAATACCAACACCTATAACAGAACTTAAATTATGTTCTCTCTCTAGGTATGCAGTATGAGCAAGACCAGCACCATTATCTGAAACAATACTAGTAATACCAACACTCAAACCATTCTGAAGAAGGAACTGTCTACCAGTATCCTTGGTAATACTCTTACCTAAATCATTAGATACAACTTTACCTATTGTGTTAGATACTGCATGACTTAATCCAATCTTAGGATCAGATGTTGGGTTATCCCTATCAACCTGTGGATATAGATCTTTAACTGGTTGACTAAACTTAAAGTCTGTAAATGGAGCTACACTTGGTTTTACATCATAATGTAAAGCAGTTAGATGATAAACACCATCCTGTTCTCCTGTAATATGTTTTTTAACTTCTTCAGATCTATAGACATAGAAACTCTTAGCAGTTTCATTTTTCTCAAAGTTTGGAAGATTATCTACTGTTCTTGTTTGAGAATCTAACGTAGATGTGCCTGGATTTGCAGTAAGTGAATATTGGAAACCTCTATCACTTGTAATACCTATAACTGAATAACGGCCGTTGAAACCAGAACTACCAATACCAGTAGCATTATTTGATGAAGTAATCTTATTAACATTAACAACAGAACCAACCTCTAAATTATGAGGTTCTTCAGACATCACTGTAGCAACATTAGTATTCCAAGTTGCCTCATTAATAAAGTGGAAATTTCTCTGATCATCAATATTTGTTAATGATGTAGTTGTAATCTCAGCATCACTTGCACCTGTAGTATCACTAGTTTCCTGAATAACGTAACCTTCTATTGGAGGTCTAGCAGTTGTAATACCAGCAGGAATAACATATCTAAACTTATAGATAGAATCTTCAATACTTCTAGAACTATCTGTTCTAGTAAAGTATGTCTTAGGTGTATTATAACCTAAAGCAGTTGTACCTACACCAGATATAGTAGGATATATCTCATTATCAACAAATTCATGAGATATATTTATATACCAATTATTATTTGGAATATCAAACTGAATAGGATGACCAATGTCTCCAGATTTCTTATCAGAAGTTCTACTTACAACAGTCAGTTCTCCACCCGTATTATTAATAGTAAGAGCAGTTCCATCTAATGCATCATTTACAGTTCTAGCAATCTTAAGATCATTTGAATTAAGACTACTTACAATAGCAAAATAAACTGTATCTTCTTCTATACCATCAGGCAAGAAACCATTATCAGCAAAGATACGAACAGATTCACCATCAATTAGATTATGAGGTGTCTTGAATGAAATAACATTTGAACTAATACTAGTTACACCAACATTATTATCAACAATATATCTCTTCTGACTTGTATTTGTAGTAATACCAGTTGCGGTAGGCATTACTATTTTGGATTGGAAATCTCCTTCATTACCATTAACATTCAACTGAATTTTTAATTTATCATCTAAATTCGCACCAACCCTATATCCATCTACAGTATGTGGAGGTGGAGCATCTTGGTTTGTATAACCTTCAAAATATAACCTTGTACTTGCACCAACACTAACAGTCTTATCTACATCAATAGATAGATAATCAACATTAACAGTCCCATCAGTAATTTCTTTTGGTGGAATAAGATGTGTAATATAAGCAGAGTTATCTGGGCCTAAAGCTGTCTTCTTAAATCCTTCAGACATTAAGGCATTCTCACCAAAGTTAGCATTACAATTGGATAGAGAAAGTTCAGCACCAGTTTCAGCTACATACTGGTGTTTATGACCAATAGCAAATACAGATACTACCTGAGCAATCGCATCATTAGATACTTTAACATGACTTGAAGCATAAGTTGGTTTGTAAATAGCCTCTGGATCTAAGTGAAGATTAGTTACAGCTGTATAATCATCATATTGTCCAGATGTTTTGTTATAACGAACAAAAGCCTTATCGTCCTTCTGTAATCCATTACCAGTAAACTGAGCCATCAGTCCACTCTTAAATCCAGTAACCTTATCACCATCTAATAAGATACCATTCATACCAAACACAGATCTCTTAGATAAGTTAAAGAGATATGGTGAAGCAGAGTTAACAGTATCAATCTCTACGTTAACACTAGCACTAGTAATAGTAGGTAATGGGTTATTTGGAGCAGCACCAACTACATACTTGAATTGTGTATTTGATACAACTTCAGATACAACGTGTATTCCATCATATCCAGATGTACTAATACCAGAAATACGAATTGGAGTATCAATAGAAAGATCAGTTAAACCTGACTCCATATCTACAGTAACTGTAGTAGATGAAGCGGAACCATCACCAGCCTTAATAGATGATATACCAACCTGCTGTCCCTTAGAACCAACAATACGATATTCTTCTACTCTTGTCTGGAAATCTAAACTACCTGATGGGAAATCAGGTTCTATAGGTCTACCAGTACCAGCATCATAAACATCACCAACCTTCTGATAATACATATCAAGGTCAGTAGAAGTTGATTCTATATTTAAGAAACTATCTTTTATAGTTACAGCATTAGCACCATCGGCAAATTCAAAACAAGTTAATTTATGGTGAGAGAAACTAGGTGCATATAAGTTTGAAGTGTAGTCTTTATATACGTTTCCTGCAGGATCACCATCAAAAATAGTGAATTGTGAAATATAACAAGCACCAGTTAAAAGGAATATTGCACTTGGATCTATTAAACTATTTTCTGGATCTGGAACATACTTAGGTCTAACTTTAGTCTTACGAAGATCCTTACCAACAATAGATGTACCACGAGGAATTATAACACCACCACGAACACTATTCAACTTATATAATTCGTTATCTGCAGCAGCTAAATCAAAATTACTACCTAAACCAAATGGACTTAATGTCTGATTACTATTACCAAATCTTGTATAATACTTAGCAGTACTACCAGAATCATAAGGTATATAACCTGGCCTATTATCTACATAATGGGTTCCTGCCGAAAGGATTATAGTCGTTAAGTCAAACTTATCGTTTCTTTGTCCAGAAACATATGAGAACCTTGAAGCTTCAATAAGAGCTCGTTGGATAGTCTTAAAAGGTCTTGTCTGAGAATTACCTTGGTTCTCAATACTATCCGTCGCATCAAGTTCATTAGGGTCAACGTAAATAACGTTTCCCTGAATATTCTTGAGAAAATTTTCTAATCTTGATAGAGGCATCTTATTTTTCTCTGATTACAGAATCTGTCTAAGTTTATTTATTCAACGGAATTATACCAAAGTTCATAATCCTTCCTATAAAAGGATTTAACGTGATTTTCAATCTCATCAGTTCTTTCAACCTTTTTATATTCGGGATGTCTATATTCAAGAAAGAGTCTTTGTCCTAATTCATTATAAAGATGATCCGACTCAATTTCTCTTATTGATATTGTGATTTGTACTATATCACTCAGCCATTCAGAAAAATCATCACCGAAACCATCTTCAAATTTCCAAACATTAGTCTCCTTAGTAACATAATCTATTTGTGGTCTTAACCATTGACTATCTGGATAATTATGAGTTATCAATGAGAGATATCTTTCAAGAGGATCCCTAACAATAGCTACATGTTGAATATTTTTTATATTTAGGTGTTTTTCATATAGTTCTCTATAGAAATGAGAAATTTCAATGTCATCAACTTCTTTCCATATAAGTTGTTCTGGTTCAAATCCATTTAATCTAAAATTTTCCTGTAGGAATCTACCAGCAGTCTTTGGAATATGGATAAAGAAAAATCTTTTACCAGTATCTTTATGACGATATGTTGGCATTATACCAAAAAGATATTATATATCTAGTCCCAGACTCAATCTTACTAACATGATGAAGATACTCTCTATTAGAAAAAATTAATAATCTTCCAATCTTAGGTTTTACATCAAACCACACTTCTCCATCTATTGTATCAAATTGAGTATGTCCTCCAACAAAATCATCATTTAAATACAAAAATGCTGCAAATTTATTGGGACTATACATCTCAGACTTATCAAAATGAGGTTTCATAAATGTACCAGTAGGCCATTTAATAACTCCACAATAATCTAACTGTATATTATTATTGAAACTTTTGCAAATAGAAGTTACCTTATTAATAACAGAAGCAAACAATTTATCCTTAGTTAAATTTAACTGTATAGGGTCCACGTTCCCTCCTAAGTATTCTGCACCATAGTTACCATCATCTTCTGGCACATCAGGACCATAAGATAAGCTCTCATTCTCATTGGAATGTGTTACTGCTTCAAGAAAAGTATCATTGTCTTTAACATGAAGATCTATAAATGGTTGACAAAGAGAAGGATCTAAAAAATCATCTTGAACATAAAGTAATTTCTTCATATCTGATTATACCAAATACTAAGAGCAAATCTTTCTCCATCCTCAACCTTAGTAACATGATGTTTATAGATTGAATTAGAAAATACTAATAATTTTCCTTTTTCAGGTTTGATCTCGTACTCCTCAAAACCAGTATATCCACCAGTAAAATCATCATTTAAATAAAGAATTGCTGAAAATAGATCAGGTTCTTGTCCAGGCCTTGATGGATCAATATGAGGTCTCATAAAAGTACCAACAGGCCATCTAACAACAGCAGCATAGTCAATAAGAATTCTTTCATCAAGAGTCCTACAAAAATTAGTAACTTTAGAAACTACATTATTAGCTTCAGAATCAAAATATATTCCATCAAGAGTTGTTAGATAAGTGTTACCACCTCTACTCTCATCCCCATAAGGAAGTTCGTCTTTATTTTCTTTAGAAAGTTTAATTAGATCATCACATTCTTGAGAAGAAATAAAATTCTCCTCAACATAAATCAATTTTTTCATCTCGTAATAGTATTAGGCGGTCCAGCAAATCTAGGATCAGTATAGGTTCTTTCATCAGGATCCACTTTATTTGGATCATAATTTGGATCTGGATAATCTTCCCAACTATCACCCTCATACTCAGTAATTAATGGATTAATATCCTTTCTCTCTCCATATACATGATAAAAACAATCAATTGGTTTATTATCTGCCTCTGATATAATTATCTTTTGATTATCAAATTCAACTACATTAAGGTGAAAATGTCTTACCCCAATAGGTTGTAATTGTACTGTAATAGTATCTTCATGTACTAAATCCTTCCAATAATATGGCAATTCAATCGTATTAGAATCTTTTAATCTACCCCTATAATATACTCCAACTTCAGGGCCCTCAATACAAGCATAACGAAGTCTATGACCTTTACCTTTTGTTGGATGTTCCAAATCAAAAGGTTTTGGTTTAGCATCTGCAGCACTAAATCTAGCAGCAAGTTTTCCTTTATTACCACAATCTACAGCACCACTGAAAAAAGCATCACCTTGAACACGTAAAACATCAACACCAGCACAACCAGGCATAAGTGATAATGTATTTGCGGTCTTAGGATTACCAATCATAAGAGTATTGCCATCAATCTGCATTGATAAAGCAGTCTCTAATTCTTCCTGTAAATTCCAAGGTGCTTGTTCAGCACCAGTTGGTCCAACATTTAATACCGCTGTTGGATCTGGAGCAGCAGTTGGTTTCCCAAAGAAAACTGGACCATTAGCAACTAATGTCCCATTAGCAGTTGTATCAGGTGGTTTCCAAGATACATCATCTCCTCCAATGTTTATTTTATCACAGTGTAGTCTAGAAATTTCCATTAGCTACTAATCGCCTCCGCAAGTCCTTGTGCTAAATTAACCATTGCATGTTTAGGTGCTATAGATCCAAACATAAAATCAGCAAAACCAGAGGCCATAGCGAATCCATATCTCAAATCCATAAAACCAACAGCAACAATACTAACTGTATTACTTCCCCTGATAGCTATTTTTTCACCTTGAAGTCTTATGTCTGGAGATTTAATCTGAGCTAATTTACAACAGTCTACATTAAAATTACCATCTTGTCCACCACCTGTTGCAAAATTTCTAATATTCTTAGCTTCTAATATTATATCTCCATCTTCAGCAAGCAAATGAATATCTCCACGTTTCGCAACAATAAATTTTGCTTTTTCTGGTGGTTCACCTTCATTCTCAGCACCTCTTACCCTCAAACCATCTCCCAACCATTCTGTTGAACAGCCAGGAACTCTCATTTGATGACTGGCACGACCAGGCCCATCTTCCTTAGCAGCACCTGTTCCAGAATAGAAACCAAACTGAGTTCTTTCAGAACTATTAACTTCCCACAATGTCATACCATGAAGAGTAGATTGACCACTCTGATAGACATGTCTTATCCCACTTTGTCTCCAATAAGGTTTACCGTCTTTCGGTTTACTTCCTATGTCACTAATTTCTCCTTTTGTCATAGTTAATTCCTATTGTTGTACACAATCAATAACAGTAACAACCTCAATGTTCTTAGGTAGTTTTGTAAGTGTCTTCTTGGCATCAGCAACCTTAGTAAATTTAAGAACAGGTAACAGTCTTCCACCAACACCACTGTCGCTATTTATTTGCAATTCTGGCAAACTGGTAAATCCAGAACCACTACTAGTAACCTCAGCATTCACAATGAATCCATCTTGAATATTGAGTTTTACCTCAGCACCACCTGTGCCTCCATCAGCACCACCAGTTCCACCATCAGAAACAACAGTGCATGTATCACCATCACTGTAACCCATTCCAGCATTTTTAACTTTTACTTTTCCAAGTGACGTAATATAAGATGATTCACCATCATAAGATTCATCTGGACTTGGTTTAACTTCTTTAGTAGTTGTTTGTCCAAATGTAGGAGAAGTAGGATCAATATCTAATTCACTTACAACAGTATTTGGCAAGAAAGATGAGCCTGGATCTACTACTATAACATCAACAACACCCAATTCTTTTCCATATGGATCTGGAACATAAATATTTGACTTTTCAACATATCTTTTTATATCACAAATTGATTCACCAGCAGCTACAGATTCACCAGACATTTTAGTTTCTAAACATGTAATTGCTATCCTACCAGTTCCATCACCACCAGGCACTGATAAAACATCACCAGTTTGATAACCTGATCCACTATTATTAACAAGTACAGTATCAATAACACCATCAATACTATCATAATTAATAGATAACCCAGTTCCAGATCCACCGCTTAAAGGAATATTAAGTTCGCCACCAGTAGGCGGTTTAATAGATTTAACTTTAAAAGTTGCTGGTTTATTTCCTTTTTCTTTATCAACTACAGCATCTAATATAGTTAAATTAGGAATGGTAATTATATCTTGAGCTTTATAACCAGTGCCCTGTTTATTAATTTTTATAGACTTAACCGCACCAGTAGTAGGAGCCAATTCAGTGATACCAAATTCTAAGACAAGATCTTCTCCAGTTTTCACAGGATAAGGAGGTTCATCCGTAGGAATCTTAATTGGTGGTCCAGTGGGGTCAGCAGGATCCACTATTAATTCAACACCAGCAGAAACAGCAACATTTCCATTAGGTTTTCTTTTAACACTAGAAGGTATTGGTACAAGTTCAACATCAATAGTTAATCCTTTTCCTGTTCCACCTATAGTAGGAAGATTAATTTTCGTTAAAGAACCACCATAATTTACACCAGCAGAAATTAATGGAGTAATCTGTACCACTTTACCCATTGTGCCAGGTATGAATACTTCACCATAATCTTGTCCACCGTTAGTAATTGTTAAACATTCTGAAACTGGTATCCCTTTCTTTAATAAAATATTTAACTCAGTAAGTTCTTTCACACTTGGACCAGTTCCAAAAACACCATCCTTATCCCAATGATCACTACTTAACTCTCCACAAGCAGCTTCATAATAGGTATCTACTTTCTGTCCATTAGGTAACGTTATTAAATTATCCTTAATAGGACTAATTCCTCCACAAGTAATAGGAAACTCACCTAATACCAATGGCGTATCACCAACCAATAAAGGAATACCACCTTCTCCACCAACAGTTATCATACCACATGTTTCATTACTAAGTAAAGTTCCACCCATACCACCAGCTGTAACTGGCAATCCACCTGATGCACAAGCTTTCATTGGTCCTACATTAGTAACCATAGTCTGTCCATCAGGCAGAGTTACATTAATTCCACCATTACCACCAACAGTTATGGGACAACCATCTTCACTGAATAAGAAAACTCCACCTGCAGCATTAACAGCAACATTTGGATTATCTATTGATGAAACTGGTCCAAGATCTGGATATACAGAACTACCATAACCATTGTCACAACTATCAACAAAATTAAGTGCTGGTGGTCTCTTAAATCCATAACCACTGTTAAAGATTGAAGCACCAATTAATTGACCTGTTGCATTAATAACTGCTTTAGCACTCAATCCTTTTCCACCACCACCCATAAAATCTAATTTAGGAGGACCACATTTTAAAATATTACTATCACAATTTGGAGCAGTTGTTCCTTCAGAACTAGGTAATCTTTTTAAAGCTGCCTCCAACATTATATTCTTCATGTCATCTGTGACACCAGTAAAAGTTCCATTCCTAGTACTAAAATTTGTAGGTTGGTCACATTTAATGCCATCACATTCAAGGATTTGTTCTGCCATATCAGCAAACATAAGTCCTTTATCGAATAAATCACTAGGCATACCACCCATACCACCTATTGCACCACCAGTAATATTTCCCAACGAACCAAATAGATCACCCATTTGACTATCTAATATATTACCAACTTGACCAAACATATCACCTAAAAAACTCTCAACAGCACATTGAGGAACATCTAAAGCTTGGTCAGCTAAATTACCAATACTCTCTGCAAGATAATCAAGCATACCAGCTTGTATCTTTTCAAAATTACAAAATACAACGTCAATAAGTTGTTGAGATGCTTCACCTGTAGCACCCTGTAAAGTTTTAGCTGTTTTCTCTTGCAATTCTTTCTTTAACTTACCTAATGTATCTTGAACTGTATAGGCTCTTGTCCTTCTTATTATAGATGTAGTTGCATCATGTACTTTACCGACTACTAATTTAGTTTCCTCCTCCATATTAAATGTTGTTCCAAAGGTAGGATCAATATGTTTATCAAAATCAGCAATCTTTTTGAGAGCTTGAACTTTATCCTTAAATTCACCCAAAGCTACTTTTATTCTAGTAACTTCATTAGGTTTACAAGGATTTGGATTTGGTGTTACATTATCAGTTGCTACTGAGTTGTTTTGTTCAGTTAATGTTTTATGTCTAGGATCACTAGTACGTTTAACATCTTTTCCTTTATTACCATCACCACCACCAGTAGTAGCAGGTGGTCCACCATCAGGAGAACCAATACCAGATCCACCACCATCTTGTGATGTAGCTCCAGTTACATTTGTATCAGTTACGGAACCATCTGGAGGCACAGTAGTCTCATTAATCTGATGAGGGCCCATACTTTGAACTACTTTAGGAGGAGTCCAAGGTACAAAATCAACTTGATTCTGTTTATTAAAAAGTCCAGTTGATACCTGATCAGACAAATATGTCTGTTTAAATAAAGTTCCAAATACTATTGGTTGTTGAGCATCTTCACCATCCGCAAAAAATCCTACGACAACTTCTCCACCTTGATATTCACAAGTCATTCCCTGACCACCTGTAGTACTTACGCCAGGAGGTAGAAGAACATGTGCTAAAGGTAAATCTTCATCAGGAAGATCATCAGCATTATCATGATATCCAACAATACGAACACGACAACGCCATGCATAGATGTCTTCACCAGTTTTGGTGCTGTAAGACTCCAAACATTTATCCCACTTCCCTTTCTCTGGATCAGTCACTTGACCGATCCACCATTTCATAGGATCTCTTCCGAAAAAATTCTGAGCCATATTAGTTAATCGTCATAAACTCTACATTCTTGTGCATCTGGATGATTGTCACAGTAAACTTCCAACTTAGTATCTTGATGTCTAGTATGCCAATCATTTATCTTACCATCGCCAGGATTTGCCTCATCTTCCTCATGATCATGAAATGCATCATTGTGCATCTTTAAATCTTCTTCAGTATATTCAAGCATACCATGATTAACATGCTCTTTACCATCTTTAGGATCAAGATAAACTTCATGATTTAAATCGTGTTCTGGAACTTTAGTAGTCATGTTTAATAAAATCGTAGTCTTACTATTTAACAGTAAATGTATCACGGATTAATGATAATTGTGTGTGGGCATCACCATCTCCAATGATATGTTTTAATCCCTCAATAAGATACTTACCACTAGGATCATCAGTTGATTCATCACCTAGACCTCTTCTTTCATCAACCTTAGATAAATCATCATCAGGTAAAGGAAATTGAAGAAATATTGTATGTCCAGCCCTCAATTTAGGATTAAAAGGAACAGATATATCATAGTTTTGAGAAAATATCAAACTACTCCTAGCATAAGACTTATTCTGCACTTTGGCAAGATCTTGTTGTTTTTCCATAGCAGATTCTTCACTTTCAACTTTCTTAGAATCCTTCTGCAAAGCGCCAGGATCAATAATTCTAAACATTAATGTAGTAGGTTTGTCTTCCATACCTTTAGGCAATTTTGGCAATCTATCTAAAGCACCAATATCTGACACCTTAAAATCATCTACTGTTTTTATTTGAGTTTCAAGATTAATATAAATTGTCTTATTAGCATACATCCCTCTTTTTAAATTCATAACAGTATCAATATTAGTCTCACCACTCTCATCTAATATTTTACGATAATCATCAACAGGCATTTCTGTCTTAGTATACTTATCTTTATTTTCAGGTTCTTGTTTTAATAATGATTCTATAGATTTAAAATAATAACCATCTAAATTTTCATAAAATAAAAACCCATAACTTTCTCCACCTTCAACTTCACAAGCAGCTTTTGGTTGCAACCATTGAATTATATCTATAGGTTTTTTAAAATTGCCAACAAAAGAATACTTATTTGCTGACTGTTCTTCCTCTAATGTTTTCTTTGTTTGAATGCCTTTAACATCATCGGTCAGTATATCCTTAACAATATCTCCAATATTTCCACTAAATTTTTTACTTATCTTAGCAGTTTCATTAACCATAAGTTCTTCTGGAATAGCTTGTATAGTAGCTTCCTGACCCTGTGGGCCCACTTTTACATCCATAACTCCATTAACTATCATCTTATGATCAGCAGTTATCTCAAACGTACCTACCTTTGATTGACCAGAATCTACTTCTATCTGAATATACTCTCCACCAGTTAATCCTTTTCTACTAACAACAGAACTACTATCAAAGAAATTTACAGTAAGACCTATTGCAGGAGATAAAATACTCTCCATATATTCTATCCTTGGATCACCACCCAATAAATCATATTCTTCACCTTCTCCTAAAGAAGAACCTTCAGTACCTACAAGCAAACATTTTTTAATTGTATATGAATTAAGTGCCATTTAACTATCTCTTTTTATTTAAAGGTGTTATTTTATCTAAGTCAAGTTCGTATGATATAGACTTCAAATTATCATTATTAATATCCTTTTCACTAGAAAATAAATTTCTAATATTACTTGATATTTTATTAATTGGTAAATTTGATTTAGTAATAGACATATTAATACATTAACAATGCAGTACTATTTGACTTTGATACCTGAATACATTCAATTGAACAAGATGTTCCTTGAGCTGGAATTGCTTCTTCATTATTGGCAGCACCAGCTGGCTCTTGTTCACCCTCTACTGAAGCATCCTCTTCAGGATCTCCCTCATTACCAGGCTGATCAGTCTCAGGCGGAAGTGATGATAACTCTGGAGGTGGTTCAACAAGTGACTCCATTAAGCTCTGTTCTCTAGTTGCTGGTTTAATATTTTCCGTTCCATCCTTAATCAATCCCATTTCATCTTCTCCAAATGCATCTTTTATTATTGATTTTCCTTTTACATTTGTTTGAATATCTTTAGTATTAACACCAAATTTATCATTAAGAACTATACTGAGATTTTTAAATTTAAAGTTTTCTTTTCTTGACTTTTTATCTTTATTTTTAAGACTTAAAAATTGAGACATCGCCTCTTCTTTTGAAAGTGCATCAACTCCTGTGCCTTTTGTTATCCTTAATGTACCTGCATTACCTCTATACACTACCCTTTCTTTTCCTTTACTTCCTTTCTCTTCTTTTGTATCCTTACCACCACCAAACATTCTACTCATTCCACCTAATATACCACCACTCTCTACAAAGTTTTGGAATTTATTTTCTTTATTTTTTTCAAATGATTCCTGTATGGGATCACTCTCATCTTTTTTACCACCAAATAATCCTTTATTTTCTTTTTTCACACCTGTTTCATTTTCTATTGCAACAAGTCTCTCATTGAGGTTTCCAATTGCTTTTGTTTCTGCATCTTCACCTTTCTCATCTTTTTTACGCCCAAACAATCCACCAAATAATCCTTTTCCTTTCTTATCACCAGTTGGTCCCAATATACTACTAGAATCTTTTTTATCACCTCCTCCAAACATATTTTTAAGGCCTTTAAACATTTTAGTGCCTGGAATATCTTTTTTCTCACCACCCCCAGCATCAAAATCAGTTCTATTACCAGTCAACCAATCCATACCAGCCATAAGACCATGAGTTAGAGTGCCTCCAGCAGCTGCAGTAAGGTGCATCAGGCCTGTGACTGGAGATATTAAACCCTGTCCTAGTTTACCCCAAAATCCCCTCTCTTTCTCTGTACCATCTTTTGTTACTCCATCATTAGCATCCAGCGCAGCAGATGATTTTGGTTCTACAGCACCTCCAGCTCTACCTCCTTTACCTCCTTTCTCTTCTTTTGTTTTTTGTTGTTTATCTCTTTCTTCCCAATTTTTATCACGTTCTGCCTCTGCTTCTCTTTCAGCTTGAATTAGTGATTCCTTTTTCTCTCTTTCTTGAGCACCCTGAAAATCAAAAAATACTTTACTAACTGCATCTACATCATTACCTACATTATCAACTCTTTCTGTTAATGTACTATAGTCATTAAAAATTTTAGTTATATTAGTAGTATTCTCTGTATTATATTCATCAAATTCAAGTTTAAATGCATCTAAATTACCAATTAAACTATCAACTTGTGCCTTGATAGTTTCAGTAATATTAAAAGTTTTCTGTGCTAATGCTAAAGCACTAGAAGCCGTACCATCATCTTCTTGGTTAAAAAAACTATTTGGATTAATAGTGTTGGCCATTAATAGTGTCCAGCTCCTTTAGCTTGTTCATATTTGAGATTTTCTAATTCAATATAACTTTTAAGAAGAGCTAAATAAATTTCTCTTTCCCAAGGAATCATATTCTCAATCTCTGTTAATGAGTATTTATGGTATTGCATGAGAGCAAAGTTAATCTTATAGTAAGATTCTAAGTCCTCTCGTGCAATACTTAGCCGAAAAAATCGGATAAACCTTCCAATTTAACCTCACTTTCAACTTTAGTTTCAGGATTAGTCACTTTAATAGTATGAGAAAGTTTAGGCATAGTAGCAAAAAACTTCTCAACTTCTTTATATTGTTTTGAATTTAACTGTTCGATAAATTCTATCCGTTCCTTAAAAGTATATTCACTTGCTTCCCAAGCATCTTCTTCAGTAAAAATTGTATCCATACAATCTGCAACAATTTTAAATGTCTTATCAACAGTCTCTTGAGGAGTTTCATTAGTATCAAAATTTGTTTCAATAAACTGAGTCAAAGATGGATACTTCATTCTAAGAGTCATCTTATCATCTAATCTAATATCAGTTTTATGACCTTCTGGTCTTTGAACTTCAATTTCATCAACATAAAGAGTAACAGGAACTTCTGTTTTCTTATCATCAGGACAAACAACTATCATTTCAATTGCTTCACCAACAGATTTAGCACGAATATTCAAAAACAAATATTCAATATCAAAAGTTGGTAATTGATCAATTTTAATTCCTCTTGTTATAATACACTTCTTTAATACATCCTTAACTGCATTTGTAATTTCATTAGGATTTTGAGATTCAAGAGCAAGAATTAATAGTTTCTCTTCCTTTACTAGGAAAGGTCTATATTTAAGTTTTTTTCCTGTAGAAGGAAGATTCAACTCATGTGTAGGAGTCGCAATTGTTGGTAATGGCATAATAATTTATTCAGTAATTTATTTATCAGGCAAGTCCAGATTGTATAGAACGTAATTGATCATTCATACCCAAAGGGAAGGGCCCTTGAGGAGTCCACCATTTGTTCTTGTTACTATTAATTATAGTATCAGTGTCTCTAATTTCTGGAGGTATTCTTTCAACAAATGGACGACTATCTAGAACGTTAAATTGCGTAAAGAATCTATCATAAGCAAATTGAACGGCAACCCTTATAACATCACTAGTACCATAATTAACTCTCATAGAAGTCATGTTAGTTGGCCAAAGATTAACAAATTCATATTGACTCATCTTTGATCCATTTTTGAAATCACGTTCATACTTACTAAGATGAAGTCTCTCTTTATAATTTGCTGGATAATTGAATCTAGTATATGCATTATTTTTCTTCTCATCACTTTTAGTACTGATTGGATTAATATATCTCATCCAACTTTCAAAAACTTCCAATACAACATGATCAGCATCTAGATAAAAAGTTAAATTAAGTGGGGGAAACTGTCTGTAAGTTGGAAATGTTTCACTAATTCCTTGATGGTGTCCATCAGTTTGAGTTGTCAAATATGATGTGCCAGGTATTTCGGCTTCAACACACAATAACATCAATTTACGTGCTACTTGTCCTCCACCCAATCTAGTAGAACCGCTTACAAGATTCTGAGCCTTCCGATTATAAGGAATTCCACCAAACTTTGCAGCTGAAACATCTAACCATCTATTAACATTAGATGAAAAAGAAAAATCAACTTGATAAAAAGTATCTAAAGCTGGTCTAGATACATCCTTTACTACAGTCCAGACAGGATCTTTAAATATTTGACTTCTTGTTGGGAATGACACAATAAATAAAATTAAGTGCGTATATTACTATATATGAGCTATAAAGGTATATTTAAACCTTCTAACCCCAAAAAGTATAAAGGGGATCGCTATAATATTATTTATAGGTCTTTGTGGGAGCGTAAATTCATGAAATACTGTGATAATACGGAAGATATTCTGGAATGGTCCTCAGAAGAGTTTTTTATACCATATAAAGATCCTACTGTTAAAAAGGTTAGAAGATATTTTCCAGATTTCTTTATTAAATATAAAGATAAGGATGGAAACATCAGAAGGTCTGTAATTGAAGTCAAACCTATGAGAGAAACTATAGAACCAAAAGTAACAAAAGGCAAATCTAAAAAAACTATGCTTACCGAACAAATAAACTATCTTAGAAATACAGCAAAGTGGAGAGCTGCAAGAGAATTTTGTAAAGATAGGAAAATTGAATTTAAAATAATGACCGAAAAAGAATTAGGAATCAAATGAGTATCTTAGAAAATATACTTAATAAAACAGGTGGTCTAACTAGTGGAAACTGGTGGCGAGAACAATTAATTAACGAATTAGGTGATCCAGATCTAGATGATAGTTTTTCTGATACTGGTGGTTTCAATCCAGGCAAGATGTATTTTTATCAGTATGAAGCAATTACTGAAAAATTACCATATTATGATAAATATCCATTAACGTACATTATTAGAACAGATAATGATGGTTTTCTAGGATGTAACCTTCATTATGTTCGTTTAACCCAAAGAGATGAACTTGCTAGAAGTCTACTAAATAATTCTGAACAAGGAGCAGTATCAGTTCCTAGAAGAACACTACATAAATACCTTTACACTGGAATAAGAGGTGAACTCTATCCAATTCCAGAAGATGAATGGATTGACGTAGCACAAGTGCCTACAGAAGAATTCGTTGACATGAAAGGCATATCTGTGCCAAGAAACAAAATTTATACCAGAAACTAATGTCAAAAAGCATTAAATACTCAAATATAAGTGGATTAGAAGGCAATAATTACGTCTTTGAATTTATTAATGATGATGCAGGTGATTTAAGATTAATTGGCATTTTTAAAGATAATTCAATATTAAATCCAGCTTTAGATGAATGGATGATAGCTAAAGATTCTGAACAAGCTTTATCTGCTTATAATGTTTTGAAAAACGGCACAGCGGTGGAGGCATAATCATGGCAGGTTGGAACAGTCCATTAGGTATAAAAGAATCTTTTGGTGGGACTGGTGTATTCGAGTTCGAACCCATTAATGATTATTATCTTAAAACACTGAAGTTTGAAAATAACGTTGACTGGGTAACTCCAACAAGTTACTCTCCACCTCCTTTCTCAGCAGAAGCTAGACTTCCTGGCAGTCTTATTGGAGATTATAGTAATTTGTCTGCAGACCCTTTATTAGACGGAAACCGTAATGATATATTTTCAGGACAGTTAGGATCCCAAGTTTTTGCATATCCTGTAGATATAGATATTGAACAAGATCATCTAGAAATAGATGAAATGAAATACTCAAGGCCAGGGACAGGTGCAGGTGAAGGTGAGAGTCCAGTAAGAGGTTCTGCTCAAAACGCAGCTGGGCCTGGAGCATCTGTAGCATCATACATAATTGGAAGTACAATTATTCTTCCTATGCCTAAAGCTGCTGATGCAAGTGGTGCTGAATGGGGTAAAAATGAAATAACAGGTGATGAAATGAATAGGTCAAGTCGAGCATCTGGTTATAAAGGACTTTTTAGGCGTCAAGGAAAGAGAAATAGAGAAAGAATGGAACAAAATGAAGGAACTTATGGTACGTCTCAAATGGATACCTCTGGTTTAACGGGGCAAGCTGGAAGATCAGGAGCACAAGACAGTGGCGCACGAGTACGTGGTGGACAGAGAAATTGGATAAATTATGCGATGAGTAGGGAATGGCTGCTTAGAGGAAAAACAGCTGCAAAAAATCTAGGCTCAAATGTAACTGCATCCTCATTATTAGCAAGAGAAAGAGGTCAAATAGTAAACCCTAATGCAGAACTTTTATTCCAAGGACCGTCATTAAGAAGTTTTGAGTTTACTTGGTTAATGGTAGCAAGAAGTCCTGACGAAGGTAAATCTATAAGAAAAATTATTAAAAGATTTAAACAAGGTGCAGCACCAAAATGGAATAATACTGCTTTATTAGAAACTCCAAGTATTTGGCAACTTTCATATAAACGTGGAAGAGAACCATTAAAAACAGCAAATAAATTCAGACAATGTGCTTTAGTGTCTATAACAGTTGATTATGCTCCTGATGGTATTTGGTCTTCTTATGAAGAAGACTCTCAACCAGTCGCAGTAAGAATGGGTCTAAGTTTTAAAGAACTAAGAGCAATTTATCAAAGTGATCAACTAGAAGGTGACGAAAAAGGTCAAATGGATTCCGTAGGATATTAAAATGTCACGTACTTATTTCAGACAATTACCAATATTAGATTATCCATCATTAGCTAATGATCGTCAATCTTCCTATGACTATCTAAAAGTAAGAAATATCTTTAAAAGAGGAGTATTACGTCAAGACGTACTTGATAATTATGTTGGTTTTGATTTATATGCAATTAGAGGAAATGAAAGACCTGATAATGTTGCTGCAAACTTTTATAATGACCCAGATCTTGATTGGATAATACTATTAACTAATAATATTACAAGTATAAGAGATCAATGGCCTATGTCAGAAAATGACTTTTATACTTATTCTAATGAAAAATATACTCCTGAAGAGCTTTCGTATATTCATCATTATGAAACTAGAGAAATATTAGATGGTAAAGGTAAATTAATTCAACCTCCAGGCCTATGGGTACAATCTGATCATTCTGTATCTTGGTTAGAAGATGGTGTTTTAAAGACAGAAACAAATATCAAATCATTTACTTACCAACAACATGAAATGGCTTTAAATGATGCAAAAAGAAATATCAATATATTAAAAAGAGACTATATTAGTATGGTTTTAGATGACACAAAGGAAATAATGAATTATAAAAAATCTAAACAATATATCACTAACAAACTGAAAAAAACAGAAAACCCAAGAATTATAAATCCAAAATAAAAAGGTCGCTTTTTAGGGCGACCCTGTGGCTCAAAAATGGCCTGCGCTATTTTTGCGCTATTTTTGAAATTAAAAGCTAATTTTCGCCAGAGAATTTGACTCCTTCGCAATCAGGTTTAGAACAATAGTAACGACCCTCTCCTTTATTTGGAGTTAGATATTCACATTCAGCAGTCCATTCATCCATTGCTTCTCTGACAATAGACTTAACTTCTTCTCTCCACATCTTTCGGAACTCTTCATATCGTTCCTGTCTTTTCTCTTTGATCTTTTTAAAATTAAACACGGTATGGAGGTTCCTCTTCTAGTACAGTATGTTTAAATTGTTCGGTATCGAAATAAGAAATATAATCAAACTTACCTTCTCTCTCATCTAAGACCTCATTAATAAGAATCTTCATCTCCTTAGCAAATGTCTCAGTGAATAACCTACGGGGTTTGACCACCATAGGTTTATATTCTACTGGGCCCGTATCTTTGGCATTTGGATCAGCAGGGCCGGACATGCCCTGCGTATCTATTTTACTCATCAGTCTTGTGCTAACTTAGCAAAATAACTAAGAGCATCCTCTTCCTCATCCGATGAAGCACTAACTGTTGCGGCTACCTGTTCTTCAGGTCTTGGAGGTAACTCCTCTTCTGCAACAGTTTCAGGATCTTGACGGGGTGTAAGACCTAAAACATAATTAAGACGCTTCTTCAAGTCATCATAAGACTTGAACTGATCAGGAGCAACTAACTCGGCGAGTGAATATTCTTTCTTCCATAAGGCTTCAAGAGCATCATCGTCATCTAAAAGTGCAGATGGAGCAGCAAACTCAGAACTATCATAGTTCCAGAAACCAGCTACCTTCTTAATTTTTAGTTTGAAATTAGCACCTGCCCAAAAATCAAATGGGTTGATCGCTTCTTCATCCTCAAATTCAGGTTGCATGGAAGCAGTAATCTTGTCAAAGATTTTCTTACCATATCTGAAAAGAAAAACTTTACCCTCATTCTGTGGGTTTGTTGGATCCTTAACAACATAGATGTTACTGTAATAAGATAGCTTACGCTTCTGTTTACGAGCAACTTCTTTATCAGCATCAATTCCCGAATTCCATAGCTGAGAATTATACTCAGATACTGGGTCTTTTGAACCGAGAGTTGTCAAAGAGTTTTCTATATACCATCCACCAGAACCTTGAAAGGCATGAGTGTATAGTTTTGCCCATGGCATATCTTCACCATCGACAGCAGGAAGAAAACGAATAACGGCATAACCGTTACCTGCTTTATCTACTTCTGGTTTCCAAAGGCGATCATCTGCACCATTAGAACCTTTGTTCATTTTTTCAACTTGCTGCACTAATTTTGCAGTAAGGGAACCAAGGGAAGATTGTTTTTTAAGATTTGAAAAAGACATTTAAGATTTTTTCGGATTTAATTGGATTAGGTGTGGGAGGTTGGAATAATGTCTACCAACAAGTACAGGGCATTTCTACATTAGTAAATTTTTACTGTACTGCCTGAGTCCCGACTGGTAGGTCGATTCTGTGCAAAGACAGCGAGCACCACCTCTGACTCATCACCTTAACTAGACTATTGCCAGCAAGTTTGATTCAGTCACTCCCGTGTTACAACCGTCGCTGCAACACATATATTATATAGTTGTTATCTAGAGTTGTCAAGCGCACGACGAAGATTTGCCATTGTTGTCTGCATTTGATCAAATAGTTGTTCAACTGTAGTACCTTTAGGCATTCCCAAATCTTTACAAGACATCTGCATTTTCTCTACCATCTTCTTAGCTTCAGGATCATCTGACAACTTCAACCTAATATACATCAATTTTTGTCTCTCAAAAAGTTCTTCAAGATTCTCTATTTGTTCTTCTTTCTGCCAAAAATCTACAAAATCTGTTAATAAAGAATTCTGAATAATATTTTGAAGTTCTGTAATTTCATCAAGACTTTCTCGAACCTGTTCTGAATCAAAAAACTTACTCATTTTAGAACTATCCCTTGTAAAATTTTCTTATAATGCTCTATTGTAACACTATTTAATAGGAATGGTTTATACTTGTTCATCTTAAGACTTACGGTTTCCCATACAAAATCATCAAGTTTTTTATCAAGATCTTTTTTAAAATTTATAATTGCGTCCAGAATAATAAGAGACTCTATAGATATACTCTTCTTCAAATACTCTTTAACAATGGGAGGATGTTTACCGCTCTCACATTCAAATAACGTATTAAATTCTTTATCATCACAAAGTTTTTCCATCTCCTCTTTAAAGAGATACCTTAAACTTTGAACCTTCTTTTGCCAATTGGCATAGTTCTTTTCACCACTCTCTATGATCTCTCCAATCCACATCTTTTGAGGATCATCACATTGAGAAAAATTAGCAGAGAAGTAATCAACTATCTCACCATCTTTCTTTTGTCTGGACATCTTCTCAAAGAAGTATCTGTCCTTACGTTTATTGAAAGTTGCAATGGAAACATTAGTCTTGCCTCCATACTTAAAATAATCAAACTTATCCTTTGTAAAATGATTTTTAAATGCCAAGTAAGTTCTATAGCAATCAAAACCAGTCATAAGGGCAGTTTTGCTCTTGAAGTTCTTCTTAAGAAGTTCAGTTCCGTAGCTTCCCACTTCAACTTCTCCTTAAGAGGTTTTGAAATAAGTTTTGGAACAGATTCAAGATCAATAGCATTCTTTTCACAATAATAAATGATAGCGTCAATATAACTCATATTGTCCTTAGAAACAATACGTTCAATCTCCTGTGCAAAGCGTGCTGAACACAGGAACTTCTCTTTTAATGCTTTGTTTAGATCATCCATTAACCACCATTCTGTTTTCAACAAATTCTTTAACATAATTCACTAGCAATTTAATGTAGTCACTTTTGTTTCTCTTATCATATACATGAACATCACCTTCAGGTGTGACCATAATAGTAATAAGTTTTTCAACGGCAATACCTGTTAATTCATAGTACATACAAGCGTATGCCGTTTCTTGAACAAAATATTGTTCAACCCATTTTTCGGGTTTGATTTTTTTAGATGTCTTGAAGTCAATAATAGCTAACTCGCCATCATATTCTGCAATACAGTCCACTCTACCAGCTAACCCAAGATATTCAGAGTAAAGAGTGCGTTCTATAGCATGTATCTTTCCTATCTTATCAAGATAAGGTTGACTACTCTTGAACATAAACTCAGTTAGTGGAAGATAATTATTCCAATCCAACTCTCTATTTTCAAGATAGGCCTGTGCAGCCTCGTGATAATCTGTGCCTCTTGTCGTCGATTCTTTGGTTATTCTATTTGCTTCTGCATCACCTACCCTCTGTCTCCACTTCCGAAATACTTCTCGGTTATGAAAACTGGTAACTGAAGTAATTGATGGAACCCAGTCACCATTAGGTAAATTATATAGGCGAATTCCATCAACCTCTTTTTTCTTTAGTTCTAAATCACCAAGATGATTTTCAACAATAAACATTACAATACCAAAGTAAATTACATATTCATAGCCATCTTTCTGATAAGATACTCTCTTACAAGACCTGAACGAACGATGTCATTAATATTAAACTCAATCGTTGCAAATAGTTCTGGTAATTGTTGAATGATCTTCATAAAATC